>Ga0065711_1028716_pt1 | contig 39548 bp, 19 predicted proteins | sample Hoacrofraction12_FD_59098 | JGI IMG/M metagenome (GOLD analysis project Ga0065711, IMG submission 59098) | Hoatzin crop microbial communities from Cojedes, Venezuela - Epithelial fraction 12 v2 (version 2) | ecosystem: Host-associated > Birds > Digestive system > Esophagus > Crop | place... | reverse complement strand
TTCAGATAAGTTCTGTTTGGGCCCAATTTCCTTTTTTTTTTTTTTTTTTGTCCAGAAAGCTACAAATCCCTTTTAGATTAAGAGATACCATTTAGAACTGTCGCAGTCAGCTTCAGTTTGGTACCTTTATCACAGTTAGATAACACAGCTTAGTTTTTCAGGTTAAATGAACTTCAAGACTACTTAATAATAAATGAATAATTAATAAAAATAACTCTATAAATAATAAAAGTTACTTCTGCTTGTGCTGACCATTGCATTCACAGTGCTTGCACTAAATATTTTTGTGTTGGGTCTCTGCCTGATACTCAAAAGGCTAAACACATGAAGTACAGCATTACATAAATGAGCAAAACGCAGTATTTTCTGATTTTTTCAGGCCCATGCTGCAGTTCTGAAAAGTCTGGAGAGTGAATCTGTATCTATGCTCACCTTCTGCCACCTTTCTCTGTACTAGAAGCTGGATGGGAGCTATGTAAATGACAGCCTCTTTTAACTGAATCAAATTCATCAAATGGAACAGAATATCATGAACTATGTTTCTGCCTTTCTGTTGTAATACCTCCTCCCTACTACCCAGAGTTTTACAATTTTTGAACTTGCTTATCCAAATTTCCAAAGGGAAAAACCTTGTCTGCCTTCTGTGTTCGGAAAGTATTGTGCATGACAGTAGTATTCTTAACAGATCATTCATAAAGAGTGAAGACTTGCAAAGTCTTGCTGGAATAGCACCTGACAAGTTAGCATTTCACAACTTGCGGATAAAAACATGCTCAAATTATAAAAACTATTATGGTAGACTACAATAATAAGCAAATTAAGGTCTAGAGAATGGAACCTTAGAACTGAGGGAAATGTTTAATTGTTTGTATAACAGGTCTCCAGAACTTCATTGAGTCAAGAAAATGCTATTAGTAAAATAACTAAAAAATAAATACATAAATAAATAAATAAATAAAGGAAAAACAAATCAACAGACCGACTTTTTTACTGCATGAGCATAGGATGGTAATTTCACAGAATATTCTTTATGAGAAGGTGTTAGTGGAATGGCAACATCTCTACCAATTATTGCTTTGATATCCTACTTTGCTAATAAAGGCTTCATCCACTCTTGCTATTGTTATGACTTAAGCATGAGTGCCTTTGAGTAATCATAGAATGGTTTGGAAGGGACCTTTAAAAGCTGTCTAGTCCAACCCCCTTGCAATGAGAAGGGACATCTTCAACTAGATCAGGTTGCTCAGAGCCCAGTTCAACCTGACCTAGAATGTTTCCAGGTATGGGGCATCCACCACCTCTCTGGGCAATCTGTTCCACTGTTTCACCACCCTCAGGGTAAAAAATTTCTTCCTTATATCCAGTCTAAATCTACCCTCTTTTAGTTTAAAACCATTACCCCTTGTCCTACTGCAACAGGCTTTGCTAAAAAGCCCGTCCCCACCTTTCTTGCAGGCCCCCTTAAAGTACTGAAAGGCCGCAGTAAGGTCTCCTGAGAGCCTTCTCTTCTCCAGGCTGAACAGCCCCAATTCTCTCAGCCTTTCCTCATAGGAGAGGTGTTTCAGCCCTCGGATCGTGCTTGTGGCCTCCTCTGGACCCACTCCAACAGGTCCATGTCTGTCCTGTGCTGAGGGCTCCAGATCTGGACACAGGACTCCAGGTGGGCTCTCACCAGAGCGGAGCAGAGGGGCAGAATCCCCTCCCTCGACCTGCTGGCCACGCTGCTTGTGATGCAGCCGGGGATACGGTTGGCCAAGTGCACACTGGTGCCTCGTGTCCAGCTTTTCATCCACCAGTACCCCCAAGCCCTTCTCAGCAGGGCTGCTCTCAATCACTTCATCCCCAGCCTGTATTGATACCGGGGTTGGCCCTGACCCAGGTGCAGGACCTTGCACTTGGCCTTGTTGAACCTCATGAATTAAGTAAATTGATTACCACCTCTTACATGCTATTGTTTCATTTTTTTGCCCGGAGAGGGAAGTACATGCATTTGGAAAGTGTATTCTGTATTTCTATGTAGTATTGATGTGCACAAATAGATATATCAATCTGACTGATCTACATGTCAGTCCATCTCACGGAAAGCCACATTGCAAGAGCACATTTTTCAGTTGGAGCAGGAAATGGTGAGGTCTGTGACAGTCCATAGTTCCTGTGGTCTTCTCCTCCATAGTCATGGGCCAGTCTGTGGGAGTACATTATCTTTTGAAATGGCAAGCTCTGTTTTTATTTCTAGCACCCTACTGTGCTAGCAGAATGAAGTTGTTGAACGTGGTCCTTATGACAACCCAAAGATAAGTGTAAATCAGTGAAATACTACAAAATTCAAAGTTATGAGCATATCTTAGAGGTCAGTTTCCAAATCAGGATATTTAATAAAATATAAGACTTATTTTTGGATTCTAGGTTCTGAGTTTTTAATTTAAATGTCTACATGTTGATTTTCTAAATCAGAGTATAGACAGGCAGCTGGCGTGCATACATTTAAATACAGGATTAAATAATTTACTCAGTGCTATATTTTGTTACTTAATTGGAGTCTTAATCATGTAGAATCATTGTAAGGTTTAAGTTCTTATATTTTTTGAAAGTATAAATACTCTTCTTCTGATAGAGGACAGTATTTGGATCTTCAGTTCTTTAGTATTCCTTTACATTTCAAGCCATTTCTATTTCCCCAAGTACCTCTCCACACTTCTGTTCTATCTTGAAATATAAGGCTAGATATTCCTCTCTCATCCTTCAGTGTAATTGTCCCTATTAGTCTCACTTAAAATACAATTCTTTTCTACCCATTTTTTTTTGCCAGAGTGGAGGAAACGGCTGCAAGTCATTGTTTGTCGTCGCCCTGTTCTTGCACTGGAAATGACATACAAATATTTATTTTTCCTTTATTAGATCCTCCACTCTAGCTAGTCTAACTACAGAGCTGACTGTCACAACAATTTAAATGAAACAAGGTGAAACCATAAGACTGGCAAATGCACGCAAATTACATGAAGTAATTTGGTGTATTTAATTTTTAAGTTTTTAATCAAAGTCATCCATTGCATTTAATGATAATATTTTTAAAGAATTGGAATAATTTTATCTTGAAACTGATAAATATTGAAGTGCTAAAAAGTGGAAGTAAACAGTATCAAATAGCACACACCTGGTAAGAAATGCATTAAATTTTAGTTGGAGATAACCTTTCCCTGAAATACATCATACCAATAAGGATGAAAAGTATTAAACCTGATGGGATTATTTTTTGCTCAGGCACAGATTGGCAGAAGGTGTATATCATTAATACCATGCCTTGGAGATACAGCCCACAATTATTTTAGGCCCCTAGTACTAACCATCTTTTGTATTGCATTTTCTTCCCTTTTCTGGCATGTTGGTTTTCTACACTTACGTGACCACTCACCGGGGTTTGTGTTCAGTCTCTAGTCAAGCACAGAGATGATGGTTGCCAGATAGGGTGATTGTCCATGCAGTGCCCCCGCTGAGTCAAACTGAATTCACCTCCTCTTTCCCGTCGTGATTTTATAGACCTCTCATGACATTTTTCCTTCCCCTTCCCAGTCTAGGCGGTGAAGACCTATTTTGTTTAGTCATTCCTTTCGTGAAAGATACTTTTTGTCTTTGATCATCCTTTTTGCCTTTCTCTCTTCTTTTTTCTAGTTCTACTGTAATCTTCTTGAGACACAAGAACCAAACCACAGGTGCTGTTTGAAGGTGCTATACAGATTTATATAGTACCTTAATGATACTCTGTTCTATTTTCTATTCTTTCTCTAATTATTCCTAACATTTTATTTGCCTTTTCACTGCTGCTGCACACTGAGCTGACATATTTATGAACTCTTTCATAGAATTACTTTTTCATAAGCCTTCTATCATTCTAAAATTTCTTTTCTGAGTGGTAGCAGCTAGCTCATAAATGTGTCAGTCATACCCTACATTCCCAATGATTACCATGGCTCATGTTACTTTTTATAAACTATGTCACTGGCTGCAATACACTTATTTACTAGGCTGACCATCTTGCCATACTGCTAACAGGGAGACTGTTAGGACTCAGCCCTGTAAAAGAGGGGTGGGTAGCGTCACAGTAACTTGGATATTGATGGAGCAATGAAGCTCAGGGCTCTCAAACAGTACAGAGCACTTACAGCCAATAAGCCCTTACCTTAATCAGCACTGCCCTTTGATGACAGCTTAGCAACTAACGGCCTGTCATTCATGATTAAAGAGAGCTGATTTCCTCACACCTCAGCCAAAAGCCCCACCTTGTGTATAACACATAGTCTCAACAATCTGCAACTGCAAATTGCAATGGGGAATAGGTCATTTCAAATGCAAACACAAAACACACTCACTGCAAAAACGAAATTTACAAGCAGGTGAGGTAGAAATAATGAATCCTTCTTCCTTACAGAGAATAGGTTCCATGAATCCTCTCCTGTTGCATGCTATGTATGTCCCATTTCAGAGACCAAACTGTTCATTGTTTATGTTGAAATGAAGTCATTTGATAGACAGATGACAGGCATAGTGTGTACTATAAGAGCAGCTGTTTGCAATATCATAAAAAATCCTAGCAAAACCAAGGATAATGAAAGCAGCTGCTGGACGCTTTTGCAAGTAATGTCATTATGTTTCTATACTAATTCTTGAGTGCACAATTCAATTTCTTAATAGTAAATCTTTGCATTTTATTTTGTAGCAGCTGAATTAGGCTCCTATTCTTAACTGATTGATAGGAGAATCTTCATTTTTCTGTGAATTTAGAAAATTATACCAACTCCTGTAATTTCATTAATTTTTCCAATATAATTTCCCAGTATTAAAAAAAAACCACAGGGTGAACTTTTGGGCTGATTTACTGCTTTTTTATCTCTTTGCTTGTTGCTTGTTTCTCATTAATAACTAAATGGACTACTTTATTATTTTGTGCACTTACTTCCTTGAGATTCCTGTGTGATTAGTGGCAAAACATCTTTCTTGCTATGTTAGAAAAGCAATTACATAGTCAAAAACTCACTTTAAAAGATCTGAAACAAAATTTAATGAACAGATTGGAAAGATCCTAAATGGAAAAGTCCTTTAAATATTGCATGTGCGTGATAACTGTGTATTGGTAAAAGGATAAATACAAATGGAAAGTATAGTTTGACAGACCTAGAAATCTCTTTGCGTATTTCTAGAAAAGTAAAAGCGGATGCTGGAATACTCCTTACCTATGTCCCACAGCCAAGGTGTCATTTAGAAAATCTAGGATGATCACCTCGACAATAATGGAGGTAATTCCTCATGGCTGAAATTCATTCATTTATTCATATTTTGTATGCCAACACTGGGTTAAGGCTTTTGCCTTTTAGTAAGTGTTACCTGGCACATGTGTCCAGTCTTCTGAGGCTGTCAATAAGGTTGCAAATCAGTGTCACTGAAAATGATGATACGTGAGTGTCCATTGAGAATGTCAGTGCTGCCATTCAGCTCTATTTACATATGCCACAAAGTACTGCTAAGCTCCTGACAACTTATTTACTTGAAATTGAATATTAAATTTTCTAATATGGCAGAAAACCTGGGAAGACTTTTGTGGTAAGATTTTTTCCAAAGTTTCCTTCTGGAATCTTAACGTGTATAATTGTTCAACAATAGTTATTTGTGTAGTTTTACTTGTGAATGCCAGAAATAGGCTTGCAACACTTGGCTTCTACCAAACTAACTTTGTAGATGCAGATTACATATCCATTGTTAGGATATTAAGCAATTTCATTGTTATGTAAAAAGTTTTATATTATTCACGCTTTCTTGGCATGTATCCCCTGCCATATTAATAGGTGCATCATATAGTGAGCAATGCAGTGGGCACACTCTGGACTGGTCCCATAGGCTGTGCATCACTTAGCACTTAGAGCTCATCTCCTAAGAGGAATTCGGTTCCTCCTCTCCGAGGCTGCTCTGTAATGCAGACAGCAGCAAGGATGACTGGCAGATTGCTTCAGCATCATGCCTGATCTGAAATAAAATGCTAATGCATGACGTGCACAGTCAGCTCCTTAAATCAACTTTCCATCTGTCCTTTCCTTGAGAGGACAAGCAGAGTCTCCATCACTCCCAAGGCTACTGTCAGGGAGCACTAAAGGCTGCTTGTTTCAGAGGGAACAGGGAACCAAACCCAGCAATGCAGCTGGCAGAGCCTCGCCAGGCAGGGCCCAGTCCCCAAGCACAGTGAGCAGGACAGGTCCGGTAGCAGCTGGGTTCACCTGAGAGTCCACATTGATGCATAAGTTCATAGTGATGGGGGAGGTCCAAGGTCAGATCACCACCTCAAACGTGCAGGTCAGGCTCTGTCCAGACCAATGCACACCACAGGACAGCCCAAGCAAGGACTGAGGGCACGAGCTTTGGCTTAAATGCAGCTCCTGAGCAAAGAGGTTCATGGGGTGAGTAGCCTCATACTTCTCACAGCAGTGTTAGCCGTGGTCACACAGGTGTGCAGTATCACTGACCCTGAGCACAAGGAGCAAAGCACCTGGCAGCCTCTTCAATATCCAGTGTTTTCTGCTGCTCAAGTGCAAGTAGAAGCATGCTCAGACACTACATATATTGTGGGAACACTCAGAAAGGGTCTCCTTTATCTGGGAGAGAGAAGAATATAGAGTGAAACTTTCAAGGGCTTTTTTTTTTTTTTCTGAAAGGTAGTTAGAGAGATAGAAGTATGTTGATTGTTTTATTTCATTCTGTTGAAATATAGAGGTTATTACAAACATGCCTGCATATTAGGTATGATTATTAATTTTTACTTCTCAAAGGTTTACTATTGCTTTGGACTAAACATTGTTTTCCAAACTTTAGATGATAGATCTAGTCATTGAAATTTTACAGAAACTTGAATGCTGTTTCTTTTATAAAATTAGTCTTTAAAGACAATTAAAATGTAACGTTAATTGGAGTTGTTGTGTTTGTTAGCTCTCTCTTCTCATGTTCCTCTGTCTTGAACCAACCCTTCTGCTCAGGGTTTTTTTTAATTTTTTTTCAGAGCTTTACAGTTTGCAGTAGTTTGGCTGTAGGTCAGTAAGGCTGTAGTTCAAACGTGCTTATTTTAACTTCTGCTGGGCTCATTTTACCTTTCTTATGCTTTCTGCAGAGTTATTTGGTCTAGCTTGATACCACATTAACTGCCCTTCTGTGACTGGGCTGAGGTCAGTTCATCTCTACTTACAACAGGTTCTACAAGCACATCTTGAAAGAACTGGCCTTGAAAAAACCCATTCTATCCATGGATATCACGTACTTGCAAGTGATGGTATTCATGACTATTCATGGGGTTATACTTGGCAGCTATCTATAACAAATCAACGTGCCTGTGAAATTTCTGCTACAGCTTGCTTTCTTAAAAGAGTACCTGCAATGCTGAACTCTGTTCTTTAATGCTGTCTCCAGTCCTCCTCCTTTTCTTCTTCATTGCATGGAATTTATCTTCACTTATCTTTATCCTTGTAAAGTGGGGCTCTGGTCTGTTAGTTGTCTGGGCTCTGTCAGTGGTTTATTATGGTTCACGTTCCAAAACAGGTAGAATTGCTCTCTGGAGGTAACTTACCCAGTGACAGTAGAGCAGGGGGGAGTCTAGGTAGCTAGCTTACACTACATTGCTGCTGTGCAGACAGCAAAGATGAGGAGGGATGAAATCCCAACTTCAGATTTATAGCTAAATGTACTTTCCAATGTATAAAGACTTTGTTTTTGAACATGGGGAAAAACATTCAGAGTTAGACGAAATGGATATGTGGATTTTTTTTGCCTTTATTTGATAAGGGGATGCTCATTTTAAACCTCCAGATGTTTGGTAATGAGGTAAACTGGCATTCACGCGGTTTCCCAACATAATGAGCACATTAAGCAGAATTTGCATCTCTCTTCTTGTTCGCAATGTTACCCTCCTGGATTTTTGTATTGAGGTGGTAATGGGTGGTAAATGAGTGTGTTTCACATGGTGCTTACTCAGAATCCACATGAAGGTTTCCTTCCAAATGCAGCTATTTCTAGAAGCTTTTTCAAATGTATTTACAGACCTTGTTGCAATGTGAATGAGAGAAGTGACACAGCTGGAAGTACCCCAGTACAATTTGACAGCTATTGCTCTCATGTGGAACTGTAATGGTTCCGCTCTGCTAAGAAGATAAATTATAAAGTAAACCTGCTAACATGGGAATAAAAAGCACTTAAGTTAAAATCATGATAACTTGTTATGACATAATCCTATGTTTAGTTAATACAATCTCTAGAATGCCCTGCAGTGGAGTCCTACAGCTAATGTGGAACTGGATAGCATAACCTCTGTTGTTTTTCCTTTTTCCAAAATGCTGGACTGCTTTGAAATTGTATTTATGACTACATCAAGTTGCTGACCAGTATAAAGTACAAACTCTCTCTAAACTGTGAACTCATAAATCCATGAAAGGCAAAATTAAAATTCTTAGGAGTTCAATGTTTTCAGCATAATTTTTTAAATAGAAAATGCTTTTAAAGAGAGCAGCAGTAGTAAGGAATTGCTCCACAGTAAGTTCTTTAAATCAACTACTAAGGAAATACTGTATAAATAAAATCAACTTATTGAATTCCTTTATTAGATACTTTTAAGAAGCACATCAGAAATGAGGGAGAGAATGTTTTATTCATGTGATGTATGGAGTGTTCAGCTTTGGATAACAGGCAGGGGAAAAAAGAGTTTAAAACTTCCTTTGTTTCCAAAGTGAACATGTGGATGTAGACAATACTTGCTGTAGTGCAGGAATTGAGAAGTTACTTGGAAGATTTAAATGTCATGGAAAAACTCATAAGACAAATCTCCTTTTCACTCTTTTAGCATACGAGATACTCCTGGATGAGTATCACCAGGTGTGTTACTAAAGGAACATCAACGACACTACAGGCAGGAGAAGAAAGTAATAATCCTGCTAAATTTGTTTCTGGATTCATTGATTTAAAGTCTCTGACTGTTCTGTAGCTTCTGGCAAAACACATCTTTGACTGCAGCTTCTTTTTGATGCTGTTTTCAATGAGTAATATTATCAAATTGAATCCTAAAAGTTGGCAGAGCTTTCGCATTTCTCTCCCTCTCATGCTATGGCAAGAGGCTTTTTAAAGTAGTTTCAGGGAAGTCCATTCATATCCTCCAGAATGCAAAAGAAATCATTCTCTTGCTAGTATGCAGATAAATGCTGTTCATGGTCCAATGTATAATCAGCAGAGAGATTTCTCTTATTCCTCAACTTAGCAAATGGAAATTCTGGTTATATGGATTTCAGGAGGAGGAAGAATTGAAGTCATGCTATGTAACCAAGATAGGTAATGTCTGTTAAAAAAAAAACAAAAACAAAAAAAACAGCCTCTTGTACCTGCCCATACAACTCCCAACAGATGTTTTTGCCCTCCTGGCTGCAACATTACCTGCTTTTCATGCTCTTTGTATTTGAATTGCAAATCCCGATGTTTTTTGCATGAGAACAGTAATGGGAAAGATATGCTTTGCAGCTTTTTCAATCTTCTAGTCCATGTACTCAGAGGCACTTGCAATTTAAGCTAGTAAAGCTTTGTTTGAAAGGTATTAACCAGACCAGCATGCCTATTTGACACTTGCTATTGAAAACTGAACATAAGGCATTTTTGTTTATATAATGGTCCATAAAAAGAAAAGTTTGTTGAAAGGGACATTTGGGGCTATTGGACCTTACTTCTCCAAGCAGGGCTAGTTTCAAAGTTGGATCAAGTTCTTTAATGCCTTGCCCAGGTGAGATGTGAAAGTCTACAAGGGATAGCAATTACAAAAATCTTTTTTTTAGAAAAGTAGACTTTTCTAACTGCTAGGTTACCACCCCAGTGAATAACTGCTTTTTCTGATGTCCAGCATGAGCTTTCCAAGAAACAGCTTGTGGCCATTGTCCCCTTTTATCTCATCTGGCATTACCTAGAAAGATGTTGGCTCTGGCATCATTGAAACTAGCTTTAAAATAGTTGCAGAGGCCTGTATGATTTACAATAAGCTAGAATCCTGAAGGGTTCTACACAATTTTATGCATGCTCACAGAGAATTTCAGAAAGAAACAGAACTGATAAATGGGGAAAGGTGCACAATTACTTTTGAAGAGAACTAGTTTGATGGAATTTTTGTTGGAAGGGATATCTGCAATACCATGTAGAGAATCCTTTGTCTGATGGAATTAAAACTACAGTTGTATAACTGCAACTAAAAATAAAGAAGAGTTATTTCTTAAATTTTGGCTTTCATTAGAGGTTGATGTTGGATTTAGTTTATTCAGTAGAGGTTTATATTGAATTTATTTTATTCATAGCAATCATGTATTATGTAAGTTAACATACCATAGGGAACCTCCTCAGAGTGTACTGTAAACTAATGGCATGTTCCTGAGCAAAGGTGATTCAGATGTAAAAACTGAGGCCAAAGTTAAAAGAAAGTGACTGTTCTGAATGCTGTTTAAAGGAGTTTAGATAAATGAAGGCAACTCAAAATTTCAGGCTGCTGGCTGCTGAGGATGTTATTTTTGGTGAATTTGCTCTGGTGAATTGGTTTAGTGAAACTCATAGCAGCTGATACTAATTGTAATGAAAAATATTAATAATATAAAGAGGTGTATGGTACCACTGTGCATACAATTCATTGTCTGAATGTATGGAGAAGAGTCACCTGCATGGAAAGTAGGAATCAAATTCTCTATGTGAAGAGCAAAAAGATTCATCACTTGGAAGGAAGATGGATGACCTCAGTGGGGTCAATATATAGAATCCATAGATATCAGCATTCAAGAAAAATACAGTCATTGCTCTGTACAGGCCACAAAATACGATGACAGCACAGAGCATTATGTCATTAAGTCTTTGAATATACATCGAAGTCTAAGATCTTAATTTAATTTTACTTAAATAGGTATCTTTTATGTGCTTTGTTTGGATGGAAGGAGGAGTTACAATTTAGATTTGCTTAAATCTGAAGTTTTGTAATTTGTTTTATTGGGTTTTTTGGTGTGTTATCTTTAGCACACGTTTCAACAAAGTACTAGTCATAATGAATTGTTTCTGTTAACAATGTAGAGACAAACTTCCCTGTATTTCAAGCCCTCTAATGGAATTATTTAGATTTAAATTAGAATTTAAATTGGTACTCTGCAAATCTTAAGTGTGAAATGTATGGTGCCATGTTTTTCTAAAAGCTCTATAGTCCTTTAACTTCTGTAGCTGCAATTATGAAAGTAGTGATCGGCTATGATTACAGCTTCCTTTCATGGAGTAGACTTGTCTTCAAATCAGAAGGTGAAATCTGCACATAGCCTACAAAACTGGGTCTCATAAGATCCAAGAAAGCTGTCATTCAGGGCAAACAGTGCTGAAACAAGAGAAAACTTCATAAGGATCCAGCAGTTGCCTAAAGCTTACATTTCCAGTTATAAAAAAGTACAGATGAAAACCAGAGCAAAATTACAAACTGAAGATTTTTATATTCTGTTCATTTAGTGCAGACTTTTTTCCAAAAGCAAAGTATTCTGAGGAATTAAATGTATTAGTGCAGTATGGGATGAAATAGTGACCTTGAAGTAATGAGTCAGCTGGCTACAAATGAGGCCATATCTTTAAGATCTGCACAAATGTATGAAAACTAAAATAGACCCAACAGTGCTAGCTTGTTGCCTTCTGCTGCAACAAGCATGTAAGTTCAAAACCATACTACTCTGAAAGTGAATCTCTAATGTATTAGTGGCATTTGCAATCACCTCAGTCAATGTAGTTAATGAAGATTTCAAATGATGTAAAGTAGGATTAATTACATTTGGCCCATGTAGTCTGTTACATTTACCTAATATCTGTCACTTATGATTTGTTATGTATAAAGAAAACTAAGCTTTTCTGAAGAAACATCCATCACTAACCAGTATGTTGAAGTACAATAAATATATTTACCGTTCAAACTTTCCATGTTTTAGTTCAATTTAAACCATTGTTATGTTACCTGTAATATGTTCCACTCTGCTATTAATTATGTTAGTTTAGTAGCAGACTTTAAATATTACTTAAAATAAATGCTGTCTGTTGCAGATTATTATATAAAATATGTTAAATATTGAATGGAGAATGCCTGCATAGCTGCTGCATATTGTTGCATATGAGTGGATGCAAAATATTTTTCCTATACTAAGCAGTTTTAGAAGGCAAAATAACATTCTGGTAATTTTAGTTGTTAAAAAAAGAGACGGGGATGCTAGAGAACATACTGTGACTTCCTTATTTTCATCTCTCCCCTGTAAAACAAATCTGTGAAACAAGTTTGCTGAATCTATTCAAAGAGTAACACACAGCCTCCCTGGTGAATGATTGTCATGTCTGTCTTTTCCTGGAAACATTTTTCTCTGCTTAGAAATTTAGGCAGAATTTGAGGGTTTCCTGCACTTGTTCCTGAGTGCTTGTATTTGTACCCACCTGGAGGTCCTTCTCAGCCGCAGACTCACAGAGGATCCTTGTGGAGTGCACCAAGAGTGAATTTGATGCTTTTGGAAAGTATTGGCACTCTTAGTGCCTGTACTACACAATGCATTAAACACGTATGGAAAAAACAAAGACAGAAATGCAATGAACCACCTTCTGCAGCTGCTTGTCCTTGCACTTAAGATGAAAAAATGCCTGTGAGAGGGTGGACTGTAACTTGGGGCTGGAGAAAAGCTTTAGGGGAGTGGGCGCTGCCAGATTCTATCTAAGACACACACACAGGTGGTTTGTTTTTTCAGGAGATAAAGCCTTTGTTTTGTTAGGTATGATAAGAATCGTTGAATGGGAGATTTGTGATGGTGGAAGCTGGTTCAGAAGACTGAAACTAGCAGGAAGTAATATTTTCTGAAAAATGGGTCTGAAGATATTGTGAGTGCTGATGACAGCATTTTGAATATTGAGGGCTTGAAATTTTTTTTTCATTATCTTTGATGATCTAGTTATGTCCTTGCTGCTCTGCTGCAGAGCTTACTGTACCATCTGGACCCAATGCAGTGAAAGTTTCCCCTCAGTACCAGCTTCTGTATGTCTCCTGGAGCTATTCACTCCCATTAGTGAATGCAACAGTTTGAAGACCAGTTGGGAGCAGAGTTGTGACTCAGTATGAGTTGCCTTTGTCTTGGGAGATTTTAAGTGTGCTTGTTGAAAATGGCTGTATGTAAACGTAGGCAAGTTGGTTCTTTGTACATTTATAAAGAGCGGCTGCTCCGTAAGAGAGAATATAAGAAAACATTCAGAGTAAATCTCTACTGTACAGTTAAGCCTATTTTAGTTTCAAGTTCCTTAGATCAGCATAAGGAAACATCTGCTCAAGTTATGGCAATACCTCAGACTTCAGCTATCTGCTGCAACAAGGTAGATACCTTTCAGATCAGTCCCTAGCTCTTTGGCTGTTCTGTGTGCTCTAGGATAATCAGCTCCTGGGAAGAAGTATAATTATTATTGATAGAACTTATTATCTCTTTTTAACTGAATTTATGTAAGTCTCCTGTAATTTGTGTTGCTCAGTCTCAGCATTTAATGACAGCTTGGAGGGTCTCTGTCAGAAGACGCTATTCATGCTGTCTGAAACATGTAACCCTGAATTTTCCTCTTGTTTCCTACCATAGTAGTATAAAAACTGATAAAATTAAGCTGAAATACTGTTGTTGCCCAAACTAAAGCAGCATCATATTCTCTCACAACCTAGCTCTTGTCACCTGCATAATTTCCAATTACTCTAGCAGGTCTTGCGTGTTAGGAAAACTTATTTTGATGCAAGAAGGTCTAAGAATGTATAATTGTAGGTATGGGTTATGAACGAATCACTCTAGCTGAGTAGCAAGTCTGACATAATCTGAATGCATTGGTTTGGCTTGCATGTATTTTTGTCCATGTTTTTTTGCTTAGTTTAATAGCATATATTTTAAATTACCCAGAAGATAATTTTCTAATGTAAATCGGTAGTGTCTAGCTCTGCAACTACCACCCAAAATAAGATGAATTCTACAGTTACTGCGGAAGGTGTTTTCCTGACAAAATTTTGCCAGGAGAGAAACTGTGATGTCATCAAGTCATGCACTTCATGTATCAGATGAGAAAAATAAAACCGGCAAACTCTTGTGCAAGTCCCAGAATGGAATGGATGGGGAGATATAGTCAAGCTTTGCTCCTCAGTCTGTGGAAAGGAACAATGAATTGCAAACTGGGATCAAAGGGTGAGCTTAAGAGCATGACTGCTGTAGCAAAAATAAGCCTAGCTTTACTTGATAGATCTTGTTTGGGGATTTATTTTAATAAATTGAAACAGAAGCCGTTATAACACTGTTATACCTTTATTCTGTTATTTGATTTCTGAACAGAAGTGCTTTGGGTATTGGTAACTTGTGTCATAAAAGGACTAGGAGTCCTGAATCGCACTGGGACCCTCTTTGTTGGTATTCTAACACAGTAATCACAGAATGGTAGGGGTTGGAAGGGACCTCTGGAGATCATCTAGTCCATGTAATAATCCTTTATTAGTAATAGTCCTGTAAAGTTGCTAAAGATGAAGCAGCACTCAACAAGGAGGCTTAAGGAACAGGAGGGTGAGAATGGATAGGCAAGTTGGGGAAGAAGGTCTTGCAAATTCCCTCTGGATGATTGCAAACATCTACTGTAATAGGAAGTGTCGGTAAGGGAAAGGCATCTCACATTTGATCGCTTTAAAAACTTAACACTCTTCAGTTCCAGTTCAAACACAGCACCTGTGTGCCACAGGCATTTACGTGTAACCAATTTGACTGGCCTCTGCAGTCAGAGAGGATTCTCTTCTCAAACAGTGAATTGCGGCCTTCTTAAATGTAGCTGTACATTATGCAGATTAATAGCCCACTCCATATGGCTTTTACACTGGTGAGAAATACTGCTGGAAAATGCAGTGTTTCAGGACCTATACACTGTATAACATCATGATTTCTGCTACTTGTCGTGTCTGATACAGAACACAAAGATGGGGAGCAGGAAGGACAAGTAGATGCTGTGTTTCCTTCAGCAGTGACTTTTACCAGCTACACTTCCTTTTCGGTGAAATGCTGGATATCCTCCTGTGTCTGACAACATCTCAAACTTGCTGATGATGTCTTAGATTTTGACGCTTGCTGCCTCTGCAGTCAGCAGGTCAGTCTGGGCTGTGACCCTAAAAACCTGGGTCATGAGGCATACTGGATGTGATCAGGATGCAAATGTGGCTGAGATGCAAAGGAAGGGTTTGCTAGAGCCAATACTGAAACCATCAATGAGTGTGCTCCAGAGGGCAGGAGTGACAGAAAGATATGTGTAAGCTTTGAAGATCCAGGTCAGTCTGGCTGTATTCACTGAAGTTGACAGATGTAACCATGGTATGTTGTTTTTTTCCTTTTCTGTGAAAATTACAGAACGGTCTTAAAAATGGCAAACCACTGCAGTTCAGGTTTGTCTCTCTAGAGCCAGACACCAAAACGCCTAATCTTCATCCATTCCAATTTTATTAAAAATTAACAGATTTTTATATATTGAGAATTCAGTCCAGCATGTTTCTGGGAGGCTGTGTTCCCAGTTAACTGAGTACGTTTCCCTAGTGGATCTCTGAGATTGGCTGTAGACTAGAAGCATTCAGCAAACGGCAATCTGTGTGGATTTCAGGTTGAAAGATTTTCAGAAGGGAAATAAATATTAGCTTCCAGGGAGCTGTGGTCAAGGAAGTCCCTTGATGCTTGCAAGTGTTTGTGCAGTGAAGTGCAGGCTCTCTGACATGCCATCTGCAAGGAAGGAGGTTGTGAGTTGGGGGAACTTTTGTTGCTCTGAAAACCATGTGATAGGATTCTTAGCAGTTAAAGCAATTGGATCAGCTTTACAGATTCAGCTTGAGTCCTGGTGAATACTTGCCTGAAAGGACAGAGGAAAGCTGTGAAATCAACTTGATTTGACGCCTATGAAATATTTGTTCACCAGTCTTGAGCATAACAGTTTAAAATAAACTCTCCAAACCCAAATTTATTCCAAGCAGTGTGCAATTTTCATTCTGACAAGAAATGCTTTAAAAAAGAATAATTTAAAATTATGACTGTCAGTTATTTATAGGAACATAATTTTTTGTAGTAGCGTGGATTTTTTTTTGGCAATAGGTTATTCAATTAGTGTTTGAGATCCTTCATATCCCATATGTCAGAAAGACTTCCTTTGTCATGATGCAGAATACCCATACTTCCAGCTAGACCAAACTTTCTCCACATATCATTAAATGTGTGACATATGAAATGGGAACTTGGATGTGATATTAAAGCCACATACATGAAATTATGTAGCAAAAGTAGCATGATTATGCAGCTCTTGGAAGAATAATGGATCAATATTATCTTATAGCAGTAAAAAGAGGTTTTATCCCACATATCTTCCTACGGTAAATTTTAGAGGTTCTGACTTGTCTATAGTACTTGAATACTAATGACTTTCAATGTGTGTTGATTCCTACTTTTATAAGTTATATACCATAGCTCTGTAAATGCAAAAAGAATTCATCAAAGCAGCTCTAGAATTAATCAACCTATAGTCATTTGGTGAATTTTGCTTAAGACACAGTCTCTAGTTATGTGATTCAACACAGTCAAATGCTAAAAGCTAGATTATAGGAAGAGATAAATGTTTTAGCACTGCTGTAATAATAATAATAGGCTCAGACTCTATCCAGTCTAAAGCTTGTGTGAAATCATTGACTAATCAATACTGTTGTGTTTCCTTTGGCCATACCTATGCACTACTCATACTGTACTCTTCACTAAAAGTATTAATCTCTGTTTCCAAGAGGCTAAGTTAGGTGTTTGGATTTTTAAATTGTTCAGCTCTTCAGCATAATGTTCACCTTGATGTTTTTCATCATCTTCACACTTCCTGCTTCACATACCTTCAAAAATGTTACCGAATGTTTTAGTCTAGCAAACTTTAAGTTCCGGATTCAAAACATACTTTCTAGCAGTTGTCATTGAAATTACTTTAATTCAGTGTAGGCAAAGGCTTTTTTTCCAAAACACCTTCAGTTTTTTGCCCACGACTGTCCGACAAATCTCAATACACATAGACTTTATGGAAGAACGGAATCTGTTGAAATTGGGCTCCTATAATTTAAATGTCATTTGCAACTGGAGACTGCATTGCAAGTGACATCTGACTTCACACTTGTCAATATAGGAACACTAACTTATGTATGTTTTGAAAAGGATGACATTGGCCTGTGGCACTGTACTTAGTTGCATAGTCATCTAGATCATATTTTAAATTTGGAAGACCCAGGTCTAGATGAGTAACTCTTTGAAGCCATTTTTTTCTATCCAACATTTTTTCATATCCACCTTGTTGGTCTTTCTCATTCTTGTATTGATTGCTGTAGTAGCAGAAAGCGTTTTTAGCAACAAAAATAGCAGAATTATCTGAATTGAACTTTGCATCATTTTTATATGGCCCATTCAGACAATGTAATGGCTTTTTAAGCTTCTTTCTCAGCTGTTTCCTGTACACTTGATTTTGCAGTGGGTTCAGAGAATAGTCCAGTTTACTGGAAGTGTCTTGCAAACTTGAGCTGAAGCCATATTCTTTCATTTGTCAGACTCAGTCGAAGTAACACTTGCTTCATGTGTGCATGTGCTGAAAGTTGTGAAATTCCACTGAAGCTTTTTTGCTTTTGTGACTAGATGTTAAGAAATATGATCTCGAGTTTAAGGCCTCTGAAAGTCAGGTTTTTGTCTTTTAACTCTCTTAACAGTGAGTCTAGTCCTCTTTCAGCCTCTACACTGCCAGGGGCCGCAGAAAAGACCTAAGAAGAATACTTGGTGAAAACACTTATTCTTTACCCTGCCACCAGCATTTAATGTTTCTTAACACCTCTTGCTTCTCATATACTTCATATGCTTTACGAAAATACTTATCATAAGAATTAATACCACTGCAAGGATTTTATCATACATACAGAAAAAGTTACTTAGCTTAAAAGTAGTTGACTCGGTTGTATCTTGGAAAAAAATAAAGTGATAACCAAGATGCTAAGCAGAAAGTTAATTGCATCCATAAGACTTCTGGTTTACTCATGTATTGTGCTTTAAGGCTATTGAAAAAAAAAAACAAACATTTGATCCCCAAGCAAATAAATAAAAGGAATAATAGGACTGAGATAGCTTCCTCCAAGTCTATGAACACTAAATGCCATGTTTCTCCCTATTCTCTGGTAATATTTAGTCTGCAGACATTGTAAGTACTATTCACGTCACCCCCCAAATCAATTCAGACTACTTGTCACATAGCGCTCCAGTTATGAGAATCCTGACTTGGTTAGAAAAATATCCATAGTATGATGGGTGGCAGGCTTGCAGCCCAGCTGATCAAGTTTGAAGTTCTTGGTTTGAAATGGGGGTTGGTCTGTGTGGATATAATAGAAGCATTATTCTCACCTTTTAACTCATTTGGGAAAAAAAAATGTATTTTTTGTTCTGAATTCTGGTAACTTCACTCTTTAGCTTATTCAAATAATTGTTTACTTCCAATGCTTGTCAGTGAATTTGAGTGCATTAATTCATGCTACCTCACACAAAGATGTTTTATATTGATCTAACAGTCGCTTTTCTTTTGTCATTGAGGACCAAAACATGTTGTTCCTAGGAGTTATGTGGCTTGAAAAATGATCTAGTTTTGCCTATTGCCTCTGAGTTTTACTGGATTGGAGGTGTGTTTAGTTTGATAAAATGAACTTGGTGTTTACCAGATGTGTTTCAATAGGCCACTCAAACAGAAGAAAAAAGGAAGAAATTTTCATTTTTTTAGTCCATAATAAATGAATTACTTTAAAACCTTCTTAAACACCCTGTCTTAAAATAGTTGAAAATTGTTGCTTGGCAATTTAACAATTTGCTGGAGAAGGCTTATTTCAAGAAGTGCCCAATAGCCCCTATTACTATTGCCATGGAGGTGTTGCATGAAGTACAACATTACACTTCTAACTTTGACTAGGGTAGTTTCATGCCTTACGTTGTTTCAAGAATTGTATTTGTTTTCCATGCATTTCAATACTATTTTTACTTGTATTTAATAATAAATCTGTATGCCTTTGTTTGATATGACTTAGCATTCTTTACATTATATGTATTTTTCTGATATATGTTAAACTGTTTGTTATAATCACTTTTGAAGATAACAATATAAAGATCTCTGGATTCACGGAGTTCTTATGCTGGCAAAAATTGTATCAAAGATTTCCACAAACTGTCATGTGTATATCTCACTTCTGGGCAACAAACTCCAAAGGATAAATTGGAGTTTTCTTTGACATAGTTTCATACAATGCTGCTATTTGTGTTATAAACCAGTTTTGCAAAAAGCTGAGTTGTTCCCTTCAGTGAAGTTAAACCAGCTATGTAGATTATACAAACACAAAGTTGAACATATTTCCAAACAAATACAATGAACTAGGATTGAGTCCGTTGTATTAATCAGGCTATATTAACTAGTTTCAAAACATAAAATGTGTGTGAAATAGAATCTTTCTGGGATTTTGGTCTCTTCATTGTGGTGCTCTCCAGTTCCTCATGATTACACTGGATTTTATTATTGCCCTTCTTGGTATTTCCTTACAAAATGAAGAGCCCTGGTCTCTCTTTGTATAGAAGGCATTCTTCCTATTTTAAGCCATTCTCCAAAGCTTTTCCACCTCTTTTTTTAGTTGGTGAGAGGGACGGTGGGAAGGATTGCATTTGAAAAGCTATGAAAAATATTAGTTTTTATTTATGTGCTTTCTTATTCAATGAAGTGATTTCTTTTATTTATTTATTTTAAGTGACTGAGCATCAAGGTGGTACTTGCACTGTAATTCCGAAAATCTTTCAGTGGCAGCTTAAAGTCCATAATTTGTGCCCAATTCAAACGTCATTTATGCATTCTGGTAGAAAAATGTGTTCTGTGGAAGCAGTTTGATCTTGGAAAGGCTGTCTTAATATACAGAATTTGAAGCATGCGCATAAAGCTGCGAGTTAACTCTACTCACAAACTTTACTACTCACATATGCTTATGTATGAACTATACAGATGGGCATAATTAGGACACCTGACTCTCTGTGACATTACCGATGCCATCTAGTTTGTCACATGCATATTATGCATCTTGAGACATTTTTGCATTTTTCTAAGGAAGGTACTGTTCTCTTCTTTTGCTAACCCTGGTCTTTACAGAATATGCATATACTACAAGCAATTAAATGTTTCTGTCTTGTTTCTTATTTATATAATTACTTTCCTTGCTGAATGTATCTGTAATAAACATTGATGCTTCATTTCCAGATGTTGTTTATCTGATCTGGAGAACTTTATTTTCCAAAATATTTTCTGAATTTCTTTTGTTTTCTGTGCCCCTTTTTTTTTTGTTGTTCTGGTTATAGATGATAACCGTTCACTGCTTTTGAGACTATCATACAGAATAGATGGTGGTGGTGGTACTTCTGAGAAATGCAGTGTATTAAATGTAGAACAAGTCTTGGACTGTCCAGAGCAAATTAAATCTCTTGCAGAGGAGCAATGTGAAATACTTTATAGTTTTATTTATGTATTTGTCAATTTATATAGAACACCTATCATGACAATGACAAACTCCTAGAGCAAGATTATTGAATACGTTGAGGCCTTTCAGAATGAAGTCTTACACTGTTCCAAACCTTAGCTGCTGAAGATGGCAGCACTATCTCTGAGGGAATGGAAATTGATCCAGGATGCTTGTCGATCCATACAACTGAAACTGTAGTTTTCTTTGGAAAAAATGTGTTCTATTTATGCTCAGCTAAGGTTCTAGCCCACAACAGAGGTCTTGCATGGACTGGGGAAGCTTCTGAAAGTATCGCATAACTATTTCTCGGCTTATAAAATGTTAGCCTCATTGGTTCTAAAGCTTTTGCTATGTCTTTTATTTGGGATCTCAAGAGGATTTGCTGTGGCTTTTGTTTTATTCTGGTTTTTTTTGTTTTCTAAATGGTGTGTTGAAATGAGCATTAATCTTGGCACCTCTGATGGGATACTAGCTGGTAGGGCATTATTGCAGGTGGTGGGAAAGATGTAGTGAGATGCTACCTTATGCCTGAGACTGATCCCTTGATAGCAATAACCCTTTCAGAAAGACCTCGATTCTTGAAAGACTCAAGAAATTGGTAATTTACCTGTAGCTGGCTTAAGTTTGAGTGAAAGCTATTTAAGAACTTTGGTCTGTATAAGTTTAGGTATTGATAAGTGTTGCATAGTGCCTGATACCTTCATCTTTCTGCCCACTACTTGTAGTCTGTTTCATTGGTAGTATATGTGTAGTGATGAGGTTAATGTTATAAAGCCCATCTTAGTTTTTTCTCTTTTTGTTCTTTGAGAGGAACAGTTCTTTATTTTTCTTTTTTTTAAGTGATGTTTATGGATGCTGAGTCATAGTGCAAAAAAGAGTCTTCCCAAAACGTGCACAGGAGAGACTGATCCTGTCTGGTGAACAGCTGAGCTTACTTGTCTAGTAATGCAGCTTGGCAGGTAATTGCAGTACAGAGGTGGGAGACTGCGGGGAGCAAACAGCTGGGCTTCAGAGGCGACGGGGGAGAACTGACAGCATCAGAGCAGGGTTTGTTACTATGGGTTTACCTATGTAATGTTGAAAAAGCTTGAAAGAGAAGCTCTGCCTGCAAGGGCAAGAAGGAAGCTGAGTTGGCACCCTGCAAAAGTTGGATTTTAGCCCTATGCAGGCAGGGTACTCTCTGTAAGCCAAGCTTCTGGTCCTCCCAGGAGACTGGCTGAGGCTACCCTCCTCTGTGTGGTGACAACAGCTTGCCCCAGCATGCTGTTTCTTCTTTCTGGTTGCTGGAGTCTTGTCTTCCCTTCCAGATCCCTGGGCTATGTAATGGATTTTGAGCTCAGCAAACAGAACTGGAAACAGAGACTGGTGCTTCCTGTAAAACAGCTTGTTGGTTGTCACTGGAAAGCCACCTGGCTTCCTGAGCACTGGGTGTTTATGCAACCTCTTTGAAGTTGTCTTGCTGTTGTGGGTTTGTTTTTTTTTTTTAACAGAGCTATCTCTTCCTGTAGCTCATTAGCTTCATCAGTAAATACATTGTACCATAGTGGTCTGCTAGCCTTTTACTAGCTCTGTAAGTTCACAGCAAGTGGCACGCAGTGAGCAGCAGGCTGAATGCAGGCTGAAATGACAGATTAGTTACAAGGCTGAGAAAATCTACCAGCTTTCTAGTACTGGACCAGAGTATTGTATCCCTATCGTTTAAGCCCTTTAGCGGTGGTTGAATGGGACTTTATTTGAACTTCATTGCTGAAAGATTCCTCTGGTTTACTAGATATCTTATTTTTTGGGGGGCGGGGCCATGTGTAATAATCGTGAAAAGAATATCCATCAAAAATGCTAGCATAAAACCAAGATGATTCAGTTGATTTCAGAATGCTCAGTGAAGCCAAATCTTGGAAAAGAAGTACAAAATATTGTCTAGTATTGGAGAACATGATGTATTTTTAAATTAAAGATTTCAATGGGTTTTTTTAAAATATTAGGAAGAAGCTTCCTATTGTAATAAAACATTCTAATCGAATCCAAAGTATGATGCATTTTTTCAATGACTATTTACTACGTAGGTGTTTTGGAATGTCCCACTTTGCACTGAAGCCTTTTACATAAATATGATGTATTCCATGTACATATTTTTTCTAAATTTGTTATACCTGTACATTTTCCATATATGTATTTAGATCTAGATATTTAAATGTTTTCTATAGAAAACTATATAGTTATATCTGTATAATGTATCTAGATATACCTATATAAATATATACATATATGGCTATATACCAAAATAGATATCCAAAATAACCTTTTGCATATGCATCTTATACATATCTACTATATATCTAAGATGTCCATATTTGGATATCTATATATCTATGTATTTTCTGTTCATATATAGTTAAAGATATTATCTATATAAAAATATATAAAGATTTCTATACATATTCCTCACCTATAAAATTGATCTTGCAGTTAACAACGTTTCACAGACTTTTCAGTTAAGACAGAACCATATGCCATAAAAAGAGACTGTGCAATAAGCTCATCAGTTTGTTATTGCTCCGAGATGTCTAGGCCAGCTGTAAATTTTGATTATTCACTGGAGAAGAAGATTTTGTAATTAAAATGGAGATTAATTTGCTCATTAGCATTAAACATTTTCATTACAGTTCAAGCACCATTAGCCAGGTACAGTCTCTGGTGGTTTTTTTTGGCTTGAGAGCTGATATACCCTAGACTGGTTGCAGAGTACAAGCCAGACATGCTCAAGAAGGGGTTCTTCCTCAAGTTGTGCTCTCCACAGTGAGGACCACACCTGAAGCCACAGCTGCGGTGGGAATGTAGCTAAGAAGCAGTTGTACCTTGCATGTCACAGCCATGGAGTCGGTCTCAGACCAGGATGCTGCAGGGCATCACCAGAAGGCAGGCAGCAACAGCAAAAGTCACTGCCCACACCTGTGCTAACTCTAATCTGGGCTTTCTATGGTGCATCCACTTTGCATGTGTTCTTAGTGTCATTAGTGCTGCAAGTTAACATGGGGATAGTGGGAGACTAGCTAGTACTGGCATGTTATGTTATTCAAAGGCAAGAGTAATGTTGAAGGATATATACTTTAAAAAATAGATATATCGGGCCAGGAATTTACAAAGGGTTAAAGATTAAGAACTGAGGCTGGGAAAACCTTATTTTATTCATATAAAACTCTGCTTCTTCATTCAGGCAGATGATGGATTTAGCTTGATTTGTACTAATAATGAAAGCAGTCAAGACCAATCAAGGAAAATACAGCTGTGGTGCCATAAATAAGATCGTTCTGTCACCTACTCAGCAAGGCTGTGTTTAGATTCTCCAGGACGAAGCTCCCCCAAGTAGTGACATACTGAAGATGCAGGAAAATGTTTACTATTTTATTTCCTTGGTTAGGGTGATCTGCTCCTCCCTCTCAGCCCTGCTGATGAGGTTGGCGTAGATAAATAGCCCTTTTCTTCTTTTCTAGGCCTGACAGAGCAGGTTTGCTCTTGCGTTTAAGATTCTTGTAGAAGAATACTGGAAGGATAAAACAATGTGAAAATCAACGAGTCACAATCTATAATTTAAACATAATTCTCCATGACTCATTCATGAAATATTTTTGCAGAGTTTCATGTGACAAAACAATAACCATAAGTATAATCATCAGCACCTACTCAATCCTCTCTTTACAGCTATGCAGTTCTGTGATTCAAATTATTTGGGAGAGTCTTAGCAGATACAAATCAGCACAGAACTGTCAGAGGCAAAAGAACTCAATGACTTAGAGCAACTGTGGGGTCATACTTTTTTATGGGTATGGTAAATTCAACTGGCACAAACATCCTCAGTTGTTAACACGGGGGGGGAGAATCACGGACTGCTATCAGTTTTAACTTGCATGTAAACTGTGCTGCTGTTAGTCTGGTGGAACAGATTGTGACAGCTTTGTTGGCAATTATTTAATTCAGCTTTGTCTGTGGCTACCTAGGGCAGTTCATACAGTCTTCTCCTTTTTCCAGAAATTCCTTCAGAAAACAGGCTGCTGCCATTCCCATCCACCCTACATGCTATCACCGTGTTACCCAGACCTCATTCCACTCCCTAAGGAAGAAGACAGTAAGAGCAAGTGGTGGGACTTCTGGTTCTGGCAAGGGCAGCCTAATCCAGCCTACTCCCTCAAGACCCTACTGGGCACTTCCAGGAGATCTCAGACTTTCTGTAGTGTCACTCAGTATTGCAGCCAGCGCTTTTGTCTTATTCCAGAGGGCAGGCTTGCCCTGGGATAAAATCTGTGGGTCTGCCTGCTAACAGATGTTGGTGTTATGGCTTTATTGATGCCTGCAGAATAGGTAGCAGTTGCACAGCTCTTCTAATGAGCGTGTCCTTTGTTGTAAGGCCTTGATTTGGTGCTTCATGTCATCAGTGCTTCTTTCATGAACTAGCGTAAAATGCAAAAAAACAGACTTTTAATATAGGGAGTGTTCGAAGGGATTAAAATAAGGAGCCGTACCCTCTACATGAGCAAATTCTTCTATCAGTATTTCCACTAAATTATGGGAGCTACAGCAAATTACTAAATCAGAAGCTTTTAAGTAAAAAGGGATGTATGAAAGAAATGTAGAATGTAAATCAAAATCCAGTATTCCAGAAGAAGCCAAAGTAAAGAAGGGCTGATGCAATCATAGTGGCTTCTTTTATTACTGGGGAGAGAAGACAAAGAATTTCTCCGGTAATCTACCATAAATCCAAAATTCTAGACAATGTACAGAGCCTTCCCAGTAGTCATTAGGAATGCTGCCCTTGTAAGTGAAATTTGCACATTGTGGCTTAGATTAAGTGATATATTCAATCATTGACATAGATATATTCCAATATATTAAATAGCACATAATTAATCATGGTTCTCAGCCTCTGTCACATGAAGATCTTCATCAGTTGTAGGAACTAGCCTTCCAGTAGCCCAGAAACAGCTTTTTAGATAGAGGTTGAATGATAAAATGAATCTGGTTTTAAAGGGTTTTTTTGTAACAGGTTTAATCTGATGTTTCAAACCTGTTCAGGTGTTTGACAAGTTAAGTATGTATCTCAAACTTAGTCTGTACACCAAAGAACCTGACAGAAATCTGGCTTTATACTTTTAATCAGTAAAATGTGTTGCTAAATAATATAGTGAGGCCTGGGATTGACGTCCTTGGTTGAGGGCCTTGGTTGCTTATCTTTGTGAAAGATTCAATATCACCAGTTCAGTTCAATGCAGAATTTCTTTTGAATACCCTATAAACTTTTAAAGTACATTGAGTTTCATACCTGACTAGCACCAGTTGACTGGTGAGGGCTGAAGATGAGGAAAAAGAGTAACAAAATGACAGATGTCCTTTAAAACAAAGGACTCTCTGGTGTAGCCCAAAAGCCACCTATGGTAAATTAAATACTCTCTTTGTAGACAGGTGAGAATACAGTAATACAACACAGATTAAGAGCATAAATTCTGTTAACTTGATTTCAAATAGTATGTGCTATTTAGTGATGTGAAATTGGTCTAGGGCTGTAAAACACCAACAGCTCAAAAGCCAAAGGAGAACAATTTAATGGGATGATACCATAAAGCAGCAATTCTGCTGACTTCTGGTGAAGTCAACAGCATGGAGAATCCTAGAGGGGAAAAGAAAAATTCAGGAATTGCCTGTAGAATCTATAGCTAAATCTCTTTTTAATAAAAAAACTGGAATCACTAGGCTCTGCATTATCATGTATTCATTGTTGTTTATTACATTATTTCTTCTGTGGTCTTATTATATAATTGGTCATTAATTGGGGATGAATGTGTTAAGAAAAGGAGTCTCAATAATTTAGCATTTAGTCCTTAAAATTTATTCTAGCCCTTAAACATAATCTGCAAACATCAGAATACAAAATAAACTGGACTAATATTGAAACAGTGACTGAAAGGGATCCTAAGAAGTTGTCTAATGTTTTATACCCGTTGCAAGCACTAATCTATAATTGTCTCTCAATATCTGTGAGGCGTTTAAGAAATTATGGATATTTCACAGCCTCTTCAGGTAGTCTGTTCCACTGCTCCTGTCTTGACAGAAGCATTTCTAATATCTAATCTGAAACTTTGTAACTAAATCCATTGTTACTTTTCATCCTACTGTGACCATGAACAGATTGCTTTCTTTCTTTGGATACATAAAACCCAAACCATTCTGTGCTTCTATAATACAGGTTCTGCATCCGTCCTTGATCACTCGTCCTGCTTTTCTCCTGTTTTCAGAAGTTGGCCTATACTTTTCAAAATTGCAGCTGTGGTGTTACTGTTGCTGACTAGAGCACAGAGACCAACTTGTGTGCACTTCAGACAGTGTCTCTGATTATGGGCTTTTCTCTTTAGCTAATTTCTTTTTATTTTGATAAAGCTGGTAAAAGAGAAAATGCAAACTTCTGGTGTAATAGACTTAAGCCAATACATTTATTGAGCTAAAAAGGATGACATAAATGCATAGGGTATACTAAAACGTGTAAATCATGTAAAATAGCCCCGTGTAAACTTTTCATCTCAAAAGAAAGGTATGCAAAACTTACTTATTTTTTTAAGAAAATGGCATTGATGATAAAGTCCTAATTATGCAATCCCTATTAATTTTCAATACTGTAGGTATGAAAGATTTTATGGACCCCACATCACAAGAACCACAAGCATAGGTTATGCATTCTCTCTGCAACTAAAGTTGCCATCTAACTACTGCACATCTTGATTATGTGGACCATGTCACTTGTTTAGAAAATTTAATTTTCCCCAGATATTTTTTCACTTCCTCTAATTTAGTTGGGTTGCTTCCACCTCAGCAGTTTTGCAGTGTCAGATGTGTGGTGTCAATTCACTCTTCAGAGGGAAAACAAAGATTTGTTGTGGAAAAGATGACATTCCTGAAGGAAACAGAAAATGAGCATAAGGGTTTCTGAAGGTGGACTAGGTTAATTGGTGTCTCTGAAAATCAGGATGTAAGTGGACATTGTTTCAGTTAGAAAATAGATTGGTTTTGTAAGCCAGTTCTCTTTATATGCTTTAATTAACTCTAAGCTTCTTTATGAGGTATTTGTATTGATGTACAAATCTACTAGCAAACAGAAAATACTTTCTGTAGATGTAATAGATTTGTCTTGATCTATTCTGTACTTGAAATTCAAACAAAGCATATGCATCACACTCAAGTAGCTTGCTGAATTGGTTAATAGTCTTCTGGATCAAATGCTGGCTTTCTTCCTAAATAAAATAAATTCAAGTTAACATTATAATATAGAAATACAAAATATATGTAGTGTGCTTCAATACGATCCATTACGTGCAGCCCATAGTAAGGAGAATTGGAAGTCCCAGCTGTTTTAAGTTCAACCATAATGCAAAGCCTAAGCAGCGCAGTTGGTTTGCACTAGATTCCTTCCAGCATAGGTCAGTATGCCCTCTGACAAGCTTATGTAATCCTCTGAGAAGCTCTGTATTGTGAAGTTCCCTTTTAGATCCTATTTCAAATAGATTAAGCATTGTATTTTGTTTCTTAATTCCCAAGACTGTAAATACATACACAGAGAAATTAAGTCAAAAAAGATTAATATTCTGTTAGTTCCATAAAGTATGTCAATTTAGCTTCATTTTATGCATCTGTAACATACATAGGTTGTCATGCAGCATGCTCTGAGGGAAAAATCAGATCCTGAAAAAAGAACTATGGTTTGCTGGTCCATATATGGCTTTGGTCTTTATATGCTATTTCCATTGTATATTACTGTTGCATATTACAACTTCTTGGGTTGTCTTCTCTATGTGAGAACAGACTGCCAAGGTTTATGTTTGTTAGGGTTTTTTAGCTTTTTCTGGTCCAGCAATTGAAATTGCTGCTAGTTGTTAACCTATATGATTTCAGTGAGTAGAACAGGAGTATCTTGTGTGAAACAGTGTTGAAAACTGTTTAAGCTGAAGTCTACAATTTATTTTCTTCACGACTGCTATAACAGTGTCTGACACTTTATTCAGTTCCCATAAGCCTGAACAGTAGCCTCCAAGAGTGGAGGTGATTAAGGTGTTAAAAGCCAGTTCTGTGCTGAGGTATGCTGACTATACTGCATATTCTCCTTTATAGTGGGCTCTTCAGACTTCATTCACATACACAGTCATCAGGTCTTGAATCTTCTTGTTGTAGACTGGGTACAGATGACATGTATGGGGTGTATAGATTACCATCTTTGGCTCTTCTGTGTTTATAAAAAAGGCTGGTTTTTGGGAAAATTAACAGACTTTTTACAGGCAGATAGCAGAACTTTGGTCAAGATTATGTTTTGAGTTTGATACAAATACTGTCTTGTACACTCTAAATAGTCTTACTTTTGTTGGTTCTTATTTCAGCTTTGACTTCAGTGAATGCTGTCTCTGTCTGTGTTTTATGATTGACTTTTTTTTTATGCTTTTCTGATGCATAAAAGCTACATGGAAAAAGAATGTTTCCCGTTGCTTTGAATGAGAATTTGGCTATCTACATCTCAATTCAATTGTTGTTGCACTCAATTTTCAGGAACAGCTGCTTGCACTACAGTTTGATACAAAACCACAGGATTTTGGCCTCAAGAAGTAAAGCCTGCTATGGACTAAGAGCACAGCGTAGGTTAGTTTGCAATCATTGATTCCATAACTTTTGGATTCCTGAACTACATCACCATGTAGTATTGCAAGACCAGTGAAACTTCAGTCTACAGAAACCTGTAGTTTTCTTTGGTATCATTTAAAAAAGCAATTATTTGGATAGTTCCATTTCATAATTCAATGTTGTTTTCTTTTTTCCCCATCTCTAGTCACATCTTCTTGAATCAGAATCATAACTGGAGTTACCATGGTCGTTACATGTCTCAAATTTGGAAGTAGTATCTGGTAAATTTTTGATTCTGCTGTTTAACACTGCAGATGATGGCTTTTCCATTTTTTTTTCTTGTATAATACTTGCAATGTAAACATCTTTAAACATGCATGGTACTGGAATTAAACTGCAGTTCTATTCTGATTTTTTTTTCTGTTTCTCTCCCTTATGCTTTCTAGCACACAGCTTTTTTTACTTTTCAGTCTTTTTATCCTGAACTATAGTTTTTTTGTCACAAAGTCAGTTAGGTTTTTTACACGCAAGTGCCTACACAGCATACAGCATTTAGGGTAAGAATCTGCAACCTTCGTGCTACCTGCTTGCGCTTTCCTGCATTGCTGAATGCTGTGGAGTCTTGCTCTCTCTTGTAGATTTAGCTGCCAAAGTTTTAAGCTGCAGGTTTTCTTTCTTCTACTGCAGAAGGGTGTCTTGGAAATAGAGTAAATCAAAAGTTACTGGGACAAAGGAATTCGTCTTCAAACATTTTGTTATTGAACAAGCTAGTAATTTTGTACTGACCTGCCTTTCCAGATCTTGTTTATACTCAGTGCAAAGAAACTTTTAAGTAAGCTGTGATTTACAGGCTAAAAATGCTTTGAGCTTGTCTGGGAGTCTGTAGTAAGCCTCCTTTTCCGTGAGTCATTCAACCAATATTTGAGGTGCTGCTTTAGTTATGAGCCTAATGTAACTAAAGTGTGGCTAAACTTGCTTTATTTGCCCTGTATCAGTCTCCACTGTAATTATGAAGTTTTTGCATAACAACTTGAAGACATGTGTTTGCATCTTAATGTGAAGAGATCTATAATACTGATGTACTCTAGGCACTGCTACCTCTTGTTTTTTCTTGTTCATTCTTCTATTAAAACACTAAATATGTGTGAACCTGTTAATCAAGAGAAAAAAAAATGTCAAGGCTCTTAAGAGCAAGAGAAGGCAATTCTGAGTCTGCTGCTGGCATAATAATCTATGGGGTTTTTTTGCTTTTTAGGAAGAGTTTTGTCGAAAATCTTATTCTGATTCACCTGAAGAATGAAACCTGAAATGAGAAATATTCAGTTCTGCTCCCCTGTCCTGCTGCTTGTTAATGATTGATAAATATGAGACATCATAAAATGTTCAAAATTTAAAGGAAGCTGAAGACACTGGGCAAACTCAGGGCTTGCTGGACAATGTGATGGTATATGATGAATAAAAGAGGTAGAGGTAAAGATTTTCATGTGAAGTCTCTTTTTATTTCACCTCATCCATAGAATTATCCTCAAAAGCACTTTAGATGAAGAACAAAGAATGAACAGACATTCATCAGAGGCTCCATATGAACAGAATTTTGAGTCACCTAAATAATTCAGTAGGCTTCTAATGCATTTTGTCCATTAAGGCTTGCGACTATTTTGGACAGCTATGAATTTTTGTTGTGATTCTCCTATTTTCCAATGTGATCATCAGATCAGTTCCTGTCTTTTGCTTTGCTTTCAGAGCAAAGATGTATGATACGTCTCTAAGTGTTTTCCTAGGTGTAGGAATTACCTTGCATTTCTGAGAGCTTTCTGTTAATCTTTCTTGTCTGCTTGAATCCGTCTGGGTTGGATTTTTGGCTTTTGGGTTTGTTTTTTTTTTTTCCAAATGAATGTCCCTTATTTTGTGGGCAGGCATACCCACAGCTTAACACAATCCGTCATTATTTCTGAGAAGTTAATGTGTAGCTGATAAGCTACTCGTTACAGAAGTGTAGCCCCAGTCCTTGTATCTTGTGCTGTAAAGACCAAAGTATTAAAGAGCAGTGATCACATGTGCTTCCTCCTGTGGCTGTCACTACTACCAAAGCTCTCTTCAGCAACATCGTGCGCCCCGTTATCTCCCTTTGGTGCTTGCTGTTTGTGACTGCCCTATGTTTCTCAAGTGAAGGCTCCATTTACAAATCAGTAACTGCCACAGTAAACAAGCAGCAGATTATGTTTTACCAGATACTTTTTCTGCGTATAGGGGCGTACAGCTGGTGCATCGCTGACTCCGTGTGGTGCTTGGTACCATATGGTGATGGCAGCGGAACAAATTCCAGGTGCCTGGAAACTTCGTTGCTGATCATGCTGGTTGCTGAAACTCAAGTGAACAGGAAGCTCTAACATTTAAACTAGGGAGAAATATTCAAAATAGAACAGGACTGTGAAGACATATACAGCCAGCTGTACTTTTATATTATAATGATAAATGTGGTTGGAAAAAAACCCGGGTATTTCTTCTTACTAACCAATTTTATATTTTAGAAAACTCAACAGACAAGAAATCCATTTCTCTTCCTCACCTCAGACTGTTTGGATAACATTTAGCTTGTGTGATTAGATGACATGGAATCACTTGTGACTATTGGAGAAGAGAAGGCTGTGAAGAACTCGAGGAGCATAACAAAGTTAGGTGCCTGGGAGGCAGAATGACAAATGAGACTGACTATTGTCAGTGCGAACAAATGAACAACAAAAAAGATAGTTGTAACTGCAGACATACCTTGAGGTGTTCTAAATTAACTGTACCTTTAAGGGAAAATGATCTGTGCATAAGTACGTGAAATTATTTGCCTAAAACATAGTTGTGCAGTAGGAAAGCAAATAAGAAAATAAGGTTGTAAGAAGGAGCGATAATAAGGATTCCTGTGATCATATTAACTCTTATATAATGAAGATTAGAATGAAATATTGAATACAGTATATTAGCTATAAAACTTTATTATTATGCTTTATGTCTGATCCTGGTTATCCTATTTAGAAAGAGAAAATACATCTAGCATAGAAACATGGTTTTTATTTAGGCTTAAATTTACATATATTAATTTTTATTAATTAAGCAGGACCTTCTGTAGTTAATCATAATTTTTAAAATATCCATTTTATACTGATTAAATGGTACCTGTTTATTTGCACAGAGACATGTGGTTCCTGGGGAAATATAATGAGCTGAGGTGAGGGTAAATAGAAAGACAAGTTGTAGGGGAGAAAATTGTTCCAGTGTTACTTCATTCTGTAGTGTCATAGGAGGATTTGCTAGATGATTTGAAGGAAAATTGAAGGACAATTCTGCAACTTCTTGGCTTTTGATTGAGTGATGGGTTCAACAATGCTGCTAGACTCTAAAATAATAACTAGTAGTACAGGACTGTCTGCATCTGATCTGTATAGTATCCTGGACTTCTTAATTGCAAAGCATTTAATATTATAAATTAACTTATCAGACTGAGTAACCACATGCTCTCATGTGTCAGTTTGCTCTCTAGAATTTAAACTACTTTACAATGTTCATTTGAAGATGATGCTAGATTTGATGTGCTACCATGGAGAGAATTTGTGACTACTTTATATTGTTGATATTTTACTTTGCTCAAAAGAAGTCTCAAAACAATTAGAAAAATCTTTAAGATAATGGTTGAATTTTCATGAATAGTCTTGGAGCCACAACTGTTGCCAGCATTTGAATGACAATTCCATTTTGATCAAACATTGTAGCCTAAGACCAATTTATTCAGTAACTCTAAGGTAACTATGACAGCGTGATCATCATCTAGGCACAATTTCAAATCAATGCTATTCTTCTACATTATTTTTCTTGCAAGGGAGAGGTCTTTGTTAATCATATATTACACTGAAAATAAAATAATGTCGCCATGGAGCTCCATCTAGTATAAAAGGAAAACAAAATATGAACCTCTTATAATATGGCCTTAATTTGTCTTTTGGCACATTAATAAAGCAAACTGTTATAAGTGCAAGACATAAAAATGCCTGGATTCTATTCATACACTCTGCAAGTACCTAGATAACTTAGGAAAATACATGATTGCATTTCAAACTACAGAGCTCATCTTGAAAGAGTTCAATATAGTCAATGAACTGTCACAATTTTTGTAGGACCTGATTCTGAAATTGGCAATGTGCTGGAGAACTTCTGTCCTCCTGTACTCTGTCAGAGAAATTAGCAGGTTTTCTAAGGCTACAGAGCTCTGACATTCTGTATAAATTGCAGCGTTGGCATTTCAGAGTGAAAAGGATTCACTTAATGGTAATAATTTTGACATGTTCCAGCTCCAAGCAATTTCTGAAGTAAGTGAAACAAAACTATGTGATGTTGTGAACTATTTATGTAGTTTCCAAGTTCTAAACTAGAAAACCCATACCCACATTTGATTTCATCCTGTATTTTAATACATTTTTAGATTTAGTGAGCGAACATAGAAAAATTGTTGTCTTGATATGACCTCTATTTGTAGGATTTGCACCCTACACTAGTACTGAGGGAAAAAGGTTTGGTCCTGGCCTTTTGGGATACAGCTACACGAATTATGAGTCCCTTTGCAGACTGCAATTTGTCTGTTTCAATTTCATACCAACAGCCTAAAATCATGAGGGAGGCCATTTTCAAACCAGGAGAAGTGATCATTCAGCTTAGAACCGTATGTCTGACAGTGGCCAAATGCAAGTTCCTAGGGTAGAATGAATGAATGAGAATTTGTTTTTATTACTTTGTGTCCCAGCACTGAAATAAAAGTATTTCAAGTAAAAGGTTTAGACAGTGCCTGTGTACTTCACATTTTTTTCTTCCAAACAGAGTTTCAGCATCCACGATGTCCTGCTACAAAGAATTCCACCACTTGCCTACGTTCTGTGAAAATGGCCTTCTTACGCCTTTTCAGGGGAAAAACTGAAAATTAGTAAAATATTTATACACTGATAATGTCAGTAGCTTCTCTAATTGTGGGAATCAATCTCAAACTCAGGGAAAAAAAAAAAGCTGTAGCTGTTCCTCCCAGTGATGCATATAGCTTTAATTTTTCTCCCATGTGGAAAGCTGTTGTGCAAGTGAGAGGATGGAGCAGTGAAGAAAGAAAAATGATAGTATGGTTCTGGATTACTTTCAGACTGTGGAGGGGAGTTCTCTGATTTTCTTCTTACTATCTTAAAGAAAAAAATGTCTTATTTTCTTTAATGTGTAGGCTAACTTGGTCTCTGGGAAAGTCCTTTTTAGCTTTTCATTTGTGGATGAAAGAAGCCTGAATTCTACTATACATATATATATATACACATATATATATATGTCGGAGGCTTTAAAAGGGCAATCACTCTGTTATCACATCCTGTGTTTCGGTAAGCTTTGCTCAGCCTGAGACATGAAAGTGTTGTACGTAACTCACTGTGTCTTGGCTGACCTGTCACGAAGAATGGGGAAAAGACAAATTTCTGTGATTCTTGAGGAGCAGGCAGGCACTCTTGTTGTGATGTCAACCTCTCTTCTCTGAACCAGGTGGCAGGCTATTTAGTTTAGCCACCTCTAAAAACCGAATTTAACCTTATGTTAAGAAAAGGGGCACAGAGCTTAACCTTGCGACTTGCATGAGGATTAACAAAGAAAAGTGTAAAGCCATGCACCAGGATGGAATAATCCTGGGCAGCAGCTCTGCAGAAGAGTCCCTGGGGGACAGTGAGCTTCTCAGGAGCCACCCTGGGGCTGGCAGCAGTGAGGGCCATCAGCATCTGTAGGAGCAGGGGTATAGCCAGGAGATGGAGGGATGTGATGGAGGGATGCCCCCCTCCACTCGGCACCTCCTATGCCGTACCTGGAAAACTTTGTCCGGGCTTTGGTCCCCTCCAGCTGAAGAGAAACACTGACCAACTGGAGAGGGTCTAGAACAGGGCCACTGAGGTGGAACTTAACAGTAGTCTTCCAATACCTACAAGGTAGTGATAGAGAAGATGGACTTACTGTCTTCAGAAGAGTACATGGTGACAGGATGAAAGGAAACAGGCATGAGTTGCTTCAGGGAAAATTGTGTCTGGATATTTTTCACTCTGAGAACAGTTAAACAACATTAGAGTAACAAATCTGGGAGAGTCAAGACCTGGCTTTAGAGAGCCCTGGAAAACATAAAATACAGTTCTGCCTTCAGCAGAAGGTTGAACCAGGAGATCTCCAGAGGTCCCTTCCAGTCTAGACTTTTGTGATTCTCAAAATAATCAATGTCGTGGCCTTTCTTATCTCACTGGCACTTAGTAGTACAGGCCCTAAATGGAAGAATGCAGTATGCAAATTATGAACTTCATTTCTCTATATGATCTTCTCTTGTCTTTGTGAAAATCTAGGGGCATAAGGTAGATTTTAGTTGGAGCAGTAGGAAGCCGGAATATAAACTTTATACAACAGAGCCCTAGTGTTTTAAATGGTCTCAGATCACTACTCGCAGTATACAGTCATGTTCAAAGCATGTCTTTACAAGGGATTTTTGTATTTCTTTGTGTTTTGTATTTTGAAGTGCATTAATTTTACTTCCTGTAAGAAATAAAGTTATGAACCATGAGTCACTGACTGGCTACCTCTGCACATGATTGATTCTTTGCTACACTGCATTACTTCTGTTTATTCCCGACATGCTTCCTCTTCACCATCTCTGCTTTATCTTTGCATTATCTTTAATCATTTACTGACTTCATTGTACAGGTCCATGAAGTCATAAATGATATGAAAAAAACAGTTTAAAAATCTGGGGATTTTGCACAATACAGAGTAAGCGAAAACAATGAAATAATTAGGCAACAGACTTTAACTAAATTATCAACAAAAGGGACAATTTTTCACACCACAGTTGTTAAAATGGGGAGATCCTAAACACAGTTTATTGAGATCAAAAATGGAAATACTTCTTTACTAAAATGTTCAAACCCTTTATTGTGCATGCACGACTATTAAACACTTTGTTTAACTTTCTAGCTCAGAATATCTGTAAATCCCTGGTTATTTGGAGCTTGGAGGGCACGGCAGGAGAGCCATTCCTTCTTTACGTGCTTTCTGCAAGTATGGGCTACTGACCTCTGTCAGTGAGCCATGATCCTAGACCAAGTGGGTGTCGGGTCTCGCCTGCTGTGACAATTCTTATGTTCCTTAGTTGCATTCAGGTATTTGGGGAATCAGATTTTGTTCATAAACCACCAGCAGAAGACAAAACCACAGCAATATATGAATGAACAGTTGTGGAAGGAACAGCCCTGGAATGCCTTGGTGGACTATGTGTGAAGTTTTTTGTTTTATTCATGGATATAATAAGCAGATGCAAATATTTGCAAGTAACACATTGTTATAAAAATGAAATAAGTTTCTTATGCTAATCAAGTTCATTTATTCAAATAGAAAAGTACCATGCAGCTTAGGTGATCTCCTAATTGGCTCAAATAATCAGTAACTGAACAGCAAATGTTCAATTTCCAGTTGACAAAAACTCGACGGCCCAAAATACTTGCACAAACATTTCACTACCCAATAAGAACAATGACTAAAGCTAGGGGGGAGGTGGGGAAGTGAAGTGCACTTTGGCAAAGTTCTCTCTTCTGTGTAACTTACTTCCTTGTGTGTCTCGGTGAGTCCAGTGTGGCTGTGAAGGACAATTGCAGTAACTGTAATGTTTCTTTCTTTGTAATGCTACCCTGTCTTCTTTATCTCACAGTCCTTCATATAGAATTTGGATATAGGGGGTATCTGGAAAAATGTGGAGGTACTATCAGGGATTAAATCTGCTTAGGTGGGTTTGGACAATGTGAGAATTAATAACGCAACAAAAATATTAGGTTTTTTTTGCTTTCTGGTTTTGTTGCAGCCAAAGGGTGGAATTGAGATAGAGACGTGAGACCTGAAATACAGTCTAGGAGTTGCTTAAGCAAATTTGTGGTTTGTTCTTTAAAGTGCTCTCATGGGATTTTCTCTCTGGAGGAAGGCAGTTGGGCTTATGGCTTCTAAAATTCATTTGTATGACGTGATAGTACAAATAGCTATGTGCAGTGTTAACTATTCACTACTACAGTTTTACTTTATATTTCTAGATAAGTTGTTTAATCTGCTGTCTAAAACATGGTTTATTGTTTTGTTGTTTGTTTTTTTATAAAGGACTCTTCTACTTGTGTTACTTCAATTAATTCTTTTTATCATCAAGTCCTCAGATAGACTATAGATGACTATGCTAATACCTGTCTTGGCGTTACATTTATTGACTGAGCAATATTTTCGTTACCTGGTGGCCTGTCATCTTCTGCTTTTTGGGTAGAATAGATATGAACTTTGCTCTTTATTTTATTTTAGTGCATTTATGTACTTTCTCACATAGCTAGGGACAAGTTTAGATTTGTATACAGCAGTTCAATTAAAATTAAGGTGATATATGTCTGTTCCCTTGTGTGTCATTTATTCAAATTCAGCTCACATGGTTAGTGACAAATTGCCAACTATGAAACAAAAGAGCAGATATTTTCAATTGGAACAATTTTAATATAAAGTTTAGCACCACTACTTGACTCAGCAGACAGAGGCATGAATGTGAGTTAAAGTGAATTTACATTCCATCAGTGAGTTTGTCCCCTGGTACCGAGGTTGCATTACTATTTTATGGAGACACAATTTCAGACTCTTGAGGTATTAATAACGTTGAAATTCACTTTAATGTGAGCATTTTCAGATAAAAATTCATTCACAAAATACCTCATGCTTTTGGGTCTGTCACCTGCAAAATGTTTGCTGGAATACTGCTGTGGTACAGTGGATTGTATAGTTGCAAAGTTAAAGTCACAATCTAGAAACCACAGACTTTTACGAGGACTACATAGCACTATGAATTACTTGCAGACCCTTCTAGTTACATGATATGTTTCATGTTTAATGCTCCTCACCTTAAAAATATGCCAGAAATTGTCTGGACAGCAACAGGAGGTGCCTTAATTGTGAAGTGCTGTACCCATAAGTCACTCACGTACTGCTGAATTTAATAATTTTGTCACCTGATTTGTTGTTTCCAGACTTATTCTCTGTTCATTATTGTTAGCCCCACCATTCTAGAACTTACTGAAAAATTTAGCCTACTTCTTTTCATTTGTCCTTTTTCCATGCATGTAGCTATCAGTATGATGTTTGGCAAAGCTCAAATAGGTAAACCTTGAGGCGGGGGGGTGTGGGGGTGGCTGTATAGCCATTAGAGCAGATACACCTACTTCATTTTCATGTATGTGGAACAGGAAAAGAGCCCAAGTTTGTGCTTTCTGAAATGTATACACCTTCTGTGATAAAGCATGAGTCAGCAGGGTGGATACAACCTGTTCCAGCCACTGGAAACTGGGCACTGCTAACAAAGGCAACCAAGTATAGCCAATATCACGGTACAGTACTTTACCACTGGGCTTTCTCTAGATGCAGTTTTAGACCTGGAGCACTAATTTCATTTGATTGTGATACATGACAAATCTTTCTTTCCCAGCTAGACTTCTACCTGTGTTTCACAGAATCACAGAATGACAGAATGGTAGGTGCTGGAAGGGACCTCTGTGGGTCATCTAGTCCAAACCCGCTGCCAAAGCAGGGTCACCTGCAGCAGGCTGCACAGGACCTTGTCCAGGCGGGTCTTGAATATCTCCAAAGAAGGAGACGCCACAACCTCCCTGGGCAACTTCTACCAGTGCTCCGTCACCCTCAGAGGGAAGAAGTTCTTCCTCATCTTCAGACGGAACTTCCTGTGCTTCAGTTTGTGCCCATTGCCCCTGTCCTGTTGCTGGGCACCACTGAAAACAGTCTGGCCCCACCCTCTTGACACCCACTCTTGAGATATTTATAAACATTTATTAGGTCCCCTCTCAGCCTTCTATTCTTCAGGCTGAACAAGCCTAGCTCCCTCAGCCTCTCCTTGTAGGGTAGATATTCAAGTCCCCTCATCATCCTCATAGCCCTCCGCTGGACTCTCTCCAGTAGCTCCTCATCTTTCTTGAAGTGAGGAGCCCAGAACTGGACAGAGTACTCCAGGTGGGGCCTCACTAGGGCAGAGTAGAGGGGAAAGAGAACCTCCCTCGACCTGCTGGCCACACTCCTCTGATGAACCCCAGGATCCCATTAGCTTTCTTGGCAATCAGGGCACACTGCTGCCTCATGGTCAGCCTGTCGTCCACCAGCACACCCAGGTCCCTCTCCGCAGAGCTGCACTCAGCAGGTCCACCCC
>Ga0065711_1028715_pt1 | contig 39549 bp, 19 predicted proteins | sample Hoacrofraction12_FD_59098 | JGI IMG/M metagenome (GOLD analysis project Ga0065711, IMG submission 59098) | Hoatzin crop microbial communities from Cojedes, Venezuela - Epithelial fraction 12 v2 (version 2) | ecosystem: Host-associated > Birds > Digestive system > Esophagus > Crop | place... | reverse complement strand
AAAAAAAAAAACCCTACATGAACAAAGAAAGGAAGAGAGGGTTGATTTCAGTCAAGGAAACAGAGAAGAATTTTTAAAAAAAGAGTTTTTGATTAATATTGTAGAAAGTCATACTTTCTTCAAGAAAGAATATTGTAAACGCTTATTTTTGCAAAACTCCTTGCTCTTAACAGCATCACCTCAAAGTGCTGCAGTAATTGTATAGCAACAGTTCACAGCGCTTTGGAGCTGCAAATAATCTCCAGTAGTGAGTCCGTTGTCTTTTTGTATTGTAAGAACAGTAAGGGCTTTTTAAAATACTTCTTCCATAGGAAAAAAAAAAAAAAAGGACCACAGGTTTCAGTTGTTCTGCAGCAGCAGGCAGGTCATTAATACCCATTAAGGACCACATGGTTCAGACCCAGAGGCCCACAGGGCTGTGAAAATTGACATTGACTCAAGCTTGAGAGATGTCCAAAACCCCCTGCCTGGTCCGCAGCTAGGCATTCACCAGCTGGCTGCAGAGGTGACAATATTAAGGATCTTTTACTGATTGAGGAGCAGCCAACGCTTCTCTGTGCCCAGGACTACGACAAGCCCCTCGAAAGCTATCCGAAGAGACAGCTTTCTGGTCAGAATGCTTTCCTCCTGGTAGGAACGAAGGGTGCAGCCCATGAGAAAATGGCAGAGGCCAATCAAGCCAGGCGTGTTGGTTGCTCCCAAGCTCAGGAGCCAGCTGGTAAAGAGGTGACCACTACCTCTAGTGGGAGGTGGGGGAACCTGGGCAAACGGCAACATAGATAGTCCCAGTTAACCGCTTTTAGGCTCATTTTCTGCCAAAAGGTAACGAACGAGAGACAGAAAAAAAATCAACCACAGGCATAGTTCTGTGATTCAGCAAAAGATTTTATGAAAAATAGATGGGGAACTTGCTTTAGTTAGAATAATATCACGTAATGTTCCCAGGATCTGGTGCCAGCGTTTGGGAAACTAACTCAAAGGGTCACATCTTCTACTGAAATCAGTAGTGTATTTTAAGAGAGTGCTGGTTGTGTGGGGAGTTTTTCCAAAGTAAGAGGACTGCAGGGTGAATGGCTGTAGGGTAGGCTCAGTGAACAGCCCAAGGACTTCTGCATGACCTCGGAGTTGTGTGGCCGAGCAATTCTACGCCACTGTTTTTCAAAACAAGTTTCATTTATTTAGCAATAATCTCAGAAATGAGTCTCGGAAGAGAACCTTTAGTGATGCACTTCTGTATTTTTAACTTCCACAACAGCTATATAGTAGATTCCAAGTTTCAGGCTCTTGAAGAAAAAGGAAATTATTATTGCTGAAGCACTCTGATGTCAGATCAGAAGAAACGTATCAGTTTCAAGCATCAGAGTACAAAGGGATTCCCACGGGGCAAACAGAACTATGGGCAATGGAAAGGATAAAAGAGTTCTTTGAGGGGCAGGAGAGTCCAATATGAGTCACTCTGCATAAAATAAAGTTAATTTAGAGGCTTCTTTCTTGTAGCTGTTTTTCGGATAACAGTGTATGCAGACTTCAGAAAAGGATTATGTTTGTTGACAGACGCGCACATATTCATGTGTGCATTGTTTTAGGAGGCAGATGAGAACACCAACTGCTTTTCTGTTACCGCATAAAACCTCCTTAAGAAATGCACTCTGCATCTCAACAGCTCTCCATACAACAGGGCCACAATCCCCACGACTGCCACGATCAACACACCTATGTCCACCGAGACACTTCACATGATTCTCCCTACCGATCAGCACATATTCATTCCCATCTCTCAGCTGTTCCCAAGGCACTACATTCAATAAAAGGGCATATCCGTCTATTATTACAGAAATGAGACAGTATAAAACAACATTGGAAGTGACGTCAGAACCCATCACTTCTCTATGCAGAAGTTTCTCCATTTCTAATAAGGAAAATGTTACATATTTCATCAAGGGACTTAACATTTTCTCATGGAATGCACTACATGAGCAAACTTGCAGAATTGTGGCTTAAAAGAAACAAAAAATAATTAAAATTTTGAATTAAAAAAAAATTATTTGCTGCAATATTTTGTATAAGACAATAACGCTTCCAAAATTTCGAACAGTTACAAAGCACTGACTGCAGGCAAGGAAAACACAGTGTTTCTGTACATTAGAGAGGTACCCTGCATTCTACTATAGTTCAAGACATGTCAGAGTTTTCATTATAGAGGTCCATAACTCACACATTTGAAATCGCTTTGGGAGAAATTTGGTTCACAAGATGTCAGCCTGGGTGCATTTTTTTTCTTCACAAAATCCTTAAATCGATTCAGCCATTTTTGATTTAAAGATTGGCAAAGGCATAAAATTGTCAGAGTTTCAGACACTTTATTTACCAGCTCCGACGTAAAAATGACACCAAGAGAATCACCTTGTACAATGGATGAATCCTCTCTGGGTCACTGACTTCACCCACAAAACCAGATAAATATGTGGTTAAAGTTACAACATCTTTCCCAACTCACAGCTTTACAAGCTAGTGCAGCGATAACGCTTTAAATATTTTACTACTTTGAAACTCTGCTACTGCTCACCATGATGTTCACACAAAAACTCTCTAAAAACAGCAGCAAGGCTTTAAGCACAAACTCTTTATATTAAAGCCCGCATACTCATGGCTTCATGGCTTGCAACACCTCTTCGTAAGTTGCCTTCAGCTGCTCCACAGGTCTTCTGCTGTCTGCACAATAACACTAATGCCCAGAAAACCACACCAAACTCAGCAGATGTTAGCCCAGTTTTTCTACTCAGCCACTGGGAAGTTTGGTGCTGTGGACCGAGCACCTACCAAGGCATTGCCATGATGATGTCATTTATGTACTTGTCCTGACAAAACCCCTGGAAAATTCCAGCACGAGAAAAATAATAAGCTGAAATTTGATTGCAGCAGCCAGAGAGTGCAAACACGAAACCATGTGAACAACAGCAGGGACTCGGCGCCATTCTTGGTGGCAGATTGCCAAAACGAGTGTCTCCAATATATACTCTTAACTGCACCTGAAAGCCCAGGATGACTGGAAGGATTTACTGAAATTCTTTGGGGATGAACATGTTACCTGTGCGTGTCAACGCCACAAGACAGTTATTGCTGGTCCTTCTGAACAAGTGTCAGCAGAACCTTTCTATTACGTTATATCCTCTTCTCTTTAGATTATACTGTCTGTAGAGGAAAAACCATGTCACAAATATTTTTTAAATAGCATTGGTAGTTATTTGTAGTTCTCTGTTTGGAAATCTAGTTTCCTCCAGTCCTCTGAGTCTAGATGGAAAGATGGAAAAGAAACAGCCTAGTGATTTTTATGAAATCCCCTCAGAAGTACAGAACGTAACTTCACTAGAAACATAAAAATGGGTTTTTTAACACTTGATAGTTGAGTATCTACCAACACTAAAAACTTAAAGACCTGATTCTCCTCTCATGTTCGTTGACATAATTGAGAATTAGTTCCACAGTGGCTCCCGTGTATTTACACCCCAGCACAAAAAGCAGAAGCCAAGGCCAGATGTACAAAATTTCACGTCAGCTGGAATTCCCAGCTGTGTTCTTCATCCAAATTGTTTGTGAACTATCAGGCTTCAAAAATGGCACTTTGCCAAAATGGAATACTTGGAATGTTTTCTAGACCTGCCCTTATCAAGGAAGCTTTGTGCCACATAAAGGAACAAAGAAGAAAACCACGCTGGTGGCAACTTGTTTGTGTGTGTGAATATAAAACAGCCTGTCTGCAAGGACTCGGACATTCATAGTAAAGGGTTATATTCCTAGTAGAGATGGAAGCGAAGATGGACTACATATAAGCGATGTCCAACACAAAGCCATCACCCAGCTGTACAAACAGAGGGGGACACAGATGAAGCGCACGGCCGTACAGCATTTTTGCTGGTCACGCTTTGCCAAGAACCCGCCGACAGCAGAGGCGCAGCCCAGAGGGAACAGACCTGTGTGAGGACACGGACCCAGTTCTCCTCCTTCCAGGAGAGATCGTGCTGTACAAGGTCCTCGTAAACCGCAATGTATTATTCCCCAAGTCATAAGCTTTTTTCAGCTACTCTGCACCTTGTTGCAAACTTTCGGAAAGGCTGGTGTTCAGAAAATTCATGAAGGGATGGAGATGTAGGCCCTGTACCTGCCTGGACAGAATCTTTATTCTCTAATTCAACTGATGAATTGAAAAGTATGCTAGAACATATAGATTAGTGTTTTATAGTTAAATGTGATCCTATCACTCCTCGATACCACCTGTTTTAAAACCACGGTGTGCAAACCAATGCCTTTAGGGGCTTTTAATTTAATACTAAGGCATGAAACACTTAACAGGGCCATTAAAAGCTGTACATGGGCCAGTGAATGGAAGATCCAGCAGGGAAAATATCCTTCCTATGTCTCTGTTTAGAAAGTACTGTCTGTGGTTGGGTATAACCACTGCCCTTCAACCTGACATAGTCCTAACAATTATGGCTGTCTGTGCTAAAACACATATGTCGCAACAGTAATCTGCACCCCAGCACCGCCGAACCACTGCTTAGAACTGACTACATGAAAGGCATGAGGAAACACTGGGGTGTCACTGGCAGCTGTTTTGTGAAAGCTCGTGTGTCTTTAAAACATCGGCAGAAAAACCTGTGAAGTCCAGAGGGCAGGTCCACGGCAGCCCAGGAGCAGGTCAGGATGGAGGCATCCCTACCCTGTCTGTGCTCCCACTCCCGTGTTCGCGTCCCCTCCCCTTGCTACAGGGCTCTTCTGATCGCACACACAGCCTGTGTGGGGTGTCGATCCATCTGACCATCGTTAGTTCTTGGCTGGATCAAGCAGCTCCGGGTATGATCAGGCCAGAATCAGCGCATGCTGAGGCAGGAGTAAGAAAGTGTTGGTAAGGGTGATGGGGATAAGGAGCGGGAACACAAGCAGGATAATGGCAGCTCTGGTTTAGATTGGCTAAAGGTGCTGTGAAATTGCACTTTGAGAGAGAGAGTTTGAGTGGAGTGCTGGCAGAAAGGGGCTGTGAACAAAGGATTATATGCAGCTGACATCCTGGAAACAGGATTTGCCATATCCTTAAGGAGTCACCAATTCCTCTTCATACCTGAAAAGACTTTTGTTAATCATGTGAGCAAGATTTTTTTTTTTCAATTAAGTCCACTTGGCACAACATTTCCTGTTGTGCCAAAGCTAAACAGTGAAGTAGGGTGCAGAAGAAACTTGCAGTGTAGCTGTGGTGAAAACAACTGTCCAGATTCCACAAAGACTTTTGCTGTGCTCCCTCCCCAAATGGAGCAAATGTTCCTGGATCCAGGATCTACCAGAACCACTAACCCCTTGATTTTCTAGCAACGCACAAGATGTTGATGAGAGTTTGTGAACAAGAGGAATCCTCCCTTCCCTCCCGGCACACCAAGAACCCTTCAATCACTATTTGTACCCAGGGCTCTTCAAGGATGCAGATGAATGTCCTGGTAATTATTACTGCAGGTTTAAAGCATTCAAATTTATTTCACTTCGGTGGTGTTCTGTAACACACAGAATTAACAAATTCCAAGCAATATCAATGTGGTGCAATATCAATGTTAACCATGAGCCAGCAGTGTGCCCTGGTTGCCAAGAAGCCCAATGGGATCCTTGGGGTGCACTGACCAGCAGGTCAAGGGAGGTTCTCCTCTCCCTCTACTCTGCCCTAGTGAGGCCCCATCTGCAGTACTGCGTCCAGTTCTGGGCTCCCCAGTTCAAGAAAGATGAGGAGCTACTGGAGAGAGTCCAGTGGAGGGCTACGAGGAGGAGGAGGGGACTGGAGTATCTCTCCTATGAGGAAAAGCTGAGGGAGTGGGGCTTGTTCAGCCTGAAGAAGAGAAGGCTGAGAGGGGACCTCAGAAACGCGTACAAAGATCTTAAGGGTGGATGTCAGGAGGGTGGGGCCAGACTCTTTCAAGTTGTGCCCAGAGACAGGACAAGGGGCAATGGGCACAAACTGAAGCACAGGAAGTTCTAGCTGAACACGAGTAAGAACTTCTTCCCTCTGAGGGTGACGGAGCCCTGGCACAGGCTGCCCAGGGAGGCTGTGGAATCTCCTTCTCTGGAGATATTCCAGACCCACCTGGAAGCGGTCCTGTGCAGCCTGCTCTGGGTGACCCTGCTTTGGCAGGGGGGTTGGACTAGATGATCCACAGAGTTCCCTTCCAACCCCTAACATTCTGTGTTTCTGTGCTCCAGCACAAAAATGCTTCTCAGAATGTGCCAAACCACCATATTACAGAATTTCAGTGTTTAATTCCGTAACACGCAATAATGTGTATGTAAAAGGTACAAAATGTACCAACTTGTTCACAACAATCTCACTACCAAGTGAAGTGATTGTATCAACATGTCTAAGTGGTGACGGTGATTTAAGAAGTCCAACATTTGGTCTCAAAACCAGATTATATTATTTATAAAGATCTGTGGGTGGAAAGGAAGAAGCAAAGCTCATCTGTCAGGAGAACAAATGAGGAATTTATAACTCCTCCAAGGCATAATGACAGCAGAAGGAGGGGTATTGTTTAAAGCTGATGAAGAGGAGAATTCATCCTATTCATATCTAGAGGCCTGGATAGAAAGCCTCAGTATATTCCATTATAAGGTAGAAAAATACACTCAGTCTCATCAATAATGGTACCTTTACTGTTCAGTGCAATTCTTCCTATACTTCTGACTCTATGAGATAATAATTCCAGGTTTGCATCTGGTTTGAAAATACACCTAACAGAACCAAACACAGGTTTCACGCCCTTTTTTGACTAAATGGATAGACATAAGCTCTGCTGTATGAGTTGCTTATGATGCATCTGGTGTTCTGAACATACGCAAAGCTGTTTAACAAAAACCCACGTGAATTTTTTAAAGGATACGCATTCTCACATATACATATTATGTATCATATTTTTCTTCTGTTCCTGTGAACAGACATTACACATTCAGAGGACCCTTTTCTCACTGGCCACTGCACAAACATTTCTCAGCTAAGCCTCTCAAGCTCCCTCGCATTCCAACCTTTCCACGACGCTCTGAACAACAACCGCCAGGCCATTTACTGAAGAGCTTTGGTCCAAAGTTAAATAAAAACTGCACTCCAAACAGCAATTCTCTGTTTAGACCCTTCTTAACCCCTGAGAAACTTCATTAAGAGCTTTTTGTCAGGGACATACCTGGCCTTCGACTATCCACTTGCAGATGGAGGTTTTGCCGTCATACCCTGGCCGGAACTGCAGCATGGCAGAGCGAGGGCTGATGTTGGAAATCACCAGGTTGGATGGAGCACCTGGAAGTTCTGAAGAAACAGAAATGTAAATGAGAGGTGGAAACGCTCTTCGTCTAGGGCCCAGTAACATAGGTTGACATTCAATGTTTCAGCATATAAAATATCTTGGTAACAATTATAGCAGAGCAAATAGCTGTGGGATTTTTCTTTTTGGCAGAGCATTACATACAGCATTGCTATTTCTGATGCTCTGAGCATGCACCTCATTTTTGCAGATCAGATGGGCAAAGAAAGAGCCCCCCTACAGAATTACAGCTCCTATTTTAGAGAAGTGGCATAACCGACAAAGCCTGGTGGCTCAGAGGGAAGGTGCTGCCCAGCTCTAGGTCTGCCAGTCACTTGCCAAGTCCCCTGATTCCACTGTATTTCTGTTTCTCCAGAATTAAATGACAATAATTATTACTCACTTCTTAAAGTACATAGAATTTTAATATATTAACAACAGAAAAAGACTCATATTTTTGGGTAGTGTATGGGGAAGATTCTGTGATTCTTATATTGACCTATAACAGCTGGGGTTTAGAGGGCATTTCTGATGCCTGAATAAAGCACATGAACTTTTTCAAATTTCTGTTGCAAATAAAGAGGGTGACCTTCTACAGGTAAAAGTCTGCAGCCCCAATCAGATCTTTGCCTCACATCAGTCAAGCTTACAGTGGCATTTACATTTTTAATATTATCTGAATTATCAACAAAAGCAAGCCCAGGAAAGAGATTAAATATGGATTGTTTAGAATAAATTCCCAATAGTACCTGCATTTATAAGTAATGGAAATTAGTATTCTAATCAGTAATCATTCATAAAGTTGTACTATGTGCAAATGAAACAGGCAAAAAATGGGCATATTTTTGGCATATATTTCATGTATGCACGAATACACAATATTTCTTGATTCTTACTTCACATTTGTGGGAACTATGATCGATAAACTAACCCTGACCAAGTAGGATAATGCTGTTATCGGGCTAACAACAGGGAGCATGGCATTGATCTAGTCTACAGCTTATCACAATTACCTGTGATTAAGGAAAAGAAAGGCAAGCATACTTCAAGGCATACAGAAAAGGTCAAAAATACCAGAAAGGGGAAAAACTGGATTACCATCAGTGAGGTACACTAACTGCTCCACTCTGGAAAATTCTACTTGCATAACCCATAAATTAACTGAAACTGCTTGTCTGAGGTAAGAATTGGCTTTTTAGTTTGCTTTCTATACTGGGTGAGGGAGAGTGCAGAATTTTAAAAACAAAATGCAAAAAAGGCTAAATTTACAGGTGCCCGAACTGTCACTCAGACGATGCAGCACAGGAGTACTTCCTCCCAAACCGTTCTCACGCCACAACTCCTTCATCTTGTAAATAAGCATTTAATTTCATTAGATGAAAGTCCTCTCTTAGGTGACAAACTATACAATTAAAAATGGAAAAACTTTTCCCTTTTAACAGCATCCAGACTCTATTTTTCCCCCAAAGCAACACTTAATTGATTCATGCTTCATTCTTACGTTGCTTTGTAAATGTCAAGAGATCCTGTATTGTATCCACTGTATTACTTTGTCCATTCCTTCTGCCATCCCTACAACTTTTTTTGCATTTCTATTAACCAGCCTCAACTTTCAGGCAATTTCAAATTGTAAGCGTGTTCATGTTAATGTTTTCAACTGTTCTAAAAATTAAATTTAAATAAGGAATTCCAATGCATTATAAATAAACCCACTTTATTATTACTGAACCAAAGTAATTTGTAATCTTGGGAACATACAAACATGAAGCATCAGCCCACTTGAATTTTAGTTTCACGGAGTTTTACCAACCTGGGGGCACACCAGAAGAGATGGTGGAGGACGTGACCCACCCGCTCCCTTTCGCGGTCACAGCTGCCACCTCGATGGTGTAGGTGGTGAGAGACGACAGCCCTGTGATCTTGTACTCCAGTGTCGTGTTGGGCAGCGTGCGGGCGAGACGAGATTCATTCCTGCCGTACACCTCCCAGGAGACCTGGTACCCTGAGAAACAATTACACAGCAGTCAGGGGGCCGTAGCAGTGGTGGGGTCTAGTTTCCCTTCTAAAGCACAGTCGTACAGTAACCCAGAGACTGATAAATTCCTGCTTCTGCAAGATTTGCTTGTGGTCAGTGATGGTATGACTTGTGTCCTACTCTACTCCATTACGGTCACCTTTTATAAGCAGAAAAAAAAAGCTGAAGCAAATGCTGGCTAAAATACACAAGTATTTTTCTAATCTTGTTATTTCCAACAAGCAGTTGATGTAGGTACCCCATGGGCTATCATCTGTCCAGCAGATTACAGTTGGGGGAGGACATGGATTCTCAACATTCTGCCTCTTTTCTATGACTACACAGCGTTTACTATGAAATGGCTAGGAAACCTGGGGACCATCTTGCAGAAGGGTGGACTTTCATTTTGTGAACTCTATGAAGTGAATAGGAAGAAGCACTGGAAGATATAACATCTTCTCGTCAGCTGGAATGTCTAATTAAAAAATCTGTATGTGCTTAGTAGGGCTACTCCCTTTCCAGGCTGAAGTTACCTTCACTGCTGTATATCTAGAAATACGTACAAATCCAACAATAACAATCAGGCAGGAACATTGTGGGAAATCTTCTAGGAACTGAAAAACCTCTACTCCCCACTGCTTGTTCCTCGCAGAAATCCTTTAGCAGGGTGAATCATTATCCTTTCTTTCAAAACCATAGTGTAGCCAACGCATTGTCCAAAACTGCACTCACCCTGACCTCCATATTATTCTTCTATCATAACCAGGCTTTCCTTCTTATCACTTTTATAACCATTTGCCTTCCAAGAACTTTTGAAACTTTCTACTGTCTGATTTGCTCAATTTTACCTCCAAATCTGCTTGTCCTCCTCCTGCCCAGTGCCACTTTGTTCTCGCTTGAACCCATTTGAACTTTACTGTGCCAGTCTCCAGAGAGCGTGTCTGAAAAGTTTGCTTGATTGCAGCTTTCTTTGTGATTTGACTCAGGGGGGGGGAAAAATACACCTAGCTCTTGAATGCTTGTGAAATGGAAGTGAGTGAAAAGGACTAACAGAAAGGAACCCCACTGAGGGAACCACGCATGAGGCAAGCTGCCTAGAGAAACTCCCTACAGGGTTCTTGTTTCCATCATCTAAGATAAGGAATTCAGACCAGCTGGGGGGCTTGAGGGTTTTTTTCTTTTTTTTCTTCTTAAAAAAACCCCACATGATAAGCTGTTTAATGTATACAAATTGATGTAGCAAAATACCTTACGGTATTAATCAACAGGGAAACATCATCTCATGAACTAAAAGCGTGGTGAGACAAATATTTCTGCAACAACTTGAGAAGTGCTGTTCTCCCTCCTCTGGTGCTAGCTGCCACCACTGACAGAGATTCATGTTCACCTAATTTTGCATGAAAACGGGCTCGGAGTACTCACATAGTCACTAATTACTTTTCAGGTGAGGGGGTCGTGATACCGAGCCGTGGTACTTCAACCATTCCAGCTACACCACAACCGCTTGTCTGACTACGCACTACCTAGGGGAAGGGGAAAAACTCCTGAATGCCCATCTGGAACCAGTTTTAACTCAGTGCCTGAATGGAAATTCAGTCAGTAATATTCCAGTATCTCAGAGATCCTGTGGCATTTTGAAATTCTCTGGAAATGCTTGAGACTCGTTTGCCAGTGATCAGGGTTTATGTAGCAGAGGTAAGATTACAATCTGTACGAAGATTTGACAAAACTTAAGGACTCTATTGCTTTTATTAATAGAGGGTGAACAGAAAGATGGGGGATGACTTCCCACTCTGATGCTCAGTGAAGAGGCACGAAGGAGTTGCAAACAGAACAACCATCACAAGTACCCCCTTCTTTCAAAAGCCGTGGGTGCTACATTTGCTCCAGACAGGGCAACGTGGAAGAATGAGAACAAGCCCCAGGAAGGTGCAATTGTGCCTCTCCCCGCTTCCCGACAGAGCACCGCAGCCCCGGCCAGCAGAACGTCCGTGTGCAGCCATGGATGGAGCAGACGCTGGGCAAGGGCCATGCCATGGCTCATCTGTCTGCCGGGAGCTGCGGACGACCCTGCTCCGCCTGCTTTGAACCCTACACATGGGCTGGCAGAGGGAATCAAGGAGCATCACCTCAGAATAAAACAAAATGGGTTGCTCAAAGCGATAAACAGCCAGAAGATAAGCAGGGGACTTTTTATGCTCTCCCTATCCATTTGTGGCTTACAAACAATAGAAAGTTTCATCCACCATGCACTAGGCAATCCTCAGTGATTGAGATATCTTCTCTCCCATCTAGATAAGCTTTGGATATGCATAAAATGTTGGTGATTATTCTTTGAACACTTTATATTTTCTCCCTTGTGACTACAGGGATGAGACTCAGCTTTCCCACCCATTAGGCACATAGTCTCTATGTATTTATTTAACTGAAAAAACATTCACTGGGAAAAATATGCGGAGTTCACATGCAAATTGAAGAGAAGGCAGAGAGGCAGCATTTACTGCTGGATATTTCACTCCCGAAAGTACAGTTAAATTCTAGTCATATTGAAAAATGCAAACAGCAAGTACACACATACATACCGAGCAGACACAAAGCCAAATGCAACCATGCATAACAAAAACAGATGAAAAAATGCTGAAGGAAAGAACAACATCCACTGGACCCCCATGTAGCACTTAAGCCACAATGACTGACAGATGGGCAGAACTTTCGGACATGTGGTTGGTAAAAACGTGCTCTCTGTTGTACAGACGTGATCGCTGCCAGAAATGGGCACGGCAGAGTCCAGCCGGCCTGGGCTGAGTGTTTCCTCCAGATTAGGTGTGAGAATAGAAAAGATGCCATGGAGCCTTCCTGTATGCTCTGGCACTACACCCTCTCCACAAAACGCAGCCTAACGGAAACTAATGACTAGAGGAGTTTCAGAAATAATTTTCTGTTGATCTGGAGTAAATTCTCTACAAGCGAGCAGTACACCCAATCACAAACTGTCCGTCTACATCCAGGTCCTCATAAATCAATGTTTACCGAGAGAACAGGGAAGATACTGAAATTTACAGCAAGAATAATGGGCAATTTCCCTGAGCAGAGCTGGCTGCTGGGCGCCACTCTCCGCGCTCCCCTCCTCCCAGCTCTGCTGCACCGAACATCAAGGTCCAGTAAAGATATCAATGAGCAGAAATGATGAATAATTGCCTCCCTAAGGACTCAGCTCTCCAAGCAGCCCTCTATAAACCTCGGAGGTACCCAGGGCATGAACAATTTTGCTATTCTTCTCTTCCATCCCAAATACAATTTGCATTATTAAAGATGTTTCTTTTTCCTTATAAACTTTGCTGGGCATTTTTACACTGGTGTTTCTTCATCACCAACAGAGCTTCTGGAGTTCATTCTTTCTGAAACAATTTGCCCCAAATGTAACAGAGCCCATCATAGTGCTCTACTGGGTTTCAACCCACTCACAGAATCACAGAATGTTAGGGGTTGGAAAGGACCTCTGCAGGGTCACCCAGAGCACGCTGCACAGGACCGCGTCCAGGTGGGTCTGGAATATCTCCAGAGAAGGAGACTCCACAGCTCCTCTGGGCAGCCTGGGCCAGTGCTCCGTCACCCTCAGAGGGAAGAAATTCTTCCTTGTGTTCAGACGGAACTTCCTCTGCTTCAGTTTGTGCCCGTTGCCCCTTGTCCTGTCTCTGGGCACCACTGAACAGAGTCTGGCCCCATCCTCCTGACATCCACCCTTAAGATCTTTGTAGGCATTTCTAAGGTCCCCTCTCAGCCTTCTCTTCTTCAGGCTAAACCAGCCCAGCTCCCTCAGCCTCTCCTCGCAGGAGAGATGCTCCAGTCCCCTCCTCATCCTCGTAGCCCTCTGCTGGACTCCTTCAGGAGCTCCACTCTGGGAGGCAGCAGCTTGTTTCAAGCCAAGCAATTCTGTAACACCAAGCATAGCGCCGCTAACTTCTGCTTAACAAGGAAGAGTATTACATCATCTTACTTAGACAGCTAGACTTGGATTTAGGTACCTAAATTTAAGCTCTCAGGCTTGAAGGCTTTGGCCATCTTCACTGAATCAATACTGCTATGCTTTCAGAAGTCATTAGTTTCTGTTCTTGAACCACTTAAATCAATGCATATTTCAGGAAGATTACTGTTGTATAAAGGCATATGAAGATGTGCATAAGGACTCCACATACACGATAAACATCACGGAAGACACATGTATAAATGGTGCACGCTACTAATACACACAGAAAACACTGACAAGTGCAAGTCCTGTCAAAATAATTAGAACTGTTAAAGTTAAAATGAGTCAGGAAATTAGACTGATATAACATTTCAGTGTTCAGGGGCCAGAAAGTCTGATTTTTTTAAACTCCTAAAATGTATTTAATATTTACAAATTACAATACATTTTTAAAAAAAACATAAAAATTAAACTTTTCAATGTCAATGCTCAAAAATATTTCCACCCATGTGAAATGATCTTCTCCCTTCCCAACTATGATTTTTAGCTCCAGTAATTTAAAATTTGGGACCTTTCTTGCACTTCAAAACCTTGAAACCCTTTGTTAAATGGAATGTCCACCCTGTGCAGCTGTCATAGTTTCCCATCTGAAAGCAGTATTTCCTCTGTTGATAAGAACTAGACTTTTTCCTCAATTGTTTATAGCTTCCTTTATGAAAAAAAACAAAGTTGATGATGTTGTATCTACACTGGCATACAGTAAATAGATAAACAGCTTGTCAAATGGCAAGCTCGTCAAAGAGAAACAAGAGAGTTCTGAACCCTTGTGATGGTTTACACAAAATTAAGTAATGACATGCAAATTCATTCATGCAGTCCACAGCCAGACCACTTGATCACAGATGAAGGATACCGCTGATTTCAGTCTTGGTCTTGATTGCAAATCTCAGCAATGCCAATCCAGATTTTGCAGCTGTAAACTCCATGTAGCAACCCCCCACCTTTGGGGCAAAGGCCAAACACTGTCTCACCAAGTTTCAGAAATTTTAGTAAGACAGGTGGAGGTCACAGAAGATTCCACAAGACTAGAAACTCCATGGGGAGCTGATTTCTAAAACAGATTGCCTTTTCAGTGACCACAATCATGAGCTGCCAGTAACTGGACCTGTACTTTCTGTAACGTGCCCTAGCTGACATTTCAATTACCCAAAAGAGGGATCAAGAAACCAGCGCTCACAGCAGCCGGTTCTCCCTAAATGCTCTATTACGCAAACATTTTTTCACTGCAGTGATACACACACTTAAAATAATAATAATAAAAAAAAAAGGAGATAGCAGCTGATACTTGCCTGTAATGATGCCATTTTTCTCTACAGGTTCTTGCCAGCTGACCTTCAGAGATGTGTCCAGAATCTCAGTGAAGCTCAGGTGTCCCACCGCTCCTGGCTCTGGCAATCAGAAAAGAAAATCTGTTAACAGGAGAACCCCACTTACTCCTGATCCGATTCATGTGGCAAGGTTAGGGCAGAAGAAACCAAACACTGAGACAGGGCCAAGGGAAGCCTGCTGGAAACATCAGTGAGAGCTGCAGGGGAGAAGGGAGAACGCGAGGTGTTAAGAAGCACTCTAGCTATCGTCACATAAATTATTTTATCCAGTCATCATCCTAACTCTGCAGAGAACTAAAGAGAGTGGCAGCAGGAGACCTGCACGCAACTTGTTGTCTGCCTCTCTTCTTGAGCTAATCTAATTAGAACAATCAAGCCGGCAATCCTGGAAGTGATTGCGCTTGCTGTTTTCCCTCCGCAATGGCGTGCGGCAGTTACCTGTGCTGCTGCGTGCAGCTTAGCTGGCCTCAGGTCTGTAGCAACACCACCAGCACTGCCGCACCCGCAAGGTCAAAGAAAGGACAGAGTCACTAAGCCACTGCTTGGATGGATTCTCTCAAAACAACTCTAAAAATGCCCAACGTAACGGCAACTGTCTTCTGTAAAATGAATACAAGTGTGTGAAACTTTTAAAGGATTTTTATGATGTAGCTCAAGAGCTCTTAAAAATTTCAGCTCCCTAGTGTGCAATGAAAGAGCATAAAATGGAATGACTGTCAAGAATATGCCATCCTCCCTCAATTTTGATCTTCAAGGAAGACATCCTGACTGATTTTTGATCCAACTGCTGCTCTGTCTTCAATCGATGTACTGGAAAAAGGAGTTTTTGTTCACTTTATATTCACTGTGCTTCTGTCATTGGATCCCTGCCCGAGTATCCTCCAGCTCTACTGACATCAGTTGACAATTTCTCGTCTGCAATTTCAAATTTTGTTTCCTCCTCGCTTTAGTCCAGTTTCTCATTCCCCTCCAGCTATGATAAAAAAAAAAAACACAACAAAGTTGCCAGTAGGTCGGTTACAACCACATTCACAGTTCTGCCATCCTAGTGAGGAAAATTTCCAAACCCATTCTGCGCCTATATAGCAGTCGAGGTATTACAGAAAGAACTGCTGACCCAGCAGCGATCTCTGGAATACCCAACAAGAGCACAGCAATTACGCGCTATTCGGGACCACGTCTCCGCAGCCATGCAAACCGCAGCCTCGCAAAGCCTTACTCCAATTAGCTCCTGCAGTCGCAGCTCAATTTTAATGTCATAATGAAGAGCAGGTGCGGGTTACTCCAAGCCAGGACACATTGCTTCTGACTGCGCGTCAGGTTTTATTTGACCCACAGTTCATCAGCAAACAGATGTGTTTGCACTATTTCTTTCTAAAGGATTGCCTAACTTTGCTATACCTGAAAACTACAGTGAAAATTATCACCTGAGGACATGAAAGACAGCCCTTTCGAATCCTTTCTCCCACCACATAAATACTGAAGCAACTTAGATCCAACAAGCTCTCCGCAAAGATGCATTATACCATCCTGCACTTCACTTCTCAGTCACCGTGAAAACCAAGGAAAGCAATTCTGAAGGATCAAAAAAAAAAAATATCCTGCTGCGCACACCAAGAAATGTTTTAAATGCTTTAGAAAATACACATCTAGATTTCTCTCATTTTATGTTTCAGGATGGAATTTTCTTGTGTTTAAAATAACATTTCCCTGAGATACCCCCACTGCCTTGACTGTGCCGCTTCGCCCCCTTTGCACAAAGTCTTCAAGGCTCATTTCTGCAGCCTTTCCTTCGGCAGAAATATTAACAGTCTCTTTCCTCTTCCCAGCTGATTAATTTTTGCCAAATCTTAGGAGTCTCGTATCTTTGGCTTCTTACTCTTCCGTACTCACTGAAATTAGCCACGGGGTTCAAATGTTGTTGGAAGGAGAAAGACAGATGGACCCAAGGCAGACAGTCGAACACATTTACAAACCATCGAAGTCAAAAGCCTCATTTCCTTAGGAAAATAGGCAAAAAAGTTAATACTACACAGAGGGATCTGACACGTGTTTCTCTTTCCTTCATGCCTTTTCTTTTAACCCCAGATAAACACGTGTGAGTTTATATTAATGGTTCAGATTTCAGGTAGTTAAACTGCTCTCTTTGTGATCTTCTAGCTTTGGTCTACAATCTGCTCTTGGGGCACAGGTCTCGCATATGGCGGAGACTGACCACAAAAGGAAAATCCATGGGAAAGTACTTCATTTTTTTCATATTCTTTCAAGAGCATCTCATGAAAAATTGGATTAGCACTTTGAGCCTCTCTTCTGTGAATGTTAATGAGAATCAGATCTTTTCTTTACGGGAACACCAACTAACCTTAAAAATGCCTATTAAGGCAAAGCAGTATTCCTAAAAACAACACCTTAATGGATGTATTAGACATTTTTTTTATCCTGATTTGGATCTGAAAATGTGCAGCAGTGTTTATGACGCTCCATGACAGTGTCAGGAAGACACTGAAGCGCTGGCCAGAGCCAAGATCACTGTGGACACATAGTCAGCTATTAGGGCCACTGCAATTTAACCGTTATCTGCATCAGTCACACATCGGACTTGCTAGTCCCAAACATGTCCTGAGCAAACACTTCCAAGGGGCCACAGAGGCAAAAACATTTTCTGATGCAGGGAATAATTTAGATGCAAAACTATCCAGCTCATCTTACTTCACCCTATGAATATTATTCCACTTTTGCAGAATTAAAGTTATTGCATTATTGTGATTCTGGTTCTTCTATACAAACACTTGCAATTTAATATAGATACAGACATTTTCAATATATTGAATAACAGAAGGAAGCAATCGTAAATTAATCATTGACCTCCACAGGAAGTTCCAGGGCTCAGTTCCTAAGAAGATCAATTCATATTTATTCGGATGTCTGCACATGGATTTAAGAGCATAAGGGTTCACAGACATAAACAACGTGCTGTGTGTTAGCTGAACCAGACTAGGCAGCTTTCAGCTTCCATTCTTTTCCGATGTAAAAACATTCATACAGGTTTAGTCCATAACAAAAAAATTATCAAATGTCACAGGCTAAAAGAGCACACACGGACAACAGGCTGAGGTCACTGTCTGATGCAAAGTGATTTGACAAGGGATTGCAAACTGATTGTGAATCTGAGGTCCAGTATTAAGCATCCAGATATGAAAATTCTGGCTTTTATATCCAATTAAACAAAATCCGAGTGCTGAGATTCTTTACCAGTGCTGACTACTCACTGTCTTCCAGGGTGCGCAGGAGCTGGGGTGTGCTTCGTGGTCCATCGCCAGGTGTGGTGAAGCACAGAACCGACGTATAGTACGTAGTGTATTTCTTCAGGTTGGTGATGCAGCCGCTGTGAACACCATGAAAATCTGGAGCGATGGTGACCACAGTCACAGTCTCTGGAGCATCCATCGGCCATGCTAGAAGCTAGAAAATTTAAATGTGGATGAGCTCTCATCAGAAGTTGTGACTATTTGGAATCCAAGTATGGTTGGCTGCCAAAACCATCTTAATCCGATTGTAAAAAACCAAGCAATGCTGTTAAACTACTGTCAGCTCTGATGCCGAACAGATGGATAGAACACTGTTACTATGATAACTGGAGGGATGTGTATAATACTCACTACTGATGGGGGACACACCGATACCGTGGAGGTATTGCAATTCTCCATGTCTGCTACTAAACAATGCCAAAAATTATTGCAAATGATTATTTGTATGACATGAGTCTTTTGTCTCTCTCCGGGCTGCTCTGACCGGCCTGGACAGGCCCTGCTGCTGCAATGAAGCTGAAAGAAGAAAAGTGCTTTCAGCGCTACTCTGAGATAAATGCTTTATTTTATATTGGGGTTCTTTTAAAGATCCTACCGGCTGGGGAGGTTGGGGGTGAAGGGGGAAATCCTCCTTCCCCTCCCACAGCCCCCCAGCAACCTGCCTTGCCTAGCAGGCTAAGAGTATCCCAACGTTCGGTGGCTGGGGAGATCCACGCTGTGAATGATTCAAGTGGTTCTGGAACTACAGAAAGAACAGAAAATGGATGTAAAGATGATTACTACAATTTTTAACACCTGCGTCCCCAAAGTTAGACTCCTGAAGACATTTTCATGCACTTAAAGTAGCGTGCTTGTCAGATGTGCTCAGTTCTTCCAGGTTTCATTCATCTCAGTGGATCTTCTGGGTGATCAATATTTTTTAGAGGGGAGTACTTTACGTGTAGGTACCTAAATGAGGACTTTAAAAATTCATTTTTGGCAAATAACTTGAAAATTTTAAAACAATTTTGAAATCGCCTTAACGGCTTAGGGGTCTAAAGCTTTAAAGAGCTTATGAAACTTTTATTTTGTTCAGAAATTCTGATCGTGTGGCTTACATAAGGAAGTTAAAACTCCAGGCCTTACTCAGTCTGTGTAAATCATGCTATACGTATTGATTTCAGGCTCATAAACACGAATAGATGCCTGAAATTAATGGGCCATATCCGACACATTTAGCCAATGTCTATAGTTCCTGATAATCAGAAAGCACAGTTAGAGGACTATGAGGAGTAATTTTGTTAGGAATCTTTCATATTTGAAAAGGTGCACTTTACAAGTTCGTGAAATGCAAATAAATTTCAAAGAAAAGATAAAATGGAAAATGGTTGATAGAATAGTAAGTTTTCTTTTCTTTTCTAAATCACCTTTGTGGATTACAATTGGCGTTTATAACTTTGGAAGACTGATTCTCTTTTCGAGTACATTTCCTTGCAGAGTCTTCAGGAAATGTGCAGAAAATAAAGGTGAACAGTTCTGCCAGTTAAAGGAAAAAAGGATTTAATCCTTAGGAAAAGCAAAGGCCTAGCTTTGACTATTAGTCATTTATAAATCATACAAAAAACTATGCTATAGAAGTAACTGACAGAAATGTTCTCTCCCAGTCTGCAATTCGCAGTCCCTATGAGAAACAGGAACAGCAAAGCTGTTGCAATCTACTGCAATCAAAGAAGTCCAAGGTAAGAGAAATTTTGATAATCTCAAAAGTTCTCCCTAACCCTTGACAGATACAAATTATTATTTTAGTTACTTTATACCATTGCTAAAGAAACCGAAACATAAATTAGAAGTAGCTATGTGATGCGACTAAGGATCTTTAGACTGAAACTGTGTTTGAATAAAACAAAGAACAAAAAGCTGAAATATAGCTTTTGCAAATCTGAGCTCATCATGCTTGGACTTGCACCAGAAAATTACAGTGCATTGCAGTCCACTGACCCCCAAAAGTGCTGCTCTTCTCCAGAGTCTGAACAGAAGCCAAGTACTGCTTCTGTATCGAGGTTTCGTGATTTACTCTTGCAGCCCTGTCAGTCACCTAGTCTTGAGAGCTGATTCTATCTCTAGGAAGAAGAGACAAACGTGTCTACATGTATACACTACTTCAGCAGTGGGATTCTCAAACCACCGCTGCTCTTTATGAGGAATACATAGATCTGGGCAAAATACTACAACTCCCATGCATACCTCTGCCTCAGTTCCTCCGTGCCTTTGAGACATTCTTAGAGAAGGCTCAGGTCTTCTGAAACTTCTTAAATCCATCTACAGTCCCTCAACTCACAGCTTGTCTTCTGAACTACACATCCTTTCCAACCCACTCAACCTTCCCTCACCCAACACCCAAATCAACCTTCCTCCTCCCTTCTCATCAAACACAGCCATCTTCCCTCTCCCTGCCTTGTGATGCCGACGAGATGTCTCTTTGTTCTTCCCATGAATGTTTTTAAACCCTTTGTTTATTATGCCCCTACTGCTGAACTGTTGAAGGAGTTTCTATTAAGCAGTCCTTCCTGAGAGACAGAAATAAACCACTCCAGCTACCTCCTTAGCATACACTCTGCTGGTCAAAGTACCAACAAGTGCTCTGTTAAGCACTCTCTACTCTGCATACTGTAATAGATATTGCCAGTTGCCCCATCAACAGGGACTTATCGTGCTAACTTCATGTCATCAAGCACGATTAATAAATTCTACCTTCTTCTGTCTCCCAAATCATCATAGTGGGAAAGTTAAGACAAATATTTAGTGTGATGTCTTGGTTCCTAATGGCATGAACGGGAATTTTGCATTAGAGTAAATAGAAATCTCCGGGTTGGTTTTCAGTGGCACAAGGACATATCTCCTGTACTGACTTTCCAAACTGTTTGATATTGAACTGGTTTTTGGCTTTGGAAACTCTCCAGGTAAATGACAAAGGTATTAAGACTTCTACCCCATGACATATTCCCTTTTCAGAACCTACATAAATTAGCAAACATTACGTTAAGAGCAACAATCGCTCAGCCCTCTCTCCATTTTTGTGTAAGATACCCTTGAAAATATACAGTCATTTTGGACATTCACAGATTATTAGATTCAACTCCTAATTGTTACATACCAGGACTGTTCAGGCAAACCTTATCTGAAGTTACAGAAATCTTGCTTCTGTTTACCTTGTACCCTTGGTTAATACCATTGATGAACTGCTGGGGTGGAGGGTTCCAGAGGAACTGGATGGTCGTGGAGTTCACGGCTTCAACTTGCACATTCTGCGGTGGAGCTGTGGGCACTGCTCCCAGTCAGCAGAGAGGGAAACAAAAGAGCAGAGGAGGGATGAGCGGACGAAAGAGAAAGGTGAACACAGAATCCGTCGACTGCCACTCGCAGGTCACAAAGCAATGACAACCTTGAGAGAAGGATGCACTTCTTGTGAAACGGTAGCCAGCAATGATTTGGAGAGAAGGGTAATTGGGTTAATCTCTCATTCTGTATTGGAGATTCTTTCAAAGGGAGGGAAAGAAATGATTTCTGTAGCTTATTATTCCATAGATGAGTTTCTCTTAAAGACTTGAGACAGAAGGTAGGTAGTGACATGTGAACACATCTCTTTCAGTTATCCATGACTGCACAGAGAACGAACAGTTTCAGCAAAAATTCTTGAGTCTTTTAAGACCACACAATTCCCCACATCAGATAAGCAAACATGGAGTTTGCACAATTAAAACTCTAATTGTGAATTATAATCTGGTGACAGCATCTGTTTATTATTTACTGCTGCTTACAGCATTAGGACCAGTCATATCACACGCAACAAAGATTCTTCTTGGGAATTGGAGATGTTCTCGTTTTATCTTTATATGATACTCATTCATGTATATTGAATTAATTATATATATTCTGAGCCAATACATCCTCTAATCTGTGAAAAGCTGCATAAACATTTTATGCCAAGTATTTAAGTAGACAGATGTTTTCTCAATACAAGAGAAAGCACAGAACATAACAGCACACTGCCTTCAAACAACAAAAAATAACACCTAAATATTTTGCCATTTAATATAATGTTTCTTTAAATACCTTCCAGGCAATTTTTTCAACTTATTGCTTTAGGATGTCATTTCTATAGCTCTCAGAGGAAAGAATACTAATAGACAGGTCTATTTTTCCAAAATTACCAGGCTTATAGTAAGTTTCAGAAAACTGCTATTTGAGTATAAAAAAATGGACTAGACTAGTATTCTGTGAATCCCATAAAGTTAGTTTAATAAAGCTTCAAAAATATTAGTATTGGCAGTCATGTGCATTTGTATTTGACAAAAGAGGAACTATTCACAAGTGGTTTTGAAGTGTGGGAAGTTTTGTTCCTTCTGCTTCCAATGGAAGATTTCTACCAAAGCCCCATGCTTCTAAAAAGGATCCACAATTCCCACTGAGGAATGGTGGTTTGCTTCGTACTTTTCAAAGCCAGGTCACAAACTTTTAAAGCTTCAAAGTACTGTTGGAAGATGACTCTTTGTTTGGAGAAGAAATCAAGACATTAACTTTAAAAATGTAAAAATGCCTCTTTTTTCACTGAAAGTTTTGTCTGTTTGAAAGAGACTTCTAGGGGTATTATTCTTCACTGGCGTAAAAGCCATAGAGCGACTGCAGCCAGCAGAGCTAGGACAGCAAACGCTTATCAAAGATATCCACAACCTAGAAATATCAACACAGAAAAATGGAGAAATCCTCAAAGATGTCAGGTTTGAAATAACAAAAACATCCACTTTCATGCCCTGTGTCACAAACTCCCCGATTGCTACCAGGGCTTGAAAACTCAGCTCTGCACATTATTTTAACCTCAGAAACTGCATATTACTCAGAATTTTCTTGCCCTAATTTAAAACCTGATGTCACAATTTATGAACTATGCATAATTATTGAGTTCTAAAACCAGAATTTATCCGATACTGCTCTAAATTTTCATTAGAATCTGGGCCGTACTTCCTGCCATGTATCATAATTCCCTGTATGCTTTTGGAAGGTTATAATATTATCTTAACGACCCATAGACATCATAAAGTTTTTGTAGTTAAGAGATTCACCAAATCATCCTGATATGCAGTCATATATATATTAAAGTCACTCTACAGTTGTAACGAGCTGCTTTGGCTACATTCCCCTACTAAATGTAGTTTTTCTTATTCATGTTCTTTGATGGAACAGTTTGAGATGCACAAGATGTATTTCAATTTCCTTACGTGTGCAACACTTCATATAACTAACTGTTAACGTGAATAAGATTTTTTTAAAAACCAAAATTCTTACTTTCCTGCACATTTGCTTATTCAGATATCATAACTGATAGAGATCTGTTATTGCAGAATAAAATTGGATTAGAAGCCTTCAAGTTAGTTTGTTACCAGAAAGTCACTTGGACATCGATACATTAATCTCCTTCTGTCATGAGGGCTAAACCAGCCGAGCATCACCATCTCCACTCGTTTCTCTTTCTTCTGTTGCACTACTACATTACAACTCTACTTATAAGTGCTAGGTTGAATTTGTAACACAATTATTGTACAGAAAATCTATGCGCAAGCCAAGTGCTGCCCACTGACAGCCACCCTTCAAGAAAAGCAGAACTTTGGCAGTGGTAGGAAGAGTCTGTTCTTCCCAGAGCATAAGAAACACGTAGGTGACTTGGGTTAACGGTACGACAACTCCCAGCAGGGCACTCCCACTGCTGCTTCATTTTCCTGAAGCACAGATTAGCTTGCATGTTGCTGCTTCATTCTGTGGGCATTGCTTTCTTTAGTGGAGGATCCCGTGGATGTTGTACAATGAACAGCAAATTTCCAGTGATTTCAGTATCACAAGGATTTTATTCTAAGGGTCTGATGAGTCTTTTAGATCTAATTCAAAATATTTGAAACTTTTTAAGAGAGGAAAAATCCTGCATCAGCAAGCTCCAAGTTTTCATCTGCAGTCCCTACAGTCCTCATTTTTTGAGGCTTTTTGCCCAGGCAAGCACTTGAGGATAGGTTTACTACAGTTTTAGAAATGTGGATAACCAAATGCATTAGTTATTTCTTTTAAAAACGGAAATATTTTTCTTTGATTAGGACACAATTTCCTGAAACAAGAATAAATCATCATAGCACAAAAAGTACCTGCTACAAGAAGAGAAATGGTAAAAATTACGAACAGAAAACATAAAACCTTCAGAACGCTGGAAATCATGATTCATATTACAACTCCTCTTTGGACTTCTTTATTGAAAAATCAACATCTGCATCTCAATGAATGCATTTAAAAGCTGGAAAGAATGTGGTCCATCTGATATGCGTAAGCTTAATTATACCGAAAAAGACATAATATATTTTTATATCTTTAATCAGTAAAATATTGGCATTATAATCTCAAATTCACTTCAAAGTGCCAGTATAAAGTTCTCCTTTTATATCCTGATATTAAAGACTTCCTTCGGTATCCGAACAGTTTTGCATTTAAAAAAGAAAAGTAGTCTGACAGAAGCTAAACCAGAATTGACCTTCTGGTCACTTCAAAACTCAAATATTTTTCCAAGATCATGATTAGTAACTTACTGAAATTGCAACTGTCCGCATCAAGGTTTTTCTAATTTAGTGGTGGTATCTATCCTCTTCCTACAACTTTCTTGTTGTCAAGTGGCACAGAAGCTACCAGTGTCAAATGGGTGTTTCAAGAGTAATCCCCACGTATTTCTATGCTCAATTTTTAAATCTGTTCTTCATCATGTTTGCAAGCATTCCTAAACCATCTTACAGTGGAGACCCATCTGGGAGTCGTCTTGGAATTACAGATCAAATTGGTCAGACAAAACCAACTGTTACTTTCTTCCCGATAAAGTTCACATGGCTGGAAATCTGTTAAGAGCTCAGTCCCTGGGACTGGAAGTTAATGCACAGCATTCTAAGCAGAAAAGGTCATGGAAGCACTCCAGATAAAAGCCATTAAAAGGGTTTCGCTGACGAGGTAATTGAGAGAAGAGAAGGCATTAAGGTTAAGCATGTGCACATGTAATTATTCTGTCTCTAGCTATGTGCAAATAGCATGTAAAACCCCACAGAGATTCTGACAGCCAGACTACTGGTCTTAAATATAGATCTTCAACAGTGGCTTGTAGAAAAGTCTCCTATTCTTCCACAGCTTCTGACCTTTGTGGTGGCTGCTTCTATGTCTCAATAAGGCAGGCTCAGGGAACTGCAGGTTTTTTTCTCTATGTGAAGATCTGGTCGTTTCTTTATCGCAGTGGCTTGAGGTGCTAAGCCGCCCATCCCCAGCGGGAGCGGTGGGATTCCTCCTGGGAAGCCCACTCCCGTACGCGCCTGGCCGACGTCCTGTGCTCTGCTATGAACCGTAGCAGGGGCACAGAAAAAGTGGGCTCTGCAATTCTACACATGCTGATCTCTGAAATTCAGTAGTGTGAGATTCAGCACTAACGGATGACTTTGGCTTTTCGTGGCTGCGGAATGCCTTCTTCCTTTCCCGCATGCCTCTCACAAGGACAAGGTTTTACATCTTTTTTAAGAGCTGAGGGCCAGGGACCACAACGAGACAACGGCTCACTGCCCAATCTTTGTGAAATCGTTGAAAAAACAACAAAAAAAGCAGTAGATGGCTAATGACACTTCACAGTGGTAAAACTGAAAGATATAATATCCAACTACTACAACTCCAACCTGCTTCTGCACAGAAGTAGCAGGGCTCAGAGTGGCCATGGATGCTGTCAGGCTGTTGGGAGACTCCCCAATAGAAGCGAACGAGGATCTTTAAGATGATCTTGCCAAGAAACACTAAGGGAAAACTAAGGGGAATCTGTTTTCACTGAGATAAAATTTAATGATTGCAGAGGACACTCCTTATTCAGAAATTCCTTTTTCAAGATTATTTCCTGCATAAAATAGGAAGTTCTCAGTTAACTGGGTTTTCTTCAGCTCTTCTGCTTCAGTCTTATAAATTTCTCTGATTCACCTCCTCCCACGTGAGGAAGAAACCACTTTGGACCTGGCTGAACAGACCCTTCTTGCTTTTATCCTTCTCCCCGCACCATCAACACTCACTAGTCCAGTGACTCATCCACTCTTTTAACTCAGGCAGGGAATTCTGCTCACACTTTCCTGGCCTTTCAAGGTGTCCATGCACAGCACAGAAGTGAAAACAAAACAGTATCGAACTACACGTTGAGACCTACGAAGTTTAGGACATAAGACTGGCTTTTGGGATATGCATCAAAAGAAAGAAATGGCACTTACAGCAGAAACAAAAGTGGGTTAATGCCAATGCAAAGAGCCTAATGAAAGCTACGTCTCTACTTCTAAACCTTGCCTTGCTTAAATCTAAGGAGCTGTGGGAGTTTTTCAAAGAGCGAGAAGTTCAGAAGTATTGGTGCTAATGAACTAAAAAGGACAGACCCAAAGTAAAGGATGGAGGCTTCTGCTTTCTCAAACCAACCTGCAGGAAAAGGTAAACATGTCCAAGCGTACAGAGCAGAAACAACATTGTTACGTTGCAGAAAGACGTTTACACATCTCACAAAGCTATTCTTATATGAAAAGGTGTTAGGAAACTTCACTTTTTCATATTGCAATGAAAAGTCCTGCAGGACACTGTTTAAATAAGTAAAAATTGCCCTATGCAGAAGGCTGGCACAAATCCTTGTGAAAAGGAACATCAAAGAAAGGAACAGCTGGAGAAACTCTGATGAAGAAAGACCCATATATACAGAGCATCAAAGGATTAGGCTGAATATCACTCTGAAAAGACTTTCAAGATTTAGAGACAGTCAAACTGTCTGACCCTAGTGCTAGGATGTTCAGTGCTTTGCCAGTAAGTCTTTCTGACATTTTATCGAACTGACATTACGTGCCAGTTTCTCTACAAGTTTAGATCTTTCAGCACCTTGCAGGTTTGGCTACATTCTAGAAGTTGTTCATGATTTTCAAATAGTTTTGAGTAGCTGATTAGTTACCTGTGGCTAAAGCAATGCCAGAGGACTAATAAGGGATTAATAGACTAGGTTTTGGTATAAATCCACAGCTTATATGGCCAGTCAATATTCCCCATGACAAAGAGGCCAACGTGCTCATCTGCTCCTGCCAATGGGTTGATCAGCTCCCCATGCTCGTTCCCTGCCAGGCTTTGACTGCACAGCACACTTGATTAATATGAGGTGTTTCAGGTATTTTTCATCCGCAGACAGACAGGTTCTTGCCAGCATAGCTCACATCATTTAATGCATGTCAGAATAGAGGCGGTGGTAGTGGTAGTAGGAGAAGGGGATGGATGGGAGTGTGTGACTTTGACATTTATCTCCGCTCATATTAAAATCAGAATATGATTTAGAAGGCAGTTTTACACATGACTTTTTCTTACTCCTGCTGGTTTGGTTTAGGAAGGACATTCTGGAGCAAGAAACAGCCACTGTTTCCCAACTACAAGAAAGATAAAGGAGCAGAGTTTCGGACAGTAGCACGTTACATATGGGACTTGATATTAATCCAATTTCAAATGATACTGATATCAACCAGCCTCCCTTTTCAACTCTAAATGTACAAAGGCTTGAAACTCTTTTTAGGACAGACTGTATGCCTTTGGTGATATGCACAGAAACCCGCCAAGGCATTCATTAGGAGACGGCAGCATCGTAAAGTAGTTACTTGATGCTATTATGAAATATTAATATATAAAATAATTAAGAAATATCCAGTTTTTCTTCTATGTCCACCCACCACTGAGCATTTAGGAACTACATAAAGACAAACAGGCCACTTTGGGTTGTCCTGCAGTCTAAACACTCTTGCTGATTAATATGAATGCAGGACTGACTACACTTAATTTATTACAGAGGATTTGTATCCTTATAAATGACATCAGACAGCCAATCAATAAAGGATGATAATAACAGCACACATCATCCAAGGAAATTAGAGTCAATTGCAGTGTTTAAGAAAAAAAAGTGTGAAGTCCAAACCTGAGTCTTAATAGATGGAAGGTTAAGGTGCTATGATAGCTTAAAATGTGCAGATACACAAAGTAATGAATTACAAGCATATCCACAAAAGAGATTCAAATTCTGTGTGCAAACCAATTCTCTGCAGAGATCTGGTCTTTAGAGGGACACAAAAGATTAATCCTGGCTGCAAGGAGAAGACTTTAAGAAAAACATTTCAAGGTCTGCTGTCAATACTTCTAGCAAGAGGTTGAGTGTGTCTACACTCCTCTAAACTGGGAGACTCTGCATGCCCTAAGACAAAATATAGATGGCTTCCTTCTTTAATTGTTGTGGTTAATTAGTGTTGCATACGAATAATCTTTTCTTAAAGATCTCCCTACACCTCAAACTGTACCTAAACATGTTATAATGCACTCCTAGTAACAATTAACAAACAACTACATATTCTTTACTGATTGTATATTAACTGATGTTCTGTCAGCCTACAAGTTTTTGAAACAGTTTAATTGTTTTATGACCAACAAAGTAGAGACCACGTACTCTCCAGTGCTCAGAATTCAGCACAACCCTGCAATTCGGGGAATATATGAAAGCTTTAAGGGCTTGGTACTTCACTATCCTACAGATTTTTACACCAATTTAGAGGTGTAAACATGCCTTACTCTGGTTATAAAAAGTAATTACATATCCTTTTGTTGATGTAATTTATACCCTTCTTAAAGCACTTACCAGAAAGCTGTGGAGGAGTTGTAGCATAAAAATCAGGGCTCTAAAGATCATTTTATCTTCCTCTTTGCAAATGTCTGCACCATTCCTGAAATGCTACAGAACACTCCTTCTCCACAGGCTGTATTTCTCTCCCTACAGTTGCCTTACAGTTTATTCCACATTTCTAAACCAAGGTATTCTGTGATTATCAGAACTAATGCAGCTGGTTTACTCCGCTTTTGTCTCCTCTATTGCACATGCGGCACACTGCATATCTCGACCACAACAAACACAATTCCCTGCGATATTCTCTCTGACTCTCCTGGCAGCGTAACCTCAGCCCCTGCCTGTCTCACATCCTATGAATCCATTCCACAGGACTCCAGCTCTCTTCAGCAGTTCTATTTATTACTTATGCTGCGGCCGACTCTGACCTGCAAGTGTGGTAACATGTCATCACGACGGGCAACAAAAATAGATAATTTTTGAATTCACTCCCAGCTTTTCCTACAACAGAAATAGTAGCAGAGTCTTGTCTCATCTCTGCTTAGGCACTGAAATTTGTAGGTGTTTCCTACCCCAAGCTGTCTATCCAATTTGGCTGAACTGACCATTAGTTTTACCAGTTGTTAGGTAGGACTATCAAAGAGCGTGTCTCCTCCTCAGGAAAGTGTGTTATAAATCTTAACTATAAGGCATATATGGGTCCGATTGGCTCACCTCCCTGTAAAGTGTACTCTGTCACAGGTCTGCTGAACGCTCCCAGCCCAGCTCCGTTGTAAGATGCCACCTGGATTTCATACTGGGTCCAAATGATCAGGTCTTTCACTAAGCAGTAGTTCACTTCTGCACTGGTGATGTTCTTATACTGGTACTCTCCAGGGAGGCCAGCCAGGCGATACCTACCATATGGGAAGAAAAATTTGCTAGTTAATTAGATGGTATTAATTATAGCAAATATCCTGACTAGCAAAATAGCTTCCTTTGTAAAGAGGCAATATGCAAACTTTTACAGCAGAATTATACAAAGAATAATGAAAAATAATCAGAAAGAACAGACTAACTCCCGATAACACCATATCATGTTTGACTGCTATAGTATTTATAATCTGATCTCATTGAGATTACATGCTCAGGGCTAAACAAAACGGGTATTTTATCCTGTTTTACGGTTGCAGAAAAATTACAGCTTTTTAAATGTGGCTTGTCTAGTAAAAGCTGTGATTTAGTAGAAAAAAATAGCCCAGATGTGATTTTTATCAGGGTGCTGCTGTAAATCAGCTTGAGAAATGTTTTTTCCTTCTCCTCTGAAATCTGAAAAGGAAGAGCTCAGAGAGCTCTGACCTTCTAGAGTCTCAGGCATTGCCATCTCCAGCTTCCAACAGGATTTACTTCACAGCTTGATTAAAATAAGGATGGAATATAGTTGAGACTTAAGGACTGGTTGAGCACTGGAATTCCAGCAGGGCTGTACCAAATACGGATGCGTGGTAAACATCCCGACAAACTTTCTGCTGAGACAGGGGAAACTGAGACGTTGAGTATATTTTCCCCTGTAAAAACTGTACTGCGAAAACCAGAGCCCCTTTGATGTGTCTCTTTAGGCCACGAAACTATGGAGAAGAACTAAATTATAGCAAACAAACAAACCTTGCAAATCTGTGAATGCGAATAATACTGTTTGTTTTCCTTCCTTTAGGAAACCAGTACAACAGATGCTTACAATATGCTAATTCCCAAAAAAATCAGAAAAATAGAGGCCAAGTAAGGGGCACAAGGCATTATTACTCCATGAAAAAGACAAATATGGAAACATTTGTATTTTTATTCACCGCACAGCTTTTATGCACTCTTCTTCATCTTTTGCTTCACAGTAATCACCAAAAGCTTATTGACACAGAACAATTCCATTGACATCTCACAGACTGATTTTAAATTCATCCACGATAAATTGGTGTAATTTCTACAACTAGACAACTTCGTGTATTTCAGCCATAGATTTTGTTCTAAAGTCTTCTTATAAAGAGATCAGTTCTTAATCACTGACAATCCCTCTATTTTCTGCCGAGGAGCTGCTTGCCTAACCATATTTTGGCATACTTAGTATTTGTCATGCTACACTGGTGTGATTCCATTTATGAAATACAGATGGAAATAAAGAAATATCAGGCCTCAGCTGAGCTTACTGAATGTCTTGATCTTCTTCTGCTTTATGCAGTATCTACCATTTTCTTTCTTTCGTCTCCCGTGAACGGTGTATGCTTCCTGGCAAAGTCAATTCTTTGTGCAGCAATGTTTTGCCTCACACCTAGCAGACAAGGTGTAGAGCACTCCTGTGATTTAATCTACTCTGCTATTAGCATGGCACTCCTCTAAATGCAATACTGCCAGTGAGAGAAAGGGCAGAGGAAGGAGGCCAGTTCAGAAATGTCACGTCTTCATGATTTTTCTCACTATGGACTTTGATGTATACTTCCTATGACTTGTGCAATGCACCTTCACTTTTAAAGATCAGGTGTTCCATCGGTTTAGTGTCTTGTGTGTCTTGAGCATTGGGTCTCTGGGATGCAAGGCGCTTTTCATTTTCTTATACCCTAATTCTACAGAAATCAGTGCAGGAAGCCTTTTCTTCAGTGCATGTTGCTGTGACCACACAGATTAACTTGCTAGAACAGCCTGGTTTATTACCTAGGACAGTTGTGCTTTTATATGATAATCTTATATTCCCATCAAATAAACAGTTTCTCTGCTCTGTAGTCAAGACAAAGCATGCAGACATCAAAAATGTTCACAGATTGAGCATAATGAATATGATCACTCTCTGCTAAAACGGAAAGAGATGTTACAGCAAGGACAAGGATCAATTACACTGATAGCTGTTGTAGAAAATACTTAAGTTAAACATTACTGAAAATGCTACACGGAGAAAACTGAACAGATTGCCAGAATTAGGAGGTTATCGGATTGCTTTCTCCAAGGACTTAATGCTGGGACTGGGTAAGACTTATTGGGAATAGCTAAGGGATTAATCCTATCATCAAGCAGACCAGTTTGTAGGAAAGAACTGGGCAAACAACACTTGTACCCTGTGCAAATAGGTCCCCACATCTCATGACAAGATTCTAGCTATGGGCAGAAGTTAAAGCACCTTTTCCCACCTGTCACTGGTGACTGGCACAGCTTTCGAACTGAGTCCAGCTCATAAACTGCAGGCACTTGCACAAGCGGCTCACCACTGTAATAGGCTCTGTGCAGGTGACAGGGAGATTAAGAGACTTCGACTCTGCCTGCAGAGAGTGAAGGAACTTTCCAGCACTATTTTGGGAGCTCATCAACTCTCTTAACATCACAAAAGCATTTCCATCCATGCCAGCAAAAGTAGGAGCACGGCATGAATGGGATGTTGGCATTTAAGCTGTAGCATTTAGTTATCTTCTAGCAGGTCTGGAGGACACTGTATTAAAAATGTCAGCAGCTTGTCTATGAGAGGCTGTAACCATCACTTGGAAATACGTCAGTGGTGGTGCAATGCTTGGGAGTCTCCCACAAAAACTCTAATTTAGATAATGCCTCCCTTACTAAAGGTGCGGCCCTAGCTGGCTCTAGCACTGCAGGATGTGTAGGATGCCAAATGAGCAAGTAAGCTGCAGCTGAATTGGGTGGGAGTGAATAACTGAGTCCCAAAAAATTACAAAAGGGAAATGTTCTGCAAAGTCTGTCAGTGCGGCAACACTCTTTCCAACGCAGTAAATCCTGTGTAAGCAGAAAGACTGGATGTATTCAGGATTCCCACTTACCTGCCCAAAGCTGTTTCTCGCTAGTAAATACAGATGGGTCTGAAAGAATCTTACTCATCTGACTGATTTTCAAAATGAAATCAAGGTCTGCCATGAAGCATCTGACCTGTCATTCCCCCTCTCCATTTTGTTTGGCACAAAGCCGAAGTTGATTGATTCTATTCTCGCTCTTCCAAAGTGCAGGAGCCCTGTTGTGTATTTGATAAGCTTAATTAACCTTTCTAGCAGGAAGCTGAGATTGTAATAAGCAAATATAAATCTGCAATACATAGGCTGCACTGTACCAACTTCCCATGTGAACACTTACAGTACTTGGTGCTTCACTTCACTTTAAATACGGAAAAAAGTTATCTGGATGTTAAGAGTCTCTATATGGAGCTAGTCCACTTCAGCAGCCCAGTCGGAGTAGCTAACAGAGACCCCAGCGCACTGACTCCAGTACAGCCAGGCTAGAATTTAAGTGCCTGCACCCTCACGGCCGTTTGAACAGAGGTGTTTTCTCACCTGTCATAAACCAGGGCAGCCACTGCACTTGTAAATAATAACTAACACATTTAATGGAATTACAAATAGTCTTTAATACACTTTTCATAGAATCATAGGTTGGAAAAGACCTCTAAGATCATCGAGTCCAACCATCCACCCAACACCACCCTGCCTACTAAACCATATCCTGAAGTGCCACATCTACACGTTTTTTAAACACCTCCAGGGATGGGGACTCAACCACTTCCCTGGGCAGCCTATTCCAATGCCTGACTATTCTTTCAGTAAAGAAAGTTTTCCTAATATCTAATCTAAACCTCCCAATGCAACTTGAGGCCATTTCCTCTTGTCCTATCGCTGGTTACCTGGAAGAAAAGACCAACACCTGCCTCTCTACAACCTCCTTTTGAGTCGCACCATTCTGAAGTCCCTCACGCGCACACGGATCTTGCTCCAGACTTTCCAGGCTAGGAAACTGCTCACCTTAGGATATACCCATGAAGCACTCCATTATGTTCACTCTCGGGAGGAGGTTGCCACTGGACCATGATAGACTGGTTGGTGCGCCCACTGGCCACTATGTTTTTAGGTGGGGCACTGGGGGGCTCCTCAGGTAGCATCAACCTAAGTACAAAAGAACGTGACGGAGGTAGGTGTTGAAATAAATGATAGATAACATTTCTATTTCATGTATCCAAGTGATGGGAACCAGTTTCGTTTATCAAAGTCTGATGACTAGAAAGGAATATAACGCTGATCAAACTGCTGAAGACATGCATGAAATAGTTACAACAAATCAACATAATAGGAAATCAGTTAAGCAAGCAACAAGACAGACAGCTGAGGTAACCTTATTCTCTCTGAATCACCCAGGCTGCTACAACTCCTTAAAAAGATTACAAGCTTGAATGAGTTAGAGCTCAGGTCCAGTGTCTGTGACTCCTTCCAAATTGTTTCTTTCAGCTCTTTCAATATTTTTCATATCAAACTCCTACATTCTGAAAAAGCCATTTAGAGTTCAGCTGTTCTGCAATTCAAGCTCACAGCAAGCTCTGGTTCACAGAAGCAGGGGGATGCATTCGAAACTAGATTTGATGAAGCCATCCTTCTATGTCGCGTCTGGGTGAAATCCAGAAGTGACATTGCAATGACTGGGTGAACGCTGTACTCCTTCCTGGGTTGACTGCTGTGGCTTAGCACAACAGCAAAAAAGTATTTCCAAGATTCTGCTCAGCAGAGACTCTGGAATCTGAGGGCACCTCTCCCATCCTGTGCTGATCTCCTGAACTGCCTAATTGCCATTATCACCAATTACTGACAGCTGCACAGCACTCTCCAGAGGCCTGGGTAATGCTCTGTTCCCCAATGATTGTGCAAAAAGATAACTTTATTTTATTCATTCACAAACTATCAGAATTTTTTTTCTCTAGGGGTTACTGCACCTTTAGCACACAGACATTTATGGTTACTGTACCTGCTGGTCTCAGAGCTGTACTGGCCCTTTCCCACCTGGTTAACGGCACACACCCTAAACTGGTACGTTCGGGCTGGAGTTAGTCCGCTCACAGTGACACCGGTCATCTTTGGGTCAAGATTTGATAGGTGAACCTTCCAGGGAGAATCTGTTGGAATAATTTACATGTGAAAAAGATGGAAGTGCTTGTTAAAAGCCCTGCAGAAGTGAGAAAACGCCTCTGACTGCTCAGAGCTCTTTGTGCTTGTTTTCCTCAGAGGAACTTTGGGAAGAAGTTTCTTTTCAGCAGAAGAAACCTTCCTGTCAGCCCACATGGTTATGCAGATTGCACATTTGTCTACTGGAAAGTGATGCTGCACATGTCATGGCATAATAAATAAAAACTATATTCATTAACATTTTAATAAAAGAGGAAACAAGCATGATAAAGACAGATGGGCTGTGTATTTCACAACCCATCTGTTTGGCAGGCCACCGTACCACCACACCCGTGAGTGGCTCTGGTGGAAGGGCTGGAATGAAATTCCCAGGCAGTTTGGAATATCTTCCTACCCAGCTTGCAAGCAGGTGTAGAAGCGTGACTCGCTCTGCCAAATCAGCCCTTTGCTGTAAGACCTGAGAAAGCTTCTGCTGAGGATTCTACGTGTCTGCAATTTTTTTTTTCCTAGAGATAGTATATGGCGTTCAGTCTAATCATTTCCTAGGAAGATTCCCTGGTATAAACAGCCCTGGCAGCACTATAAACCCCTTGTTGTCAGCTCACATACTCAACATACAGAGCTCCTCTGATGCCCAAATTACATTTTCAAGTTTTCAAAGAGGTCAGAAATGAAATATGTTGAAAATGAAATATCCTGACTTCTTTTCTTCCTAGCTTGGTGTCACATATTCACTCTGAAGTCATGACTGAAATAGTCAGGGAGAGGTGACATTTGGTCTGTGTTGCAACAGTACAGCAAAGGAATCAGCCAATTTAAAGATTTGTTCAGTTTTTAAATAATACCAGCTGTTTTCATGCTCCCTGCTCAAAATTACTAACACTTCTGGAAATTACTGAGGAGCTAGCTGTCGATTTTGGCAACGTATCTGTGCATGTTGCTCATCAGAAGTGCACTGCAGCTCCTGGCAGGTCACCTAGATGTCTGCCTGAAAATGAAGATGAGATGTCCCAAATGTGGAAGGCTGCTAAACTTCACACCAAGATGCAAACTGCTAATTTAGTGCATTGCTGGCAGATTCCTTAGCAAGTTTAAGTTCTCTAGGATGTGATGCCAGTTTGGTTATGAACATTGCCTCTTCGAATTACTGAACATACATTTATTCCAGTAACAGCTTTCCGAGAACCAAGTCTTTTTTAACAGGAAAACTGATGCAGCAGAATACTGGGAATGCTGGAGAGCGACTTGTGCACAGCAGTCAGGTTCTGTCCTCTCTAGTTGTTGATTGACCAACAGTCACTTCGACTGCAAGATCTTGATGGCAAACCATCCAAGCTGAACGTTGAACTTCTGTTAGAAAGACCTTAGAAGAAGCACACCTGTGCTATCTAGAAAAGCACTGGTTAGGAGTTTTTTGCACCCTAGTTCCTTCTGGATTTTATTAAGCCAGAATGCACAAGAAGAAATCCAGGTAAGCCACAGCTAAGGTATGGCTGACTTAATACATCACCTGAAGAAGCTTCCTCAGGAAAATGGAAGAGCAGACACCAGCAAGAGAGTGAAATACCCTTGTACGAGCTACCTGGGTAGTGGTCCATTTCCTAGAGCATTTCATTTGTTTACTGCTAGTGTAAACACCACCTGAGAGTGCTTAACCCAAGCCGCTCAATGTAGTGAGCAGTTTGATTCAACAACAGGGCCTATTAATCTCTCCAGCACCTTGGGGCTTTGCTCTGTTTATATGCTGCATCTGTAGAATACTTTATTTATTCTTTTTCCTCTCTTGGTGGAAGATAAAAGATCTGGCAGGAGTAGAGATTAAACTGAAAACTAATATAAACGAAGCCTATTCATCTCCTGGGCACTCTGATTCGTAAAGGAAAGTGGGTTGGGGAGGATTTGCAGCTCAAGGAGCAGTGGATACAGTCAGTGTGCAGAGTATCTTTAAAATTTAAATGTCAGGTCTTTTTTTTGACAATCAATAAACTAAACATTTCGAAAGGCTGTTCTCCCTCCTTAAATACACAACAAAAGCCAGAATTGTACAGAAGCTTGTTTTGCAGGAGAGAAAAGCAATTCGAACATCAGAAACATGCCATGAAATTTTCATCACCGGCTCTCTTCTCTGGCGGGGATGACTGTCTCTTGCCTGTCCCAGGAAGCCTCGAGAAGCTCCATGGTGACAAAAGACTTGCCAGGTCAAACTATTAAATAAGCCTCTGTTAGATCGAACAGACTGTGCTAATCCTTCATTTAACTTAAGCTGCCCAGAATGCACTCTGGGCTTTGCTTGCTTGCTCTTCCACTGCAATTGCTGCTGTCTGAAAAACTTCCATGTTTAGCTGTCTATCGCCTTACAGGTACTGGGTATTTTGAATTAACTCTGATTGCCTTTCTAAGTTAATTTGTTGGAAATGAAGACTCTCACAAGCTACTCTCTAGTTTACAATGATATTTTGGGGGTTTTAGAAATTGCTTTTGTTCTGTAGGAACAAAACTTTGTCAAGAAGTTTTGGATGCTCTCATGATACGTTTAATAACACTGGTTACTCATCAACAGGCATATGTTCTATATCTCCCTATCTACCTTACAATTCATCCACTAATTGCAAAGTTCTCAAAAATCCTTTCTAATTAGATATTACGGATTAGCTCTATTGCAGAAAGCTGATTTTTGCAGGTTTGGAGTACATTTACATCTCCTTCCTTCTCCAGGGGGTTTTGCATAGACAGCAGTATTGGAATTTGCCGTAGCGCTGGAGTTCACTGAATTCATGTTCCAAATCTTCAACAAAATACGATATTGCAAAAAGTTAAAATAAAAATGAAATGGTTCATCCTTTACTTGGTAGGACTTCAACAAAGTTTACCAGTGGCCCAAGAAAAAGTATCATTTCACACTCTCATAGTCGTACCAAACCATGTAGTTGGATTTTTGCAAAGATTTATCAATGTATTCAGTTTTTATTATTTGAATATCCCTACCAAATTCAGGATGACAATTCATAGGCTTTAAGTTCAGCATGTATAGATGCTTTCATAGGAGCTTCTATTACCTCCTCTTTGGCACAACGTGATGAATCTGAGTTATCTCATTACATCACACAGCACAGATATCCCAGAATACAATAAAACAAAAATGGGCTTTTATCTTAATTGCACTCAGCAGACTTCTTCAAGTATTAATTTATTTCTTCAGTTAAAAGACTGTTCAGAATATTTTTTGATTAATCCCTGAAATCTAAACCTCTTTGGAATAAAATAGGCATATCCCCGTTTAAGTCCATAAAGATACTTCATTGGAATTCTTAGGTATATCGCAGGAGGGGCTAAACAGGTCATGAAACATCGAAAAATTATATCAGTGCAAGTGACAGCAATGCATGGTACTATTTATTTGAAAATCCTATTTCAAATTAAGGTTCACATTCCTGACTCTGTGTGGGCAGGAATACTTAATGACTGTGTTTCCCTGGAACTGTGTTTTCCAAATTAGATTATAAATTTGCCCCCAGATGTTTAAGGCTGTATGTCTCAAGTCACCCACAGACACAGTCTACTGTGAATACTTGTAATTTGAGAATTATTGCATTGTGCCAAATACATCCATTTTAAAAATTAGGTGACTAGAGTCGTTCATATTTTCAGCAATTTACGTGCATGATCTGCCACTGTTTTTTCTTCTAATTAAAATAAGGTTTTTCTATCTCTACTGAATTGATATTAATGAAAAGGAGTTCTAATCCATGCCAGGTGGAGTGACACGCCTCTCTCTAATGCAGCTAGTAATTAGTCTCCTGAAATTTACACTCATTATTTTGAACCCTCTTCAGCTATTTCTCTGAAACAGATACCGTTATTATGTATTCATTTGTGGTACGTGCTTCAAAACGTACAATGGATCCTAAAGCTATTAGAAAATTATTCAAAGGAAAACAGCTGAAAAACCGAACAAAACCAGACGACGTTTTGGCACCTGTAACTGCAAAGCAAAACCCACGGATTAAAACTCCACAGAACTAAGAACAAAGTCTCCTGTGCAGCGTTGCTAACTGGAAAATGAACCATCGTTCTGCTGTCCCTCCCTAAACTTTCCATGTAGGAAAGCAAACGGGGATGAGGATGCTCAGTGTATCGCACTGCTGCTGACAGGGAAAGAGCGACAGAGAGAAGAAGACGAGCTCATGGAGGGCATGCGCTGACTCCTCGACAGTTGCTCTTTCCATGGCACAGACAGGACCAACCGAAAACCTGAAAGGAAATTTTCTCTGAAAAGCAAAGAGAGATTCTGCAGAGTCGTATCAGACAAAACCATACCTACACGAGATCAAATGTTTGCCTCGCTCACAAACATCACTTGGGATGGGGAGGTGGAACAAAGGAAAGGTGGTGCTTTCCAAAGGAGCAGGAGGTCTGTAACACGTTACTGAGATCAAAATAACTCTAGAAAACAAACACTTCAAGAAAATAAAAAGCAAAAGACAACAGTGACAATAAGTAGACATTATAGTCAGCTTTCAAAACCAAAGTCACTGTTGACGTTGTTCCACTGTTCTGTTGGCATCCATAAAGCTGAGCAACAACGTAGGAAATGAGAGAACACAGCAGCAGTGGAATATTCAAGGGCTTAGATTCTGCTCTGCCCTACTTCTATGAGTAATCATTTAGACATTGTACATAAAAGCAAAGTAAATAAAGATGAAAACTGAAAGGACAGCAAGCTCTGGAATATTTCTGGCAGTTAAGATGCTCGATTCACTGCAGTCCTGGTCTGTGCTTGGTTTTGCAGCTGCAAGCTTGCTGACGTACATATACCCATGATTTGTGATCACAGAATCACAGAATCACAGAATAGTAGGGGTTGGAAGGGACCTCTGTGGGTCATCTAGTCCAACCCCCCTGCCGAAGCAGGGTCACCTACAGTAGGCTGCAC
>Ga0065711_1028714_pt1 | contig 39549 bp, 28 predicted proteins | sample Hoacrofraction12_FD_59098 | JGI IMG/M metagenome (GOLD analysis project Ga0065711, IMG submission 59098) | Hoatzin crop microbial communities from Cojedes, Venezuela - Epithelial fraction 12 v2 (version 2) | ecosystem: Host-associated > Birds > Digestive system > Esophagus > Crop | place... | reverse complement strand
GCTGGATGCAAATTGTCCTTTTCCATCTCCAATTTCTGCAGCTCTGCTGTATCTGTTAGACTCAGAGACCTGAAACACAGTGATCTGCTGCAGGGTGCAGTGGCACAATTTTTTTTTACTTTTATTTTTTGATAGCTTAAGCTGGTTTATCATTTGCCAGCCTCTCCATTCCTGACTCTGTGTTGCCCCTTGTACTCAGGAAGAAAAAAAAAAGCTTATTTTCTGCTGTAATAGTTCTCAAGCAGCCGTGTAAATGCTTGTGGCAGTGTGCAGCTGGGGCAGTCGAGGAAGAAGCGATGATGGGAGAGCTGTGAGCAGGAGGGTTGCAGACAGGGAGAGGAAAGCCTTTCAAACTATCCCTCGGTGGCAGCCAGGTGGGAAGATGGCCTTATCCTGGTTCCTATTGCCAACCTTGCTGAAGTTATCCTGACGCTGCTAACATGGCTTTCAGGGGGCAGATTCGGACCCAGACTGTAGACACCAAAACCTTGTCTTGATTAGTGTTTATGTAAAAGCTGATTTCCAAGGACATTTTAACCAAAAATAGCAGATCTTTACATATCAAATTTTGTTGGTGGTGGTGCCTGCAAACAGCAGAAAGTATCTCATATTTAATTTATCCTTATTTCACATATTTAAAAGCAAATAAAAGATACATTCATAAACCATCATATCTTTAGCTGGCATATTTGCATTGTTTCCCAGTGACTTGTTGTTCCCAACTGAGGTAGGTAGCTGCTGAGATAATCGCAAGTGGAGGAGTGTACAAAATGGAAAAGATACTATGGATTTTGCTAATGCCTGGAAATTCAGTATTTGTCATTCTATTGGATTATACCCCCTTATCGCATCCTCTGGCCAGTCCCTATGGCTTCTGCAAGAGTAACACTTAGCTGTACCTCAGCCTCTTCAGATCACAGCTTGATCTGCTGGGTTAAATAGCTAATTGAAGGTGAGTGCTTCAGTGTGCGTTAGTCAAACCCTGTAGTTAAAATGGCAGATAATTTCTTTGTAGCTGCACACAAAGGCAAATGTCTCTGTGTCTTTTGTTCGTTGCCGTCCCCACAGCCAGCTGTGAAGGGCTGCTGATTTAATTGCATAATCTCGAAGGGCTCAGTGGCAGGGCTTTAACTTAACCGTATCCAAGGTTTCTGTGTTATACAGCCACTCTTCCTTCTGCCTTCTTCTTTCTATGCACTCACTCCACATCTGTGTTAAGCCACCTGGAGATGTTGGAAGATGCTGTAGAAGCAGGTGTCTGCTAGAATCTCAGACTGTGTAATTAACTGTGGCCATCTAGACAGTGACTGGAGAGATGTGTCACTTGGTGAATAATGCTTGGTTTTGGTGCCAAGAGTTGTATGTTCAGGCTTCTGCAGACCATATCACAGGCTGCAAAGGTAGCTATGCCCACTCCACCTGGAGCAAGGGCTGTGCTGGGCTCTGCGCTTGGAAAAGCTGGGCTTGTTTATTTGCTCGATGGTTTGATTTTTTTTAAAGTGTTCTCCCTCCTTATAAAATAGAAGGATGCAAGGAAAGAAAATTGAACCAGTTTGAGTCCAGCCTAAGTCCACCAATAAATTACATGGTTCACCGGATTGTTTGTTTTACTTTTGTTCTGGGTTGCAGTAGTTCAAAGTTTGTGTGAACACCTTCCCTCTTCCTACCCTCTATCCCTCAAGGTCTCAAGCACCACACAGAGGTGAGTGATCCCTGTGCCTGTTGGAACTGTTATCCCCTCTTCGTTATGTAGGGCAAAGAAGGCTTCAGGGGACAATGTGAGTAACGTAATGGTTGCACAGAATTCCCTGGTGGCGACAGGAGTAGGCTGTAGCCTTCGTCACTTCCCAGGTCTCTGCAGTGATCTTGGTAACATTGCTCAGTCAGAGTTGCAGCTTTTTTGCTTCAAAAAGCACCATCGTGTCAATTTAAGATGAAAATGAAGCAGTCCACCAGGACCTTGTATGTGTTTATTCAACCCCATGTCTTTCCTGAGTTGCTCTGCTCTTTGGATCTTACCAGCTGAGGTACGGTCAGAGCTGCTTTGCTTTCCTCCAGAGCCTTGACCTGAGCACTACTGGTGTCTGGAAGTTGCACCAGAAAGGCAGAGCAGGCAGGGTGAAATGTGCTCTTTGGGCCTTTCTGCTTCATGACTGTGAAAAGCTTACAATTGAATATCAATTCATTTGTATTCAACCTGGCTGTTCTGCTTCCAGACCTCCATTCTTGTCTGCAGCTGACAGGATGTCACAAGCAAGTGACAGGGCAGTGACAGTTTGTGTGTCATGGTCCACTTCTATTTGAACTTGATTTTTATCTAGTAATGAATCAAGCCACAGGAGTCCAGTCTGGGAAAAAAAGGAAGGGTCCCAAGGAAGCAAGCTGAAGCTAGAAACTTTTTCAGTCCATTTGGAAATAAGAATGCATTACAATGTGCTTTTACCCTCCATACCAGACCCCTGTGTTCTCACAAGGTAGACTGGGTATAAAAGGGGTTTTGCATTATTTATTAGTGTGCCTCTGTCACACATAATGAGGGCTGTAAAGTATGTAAGAGTTTATAATTGGCTATCTGCAAGAAGTAATCCTAAGGGGGCTGTGTAAGGATCAAATAAATTATGCTTCATTATAGTAGTTATGCCAAGGATATTAGAAAATTGTTTTTAGTTGGAGGAAGAAAAAGAAGGAGAAGCAGAAAAAGGAAAAACTCTCTTGACTTCCCAGACCCACTTCTGTCAAAGCTTTTACAGTTTGAGGCAAGATTTCACTCCTTCTCTTTAAAATTCCTGATGTGTTCAAAATGCTAAATAAGCAGTTGCCAAGATACTTGTACAAATAATGCATAAATGGAGTTTATCTAAATTGTTTTACTAATAAACTTTACTGAACTCTCCCATGCAGTTAAGAAGGAATCCCAGTTCCCCATTATCCACCATTGGCATATCAGCTTTCAGAAATGAAACTTTTATCTCCTCAGAGCGATACGAATGCCTGCTCCCCCCCTCCCCTTCCTGAATCTTCTTATTGTGCTGATACAGTGTCAGTAAAATACAAAGAAAGAAAGGGTGAACAGCTGGTCCTGGAAGATGTGATGGTATCATTTAAAAATATTTTAAAATGAACATTTACATTTCAGAAAAGCCAGGACGAAAGGGGCTTCCATGTTTCTGATTTAGTTACAGGGCTCTTCTGATGCTTCTGGACGTAATTTGTGCTACAGCGGAGGTTCTCCCTGAAGTACAGAAGTTAGACAAGGAGAAGTCTTGTCAGATCCAGGAAGGAGGGAATATCCTTTCCCTTAAAGCAGTTACTGGGTTTTATTCTAGTTTTAAATGGAAAGCCAAGGAAGGACAGAGTTTCTCTTATGGTACATTACTTGGTTTTGAACAATATCCAGCAGTGGAAATTACCTGCAGAAACAGTGAGCTAAACACTGTGGCTAAAGCTCTGGAAATCAGTGGCAAAACTGATTGATTTCACAGGGGCCAGTTGTCCCCCATTAGCTCTATTTGAATGGGTAAGGTTACAAGACTGGGCCTGCAAAGTCGCATGTGCTTTTGTATGTTAAATGCAATACAAGTCTAAAAATATATCCCATATATCCCATAGGTGCACCAGCCCCTTTCCAAGCCAGAAAGTGAACTCCTCTTTTGCAATACGTTAGTAAAACAGCATTTTGTATGAACAGAGCTATGTGAAAACTACAGAAAGCAGGAGGCAACTGCAGGGGCCAAGAGCAGTGGACTGCAGCTCAGGTTAGCCCACACACCAGAAACTTCACCCCAAGTCCAGTCTTGGGCTGTTTGCTGAATGCATGACTCCATCAAACAAATTTGGCTTGGTAACGCTTGCAGGTGGTTTTATTTGCATCACCACAATAGAAGTTCAGGGGATATGAGCAAGAATCAGCGGCACGAGTGGCCAGTGAGAAGCCGGATGTGTCGTGGGAGTCAGTTGGTTCTGAATGAAGAATTCAAATAATGATTAGTATACAAGGAGAGTTGAAAATAAGGAACTTTTCCTCCTTGAAGACTCTGTAAATAGTCTAAGTGCCATCATTAGTTGCTTCTGCAGGCATCTAACATTCTTCTCAGCTTGTTCGTTACTGGTTTGTTTCCATTTTTTTCTTGCATTCTCTCTCAGTCCTTGTAGAAGGTCCAGCTAATACTGCTATTGCTCCTTAGCACTCACTACTGCTAGGTCCAAGTAAGAATGCGTTCTTGTGTCTAGCAATTGCATGCTCCAGTCGCCAAGTATTAAGCCATGAAGCCAATGATCTTGTAAATTGGAGCAGAAATATTAAGTGCTGGGGATGGCATCAAGGCGCTGACAGGCTTTAATCAAGGACAGCCTTTATAGCAAAGATGTACTTGAAGAGTCTTCTGCTGCTCATAAAGCATCATTTCTGAAAAGATTTTAAGAAGAGAGAACAGTAATGAGCTTCGAGAGTCACGCAGTTCATTTTAGGGTTTTGCTAGTTAGTGTTGCCATCACCTTCAAGGTCTTCGTTTAACTTGATTTAACTCTCCTACTGCTTTCTCTCAATTGAAAGCAATGAGTTTGATTCATTATTCAGCTGCTCTGATAGTTTTCTAGCATTGCTTTTTGCTTTGTGAAGGAAAAATTCCCATAGATTGTCACAGCCAGCAGCCACAGAAATCCTACAATTTAAATTTAATCCTGCAATTTAAATTTAAATTTACAGTTTAACTTAATCCTATAAAAATACAGAGAAGGCTGTAGGGAGTGGCCAATCATGGCAGGAAAAACTGAATAAATTGGGACTGCTTAATCCATTGGAGAGAAAGGTGCTGCAAAGGGAGAAGAAAATAAACTGCTCTCTCAGAGCCTCCGTCAGGGTTTCACGAAGTCAATGGTTTAAGGAGTGAACTTGAATTACCAGAAGGAAGATATAGTTTAGACTACATGAAAAGCTTCTCTTGCAGACGCAACAGAACAGAGCCACAAGAACACAGTGTCTTAGAAGGTGGTGGGACCTCCCCTGTGAGAGGCTTTAAGAACAGATTAAACAAATATTTACTTGGAAGGTACAACTAGAGCTTATCCTGACTTCCAGGCTGAAGAAAGGGTTAGATAACTTCTTGCTGGCCCTTCTAACCCAAGTTTCCAGGATTTTTTCTGTGTTTTAAGGATACTCTCTGCATAAAAGAATTTACTAAATGATACAGGAAGAAGATGGGAAGTGAAAGACTCTCAACATAAAGAGCTGGGCAGTGCTGAGGCATTAGTTCATTGCCTTGGGATAACTCAGAGGTGGGTGGGGAGAAGAGGATTTCAAAATGAGATCAAAGGTGGTCTCATGAGCTCACCATGGGAGAAGCATACCCTACTACTCAGTTATTCCCTCTCACACACCCGTCTTCATTACCAGTAAGAGTTAAGTATGTTTGAGATGTTTGTAAGGTCCATATGGATTCTCTCTGGAGAGGATAAGCAGAAGAGCCAAATTTTTCTGAGCTGCAGATGTGCGATGCATTTGTATCAAACTGCAGCTCCTATCCGAAATTATGATTTATCACATTTTGTGGCAAACTGAAAAATGCGACCTATCTGAGGAAAATTGATTTGGTAGAGTATTTTTTCCTCTGCAAATTGGGTCAGTTATTGAGTTTGAATGTCTGTGGACAGAAAGCACAGAAAATTCCAGATTTTTCATTTTTTTTAAAAACAAAATATATCATTTTCCTGGGTATGTCACATGAAGCAAACTTTAGAGCATGTAAAAATCATGCAAAACAGGACACAGACAGTCTGACACTGTGGAAACAGTACTCACTGGAGCTGTGCTGAACCGTCTTTTGCTGAAAATAAAGTAGCTGAGAATGGAGTACTAGTTGGTTTTAATTTAATTGGGGAAGCCTTACGAATGATCAGTTTCACATGGAGTCTATTACTGCTTAGATTTGACTCCATTTCTTTTGATTTTACACTGTAATTCAGCACAAAGGCAAACTGCACTGAGTATACCTTTGTTGATGTATAGATTAATTCGTGTGTTTAGCTGCAGGCACTGCAAGTAGCCTTGTGGATGCGGAGGGTGTCTGAAAAGCTGCTAAAAGTGCTGCTGCTACAGCAGCAAACAATGAACTAAACTGATCTCTCCTTCACCAGTTCCCATGTGTTTCACAACATTTTGCTGTCTGTGACTTACCCATGAGAGAGCTCTACACTGTATGGAGAGATCTGTTTGATGGCCGCAGGCCTGTCTATCAACTAAGCCGGTGTGTACATTTTTGCAGAGTAGAGGGAGGCTTAAACCTGTGAAGCACCAGTGAGAACAGCGTAAAGGGAATAGGGATTCTCAGCTGTGTTTGGTGAGTGCCACTGATGTTTACAGCAGGATAGCACTTTGCCTCACTATATTTCTGATCCAAAGAAGTGATTTCCAAACTTTTTTAATTTGAGGGGTCTTACAGACTCTCCAGTAGAAATACAGATCCATTCAATCTTTTTTCCAGCTATAGGTTGCCTAATAGCGTGTGCGAACTTGCTTGGCAGTACTCCTTGGTTTGCCAGAGCGTCTGCAGACCATGTACTGAAAGTACTACTTTGAGGTCTTGAGTATGGCTGAAGTTATTACTAACATGTGCAGTGGTTGATCTTCCACTGATCCTTGGACAGCTTAACTGAGATAAAACAAACTGAATGTAAGTACGCAAAAGTGTGGTATGCAGTATTCCCCCACTGGATGCATGCTTTTCATCAGTTCCAGTTCCCCTGTCACTCTGGGGATATGCCCCCAGAGTGAAGGAATTGGCTGGAAATCTTTGTTGCTTTATCCAGCATCTACAAACTATTGTTTTTCATAGATCAGTGAACTAATAGACATGGAAAAGCAATTCTTTGGTATTTAATCTGTGTCTCAATATTTCCAAAGGCTGGGACAATCTAGCGGCAAAATGACTGGAGTGGTGCTCAGGGTCAGGCTGCTGCAGACTTTTCTTTAATGCTTGTAACAATCTTAGTCTGCCCAGTTTGTATTGAAAAGACATGGGAATGCCTGTCCATTTATCCATTTTTCTGCTTAGGCATCTTCACTGACACAGGATACATTTCCTTCATTGCCTCCTCATGGTCCCTCATGAGATCAGTTCACATACTAGTAAGTCCTTTGAGCATGGAGCTTGTGCAAAGGCTCTGGCTAGTTTTGTCCAGTCTCCAGTAGCTATTGAAATTTGTGTTAATGAAAAGGGATATGCCTTATCTATTAAGACTACATGCAGAATTATGTATTTTGGGAATTTATTTATTAAACTACTTTTTATTAATTACAGTAGGCACCCTTGTGTTTCTAATGGAGTGATTTCTATTTAAATACACTAAGTCATATGCCATATGCTGCTTTAGACTCTTTGAACTGTCAAGCATTTGATTCGGAGCCACAAAACGATGGGGTGAGCACACAGATGGGTTGTCACATACAGAAGTCTTATAGCATGTGATAACACTCAGATTTCCCCCCACCCCCATAAAGCTTATAATGTACAAGCAGTGATCATGGCTTGCCAAACAAAAATGAGCTGACAGTCAAACTCCAGAGTGTTTTCTGGAGTTCTTCAAGCGTTTCAGTTCCACTCTGCAGATTCACTCTTCACTTTAACTGGACCATGTCACATCCTTTTCAGAACAAGAGGTGTCAATCATTTTGTTGTGTGACAAACTCTGGGAGCAATAACACAGAGACTCACCAAAGCTAGTCCTGAGTGGTCAAGCTCTGTGGTAGCAAATGAGGCAGATCAAGGCCATTTTGAAGCAGCAACTTGTTTCCATAGAAATAACTTCCTTTTAAAGTAGAGCATACAGGTTTTCACTCAAGAGAAAGACAATTTTTCCTTTAATCTTCTCTTCTTCCCTAACATTCAGTTCATTTCCCATAAAGGAAGGCAGAATTCATGACAGGAATTGAGACATTTGCATGTTAAGGGCAGAATGAGGTCAGAAGGATGGAAGATAAAAGATAAAATGAAGTGTAGGTAACTTTGGGCTGGATTTAATTATGGATTCATACACTTTTTAAAGATGTTTACAGTACAAATATTTTCCCTTGAGGTGGGTTTCTAAGCTCACTTTAAGATCAATAGATATCTAGGGTGAAACTCATTAGCCTAAATCTAGATGCTTGAAACTGTTAGAGATACCCTATGGTCTGCAAGACTTCTGCGTGGGCTGACAGGTGTGACAGAGGACTTAGGGGAAAATTTCACTGCTCTGGAGAGGCAGCTGGAGACCAAGCAAGATACCAAACAGCACTTAAACTGACAGAAGGTGGCATATTTGGGTGGCTAAATGAGTCGATACTGCCAGTGGAGCACAATGCAGTCATTGTCCTACAAGTGTCTAGTGCCATTTGAGATGCCCTTGGCTATCCCACCTCCAGCTGCTAGACCAGAAGCATCTGGCTTTCTCTGTTGGCTCTGTGTCATGTCTGCCAGTCCCAAGTGAATGTCTTTGCTGTCTTACAGCTAGGTGAACTTAGATGTGTGCTAGTCATAGACCTATGTTTACGTATTCTTTAGGATGAGAAAAATATCTTCTAGACTCCATTGGTTGTGCTGACAAGGGTGCCATCTGAGGCACCTAGAAGGGAAGACCCATGCTGTTGCTGTTCTGGAGCAGGAGCTGAAAGCTACCTAGCTGAAATGCAAGTAGTCCTATGCACATGCACATGGCTTGAGCCCCAGCTGCCTTAAGCTGAGGTGCCTGAATGATGGAAAAACAGATTCCTAAAGTCTTTCATGTTGGAAGGGATGTGGAGTGGTCATATAGTCCAATCTGCTGCTTAAAGCAGGACCAACCCTGAATGGTGACTACGATAATTACTTTCATGCCTCCAAGTATCCCCTTAGACAAACAAAAGCAGCCAGGTCTGGGCTTGTCTAGACCGCTTAGTGCTGTGCCTTGTGTCTAAACACTGGAGGGTTCACAATCTCCATACTCCCCCACTTACCTCATCCACGGGCACGTAACCAGTACATATTGCGGGAAGCCCAAAGGAGAAAACCTGGTGGTGGTGGAATCTCTCATATCTAATTGTCTGCACTCAACACTCATGGTTGGGAGAAACAGCCTTCTTTTGTTTTTTTCTTTTTTTCCCTGATTTGAACCTTGGTCTCTCATCCCCTGTGATCTGTGGACCTTCTGTCTGAAGGATGTTCTACGTGGTACCAAATACTTGTATCATCATTGGCTGAAAGGATGAAAATGTAAGAGGTACTGTGTGATCTGGTGGTAAGGAAATCAGCCTGGAGTCTGTGCTTCAGTGAATATTCATTCTTTAATCAATTGGTAGCACCCTCCAGAATGAACCTTGACTCTGTGGCCAGCCTTAGCCTCACCCATAACCAAAAAGATATAAATTGCACAGGTAGGTACATGTTTCATTGGGTCTCTCCAAATCCCCCTGCATGTGAATGATGCTGTGTAATAAATGGTAATAAAGAAGTTTTCAACAAAATATCCAGCTACACACTGTAATTCAACTAGTTCTCAAAGATCATATTACTCCTCCTACTGCATACATAAAATAGGATTAAACTACTGGATTTCTTAATATCTAGTGCCAGCCTGCGCTGACTGTGGAGCCTGTTTACTGCTGCTTTATAAAATCTAGTTTACAATAAGTACTTCCAGGGACGATTTTCAGGAGTTGGAATTATTGGGAGCTGAAGCCTCCTGGAATCCCCTGCACCAGCACCTATTTTGCAGGGCTTTGAAATTGGTGCTGGAACTTTCCTTTCCACCGCAGAAGATACCACATCCCTGTCACTTGTCCTATTACCAAATGGCTCTTATTAATTCAATTCCATTTAGTAGCAGCTCTGTGCTTGGTTTCTGCACTCTTGCTACTTGACTGTTTCCTTTGGGTTCCTCCCGGGCTCCAGCCCCATTTTCTGAAGCTTCATTATTGCTTTAAAAATGCCCAGGGGCAAATAGTGCAGACAAAGCCATTAGATTTTGTGTAGCAAAGTAGCATCTCTGGGTGGGGAGATTTCACCCTCCGAGCCTGAAGCACCTCTGTAGTAATGAGCACACTACCTTTGATCATATGAAAATCAAAGCAAAGTGATGCTTCACCTGTCAGAAAGCTCCCATCTGCACCCTCCACTGCCCCATGCGCACGGTCAGGGTGAAAGCGAGGGCTGTGACTCTCCCATGACCCAGCACTTGGCCATGCTGGATGCTGGCAGGCATTTGTAATGTCTTTTTTAGGCTTCCTCTGCCACTGGCCCTGCTTTCCAAGACCTCTGGGAAGCAGCAGCACGCAGGAGGCAGCTCTTTGCTGTGGCTGTTCGCTGAGGTTCAGAGCTGAGCAGCTGCCAGGCAGCGAGTGCTCATGGTGTGGAGTAACCCAAAATAACAGAAAAAGTCACATTTGAGGGTGGGGCTTGGCAATCAGAAGGAAGGGAGCTAAGCAAAGCCAAATGCTTTGAATTAAAACCTGGAGATTAGAACCATAAGGGAAAGGGTGGTGGGGTTTTGCCCTTGGCTGGAAACCCATGAGTATTATTTCCATCATGCTTAAGATGAAGCAGTGTCACTGGAGGCAGGATCGGCAAAGCTGAAGGTTGTAGCATTTTATTCTCTCTGGTTTTTGTGGTTGTTTTCACATTTCATTTTACTTTGTGTCTAGAGTCCTTCTAATGTCCTGCTGTAGCGAAGTCTGTGGCAGAAACACCTTGACCTTGAGCGAAGCCCTGAACTGACTTTCTGTAACCCTTATGAAGAGGAGTGGGAGGAAATTTGGCACAGCATAAATGTAATTTATATCTGTGTGTCCCTGGGGACCCCTGCCTGGACACTCGGACAATGGAGTCCCTTATTGCGCTCGTTCAGGCTGCAGGCAGTTGTACCCTCTCTCAAATGATGCACTTTCAGTTCAGGCTCAATAAGGAACCAGTCAAATGCCCCACGTTCAGTGACTACTAACTTGACAGAGCACTGCTGCCCAAAATGTAGATCTCATTTTTAAGCCTAATAAGAGCCCAGGTCAAGTGCGTTTCCTGAGGGGCAGGTACTAACAGTAATGGAAGGGACCAGTGTGATCGCATTTCTCTAACGGAAGAACAATGGAGAAACCAAAGGACAGAGTGATAATGTCAAGAGAAGCAGCAGGACTACGGCCTTAGGGGAGGCTTCTGGGTGACAAGCTGGGAGCTGCCAGTATAGAGACATGGTCTCACGCTAACTGAGCTGTGGCTGGACTCCCGTGGGCATGGGACGTGGGAGCCAGGATGCCTGCAGCTGGCACGGCCCTGCTCCCCACTTCTATCACTCTGCAGTTGCTGCTTGGTTGCAGCTCCTACAGCGTTTCTTGAACAGGGGCTTCAGAAGCTGCAGCCGCTGAAGTATTTCACATCCCGGTTTTTAACCGATTCTTCTTTAACCCCATTGCTTGTTGGCTGAGATACATCTGAAAGCAGCAGACAATCTTCATGTGCCAGCTCAATTTTACTTTCACGCTGCAGGCTCACTTTTATAGCAAGTAAATGCTTTAAAACCATTCCAGCGAGGAGAGTTTTTAAATCACAAGAAGAGTCAAAGTCTGTGCTGCATCTAAAAATTGGTTTTGTTTTGTCTTGTAGAGATTACTGTACCTTCAAGTGACAGATGGGAAAGTGAAAACTTTCTATCATCCTTGAAGATTCAGATGGGCTAATAGAGAAAAAATGTGAAAGGAAAAATCATCATTAAAATGGTCTTGAAAGGGATGACTTCCAAATTATTGTATGTCAGTTTCTCCAGATGGCCTGAATATCTGTCAGATGAGCAGTACTCATTAGAAATGCTTAGCGAAAAGAAAAAAGGCAAGGTTTCTTTTTGGTAAGGTCCAAAAATGAAAGGGGAAAAAGAAGAAGGAGGGAAAGAAAGGAGGAAGGTATTTTGAAGAAGATTTTTCTCACTAAAAAGTGACTGCACAAAACGCAGGATTCAGTTCTGGCTTTATTTTCTCTCTGCAGTACATACATCAAGCCTGACACATTCCTTTTATTTTTCTAGGTGGAAATACAAATGGGGTTTTCACAATGACACTGGGCTCCTTCCTGCTTGAGAGGCTTCCCAGGCCCCCCCCCACTGCAGCGGTGCAGACCCCCTTTAACTGCTGGCCAAGGAGGCCCTTTACGGTGCCCGGGCAGTCCCTCTCACTTCATTCATAGGGTGGAACTGTGACTGCAGCTGAGGATATACAAAAAAGGAACACAATTTCCAGCGCCCACACAGAAGGCTCTTAAAAGCCCCATAATCAAGGAAAGCCACCGTTGGTTCAGTTCCCATTTGAAAATGCATTTTCTAGCCGCAAGACCCTGAGGCTGAATCCAAAGCTAAGTGCTTTATTTACTGCCATCGCTACCTCTCTTTATTGATCAAACTGATGGTTTTCCCCATTGGATTTATCCCAATCATGTGCTTATGCTTACCCTGTGCAAGGGAGGAGGAAAGACACTGAGGAAGGTTTGGCTTTGTTTAACAGGCTTTTGAGGATGCAGTTACCAAATGGGCTGACAACAAACCAAGAATGAGCCATAACAGCAATCAAGGGCACGCTGTGACCTCAACAACTGAGAGGAGGAGCTGAGTCTGTAAAACAGGACTTGCTCGCTATGAACTCTCAGGACAGTTACAGACAAGTAATTTATGGTGTGACATCTACGTGGGTTATTTAAGGCCCATCATATCTTTGGGTGGAGGCTCCCATTAAAGCCACAATCTGAGGACTGTCCACCACAGGGATTTGCAAGCTTCCTTTTTTGTGCAATGAGTTTTGCCGATCAGTCTTGGTCTTTCTGAGTGCAATCATTTTGCCCACAGCAGAATCTGGTTAATGTCTCTTGGTTTATTAATCCTTCTGTATTTATTGTTTGAGACTTGCCTATATCCAAGCTATTGTTGGAGATTATTAATAGTGGTTAATATTTTACCTCTTGGAGTAAGCTGATTGATGCATGCCACAAATCATTTCTTTATCACTTCAAAGATGAAACCTAGATCTGTGCCAAGCCACTAATGTAATTACTGTCCCTTCCCTGCTGCATCCACCATATGCAGAACCTGTTATATGCAATTATTTTCAATCACAAGCTCCACTCCAGACAAGCAAGATCATCTTTCAAGAGCTAAGTGTTACTAAAATATGACCATGAATTATGCCCACAGCAAGAGTGACAGGGAAAGTAGTCTGGCATGGGCAAGGATTACTCTGGGTAGTTTGCTATTGAGGAACGCAGTCTCTGCCCCCCCTGGTTTGTAGTTCTGCAACTTGTAGGTCTGGGCAGCTCGTCATTTAGCTCATAGGTTGGTTTTAGCTCACATTTTGAAGGTATCCAGCTCTCTGCGTGGACTACGCAAAGATGCTAGTGGCTAAATTGGACCCTGTTAATACTGAAGCCAAGCCCTTGATTCCAGCTTTGCATTGCCAAAACCAGCTGCATGAAGTCAGCCCCGCGGGTCTCTCCTGCGTGCCTTGCTCGCGCGTCGAGCCAGCCCCAGTGCCTGCAATGGCAGCGTTTCACCGATCAGGGCAAGGAGCCCGTTCCATTCCCGAGGGCGGAACTGCTCCAAAGGAGCTAGTCTCGGGCAGTGCCAGCACGCCAGTGCTGCGTGGCACATCAACCAAAACAGCAGACCCGTGCCACCAGCGCCTGCGCTGCCGCCTGGCCCCGTCCCACTGCTGGCGCCCTCAAAGCTGCAGCCCCTTTTGTGAAGGTGGCGCTTATGGACCTGCACGTTTCATTCAGCTTTCTATTTGCTTTAATGGCTGTAGTGGGTGGTGGAATATGACAGATGACGGTAATTACAGCACGGCGGGTTCGTTTGTTTTTTTTTACTTTCTTAAGAAACGTTATAGGCATCCTAAGCATTTTAAGCAGCTGTAAAGATGGGTGTGGTGTCCCGGGTAGCATAGCTGGCTAAATACAATAACTATAGGGCAGGCCAGCATGAGACTCTCGAGCTAAACCAGTAACTGCTCTCTACTGAACTGCAAAATTAGCTTAAAGATTTCCGTTGGGTTTGCAGCCCTTGGGTTTAACTTAGATCTTCAAATGGAGGTTGCAGCTGTTCAGCAGGACCTACATTCTCTGTGATTAAAAAATTGGCTGTGAGCATGTATGAATTATTAGTGGTAATAGTATGCAGTCTTTTTGCTTTTGCTGTCTGATCCACACGTTTAGTTGCTTACAAGCAGGGGGGCATTGATCAGAAGGGAAAGCAGGGGCTGAGGAGCTTTTGTCCAAGTCCTATGGACATTGAGGCACACTCCACACTTTTAGTGTGTAATATAAGGGAGCTGAAATGCCAGTTCCCGACTTCACTGCCCAGGCAGACCGAGGCAGTATCAGCCCTGCTGAAATCATGCAGAATCTTGCTGAAAGCAACGCGACATTACACGCACACACTCATACCTATATACATACCTCAGGGCATAAAGCAAAACTTGTGAAATTTTTTCTTACTGACTAGCAGGCTCGAGGTATTTGTTGAAGGCCTAACACTGAAGATAAATCCCTGAGTTTGGCCCGCACCTTGCCTGCAAGAAGTATGGGGGAACACATCTGCTTTGTCAGTAGACCTAAATCCACAACAGGAGCATATGCACCACTACAGGGAAATGTTTGAAGGCGAATCAAAAACAGCTGAAAACCAGTGATATCAAAGGAGATGTCAAAACAACAGCTTTAAGACTTGTGGTCAGCTGGTACCTGGGACAAAATTGATATTTACAGGCATGAGCCTTTTTGCCAGACGGGAATGTAGCCCCGTGTTCCTGGCAGCACCTTTGGTCTCTGGCAGATTTTGTATTCATGAAATGAAACATGTGAGCTTGCCCGTGGCTTTATACCTTGTTCTGCGCACATAAACTTGCTGCTACTCATGCTTTGGGGCCATGCGGCGACACTGGTGTTAGGAAGCAGTTTCCCATTTGATCTCATCGTCGCAGTCAGCTCAGGCTGCGAGCAGAGAAGAAGCTGTGGTGCTCGATGGCTGGTACTCCGTAAATGAGGCTCAGCACTGCTAAAGCCCATACACAGCTGGAGAGCCAGCTGTCACTGGGGTAGGGAGGTTTTCTGACATAGCAAACTGGTTTTCCCTTATCTGGTTTATTTGTTTCTAGGCAGCACAGCTAATGGTGAGTCTCAGCGTTGGGAGCTGTGAGCTGGTTATTAGACAGTGTGGACTGGCTTTAACGGCAAGCATCCACGTACAAGTGAGGCCGTTGCTCCTTTGGAGCAATTTAAGATTCCAGTATATTGCATTGCTAATGAACTTTTGATTGAACCCCAGAATTTATTTTCACTGAAACTGGGCTTTGGACTTACAGAGATGGACATACAGAAATGGGAAGGAGGATGTGGCAAGGGGATGAAGAGGTCTGGCTAAGGAAGGAAGGAAGTTGCCAGGGCTTGTGACCGCTGTATCCAGTGTAGCGTGGGAGGCAGAAAGAGTGAACAGGTATGCATGTTTGGAAGAGGATGAGCTGTGTGTGGAGGGTGGCAGTGGGAAGTGCTGTGAGCAATATTCGTGGGAAAAACCCCAAACAACAACCTGTTACTGCAACAAAAACCTAAAGAGAGCTGAAAACAAACAGTCCTCTGTGAATGCAATGGGCACTAGACACTCTCACCACCTGAGGAGAGTAATTAGCAAGTGCTGAGTAAGAGCTTGTTCTGGGTTTGGAGGGGCAGCATTGTTATGCTAATAGTCCTTTCGCTTGCCTGCAGTGCTGCTGTTGTGCTCTCCTGGAAGAACTGGGCAGGAGGCTATCCCAGGACCTATTAGTGAGGAAGGGCTGGTTGCAATTTCATCTGGTCCACTGCAGGCGGCTGCAATCCTGCCTTTCCTCCCTACCCCTGCACACATCTCCCTGCCCCTCGCAATGGAGCCCTCTGAGCATTTGCGAGGTCTCACAGCGAGTCTGTTTGAGGACACAAGCTGCTTGAAACCAGCCCAGCTGAGGTGGTTCGCTTTTGGTGAGGGCAGTTTCTGAGCTGTGATCTGCCTGGGCTGGCATCAGGCAGGTCATAGGAGTCATGGCCAGTGTGGGAAGGGGTCAGAATCACAGCAGGACTGGCTGGGGCTGCCACCGCCCGCTGGTCTGTGAGGCTGTCTCTGGCATCTAGGTGCTCTTCTTCCCTTCCCCAGCCATTCTCATCATCAGTGGTGAAGTTCCTCCTTGCCCTGTTCGGTTCTGCCCATTCCTAGCACGTCAGCCATGCTGTCAGCACTTCATAATGCCCTTCTTGCTTTAACAATTCAGGTGAGAATCAGTTGGTTTTTTTCAGAGTCTTAAGCTGTCTTTAACAAATGTAGACCCAGTTTTGGCCTAAGTTCTCTTGTCTGAGAAACATGCTTTCTGAGAATTTAATTAGAAGTGACTCTCATTTACATAGATTCTACCAGCTGCTGTTAGCTCAGCGGCCCTGAAGAAAAAACTCAGATGAGGTTGTGAAAGCCATTAGTGAGGACATTAGAAGCAACCATATCCAGGTCAGGCAAAGTTCTGAAAATACCTAGCATTCATGTGTCCTTAATTGCTTTTCTCCCTTTAGAGCTGTTGGGTGAACGCACCATCTGGGAAGGGGCTGCCTCGGGGATTTCTTTTCCATTATGTGATGTAGATATGGAGAGAGAAGAAGGCAATGACTGCTCAACAAGGAAAGGAAGAAGTAGACTTGAGCAGCAGAAAGAAATTTGAACTTAGTGGAAGAAGATCTAAGGAGCTAATATGGGGCCTAAACAGGGGCAGATGTGCTTGGAGGAGCAGCAAATGAGTTGCTGAGCTACTTTGCGAAGATGCTAAGAGCATTAAACATCTTATGGAGAAACATGAGATACCACTTCTGGACTTCAATGCCTTGTTCAGGTGTGCCTTTGAGCAAGTCAAGAACATAATAAGGTGATTTCTGTATCTTGCAGGAACATCAGAAGTATGAGAAGCTTAGGCATCTTGAGGATGGAGACAGTAAAAATGCACAGCTAGCTCCAGGCCTAGAGTCAGAATCTCTCTCAGGACTCCTGTTAGACTGGTGTGATGTCCACAGTGCCTCTGTCACCACATGCAGGACTTTTCTGCACTAGGAGCACAGCAGCAGAAATGCTTTGCCGGGATGCACATTGTCCTTATTCTTATTGGAGCGTGTCCAAAGAAGGGCAACGAGCCTGGTGAGGGGTCTAGAGAACAAGTCTTATGAGGAGCGGCTGAAGGAACTGGGGCTGTTTAGTCTGGAGAAGAGGAGGCTGAGGGGGAACCTAATTGCTCTCTACAACTACCTGAAAGGAGGTTGTAGTGAGGTAGGTGTCCATCTCTTCTCCCAGGTAACTAGCAATAGGATGAGAAGAAATGGCCTCAAGTTGCGTCAGGGGAGGTTTAGATTGGATATTAGGAAAAATTTCTTTACTGAAGTAGTGGTCAGGCATTGGAACAAGCTGCCCATGGATATGATTATGTCCCCATCCCTGGAGGTGTTTAAAAAATGTGTAGATGTGGACTTCAGGATATGGTTTAGTAGACATGGTGGTGTTGGGTGGATGGTTGGAGTTGATGATCTTAGAGGTCTTTTCCAACCTATGGTTCTATGACTCTGTGATTGTCAGGAGAGGAAAAGCGAGGTGGTGTGAGGTCAAGGGACTTGCCCAAAATCAGCGAGTGACAACTGTAGGGCTTGAAACCTTGTCCCAGTCCTATGCTCTACCTAACAGATAAAAGGCACCACTGCAAACCCACACTGCAAAGTTTTTGAGGACTTGCTTGCCTTTATTGTGTCAGGTGTGCCCAGCCCGTTATTTACTTAGTGATTCCTTTCCAATCTCGTAAATAAGATCTGACACAAAGGAGGTAACATCTAAATACTGTAGCATATGTTGAAATGTTCTCACTATGTTGTCCATGTAAGAAGCTTTGCCAGCTACACTTGCTTTTTGGCAGCTGCTGCAGTGACAGCTGAGAATGCAATATGTTAAAAATGCCACTTCTGCAAAATAGTTGTGGCCCATTGGGTGATTCCCAGCAAGATCTTGTGAAGGGAAAGACTTAGCCAAAACGCATCTGTTTGGGGCAGCAGGAGGGCTGAAGAAAGCAAAGCACGTTGTGAATGTTAAGCCAAGCACAATAATGGGTAGATGGCTAAAGACCTCAGTTGTTTTAGCTGAAATTATTTGAGACAACTTTGTGGAGTGTATGCCTGTGGTGTGAATTGATCAGGTGACATGAAACCATTCTTCCCAGGCCTTTGAGAGGGTGAAAAACAAAGGAAAATGACAGCAGATTAGCACAACTGTCAGTTTACTTTTCCTGCTAGAACCTTGATAGACCCTGGTTGATGGTTGTTTTAATTAATCAGAAGCAATCAGCTTGTAAAGGCTGTGATTAACACAGCTTCTGTTTCACCCCACGTTGTTTTCCAAACAGTGTATGTAGCAGTTCTGCAGAGTAGAAGGGGAGTCTGGAAGCTCCAGAAGCTGAGGATGGCTTCTGATGCTGAACCGCCAAGGCTGCCCCCAGCCCCCAGCCCAGCTGTAAAACAGTGTAGCAGAATGCAGCAGTAGAGGATAAATTACTTTCTGCTGTTTTTAGGAGAAGAGATTTTTTTTTAATCTGAGATTCCCAAATGGAAGTTTGACACTTTGATTCTGAAGTAGCAGCCTGTTGCTTGTATGAACTTCTATTTTCTTTTCTCTTCGTAGGTTTGTTGATCGGCTCTGGTTGTGCCCTCTATCCTCTTGGCTGGGACAGTGAAGAAGTCAGACAAACCTGTGGCAACCTTTCCAACCAGTTTGAACTGGGTAAGTCATCATCAGAGCATCTCAACCGCATTAGACTCTTCCATGTGTTGTCCATAAAGGCAAACAAGGACATGTGTGCAGGCTTGGAGAAGCAATCTGGTTGTGTGTGCTAGGGTATTCATATTGCGTCATTCTGGTGTGGTGCTAAGGCAGGGGATTTCGGATAGATACGCTAGACATTGCAAAACAAAATGAAGAAAGGTATGTATGTATGTATGCATGTATATATTTAAGATATCGGATTTAATAGTCTTGCAATATGGGAGCGAACAATCCTGGAGATCTTGACAGGGTAGGCAGAAGAATCACATCATGGTGCAGGTCAGGGTAATTCACAATGAGTGCAATTAGCTGTTTCTGAAGCCTGGCGTGTTTATGGCCTTCTAACCCTAAGGAGTATGGTTTTGTTTACTCACATCCTTGGGAAGCTGGTAAATAACACTTGCTCCCTATGTCAGCCTCCTCCAAAACAAGCCGCTGGTCTTACTATTGATGGCTGCACGGAGTGCTGAATGAGAGCCAGGGATGTTGCCAAGCCAGGTACCCGTGTGGTATGGGGCAAGCCGCCTCTAGACAGGGCTCTGGAAAACAAGGGCCCAGCAGTGACCTAAGGATTAAGCAATGTGGATGATCAGGATCTGATGTTTGAATGCACCTCCAGGTCCTTGTTTAGCTAGAAGGATTGATGCATCTGCTGATACTCTATTCATAGAAGCATAGAATCATTAATGTTGGAAAAGACCTCTAAGATCATCAAGTCCAACTGTCAACCCAACACCACCATGCCTGCTATACCATGTCTTGAAGTGTCATATCTACATGTTTTTTGAACACCTCCAGGGATGTGGACTCCACCACTTCCCTGGGCAGCCTGTTCCAATGCCTGGCCACTCTTTCAGTAAAGAAATTTTTCCTAATATCCAATCTAAACCTCCCCTGGCACAACTTGAGGCCGTTTCTTCTTCTTCTTGAGGCCATTGCTAGTTACTTGGGAGAAGAGATGGACACCCACCTCACTACAACCGCCTTTCAGGTAGCTGTAGAGAGCGATAATGGTCTCGCTTCAGCCTCCTCTTCTCCAGCCTTAACAACCCCAGTTTCACTTGAGGAAGAGGGGGATCTGCAATCCTCTTCCAGGAGCAGGAGAGATAGAGCACCCCGACCCTCTGCAGACTTGATAGCTCCCAATCCCAAGTGTGGACACACACAGCTCCCCATTTCCAGCCTCTGCGAGCTAAACTTTATGGTTAGTGTTAGAAACCTTGTCCATAACTGTGTGTGCAGGGCTTGTGGTAGCCTGGCAGTAATGCCAGTAAAAAGACCAGTGGGCAAAAATGATCTCCTAGGGTTAAACACAAACCTGCTGTAATATCTTTTAATTTCACAGTGATATTTCTGTCAGGCTTCAGGAGTAAGGAGTTTTGTTTCCATCTCAGAGATGTTTCTTGGGAAGATATGTAAATGAATTGAGGTTGAAAGGTAGAGAAATATTGCATTGGGAGAGATGGTCTTGGTCACCCTCCCTTAGACCATTCCTGTGGTGTTTTGCAGTGCATTTGATCTGGCATGGGCCCAGAAATTCTCATTGCCAATATCAGCACTCGTCTGTACCACTGCCACTGATGTTGTTATCAGCAGCTGCTAATGGTGTTGCCCAAGGGATACGTAACGTTCTCTAGAAATTTTGCAGTGTTATTCTGAACTCTAATATCCTTCTGTGCTATTGATACTAAATTTTCTTTTCACTGAAGTATAAAAGGTTCCTGCAACTTTTTTATTCACCTGATAATTGAAAGATATGAACATGAAGGAGAGATAGCAATGAGAACAGAAACAAATAGATAACTAGCAGAAAAAAATGTCCCATCACTAAGATTCCAGGCTCCATGGAAAGTCGTCTCAAAGGATGCAGTAGAAAGATTAGGCAAAACACTGCAATAACTGTTGCAGGGAGCAGTTGGGTTCATTGCTGCCCATGGTCAATCCTGCGCAGAAGCACCCACATTTGAAAGGCCGGCTACCCCCTCGCTGGTGCACACTCATGTCTCCAGACAGCCTGCTTGTTCCCAGGCATCGGCTGTTGGTCTCCCCAGAGTGCAGAGAAGTGTTACCTTGCCAGGTTATTTCTCTGCAAACTTGTAAGGAGGTGGGTGTTGTGCCAGTCTGAGCTCCATGAACAACGCACTTAGGCGGTTTACAAACTGTGGCCACAACCAGAGCAGAGTCTCTGAGACCACCTTCACCACCTCAGTTTTGACTCATGAGTCAAATATTTGCATAAATTGAATCACTCTTCCATTAAATTCAGTGAAGAAACCCATGTGAAAAATTTCAGCTGACAGCTTTCCTTCCAGGTAGACATAAGGACCGTGAGATGTATTACATTAACTGTGAAGGTGTGTAATCTTAGTGTACTTTCTGGACCCAGAGCATACAGGGCATGTGTTGTGCATGCAGAGACTTTATAGGAGTGCGGATCTCACCGATCTGCTACAATCATGTGCTAACACATTAATTAACAGATTGTAATGAGAGCTGAAACTTGCTGTAGTGATTTCCACCAGGCAGCTTTGCCACTGAACATCTCATTTCCACGTACGCTAGCAGTGAATTTAAATGCTTGGCTAGGATTTTTTTACTTAATGTCAGTGCCTGGCTGATACTGGGTTAGCAAAGTAATCTGTGAAGAAGAGGTACTGTTTGAGGGCCGCTTAATAGCCACACTGCTCATCGTCTTTCGTAAATACTTCTTGGTTGGTGATAACCCAAACCCTCTAGTCTTTTCTGAATCATTAGAGACTGGCTTACTCATTATAGCCTACAGGCCAAAAATGATGTTTCAAAGGCCTAATCTCACTAAGTCTCAAGACAAATTTAAGTAATTATTGCTTTCATTTGAATATTTAATTTGATTAAGCCACAATGATATGCTTTCTATTGCTGAGTCTGTGAAATGAGTTGTCTCAACAACCACATATATACATGCTGCGTTTAAAATCTGCCCTCAGAAAAGCTCAGCTGCCGTGAGCCCTGCGCTGGTTTGCTGATGGGAGAAATGGTGTTGGTGATTGTGCTGGTCCTGCACCTCCTGCTGCTGTAGGTGCTAGCCAGGATGACACTGAGAGCCTAGTTGAGAGCATGTGGTTACTCTCAAAGGAGAGGGTGTTCAAAGGGATGCTGATCAGCAGACAGCATTCAGCCTCTTCTGCGAGGATGGCAGAGCAACCGCTGCAGCTTGGGCCACAGGGAACATGTGCGTATGGTTCGGAAAGGAGGGTCAAAGCACACCAGGTTTGACCACGGGGCCAGCAAAGGTGGAAGTTCAGCACAGAGATTCATTCTAGACTTACGGAAGGTGAGGGGAAAAAATGGTTGAGGTTGGAGGTGGAAAAGATAAGCCAGGAGCTGCAATCTACATGACAGGAGGACGAGAAGGACAAGTGGCAGGTGCAGAGGAGGGGCTGCAAGAACTCAGTTGAGAAGCAGCTGAATTGTGCACTATGAAATGTAATGTTAGCTGGAAATATTCCAGCATTAGCAATTAAATGAAAATTTTTGCTTTACAAAACAAGACAAAGTCCCACTCCCCGTAACATGCTCTTAACTAGAGAGAATAAATCAACAGCAATGCTAAGAACCCATAAAAAAGCCTAACCCTTAGTGGGTGTGCTAGATAAGCAGTGCTTCTCCATGTCTGCAGGCACTCTGAAAAGGTATTAGACTAATAGGCACACCAAATAGTGCTGAGATAATCCATACAGTGAGGAGGGGACCCCCTCCCTCTGCCCCCGCCAAATGCACACATTTCTGTGTACGTTCCAAAGCAATATTTAAAAAGGCTGCAGGAAAAATAATCGTGCGTTTAATGTACGTATAAGTGGATTTGGGTACTCTTTTCTAGAAAACCTGAGCCGACGTTGAAATGCCCAGCAGTTTGCCGCTCTCTTTAAAATTGGATATTTATTTGTTTTTCATGAAGTGAACTATGTCCAAAGGGTTTACTTAGACATTGACGTATTTAATTGGGCTAATTGTTTTCAATCAAATGAAAGTGGTTGTACAACTCCGTCTGTACAAAGAGGAGTCATTCCTCAACTGAAGATACCTTGCCAAAGACAACCCCATTTGTTGATTAAATTACATTCAATAGATGAGCTGTTTTGCTAATGAGGATAGGGAGCAACCTCCATAAATAGACAGACAGAGAGACTGGTGCATCTGTAGAAGGGCCTGCTCTCCGCTCTTCTCTAGCAATCTGTTTTTGCCATCATGAAAAAAAAGCACAGTGATAGATTAGGGCTTTGACAAATCACCTGTGGCAAATCTTGTTGAGGGGGTTAAGGCCATGATAGGTCTCTGTTGTATTCCTCTCTCTTGTGTTCCTCTGCTTGTGGTTCCCAGCTCCCTAGCAGTCAGCAGGACCTGTATGGGTGTCTCGGGGCCCTGCTCCATATCGCGGCGTCCCACCTCAGATCACAGATGGAGCAGAGTTCCCACCGAAACACCAGACTATGAACTGATCAGTCTTCTGCTGCTGTTTTTAGGGTGGTAACTCCTAGAAGTAGGGCAATATAAATAAACAGGAGCAAGAGAAAAGAGATGTTTATGTTTTAAACCAGCGCAGTTATTTGTTCAGTTTGACCGAGTCAAAGTGCTTACTCATATTTTGCCACAGGCTGATGCCTGAGGTGGGGACTGGAGTTATAAGCCAGCAATGCTCCAAGGGACTGCCTTTCACTTTTACCAAATGTCTGAGGGTGCATCCAAATCATCTTAATCTCTTGTCGCTGCGCAAGCCCTTATTGTTATGTTTTATTATTTACACACTGGAGTTGCCTGTGGGCCCATTCAGGATAGCACTGACGTGGCACAGCAGTACAGAGCTGCTGACTGAAGAGTGTGAAAGTGAGTCAGATCTACAGAATCCTGTGGTCTGCAAAAGGAATTAGCAGGCAATTTCCCAAAAGCAAGCATATCGTATAGCACACATTCAGTTTTGCTGAGCTAGAGGCACTAATACCATTTTGTTTTAATTTTTAAACGTACCACACAAGAATAACAGCTGACAAATGTGGGGTTTAGCAGGAAATTCAGTAAAGTGAGGGACCGTGCATTAAGGTGAGAGTATGCATTGAAGTAAAGACTGCACCAGACATTTGCAAAAACTTCCACATTTTGCAAAACTTAAACTGTGTGAAGAAATCTTCTGAACTTGCATGTCCTTTTCAAAGGGCAATGTGAGTGTATGTGTGTGAATACATTAGGATTGGTTTTGAATGTCTAAAATCAGTAAGTGATTTCATTTTAGGCCAGTGATTTTCCTAGACATGCATGCGGAGGCTGCGCTGTTGTTGCATGCTCGTTTCTGTTGTGATGGGTGCGGAGGCAGCTAAATCCCGCAGAAGGTTCCAGAGAGGACAGAGAATGTTCAGATCAACTCAGAAAATCAAGCCTCCTTTGGCATCTGGTAAAACAGCACTACAAGACTGATACCTAAGAGCCTGAACAGCAAAATGGTTGTCAAGAGTAAGATTCATTTATCTAAATGTAGATGATTCATGCCATTGTAGGTGCCTGAGGAGATTTCATCTGGCTCCAGCTGCCACTTCCCTGCCACCGCATGTATGGAATTACATTATGTACTTATCTTATTAACCTGGAAGAATCAAGACACTAAATTTAAGATTAACTCCAATTTTTAAACTTGAACTACTTGGGATAATTTTTTGTCTTCCTTGAGGAAATATGGTGAGTCAGGGCTCAGCCTGGATCATGAATATTCCAGATTTTTGTATGTCCTACCCCTTTTTGTGAAAGATTACTTTTTATGTCATACATTTCCTACCTAGAACCTGCTTTTTATTCTGCTGTGTGGTCATTTGTGCTAAGAAGCATCCTGCAAACATGGCTCGGTGTTTGCTGTATGCAGTTACCTTCAGGGCTCATTGTTGAGTTTCATGATGCTTTTCTTTGCTATTAAAGGCAGTGAAAATCACAGGTCTGGCAGCAAGGGCTTGCATGGCTCAGGTGCGACCATCCGCACACCGTGCCCTGCCTACCCACCTGGCAACTGCTGCCGCAGCCTGCCCAAAATGCATTCTGTGCTTGTTTGAGTTCGTGCTGTCCTTGTGAGGCTGGGAACAGACTCCTGCCTTGTTTCTTCTACAGGTCATCCTAGATCCTCTCCAGTTGTTTCATGTTCTCTGGTTGTCATGCTCCATCGCTGTCTGTCACTCACAGAGACATCCTGGGTCTGGGGGCCCAGCTGCAGCAGCAACCAAAGCAGATGGCTCCAAATGCACACCTTCACTTACCCTCCATTGTGGTCCATCCATCTGTGAAAGGGCTCTCCTGGCCAAAGCGGCTGTCTGGAGAGCAACTTAAAAGGCTGGATCCCATCCTGAACTAAACAAGCAGCTGAATTGCCCTCAAAAGCTCTCAGAAACTTCTCTGTTGAGGGATATTTGCTTCCAAAGATTATGATTATTAAGGTTCCCCTTTGCCACTTTTAGAGGGCTTGAAATATCTTAAAGAGAGCTGTTGACTTGATAATTACTTTTCCTGTAGAAATATTAGAGCAAATGATCTTTAAAGCACTTTAAAAGCAAACCGTGCAGTTACTAAAATAACAACATAAAAACCCCACAGAAAGCAGTGCGTATAAAAAAAGCTTTGTCAATTGGTTAGTTTGCCTTAGGTGGCATCATTTCAGCATCTGGCTGAGTGTTGACATGCAGTGCCAAAACGATCAAGAAAAGGATTTAGAGGGTAGGACAATTTAGTAGAATCCTATTAAAGGCAAGGACTTCAAAGCTGCATTTTTCTATGAGCAGTCTATCTGACAAAGCCAGGATTTTTTGTTCACAGATCCTCTGCAAACAGCTCAGAGATTTTACCAGTTCAGTTTTTTGACTGGGGCTGAGCACAATCTTTACAAGTGTACCTGAGCTGTAGCTAGTAAGTTCTCAGATAAATGTGTGAGTCAGCCTATCAGCTGGTAAAGAAAGTGTTTCATCAAGAAACATTTCCTCTTTAGTGCTATCCGTATAACTTCCATTCTTAAATCTCTGTAAGCCTCTGGTGACTATATCAAGGTCCACATATACTCTAATATAAGACACTGAACTTTGTTGCCAAAATTAGAACATGGTCGTGCAAGGATCCTCTGCAGTCGATGGAGACAAGCAGGAGCATCCAGAAAGGGACTCAGACCACCTGGGAGCAAGTACCTGGTGCTCTTTCTTACTTGAAAAGGGCAGCTAGACTGACAGTTTGGAATCCCTTCATAGTTAAAGGCAGAAAAATAGGTGCTACTAGAGCAGGATTCACTTGCTGTACTTTAGCTGTCTACCTTAAAAGGAAATGCAACACACTTTTATAACTGAATTTTTCTCCTCATTGTCTCCAGAGGGAGTCTGGGGGACTAGTCCAGTGTGGATCTCTGCTATGTGAATGTCCAAAGAGAGGCGAAATTAATTCTGCTTGCTGCGATAGGCAACCTTTCTGCTGACTTCTTCCAGAAGGCTGGGAGGGCTCCTCATTAGCAGGACATAATCTGTTTTCTCTTGGGAATTTGAGCATTGTGATTGACACAAGTTATTGGCTTCTCCTCCACTGTTCGATGTACAGCAAATCTGAGGTTTAATTAAACAAAATTGTGTGGCCCTCCAAAAAACAGAGGATTTGATCATATGAGTGAGTGTCTGCATACAGCAGAGCTGAAGAATTTCAAATTTGCACTTCTTTTTCCACATTTTTACACTTTTGAACTTCATGAGATGTTATGCATTTAATTAAAGACCAAAACACCCATACAATTTCTTTGACCAATTATAAGTAACCAAGTAGTTTGATCTGTGTATGCAGAAGAAATCATATACTTTTCAGAAAGAGAAATCCATTGAGAAAGTCATATCCACGCAGCAGACAAAGAAACCAGCTTCACTAAATTAATTATTTTGTGTAAAGCTATTTGTTTGACTGCAGTTTTACCTTATATAGTGTTCTTTCTTTGTTTCACATAGCTACTTTAATCCTTTCTGGATGCATTCCAAATTTTAACTTCTTTTCCTGCTTTTGTAGCTGATTTCACATGAGTTTTTCGTTGTAACTTTGTCAAGTAAAAAAATCTTCAGCTATTTAATTTATCTTGGCTTTCTTTCAAAATAATTGTGCCTTCTTATTGATTAGCTGATTATCTTTTACCTTCATTTGTGGTTTTCATATCTCCAAATCCCTGTATATCACATAATATCACACTTCTTTTTTCTCTGATTACTTTTCCAACACCCTGACTGATTACATGAATCCACATTCCATGTAGCACAGTACTCTCATGTGAAGCTGTTAGAGTTCCTGTACAACTTTTTGTGAGTAGGAATTGTAGTTATTATTTTTGAAGCTATATCATCGTATTTTTGAAGGTATATCATATTGAGCAACTGACATCATCTACCTGGACTTGTGCAAAGCATTTGACATCATTGTCCCACATGACATCCTTGTCTCTAAATTAGAGAGACATGGATCTGACCGATGAACCACTCCGTGGATAAGGAATTGGCTGGATGGTCGCACTCGAAGAGTTGTGGTCAATGGCTCGATGTCCAAGTGAAGACCAGTGATGAGTGGCTTTCTTCGGAGTTCGGTATTGGGACCGGCACTGTATAACATCTTTGTCGGCAACACGGACAGTGGAACTGAGTGTGCCCTCAGCATGTTTGCCGATGACACCAAACTGTGTGGTGCGACTGACATGCTGGAGGGAAGTGATGCCATCCAGGAGGACCTTGACAGGCTAGAGAGGTAGGCCTGTGTGAACCTCATGAATTTCAACAAGGCCAAGTGCAAAGTCCTACATCTGGGTCTTGGCAAACCAAAGCACAGCTACAGGCTGGGTGGAGAATGGATTGAGAACATCCCTGAGGAGAAGGACTTTGGGGTGCTGGTTGATGAGAAACTCAACATGACACAGCAATGTGCACTTACAATGCAGAAGGCCAACTGTATCCTGGGCTGCATCAAAAGCAGCATGGCCAGCAGGTTGAGGGAGATGATTTTGCCCCTCAACTCTGCTCTGGTGAGACCTCACCTGGAGTCCTACGTCCAGCTGTGGAGCCCTCAGCACAGGAAAGACATGAACTGGTTGGAGCGGGTCCAGAGGAGGGCCACAAAAATGATCAGAGGGCTGGAACACCTCTTCTATGAGGAAAGGCTGAGAGATTTGGGCTTGTTCAGCCTGGAGAAGAGAAGGCTGCGGGGAGAACTTATAGCAGCCTTCCAGTACCTGAAGGGGGCCTATAAGAAAGCTGGAGAGGGACTATGTAGCAATAGGACAGGGGTAATGGCTTCAATCTGAAAGAAGGTAGATTTAGATTAGACGTAAGGAAGAAGTTCTTTGCTCTGAGAATGGTGAGGCACTGGCACATGCCGCCCAGAGAAGCTGTGGATGTCCCCTTCCTGGCAGTATTCAAGGCCAGGTTGGATGGGGCTTTGAGCAACCTGGTGCAGTGGAAGGTGTCCCTGCTCATGGCAGGGGGGTTGGAATGAGATGATCTTTAAGGTCCCTTTCAACACAAACCATTCTATGATTCTATGATCATTTGTATTCTTCAGCCCGGCTAATTCTGAAATCTTTTTTCCTTCATCTTGGAAAACAGGCTGTACTTAAGGTTAAATGATTAGAGTTTGCCAGATACTCCAGGCTGAAAGCCCAGGATAGTGTTAACATTAACAGCAAAGAAGGTACAAATATTTAAGATACGAAGTCTTAGAGTTAACAGGTTTGCATCCAAGACACTTTCATATTCTGGATATTTTTTCATAAGTGTCAATTATTGGTTATTTTAGATTAAAATCATATGTTATTTCCAGGACCTTGATAACTGTATGTGAGAATTATTTGTAAGATATCATGAGTAAAAGTCCTGGTAAAATTCTGTTTCGGCAGCTGGATCTGGCACAGCTCCACGGAAGATCAAGTATCTGCAGCTTTTCTGTTGCCAAATTTCACTCACTCCCAAATTTGTCTTAATCTTTGTTTGCCTTATATATTGAAGAGGAGGGGAGGGGAGCTAGGGGACACATATCTTTGCCTTGAAGATCACATTAGAAATCAGGAAAAGACATGGAAGTGTTTTTTAATGTGCCTATCCGTCACTGCAAAACTACCCTTCCTCATTCTTTGATTTCTTTCCATTTAGCAAATATTGTCATATGTTCTATGGGACTTTTATCTGCCGAATCTTCTTTTGATCGAGTCCTCACTCACCTTGCCTTTGTCCTTTATCCTCGAGGACTGCAGTTTCTTTCAATCCTTTTCCGAAAGAGAGGACTGTAGTGTTCCCACTCTTTCCTTCTTTTATTTGGTTGGAAAATGGCCATCCAGCCCTACAGCTGCAAGGTCTGTTCTTCTGTGATTTCAGTGTTCATCCTGACAATCTCTTGCTGCCAATTCCAGTGAAACAAATGTGAAAACAACGTTCTTAATGGCTGGCTACAAATTTACCTGAGCCTACTTGGACAGTGCTGCTTCACTGACCAACCAAGAGCTCCAATTATTTATGCTCTCCTTTACCAGAAAAAAAAAGGATCCAGAACTAACAAAATGCTGAAGCCACAGCTTCTCCCTCCATACTGACCTGTCAGATAAAGACTGATTTGTTTAAAGCAACACCAGTTCTGTGCAGAGAAGGAAGCTGCTGTGATGCATGTCATCCCTATAAGCTAGAAGAATAGTTCAGCTGCTGGGAAATTTACTTTGGCATGAAACCAGATCCAGCCCATGTTATGAGCAAGAACACGTACACATTCTTGCATGCTTCTCCACGCCTCCAGTGGACTGGCACACTTTTACCTGTACGTATGTATTCCTACGCATCCTTAAGGAAAACAGCAGCTTTTGTGTGTTTGTGTGTGTGAAAATTGACACGGTTTGCTAATTGTGTTAATTCTGTCAAGTAGTTAGGTGGTCTTGCTCTTCATTTTAGTGTTTTGACATATAAAAAAGAGAAACTGCAATGCAGCATTTCTAATCTTTAATACGATGGGCTCCAGGAAGGCAAACTGCTCTACTTGATGGCTGAATTGAAGCCCCAGTTCTGCAAAGCTCTTAACCATTTGCTTACCTCTAAACACATAACTAGTCCCATTGATGTCAGTGCAAAAAAAATTTGAACACGACAAAGAGTCCTTGTATGGTACCCATTATTATAATATAAAAATATAAAGCTGGAAAGCAGAGTCGATCTTCGCTAATATAACGTTTCTATAGGTGTATTTCTTTTCATTTGGTGTTACATTTAATTACTCATCAACCCTGCTTTTTATAAAGCTTCCTGTTCCTTTTAAAATGAATGTTTAATATCAAAGTGAAGCAGAACTAATTTTACAATTTAAACTGCAACTAAATTACCCAATTATAGGCAACCAACAATCTTTCTTTAGGGTGCAGTGGATTAAAATAGGTCATATATGTGGTAAAGTGAGAACACCAGAGGAAAAACATTAACTACAAAATATTTTTTGTCCTCGTGCAACAGAGGGTTAAAAAAGGGGTAGCATTGTTTCATTCTGACACGTGGCTATGCAGTGTAAGCAATTGTTCATTGCAACAGGTACCTTTGAAGTGGATTATCTCTGGCCTTATAGCTATATATAGCTATACTTAGCTGTGGACCTAGGATTTACCTACACTTACAGTTAATATTATAGTGAAGTCCTATACCCTCAGACACCTTCCCCACTGCAGGGTCTGCTTGAACACAATAGCTTGAAACGCTGTTCTGCTCAGCATCATCCAAGTACAGATCAAGCTATTTTATCCGAGGCCTCCCGTTGCTCCTGACACAGGCTGGAAATAATGGCCAGGTTTATTGCTGTGTTATTATTGCTCTAAGGTCAGGCTCCTGGCTCTTTCATCCATTCTCCTGCACTCGCCCATTCCTTCATTTGTTCGTCTTGACCCAACTCACACTTGTGAACTACATTGCGTTTGTTAGATCAAGAGGCTGCCTGCCATGCCTTAGAGCATTAAGTAGGGCAGTGGTCCTTAGGGTAAATGGAGCATGCTATGGAGAAATAAACATTATTCTCTTCAGCAGAGACTGAATGTGCGTGTTGTATCTGTTAAGCACATCTCTGACAATGATTTAACAGTTCCTTCTTCGTAATATGTAACACGTACACTCTCCTTCTCTCTCACTACCAAGGCACAAAAGTTGAAATCACACCATGCAAAAGTTCAAATTTACTACATTCTATCCCACTTAGGTCACAGCTTTGGACAGTGCTACCAGGTGAATCTTTAAACTCTTTTTAAAGTAGCACTTTGAAATTTGTTTTGTCTACTTGGAAGCATCATGATGAGAAAGATTTAATTTTTCAATCTGCAACTACAATACTCTAGTACTTTTAAGAATTCTTAGCAATTTAAAAAGACCTGTCAGATGGAGTCTGTCTTATCACAAGAAATGCTTTAGCACACCCCACTCTGGTATAAATGTGATCATTCTCAAAGAAACCCAATGGATTTAGACATCTGATGTACACTTAAGTCTGATTTTGAAAGTCCCAGCAGCAGCTGTAGACAGTGTGTGTACACAGGCGAAGCAGTACATGGTCCACGGACAGGTCTCTCTGGGGACTGCTGTGCAATTGGGCAAGGATCAGCATGAGTGACATTGCCAGGTGCTTGGTGGCGCTCCATGTTTTCTGATGGTCTTCTCTTTAGGGAGTCAGACATTGTGTGGTCTTCTGTAAGGAATCTAAGAATGGTGTTGATCTACGGAGCATAACCAGATTACAAAATCAAGTAAATCTCTGTCTGCTCCAGCACATTAAGGAGAGATGCTAATAAGCTCAAGCCAAGGCCACAGCTCATCAAATCTTCTGGTCACGTCAGGATCTTTGTTTCACTGGGCATTTTTATAGATAAAAAGTTTTGAGAATTATGAAGAAAAAATGAAACAAGTACTATGGTTCCTGCTGTGGTATGAACCTGAGATCTTCAGAGTGGCCAAGACCGTGAGTGTTGGCTCCCACTCCTTACAAAGCTGGCCTGACATATCCTGCAGAGAGTCAATGGACGTGCTACCTGCCTTGAGGCATGCTAATGCTTTGGATATGTTGAGATGTACAGACATCTTCTGTGTCTTGTGCCTGAGGCAGGATTAGCTGCGTTGCCTGAACCTGAAGCCTGGCCCTCAGGGATGCCACTGGGACAGAGTAGTATGGACATGCCACCTGTTTCAGCTGTGTCTTTCTAGATGGAAACTCTGTTGTTAGCTTCTGTTCTCTGGAGGGAGGAATGGTTTCTGCTGCTTTTTCCAGAGGGTGAGAAGGGAGTGTTGTACTGCTGCTTGAGTCTTACTGAGAGCACTCACTGCTCAAAGCAGGGCGATATCACCCAAGATGGCACAACAGGGAGGACCTCAGCTGTAAAGAGTCCCAAGTACTCAAGATCAAAATTACCAAGATGGTGCAGCCCAAGTGAAAATCACTTTTGAGATGGCCTGAGATCCTGAGGAGTAACGATAGTCATCTCCTTGCTTTCGGAGATCTCAGTCAAAAATAATATCCTCAAATGCTTGTCGTTCTGTTTCCCTTGCAGGGACCTGCCACATCGGTTGGGCCTACTACTGCACGGGCGGGGGCGCGGCGGCGGCCATGCTGGTGTGCACCTGGCTGGCCTGCTTCTCGGGCAAGAAGCAGAAGCAGTACCCCTACTGAGCTGGCCCCGGGCCCGGGCGCTGCCAGGTGCCCAAGGGGCTCGACGGCGTCTTCTAGATAACGACGATGGACAAGAAATTTTAAAGTGCTTTCTCTCTGGAGCGGGTGCGGGACAGGATGGCGGATGGCCACGGGGAGGGCAGGGAGGTGAGCGGCGGTGCAAAGCCACCCGGCCGGGCTGGACAGGGACTGGCTTTCTCACCCGAGCCCGCCTGTGGTCTGCTCTGCAAAAATATAAGCAAGGAAAACTCTGCTTTGGCAAACGGTGAAATTCTGCGTGCACCAATTAATGGAGAGGCTGGTGAGGGGCCGGCGGTGCCCAGGGGCTGGGGTAGCACCCGGCGGCCCCTCGGCACAGCGCTCCCGAAAGCACACGTGCATGCACAGACGTTGACTGTGGCACAAAATGAGCAGAGAGGAAGATTTTTTGGTGCGATTCTTCTTTCTTTTCTTTTTTTTTTTTACTTCTCTCTGGTGGTTTAAAATTCAGTGTTGAAACACTTTTTAATCTATACATTAAACTTAATAAAAGGACCAATAAGCCACTTTATCAGTATTTTGTATATTCTCTACACATTTTTCTTCCCCAGACATTTAACCACTACTTATTCAGCCCTATATAACTTTTATTAAGCCTCTGTGTTTTCAGCATTATTTCAAAAATGCAACATAATTACATGGCATATGTAGCCTTTCCCTATAGTACTTTAATGAAGTGCAGTAAATGGACGTTTTTCCGTCCATTGGAAATTCCACTTACGGTACTGTAGAGCTCTTGTTGGTTACGTACGACTAACAGGAAACTTATTCCAGACTTAGATTTCTGTTGCTGTTATGTTTAGCTCATTGATGTCGTATTGTGCTGTACCATGTTTATTATTTCAATACTCATTTTTGTAAAAAAAAATATATATAATATGTGCTATTTTATGTTTGTATTTGAAAAATCTCTGTAAATAAATTTTTCCTTGATCAATATTTGCAATGCCTGGTCATGTCACTAGATGAAAAAGTTCCTTTCCCAGATCCCCACTGGAAAAATCCTCAGAAATAATCATGACTTTTGTCACCACGCTGTATCCTTTTTCCCCATAGAGCACATGCATTTAGGGTTCAGTTATGTTGCCTGAGGACAGACAGCTGTTGCCACTGGAGGCATTCTAGCACATCCCGCGTTTTTGCCGGATGCTGTCAGGTGTCCTGCAGGACTTCAGGGAGACCTTCCCCATTCTGGCCTGGCTGCTGCAGACTCCACATTTTACACAGCACCGCATATCCCTGTTTTGACAGCTGAAACAAGCCCTTGCTTTCGTAATAGTATTGACACTGATCAAATGCCAACCAGGAGGTATTCCCTGCACAAGACACTGGCACTGTACGTGTAAAACTCAAAACCAATCTTTTGTTTTCTTTAAGAAAAACAATGTGAACTTAGAGCGTGGGAACTTGTAAGGGATTTTCAATCATGACATTAACTGGTGTTATTCCCTTTTAAATTTGTTTTTCTGCTCTTGTTTTCCCAATATGACTTTTCTGTCGTGTGTTTCTAAGTTACTGTCTATGTTCTAGTTGCAGTTCTGCTGGTTAATAGCACTTGTAGCTGTTGCAGCTCTGAAATCGTGCAGTTGCTTTGTACATTACACTGGGCAGATTTTCGGGTGCATGTGGAAATAGCAATGTCAGTTTACAGTGATCAGTCCTGATATTCCAGAACTGACCTTTATCGGGTTTCCTTAGGGGCGAAGCACTATCCACTTTAAAGTGCTGTACAGTGAAAACAAAGCTGTACCTTACCCCTCCCAGATTAGCCCATAATAGCCCTATGGCGTCCAACCGCACTTGTGCGGAGCAGCACACCAGCCATGCCGTGGGGGCCTGCCTCCCTGCAAGCTCTTTCAGTGGCACCAGCAGCAGCGGGACGTGGAGCTCCTGCTTCCCAGTTTCAGGGCTTGTCCCTTCTTGTGAGTGCTCCGGACCAAACCCAAACCGGCTGCGGGAGGTCAGTGGCATTCCGTCTACCCTCACAGTAAGTATGAATATGCCTGTTAGGGTTGTGGATTGCTGCTTTTTTAAAACCAAAGGAGATATAAACACAACTTTGGCTGTGGTGCCCCTGGCTCCATTAAGATCTCTGGCAGGTATCTCACTAGAGAAATTCTGCCTTTGTACAGTATGCTACTGTGGAAACATACCTTTCATTCTACTGAAGCTGCAGTTTGCTATAAAAAGTTTCAGTGACTTGGCTATAAAAATATAAGTGTTATTATTCAAAATTTGACCTTCTCTAGATTTTATCCTGGACCATGCATCATGGAGAACATTTGGACATTTTAGATCCTCCTGTGCTTAGCTTTGGGCTTGATTTATCATGACAAACTGGAACTATGCAATTACTTTGTGAAGAAAATCAGGGTTTTGTTACGATGCAATACAATTATAGCATGACTGACGTTCTCTGAATTTGTATACAATCTCCTGTTTTTAATTTGGAATTGAATAAAATGCCGATTTTTAATAATCAAGCCAATGATATATGTTGCACCTGCTTTATAGCTGTTTATCGTATAGACTTCAGCTGCTGTGATACGAATAAACCAATCACAGCTTCATTAGGTTTGTCCATTTTTGTGCATTTTGGTTCTGATATCCATTTTGCACTAGAATATAAATACCATTTATTGTCATGGTTATCAAACCTCACAGCTACAAACTCTAATAACTTTGAACTGGGCAAAAGATTGCATTCAATTTCACAATATGAAGTATCAGTGAAATACTTACACTATTTACTACATTTAATTTTCCATTTATTTATTCTTGAAGATGAGGAGGTTGCCTTGCATTTGTCGAAACAAAAGACGTAAGCTTGCACAGGCTCCTAGGTCACTGAATTCTGCCCCTGCCATTGCCGGCAAGCATATCACATAATCCTGTTCAAAAATTTATCAACCTCTATTTTAAAGCTACTTAAGCAGTTTTCCCCCTACAACTACATTGGGAAATTTATTCCAAAACCTCACTCTTTGGTGATATGAACAAATCCTATGGTCACAGACCATTGTTCATTACCAGAAGCTACTGCAGGATCACAGGATAATTCAGGTGGGAAGCGACCTCAGGAAGTCTGTAGTCCAACCTCCTGCCCAAGGCAGGGTCAGTCATGAGGCCACAACAGGTTGCTCAGGTTTTGATCTCATCTGGCCTTGAAAACCCTCAAAGATGGAGATGCACAACGTCTCTGGGCAACCTGTGCCACTGCCTGACTGTCCTCATGGCGAAACAGCTTTCCTTATAACCGATCTTTTGTTTCAACTAACGACCACTGTCTCCCATCCTCCCACTAAGAATCACTAAGAAGAGCTCATCTCTGTCTTCTGTCACCTCCCTATAGGTACTGGATGGCTGCTATTGGGTTATTGTCCCCTGTCGCCCATCTTCCCATGTGGCCTAACAAGTGCTGATTAGAGGAGGACAATCACTTGCTTCCACATACTAGCTCTGCTCCTGTCAGTGCAGCCCAGGAGGCTGCTGTCCATCATTGCTGCCAGGTCATTCTGCTGGCTGCTGTGCAGATCACTGTCCCCAGGTCCCAAGGTGCTTTCTGCAGAGCTGCTCTCTGGCCAGGCAGCCCCTGGTCTGTGTCACTGCAGGGGCTTCTTTCTTCACAGATGCAGGACTTGGTATTTGCCCTTGTTGAATTTCATAAGGTTCCTGTTGTCCTATTCCTCCAGCCTGTCTCAGACCCTCTGAATGGCAACCCTACCCCTGAGTATATTGACTGGTCCCCCCCAGCTTGGTGCCATCTGCAAACTTGATGAGAGCACACTCTTCCACCTCTTCCAGGTCACTGATAAAGTAATTAAACAGGACAATTCCCAGGATAGACCTGTGATAACCCATTCACTACAGGCATCCAGGGTAGGGTCCCAGCAGGAACCATGACCCTCTGAGCCTCATCATCCAACCAGGCTTGCCTACCCATCCACACCCTAATGTCCCAAAAAATCTGTGGGAGCCTGTGTCAAAAGCCTTGGTGAAATCCATGCAAACAGCAGCCGCTGCTCTTCCCTCAATCACAAATCCCGTCATTTTACTGTGGAAGGCCATCGGGTGGGGCAGAGACTGTTCTTGATAAATGCGTGCTGATGACTCCCAGTCACTGAAATGAGGCCATATGGGGCTACCACTGGACATAAGGTGTTTGGAACCTGTTGCCTTTGCGTGCCTAACTTTTGCTTTGCATGGCTAAATACAGAAAAAATGGTCATCAACAAATCTAGAAATATGAAGAGTAGTAAAAATATTGAGCTCTGGAAATGGGGAATTTACTTCATACATAAGTTTGAGTGAGACAAGTGGAGGTGGAAGAACATGGTGCAATACTTTATTTATTCAAGTTGTGTCTTTGGGAATGTCTTCAGAAGAACACATTTTGAGTAGGAAATTGTCCCACCAAGACCCAGAGATCTGGGGACTTTCTTTGCCTATGCAGCATGTTGTGCAGTGCCAAGACTCTTGTCCTGAGCACTAACACAGTATTTCCTGAGAGGGAAAATGGAAATGCTGTCATTCAAGCACGAAGTCAGGGAGAAGCTTTTCCGCGTGTGAAGGCCCTGTCTGGAGTATGAGAGAGCATTATGCTTTTTCTGTAAAAAAAAGCCGTTACTTTTCAAGATTTCAATGTTAACAAATTACTCAAATTTTCACTACGTCCTGTAGAGTTAGCTCCCTCCCCCAAATACAAATATATATATATGAAAAAGAAAAACTTTAAAAATTTTTTTAAATGAGAGTTGCATAGTTCCTGAGGTGGTTTAACCCCTCTATTTCCTTATTCCTGATACAAAATTCAGAAATCAGTTGCAACTGCAATTTATCTGTCATTCTACAGTTTGAAATAGTCTGTGAAAAACATCAAACTGAATGACAAGACAGATAATCTGTACATCAACATAAGCATTAATTCTACTCTACATACTTAACCTTTCAGAGAGACAATGGTGAAATTAGATATGTCTTTTTTTAGAAGTGACATTTTAGTGTAATCCCTTAAGCAGACAGGATTTTAAATATATGCTTTTGAGTAAGTATTAAGTGTTTTTATTATTATTATTATTTAAATACTCATGGATCAGAGAAAATGAGGAAAATTTTGAAACAGTTTTAAGTTCAGTTCTCTTGGTGGCAGGAAGGATGGTTATTAGCTTAAATATAAATAGGTGGCCGCTTTTCATGTTCTTCACCAAGAAACACAATGTTCATTGAAATTTATATGGATATTTTAGCTGAGTAAAGACAGACTCTGACTCCTTTCATGGACAGTTTTACAACCTTTTAGTCTGCTAGGAGTATCTGTTAAGAATATCAGTATGTTAGGGATATTCTATGTTATGCTGAGCATATTAAATTAAGCCATCACAAGGAAAATGATAATTTGAAAGGAACATATGGTGCAACTTCATTATACCTGTCTGCATCACCAGGGCCCACCACATTGTTGCCTCCTTGCCTGGCTGCCTAAGAGCAAATGAACTGTATGTTACTCTGCTTTCAGCATCCTCCATCACCCAGGGATATCTTGTGGCCCTCAAATATTTCCTCAACAGGCACTGTGGACCATACTGAGCATCACTAGAAGTATGCTCATCTCTAAACATGCCTCAAGCATAATTGTCATCCCAGTTGTCACAAATCAGTGTGGCTTGTCAAGAGTGGGAATGGTAAAGCAATGCTAGAGCACAGAAAAGCCGCCTCTCACCTGAAGCCTAAATGAAATGCAGGTCTACGTTAGCAGGTAGAAAGCTGCTACCTCACACTATCCATGGTGATGGGAGGAAAGTTTGCTGTCACCACGGAAAGCAGCTGGTAGCTCCTTTCTGCAGCAAGACTTAGCAGCCTGAGGAGTGAGTCTGTGAGTCTGTAACCACTCAGGCAACTTTCCAGACATTTTTCTTACAGGACACGCATGGAGGCCACTGCCTGAGTTCCCAACAGAACACATTAAAGACAAAGAGGGCTCCCATCTTGCTTGTCCCTCTCAGAGGTAGTCCCACCTGGGACAGAGGGAAATGCTCGTGTACAGGTCCTGCAGCAGCCCTGCTGGGGGGGCCCCTGCACCAAGCCTCAGCTCCAGGACCAGAGGGTAAAGACAACGGCAGTGGCCAAGGTGCTCCATGTGCTGTTGAAAACTGCATGCAGCCCTGCTCTACATACATGAATGTCTTTATCCTTTTTTCATTTTCCAGGAGCTATAGAAAACTTTGACTCTCATTACACTGCCCAGTAAAATCAATATTTAAGTACACTTAATAAATAAAGGCTGTTGGGCTCTGTAGACAGAGTCATGCTGCAAAACACTTTTGCTCTGTCTTGTCACCAAAGCCGAGTGTTTCATCAAGTAATGGATGGCATCTTCCTACACAGGACTCCTGAGTGGGTGGTTTTCTAAAAATTCCTGAGCCCCTCAGCCCAATAACTTTATCCTGTTCCCTAAACCTCTGCCAGATGTGACCACTTTTCAAAACCTCGACCTTTTGAAAACATGGTAGCTGCTAAAGGGAAAACAAGCAGTTCATGTGAATACTTTGTTTCCTGTTAAGAATTCCAGTCACTTCAATGGGCTTGGACAGAACTCCATGACCCTGATCCAAAAACTATAAAAGCCAATGGCAAAAAGTCCACTGGCTTAACTCAGGCACAGATTCAATGGGCAAAATGCCATAGCCAATCTATATCTGGCTTTGTATTATGTTCTGGTAAACTTTCCATCTTTTTTTCCTGTGGAAAAAAATGCACACACACACATATATACACACACGCATATGTTTTATAAACAGCCCAGCTCAAGTGTGTTTACACCAATGCACGTAGCATGGGCAATAAACAGGAGGAGATGGAAGCAATTATACAACAGGACGGCTACGACTTGGTCGCCATCACAGAAACATGGTGGGACAACTCGCATGACTGGCATGCTGTCATGGATGGCTACAGACTCTTTAGGAAAGACAGACCAACAAGGAG
>Ga0065711_1028713_pt1 | contig 39551 bp, 22 predicted proteins | sample Hoacrofraction12_FD_59098 | JGI IMG/M metagenome (GOLD analysis project Ga0065711, IMG submission 59098) | Hoatzin crop microbial communities from Cojedes, Venezuela - Epithelial fraction 12 v2 (version 2) | ecosystem: Host-associated > Birds > Digestive system > Esophagus > Crop | place... | reverse complement strand
GTTGGAGGAAGAACGCTTCGTCTATCAGCTCCTCTTGATCTGGCGGCCTGTAGTAGACACCAACCACTAGGTTCCCTTTGTTGCCTCTCTCTCCGATTCTTACCCATAAGCTTTTGACCTGCTCGTGGCTATTCTTCAGGGACAGCTCTTCACTCTGTAGTGTTTTCTTGATGTAAAGGGCAACGCCCCCGCCCCTCCTTCCTTGCCTGTCCCTTCTGAACAGCCTGTAGCCATCAAGAGCCACATTCCAGTCGTGGGATTCCTTTCCTTGCTGCTGTTCATCTGAGGGCAAGATGAGCTGGGACTTGTATTGATTGTTCTGCTTGTAATTTAGCATAAATGCAAATGCAGGTTGAGACCCAGCATGTTCTGTTTAGTAGAAAATTGCTATAAATTAAATGTTCCTGTCTCTCCAGGCACTGAGATGGGGATTCTGATTTATTTTAGCTGTGGCAGAAAGAGGCAGTAACCACAAAATACAACGTTTATTTGAGGGGATTCATGGGAAGCTTGCATCAGTAATGAAAGTTTTTTATCTTAGTAGGTATAATAAGAGACTTTAAAGTACTGTCAATAGATAACAGCATAGAAAAACTTTGCAAATAAACAATGGCAGAGCAGCCATACATTTCAGATCAAAAGTTCACCTAGTTCAGGATCCTGCCTCCAGCATGGCTGCAAGCTGAAGCCCAAAGAAGAGTAAGGACAAGGCAAGTACACCCAGCAGTCTCCTCAAAAACTCCACCATACCTCTATTTGCAGCACTGGAATCTTCCTGATGCTGAAGCAGATACATCTTTGGATACATCTTTGTATGCCTGATGGTTTCCCTATGTCTGAAAAGGAACAGCACATCTGGCTTCAGCTTCCTGGCAGCCCAGCACTTGTGATGCAAATAGTTCTTTCAATGCAAGCTCAGATTTATTTAAGGTGGGAGAGCTGTCTTCTCTCCACAAATGACTTAGATCAGTGATCTCAGTTCTCTCTGTGTTTGATAGATTAGTGCTTAAACAAACTCTACAGACTGCAAAATGCCATGGAGTAAAGCAATGTCCAGAGAGGAACTGAAAGCTTTTTTTTTTAACTGAGATGCATGACTTTAAAATCCTTTCCTACCCTTGAAAAGTTATTATGTGGATGTGAAATCCTTTACCTTTAGCTGGAATTTTATTACAGAACTTTCTCAGCAGCAAAAGAAGTTTGATTTTCTTTGGTTTATTATGGTTTAGTTTTGTTGGTACTGCAGAGCCATCATGAATATGGAAAAGGGATCAGATTTTATTTTTGTTTGTTCATCAACAATTCAGTTATACACCAAAAGGAGAAATTCAGTCTTAGCAGAGTTTCACATATGAGACCAATGTAAACTTAAAACTGAGTAAAATTAGTTAAAAGACATTAATACACCCAAGATTTTTCTGGGCTTCCATTGTATTACAGTATGAAAATTTACTGGACACAATAAAATGAAGGAAAAATACTTCTCTACCTGGCCAGTCCTGGCCTGGTTTTAGTGGTCTTGTGTCAAAATCAGCAGATCAGTCTGATCCCTTCTGTTTTGTCACAAAAGCAAGTGATCTCTAGATTAACTCACAAAAATCAAAGCAGAATTCACAGAGCCAAAGCCCACAGCAAGAGCAGAAGGAAAAAACTCTTCCCATGACTTTCTATGCCACTGCAGTGATATTTCTTGGTAGCAGCAGAGAACTGAGACTTAGGGTAAAACAAACCTCCCTGTCCTCATGCTGATAAGCATGCTAAGCTGGCACAGTAGTGCTCCGGTGTGAACAGCCTGGTTAGGGCACCAGAGTCCCATGTCCCTCAGAGGACACATTCCCTTAAAGCCACCAAGCAGTCCCTGCCTGGCTTCACTAACAGCAACTGCTGTCACCTTGGGGGGATGTTATCAAAATTTCCCTTCATTCAGAAGACTACATGGATAGTAAGATGAGCTGCAGCAAAGTGAGGTGAGATGAGTTTTGCTGTCGGTCAGACCGACATGGCTTTGGAGGGATATTGTGTATTTCCATAGAGAAGAAGTGTGTGAGACAGGGCTACTGGAGTCATGGAGGCATGCCTGGAGCTCTGGCAGAGACACTGCAGGACTTTGTAATGCTTTATCCAAAATGAAAAATACAAACACGCAAACAAACATATAAACAAACTCCAAGCACAGTACGAAGCTCCAAAGTCCATAATCCTCTCCCTGAGAGAAATTGAGAGGTAAGTCCTCTAGGCATGACTACAGAGGCAGACAGCCACAGCCTGCCACCTGAATTAGTTAGCTGCTCCACTTCACTGAAGTCTGCACTGCTGCAGCTCTTCAGACGCTGTAGTATTATCAGTCCTGAGCCTTCTGTAAAGCCTCAGTTATAGGAGTTGTGTGATAACAGTAGAATGAGTTCCCAGTTTTGGAAAAACAAAGGAAACAAAGGTTTCCAACCTTCCTTGGTGCCGAGAAAAGCTTTATAACATGAACCAGGAAAGGCAAAAATAGCTAAAATGTATGTACTTATTTTTCAGGCTCAGAACTAGGGCTCACGAGTTTTGACTACTCAGTCTGCCATATAATTGTGTTTGTTGCACAGATTTCTCTCAGGTTCATCTGGCATAATTTTATAAATGTCTATGGCATTGATTTAGTTTTTAGAAGTTTATTCTTTAGAAAGAGCTAAGAAACAGGGGTAAAGACACAGGTAAAGCTATTTTCAAACTTGTGCAGATGTTTATAATAGGAGAGTAACACTTTACTTAAATACAGCCCACAGAAAAAAATGGGAAGTTTTTCTCCAGTGATCAGCTCAGCAAGTGAGATGATGTGGATTTGATTTCCCCCCTGCCCGTTGAAGTGCTACGTGATGTTAACCAGTCATTTCTCCTCCTATTGAACAACTGGGTAGTCACTGCATCACAGCAAGCCACTAAGTTGGTCAGGCAGAACTTGCCCTTGGTGAAGCCATGCTGGCTGTCTCCATTCACCTCTCTGTCCTCCATGTGCCTTAGCATAGCTTCTAGGAGGATCTGTTCCATGACCTTCCCAGGCACAGAGGTGAGGCTAATGGGTCGGTCGTTCTCAGGGTCCTCCTTTCTAACTTTTCACAACGTTTCCCTTTTTCCAGTCTCTGGGGACTTCACCTGACTGCCATGACTTCTCAAATATCATGGAGAGTGGCTTAGCAACTAAATCAGCCAATGCCCTCAGGAGTCAGGGGTGCATCTCATAAGGTCCCATAGATTTCTGTGTGTTCAGATTTCTCAGGGGGTCACAAACCTGATCTTCCCTTACGGTGGGAAGGGCTTTACCCCTGGACCCCAAAGTGAGAACCTTTAACTAAGGCAGCAGTCAAAGGCATCTGCGTTAAGGCAAGCGGGCTTCAACTCCCAGGACATCTGAAACCCTCTAGACTGCCCTGGATTGAAGAGAGAACATAGCTTGGACGGAGCAAGCACAGTTATCCTCTGCTATCTGCATCATCAAGGTACTGCGGGCACGTTATGGTGGCACAAACACATGGCAGAGCAGCCACTTCCTGACAGTCAAGGGCGGGGATTAATGTGTATTTTGGATAACAACAAGTCAGGGTCTGTTATGCAGCATTGACAACATGGAAACACCTTCTCATTTCTGACTGGAACCACATGTATTTGTTGGTTTAGGAGCACTGAGTCTGCCTGAGTTGAGCAAGATTAAGGATGGATTTTATATTGTAACTGAATTTTTATTTCCCTTTGTGACACCTGTCAGTTACTCAATAGCTGACAGCAAATGTTGTTTTATTGATTTATTTTGCTAAACACTACAAATCATGCCAGCAGATGGATGTGAGCCTGTTAGAGTAAAAACACTTCTTTAAAACATAAAGAATGTGAAAAAACAATAAAAATAACCAATGAGCCAAGTGCCCTTCCCCCTCATGCCTAAGGTAAATGGATAGTTGCAAAAATGTGATTTTTTTTTTATCTTTGTTAAAGCTTGCCATCTGGTGGAATGGGACCAGATTAGCTGCTCTTCTCTGGAAGGAAAACAGAGGAAAACACCCTCTTTCTTGCAAAAATAACCGTCTGGTCTTCCTACAAGACAGAAGCTGGATCAATCAGACACAGATGACCTTGTCTGCCTGGAAAACTAAACACAGAGCTGAAGAATGAATGTTGGCACATCAGTAGATTTTGAACCTTGACAGCACAGAAGCTTTATTTAATTAGATCAGCTCACACAAGAGGTTTTAAATTGCCCTTAGCAAAGACACACTGCCATTCTCTCACAGATTTTTGAAAGCTAACATTATTTATAGTGTATAAGCTAACTATGTTTTATGATTTCAAATGAAATGAAAGAGAATCTCTTGTGACCAGACACCGGATAAATATAAACACTGTTTCTTTATCCTTGAATTAGCCCTTTGTGAGGATTCTTACCAGCCAAATGGATTATTCACCTAAAAGGAAAGGGAAAAGAAAGGAGAGACAAAGAGTGAGAGAGAGAGAGAGAGAGAGAGAAGAGAAAAAGAGGAGGAAAGTGAGGGTGGAAGGGAGGGAGGAAATGAGAGAGGAAGAGAAAGAGAAAGGGGAAGGAGAAATAGAGAGAGACAGGAAAGAAAGAGGGAGAGAGACCAAAGCCTTCATACGGATTTCAGTTTGACTGCACCTGTAATAGTCTTCGTTCCTTGAATCTTCTCCTTCAAAAAAAGTAGGTTCTGGAGCTACCAAGGAAATATGATCATCTTTTAATTGCTGCTCTTCATTCTGTAAAAAGAGCAGATAAAATCTACTTATCCAGGGGTACTCTACAGCTATCTTTCCCTCAGTTTCCCTCAGGCTAGGTATAATTTATAGTTAAAATGAGGTTTACATACCAAGATCTATTTTTAAAGCAGACGGAAAATCATTTTTGAAATCATGAGGCTTTTTTTCTTCTCCTTTATTAGAGAAAAGGCAATGGTGATTAGTTTAATTACCCTTTTTTCCTTCTCATACCACTGAGAAGAAATGGCAACAGCAGGTGAAGGGCCTTCTACCAAGTGCTGGAGCTTGAAATCTTATTCTACTCAAAGGATGATATTTCTACTTATAAAGTGAGATCCTGTTTCCGCTGTAGCCAAAGCCAGAAATCTCTAGCCAGGGTCATGAGGAAATGTGAGTGTTTCAGTGCACAGCACTGTGAGACACCAAACACCGTCCTTCCCGCCCTGTTCCTTGCCCTAATCACACTTCAGGGTTATTGGCTGAAGCTATACATATTAATCAGTGTATTATTTATAGGAGCAAGGCTGTCTGCTCAGTTCCTCTACTAAATCCTATAGCCATCCACTCCTTACGAAGAACAGGAGGAGATGAGGGAGGGAAGGGCAGAAGCCATGGGAGACTCCATGCTTCCTCCCACCCCTCTTTGCTGTAACAGCCAAAAGCATCTCTAAACCCACCCAGGTAACACAGCTGTGGAAATGCAGGACAGCTTGTTCTCTGCTCCCCCATCTCTAGCTCAGAGAACAGTGATGATCATGGCTGTTACTCGTTTCTGCTGCAGTTGGAGCCAGAGGGTGAATTACAGTGTGATACAAAGGTAGCCCTCCATAAAAAAAAGGGTCTCCAGATCCGCTCCTCAGTCTGTGCGCATGTGTGCTTGCTTAATTCACTTCATTCCCTGACAAGGATCTGTACTAAAGAACTACTTTCCTTCTCCTTTTTAAGTTCCTGACAATGCTACCTGTCAGCAGGGCTGGGGGAGCAGAAGCAGAGGCTGCAGTCCAGAACCCACACCTCTATTCAGACAGTGCAGCCCTCTCCCTGATGAGGCTATTTAATCCAAAACATACCTGACAACTCTCTTAACTCAAGGTTGCTGCGAGGTGCTTGCCCTCGGGGTTTCTGGGCACAGCAACACTACTGCCTGAAGGCAGTGGGTAAGAAATAGGTCATATGTGTTGTTCCTCTCATTATTACAATCTATGTGACTTCAGACATTTCCCTATGGAGCAGGTAGCACTGATGGCAGTTGAGGCAGAGCATTTGGAAGTCTGTAGCACAGTAATTCAACTATTGCAAGGAATGAAGAGGTAAGTTGTGCTGTTGCGTGGTGTTAAAACACCAAATACAGTCCTTTGTATGTAAAAGAACCATGTAAAATCATCACACTCAGTAACAAACAGCACAAGCTGTTGATCCAGCACCATTTATTTTCTGACTTGCTGCCTACAGGGAGAGACAATGCTTAGTGGTCAGGGAATTTTTTAATCTATTGTATTTTTGGTTCTACTGGTCTACCCCACTTTTGTCTTTTTCTCCAGGATAGGTTGGTGGGAAGTTTTAGTCCCTCAGCTCTTTGCCTTGCTGCACTATCCGCTGTGCTCAAGGTTCCAGCTGTGAATCCACCTGGGTTAGCTCAATGTGCTAAAATACGTAGCACCCTGGAACTGGGAATGTCTTCACTGAAGTCTTCCTGCTGACCCGTGGCTGCCAAAAATGTAACGTCTAAGAAAAGGAAAAGCCAAATTATATTTACTAATATAACACCTTGGAATTTATATGGCAAAATAAAACAACTTACCATATAACAAGGCTGACAGAAAGGAGATTTTCTCTTACAATGCAAGCTAAATTTGTCCCTCATCTGTGAAAATGACAAGATCTTTTAACAGTTTACAAACTACACCTGTGCGGGACAATATAAGTGCTATGAACATCTGGTTTCCTACTGCATTGTTGCAGAAGTTGGATTTGTTTTTTTAGGCCACATGGAGGATCAGGAATTACTAGAGACAAGGAGCCAAAATTCTTTTAAATTAAAGGAAAGCCATTGAAATATGAATGGTTTCAAACTGAAACAGATTATAAATTAGATACAGATTTATGAATAATTGGTAAAAGAAGTATTGTAGCTCTCCAGAATGACTAACTGAATAACAATGCTAATAAAGTTCCCATGTAAGTGACGTGTAAGTGTGATAACAGCATCACAGAATCACACAATGACAGAATGTTTGGGGTTGGAACGGACCTCTGGAGGTCATCTGGTCCAACATCCCTGCTCAAGTAGGACCACCTATAGCATGTTGCCCAGGACCATGTTCAGAGAGCTTCAAAAGGTGGATATTCAGAATATCTCCAAGGATGGAGACTCCAAAATCTCTGGGCAACATGTGGCAGTGTTCAGTTACCCTCAGAGTAAAAAAGTGTTTCTTCTTGTTCACAGGGAACCTCTTTTGTTTCAGCTTGTGTTCATGCCTCTGGCTCTGTCACTAGGCGCTGCTGGAAAGAACCTGGCTCCTCTTTGCATCCTCGCTTCAGGTATTTACATACATTAGTAAGATAACCCGCTAGACTTCTCTTCTCTAGCCTAAACTGTCCCAGCTCTCTCATTGTCCCCAGTCACCAAAAATTATTGTCCCCAAATTGCAAATTCCAAATAAACTTTTCGAGGACACCTAACTTTTTCCCTTGAAGGTTAGCTCTCACAAAGCCTCAGAGTTCTGACGTCAGTGAGACACCTAGAGTAACTCACAGTGGGGCCCAGGCACATGGCTTCTCTCAAAACTTAGAAATTTCACAGTTTGTCCGCATCTTTAGCCATCGTACTCCTTTTCAAATTGTGTACCTGGAACACTAAAAATTTTGTAATAACAAAATAAGTAAACAAGTGTCGCCAAGCAAATGCTAAAAGGGAGACACCCAAAATCAATGTTTGAATTAAGGTGAGCAAACAGCATAAAATAATAATAACGAAAGGAAAACCCTCAGCGTGAATGATATCAGTGTAATTATTTCTATGCAGCTCTGGGAACATTTCACAGGACTCTTGATCAACTCATAGGGCAATCACTGTTCTCACAGGCACAACAAATCTGTGTGGTTCTTATCCTCGTGTTATCAGCTAGTTTCAACAGCCTGATGGCAGTATCAGGACACAACAAACCCAGACAGGGACAGAATCCCATTGTTCTTAAGCCACCTGCTTTTGCAAGGCTGTCTCCTTCTGGGGAAGAGCAGCACATCCTTTCAAAAGTAAAGCTCTCCTTACTTTGGAGGTTTGGAGGTCCTCCTTCCTCCTTGGGACCAAGAAGAGGAATTACAATGACTAGAAACATGATCTAACTTCAACATGCACACAGAGGAAGCACAGACATGCACCTCCATGCTCTCTGTGTAGCTGAGAGTATGCTCAAAGGGCATCACAACAATACTTATTAACCCGTGCTTAACTCCTTGCCATCATTCTCACTGATTATGTGCCAGATGCTGTCAACTAAAGGCTGCCTTGGCTTACCACCACTACAGGTTTGCATGCACCTTTGAACACAACTTCATCTGAACCCAGCAGCACTTTCAAATCAGGCAGCTGACAGTGGGAGCTGGAAGCAACATCACCCTTCTCATATGAGCTCGTAGGCCTGGAGTCAGCTCTTGATCTGGCTTGTAGATCCGCAGACTCCAGAACAAAGCTGCTGTGATACTAAATGTACACCAACCTCCACCCACCACTCTGCTTCCAAGGTCAGATCAGCAAATGCAAAGTTAATGCATTAAAACAATGAGTGCTAGGTCTCTAAATGTGCTTTAAAAACAAAAGTACATTAGCATGACAGTTTAAAGAGCTTTCTCCCTACAGTTTCCCGTCTTAATTTTTACATGTATATTCATGATATTCTGCTACATGTTCAGGCTCTCTAGTCAAAGCAAAGTGTTCATGGAGTCAAACACAGTCTGAACACATTGAAGAACTGCTCTAGGTAGAAATAGCAAGTATGTCTTTAAAATCATGCAAAAGCAAGCAGGAGAGAAAAAGGACAGGGGAGAGGGGAGGGTGAAGGCAGTTCTCTGCAATGATATGATAATAAAGCACATCAGCAGAAGAAAATTGTGTCAAATCATACAAGTAAATGAAATATTTAAAATGAAACAAAATATTTAGGTCTAGAAGACCAGTGCAGGCAAGAAAAAAGACATAATGATTACTAATTAATTGTGTCACATGTGTTTACTGAATGATCACTTATATTGTTTTGGATTTCTAAAGACTTCTCATCACTATTGCATGTAGCCTACACTGTCATTTGTAATAATTTCTTGTACCCATCTGACTGCCACGCGTCAGAACATTTGCTGAGCATGGGTCAGTAATTACCTTCTGCAAAGCGCAAGGGGGCTCACCATCCCAGGCACACATGAAAGGTGAGGAGATAAACCTTTATGGGAAAAGAAAGGTTTCAATTATTTAAAACAGCAAGAGATTTCTCAGGTTAGAACTCTTCTCTTGTTCCTCCCAAACTTGCTGGCATGGCAAAAAGATAATTTATTCTCTTCTTCCCCACCTGCAACACAGTTTTTCCACATACAAAACAAATTAGTTAGATGCAGCAGTGGATGCTGACTTTTCGTTGTTTTGGCTGTTGGGTGAAAACTTGAGGGCAGTCCAACAGCTGAGAATCCACCAGTAACCAATGTGTTGATAGATTAGTTATCCTCAGAGTCCGCCTTTTCCCTTTCATTAACAAGGTCTGACTGATGACTACTTTTGAAAGTTGTTTACCACAGAGGAGGCAGATCTTGATCGACAGAATGGAGCTGGCATAAGGGGGCCGAAGGAGTTAAGAGGAGGGCATCCACAGCAGGAGAAAGGTCCCTGTTTGGTCAGGGATCTCAAAGACAGGTTCAAACAGGGAGAGCAGGGAAGTCAGCTCATCAGCTGGTGGAGAGGCAGGCACGTGTCTCCGGTTACCATTGTGTATACAGGCACATTAGCCAGGAACTACACAAATTATTCTGTACACTACATATATCTACCTCATAGTCACCTGGCACCATCACCCTTTCCTCACCCATCTTTCAGCCCACACAGTGCCACCGTGTTGTGGACGTCGATGTGATGGCGAGGTTGAAGGGCCATGGAGCAGTGTAATCAGCTTGGAACTGAAAAGCCACCCAGCAAAGCAGTGAGAGAGCGCAAGAGCTGGCTTGGGTATTCTCAGAAAGGGTCTTGCTTCTCCCAGGTGAGCATAATGCAGTGAATACTTCCTGTGTCTGCAGAAAACCTTTTCTGAGTTTTTAATCTTAATATTGGTTGGAGAAAATAGTGTTGTATTGACATCCCTATGAACCAAAGGAGCTGGAGAAACACAAGGAACAGGAGAAGCAAGTGATTTATGTTGCTGCTTCTTCCACTTCTATTACAGAAAGGACCCCAGTTTTGCAGCTTCAAAACCTTAAAGATGCTTTGTGACGTTTACCACAAGGTTCCAAAATTATGGCCTATCGCTTATAGCAATGGTCTCAGACAAGATGCTATAACCATGCTCTTAGCACCTTCTCTCACTGCTGTCAGTGTTAACTTCTCTGTTCCCTGAGTCAGTGTAAAAGGAGACCTGTGATCTGTCGTCAGCACACCTTCTGCACCCACTCATAAATTAAGTGTCCTGTGCTGAGTAGAGCCTTTCGGTAATACCAGTAGATTACTATTGATCCAGATTTCCTGGAATTCAGAGGCAGCTCTTAGAAAATGTGTGGTAGAGCAGGAAGATTCTTCCGCAACTGAATGGATAAGATTACAAAGAGAGGATAGTATAGCTGTGATATGAGAAGTAGCACTTTACTACCATAAGCTTATAGGATTATAATTACTAGAGGGCTTTCCTATTTGGCTGTTAAGATAACAGAATTAAAAGGGGGTTAGGGGGAAGGGTCATATCCTTGCAGCTGTACAGATATAAAAATATGAATTTTCTCCCTGCTGTGGGTGGATATTAAATTTTACTTCATTGTATCCAAGCACCACCAAACCCAATGATCGGAGAATGAAATGCTATGTAAAGTCATGGTTGCATGATTTTATACATCCTAACTTTATAGACTGAACTGTCAGAAAATTAAACACATTCATTAATGGTGGAGGTAACTGGACCAACCTTCAAAATGCAGAATATCAAAATAAAACCACTCCAGTTCGGTGAAATGCATGGATTTACGCCAGGTTAAAGAAGAGAGAAATGTTTCTCTATCTAATGTTACCCTCTGGATAACACTATTTCATCCCCTGATTCCTGCCACACATCCAGAGCTTTCATTTGAACTGCAGTACACTTTGCAGATAGGTCTGAGATTAACCCTTTCAAGCAATGAGGAAATGGAGAATCCATTATGTCCCTAGATATTTTGTTTGAAGCTTAATTAAAGTTTAAGAACAGCATGAATCATTTCCCCTGTAAATTGGCTGTGTTTCTTCTTGAGAGATTATTTTATAAGTGGTGTGTTCAATTTCATGAATAGATTCAGGAGAATACACTACGCCTCCAGCAGTGGCTCCAAGCAGTTTTATGAGGAAATGGTTTCCTAGTTTCCATAATCGCCCTCAAGACATTTCACTGCAACATAATAAGCATGAATGGCAATCTGCCATTCAGCGCCGAAGATGTTCCCAGAATGATCACAGAGACCAACATTTGGAAACAGGTGATGTTTGCATTTTCAGCCTCCATTCCACAAAAAGGAGGTTGTGGAGAAAAGGGGCTGTTGTCAGACATATAAACAGACTGGAAAGAATCAGTGATACTTGCAGAATTAAAACTAGGATTTGAGGGTCATTTCTTAAGTTGGTAAGAAAAGTATGTGAGATGAGTAAAATAGTTTCTACACCTAAATTAATAACCTTTCCATGAATACAGCATGACTGAAGGATGTCCCTCCTCAGGACTTTAGCCTTGGCTGCTTTTTATTCCTACAGGGAACACTAGCATCTCTGGCCACTCGCTCGGTATCGCTGGTAAGCTAGATCTCAGTCACTGGACCCTGTGTCTGCTAAGAGAGTAAACTTAGACTGTACCTACATAGACTGCAACGCCTGCTCTCAGACATCCTTGACATGCATTGGAGTTGCATTGTAAAGCCCCTAGCTGACTCTAAGCATGACTTCAGTGTGAGCTACAAATCTTGGCAGGCATGATATAAGAAGTCCAACATGGTATTATTGATGCTGCTGCATTTGCAAGGCTCTGGTCCCTGAAAGATCCCCAAAGCGCACCTCAAAACATCTGTGAAGCTCAGCAGTTTGTCTCCCCTAACCACTAGTGAAATTGCAGGACCACTCATGGTGTTATTTATAACTTTTTTCTGTTTCTTCCTGTGTGTTATGGGTTTGCATGGCAAGGTTTTGGTAACAGGGGGGCTATAGGGGTGGCTTCTATGAGAATTTGCAAAAAACTTCCCCCATGTCTGATAAAGCCAGTGCCAGCTGGCTCTAAGATGCATCCACCGCTGGCCAAGACCAAGCCAATCAGCGACGGTGGTAGCGCCTCTGCGATAACATATTTAAAAAGGGCGAAAAAAAACCTGCGTGAAACAGCAGTCAAGAGAGAGGAGTGAGACTATGTGAGAGAAACAAATCTGCAGGCACCAAGGTCAGTGACAAAAGAAGGGGGGAGGAGGTGATCAAGATGTCGGAACAGAGAGCCTTCCCTTGCAACTCATGATGAAGACCATGGTGAGGCAGTTTGTCCACCTGCAGAATGTGGAGGTCCACAGTGGAGCAGATCTCCACCTGTAGCCCGTCAAAGGGACCCCACACCAGAGCAGGTGGATGCCTGAAGGAAGCTGTGACCCAGTGGGGAGCCCGCGCTGGAGCAGGCTCCTGCCAGGACCTGTGGCCCTGTGGAGAGAGGAGCTCACACCAGAGCAGGTTTGCTGGCAGGGCTAGTGGCCCCGTGGGGAACCCACGCTGGAGCAGCCTGTTGCTGAAGGACTGCATCTCATGGGAGGGACCCACGCTGGGGCAGTTCATGAAGAGCTGCAGCCCATGGGAAGGACTCATGCTGGAGAAGTTTGTGGAGAACTGTCTCCCATGAGAGGGACCTCACGCTGGAGCAGGGGCAGCATGTGAGGAGTCCTCCCCCTGAGGAGGAAGGAGCGGCAGAGACATGTGATGAACTGACTGTAACCCCCATTCCCAGTCCCCCTGCAGTGCTCAGGGGGGAGGAGGTAGAGAAATGGGAGTGAACTTGAGCCTGAGAAGAAGGGAGGGGTGGGGGGAAGGTGTTTAAACACTGGTTTTATTTCTCACTATCATACTCCCTTTTCTCCCCAAGTTTAGTCTGGTTTGTCCGTGACTGTAACTGGTGAGTGATCTCTCCCTGTCCTTGTCTCTGCCCTTGAGCCTTTCATCATATTTCCTCTCTCCTGTCCAGCTGAGGAGGGGGAGAGATAGAGTGGTTTTTGTTGGCACCTGGCATTTATTCAGGCCAAATCAAAACAGTGTACTATCCATCACATCCAGCAACTTTTAATGTCATGTCCAGTAGCCTCTCATGGTCTGTTCAGTGAGGTTAAACCTCTGCCTAGTGCCCAGTAATCTCCTTGTATGCCTTAACAATATTTTCTTCCACATCACCGATGAAAGAATATTAAATACAGGTTGCAAATCAATCCCCGGAGACCTCAGCTAGGAATAGTTAACTGGGTGATGGTCCAACAGGGTTAATTTTCTCATTCTTTTGATGAATTGCTTCTAAATTAGGTTCGTCCAGCATACATGGATTTTGAAATATGCTAGTCTTTTTACACAGGTATCACGCAAGACTGAGAAAAATGCCTCACAAAAATGTAAGCATATAATGTCAACACAATTCTCACCATAAAAATTGGTTGAATTCATTCATTATATTACCATCTGTTTATTCCTCATTGACTACGCAACCCCAGAAATTTTCCCCTGATTATTTTGAGACTTGGTTCCTACATACTTCGGTTATTCTATTTTCTTTTTCTGAGCACTCTCTGCTCTGTTTACTGAATGTCATTTTTTTCTTTTAAAAGACTGAAGGCTGATGATCACACTTTTGTGTGATTGTCCACTGTCCTGAAATGTGAATACTTCTTCTATTTCTCTGTAGAAGTCTGCACAGAGATTTTGTGGCAAACTGTGAAACCTAGTTTATAATTGGCTTTCTCCACAAACTCCTTCTTGGGAAAGATTGCCGAAAGTTTCACAAGCCTATCCCAATTTTGGAATAACCTTCACTAGTTCATGACATCGCATGAAAATCATGCAATATGCAGACAGCTGGCACAATTTTACCAGAGCTAGCAGGAATATTTTCAAGGAAATCAAATTGCATTAAAATATGTTGCTTTCTGGAAGCCAAGTATTTTTCAGAGACCTATTCATTGCAACAAAGTCCTCCTCTAAATCCTCTTGCTGCTGTCAAGGGTAGACAGGGAAAAAAATGGATATTTATAAATCAGTCTCAATAAAGGAAAATGAGCTCAGACTTCTGCCTTCCTTGTGGGCATCTTCATTTGAAATTCTCTCTGGAAATTGCATTAGTTTTCTTATGAGAAGGTCCCTATAATTTGCCTAATTATCAGCCTGACAGCTTTACATACAGCTTATACCCAGAAAATGAAAGGAATGATGAGCGAATTTCATGGCAGAGCTTTTATTTCCCCTGATAGAAATATCATCTCTACCTAATTTGCATGTTAACATTTCACATCGCCCTCCATATCGTATTGGTGGAAATATATACACTCTTGACTATTTCCATAAAAATAGAAAATGAGAATTGACATTTGTTCATCTTGTTCCAGCAAAGCAGCTCCAAAAAGAGTGAATTTGGGTCAGACTAAGACATTGCCTATCACAGAGATATTCAGACTTCTAAATGCAAGCGATTTCTTTTAGAAACTGAGTTAAAAGGAGAAACATGATTGCATTTCTGCATTTAAAAAAAAAAATTATGGGACAACCTAGGTCTTACAGGCAAGCAGATAATTGCATGCGCTTTTTTTGGACCATGTCTTCATAAAAAGTCAGAACCAGAAAGAACAGGAAAATTTGGTCTTGCTAGTAAATTGCTGCTGCAGCTAGGCTGTCAGTCCTTACCCACATTCTTAAAAGTGCCTTTTGACTTGCAGACCTTAGCAGTATTTGAACTTTTTAGAAGGCTGACAGCTACTGTAAACCAGTAGGACCTTCTGATGCTCATAGCCTCAGGACTGCTGAATGGCAACCAGACTAATCACAGGATACTTGGAAAAGTCTCCATTCACTCACTGTCTCATTTTCTCCCTCTTTAAAACCCACAGTTCATCTATCCACATATGAAGTGTTTGAGCACTTCTGATGACAAACAGAGTGGAATTGCAGAGGTCTATATTACTGATCACTTGATACTGATTGACAGTATATTTACAAATCCTTAAATGATTGATTCAGTCCCAGTGTCAAGGCTGCTGGGATTTTTACATTACAGTACTTCATCTAGTGACAAGAAGAACATTTTGTATAACCCTGGACTACAAACGCCATTGCCTTGGTCTGCTTCAATAAAACATTATCCATTTTATTTTTATTGAATAATACAGGGCTGGGGGATGCAAAGAGTTGAAGAACTTCTAAGCCTGTATTCTGGGCTAAAAAGAAAAAAGCAAAAGTATGAAGGACCATGTAACTATATATGGTTAATACTATCTGGGTTCTCAGTTTCTGTGCTGCTTCACTCTTTCTATTTAAACTGCAATGTGTGCCACTAGCACAGATTTGTGTAGGTAACCAAGACACTGTGGAAGAAGTTGGCTCTACATCATAATAAAAAGTGAAAAGTTCAGCTACATAGTCAAGAGCAGTTTTCAGATTTCCTGATTTTTTGTATGCTTAGCTATGTAACAGAAAATATGAATACTTACTTATTAATAGAGAATATGACACACATTCTCTCTAGTATTTTATTCTTCTCTGTTAAGTATAGAGATTGCAAATTTTAAACATGCAGTGTGCGTTTAACAGGAAACGGATTACAGATACTTTCTGTTTCTTGACACAAACAGTACTGGCAACATTCACATTCTCAAACTGAGATTTTCAAGTCAACTCAGCAATAACACTTTAAGCATAACATATATCATTTATATTCTTCCTTGAGGGAGATGGAAACACAAACATCATCTTAATTAATTCATAAAGGACATATTTAGAGTTATCACTAAATGTGTCTGCAAAATACCGCTTGGGAAAATAGAGGCAAGTGTCATTACACGTAGAGCCAGCTATCCTGCTGGTGAATAACTTCAGAAACCTATAAGCTTAAATTATATACAGCATGTAGTAATTCCTGTTGTTATGGCATTTCCAGTGTGAGCATGGAAAGTGCTGATCCCCGTTTACATTCAGCACTCAAAACTGTTCCAAAGTCAGCCTAAATTAGACTTAATGAATGCTTTCAGAAAACTACTTCTGTTTTATATCTAAATAAATGGCTGAAAAAGGTTAATATAATCACAATCCACACTATGACTTCAATCTCCAGAAAGATTTATAGATATGTATTATTTGACTTCTTGGCTTAATAATTAAATACCGTAATTTTCTTCACGGACAGGTCACACGCTATATTTGGCTGCATCCAGGGTAGAAAGTAGAAAACATTTTGTGCTATGAATAGTTGAAGCAAGGCAGTTACCATGTAAATAAGATTCTGGGAAACACAAAGAAGCACGTTATGAGAATACATGCATGTAAACAGGCTGGGCTTTAGAAAGACACCTCATGCAAAGCAGCAGTGTTTCTTTGGTCCTAGTGAAGTCCTGAGCCTCTTGCAGTAAGAAATGGACATCCATCAGTGTATTCTAGACTTCTATTGGCATAACACATAAAAAGACTGTCACAATTATTTGTAATTATTTAACTGCACTCTTCAAATCTTCACTCTGCTTTAAAGCTGACCATTTTTAGTGCAAGTTAATGCTACTTGTATTTTACAGAAAAAGCAAGCTTCGCTTGTTATGCCGACTCTGTGCTCAGAAATCTTGACAAACTGGCACACACTGAGAACAGCAATGTTCATTTTAGGTTGCTACTGTTCAAATCTCAGGTGAACCTTCATAAACAAATCTTTTTTAATTACGCATTCATTTCAACATATGCTCAGCACACAAGTGCTACTCATTAAAATTTACCGATATTTAAGAAGTTCTATTTGGTATACATTATTGTGCAGTGTTCCCTGGAAAAAGGCCTCCAGACCACAGAGCCTCTCCAAATAGCTACAAAACAATTTTCTGGCACTAAAAGATGCTTTTTGAGGTTTACCCACTAAACACATGGTTAAACTAAAAGCACTAAAATTTCAGCTTTGCGAAGAAATCAGCATTTCACAGTGTAGAGGAAGGCTTGTTCAGTAATCCAAATGAACTGATAGGAACTGGGCATCTTCAGGCAAGCATATCATCCTTGAAATTTCAACTTCAATTTCAGGCTCCCTACATGAAATAAATCTGGGACGTCCTATAGCCATTATTAGGAAGAGGCTTCTGTGGTCATGACAGTCTTCTCAAGCCAGCAGAGAAATTTCTGATGAAGATGTTAGAGAGAAATATCATACAGTCATAGAATCACAGAATGCTTTGTGTTGGAAGAGATCTTTAGACGTCATCTAGCCCAACCCCCCCTGCAGTGAGCAGGGACATCTTCAACTAAATCAGCTTGCTCAGAGCTCCATCCAACCTGACCTTGAATGTTTCCAGGGATGGGGACTCCACTACCTATCCGGGCAACCCATTCCAGTGTTTCACCACCTTCATTGTAAAAAATTTCTTTGTTATATCCAGTTTCAATCTATCCTTTTTTAGTTTAAAACATGACTCCTTGTTTTACTGCTACATGCCCTAATAAAAAGTCTGTCCTTATCTTTCTTATAAGCCCCGTTTGGAAGGCCGCATTAAGGTCCCCCTGGAGCCTTCTCTTTGCTCCTCTGTGTGACAAGCTCTCTGAGGCATGGAGGAGCAAAGCCTGGAGACATTATTCTCCTCTCTCTCTACTCCATGCCCAGATCTGACAAGTCTGAACTTTCCAATCTGTCGAGCAGAAGATGGGGCTTCTGTCACAGCACAACCACGTGCTAATGAGCTGGTTTAAAGTAATTTTTTAAACGCACAGGACGATAAAGCTCTCGGCTTTATCATAAATCCGCAGAGTTCAAAGGGAAAAAGGTAACTCACTTCATACAGCCTCCCCCTCTGATCTGCCTGTTAAGAGCGTTACACTGAACCTGGGCTACCCAACATTAGAGGAAACCTTTCTAGTGTGTCCTGTCGTAGCAGGATCAAGTGCCTGCTATGGATCTCCTACCAGGCAGACATTAATCAATCAAGCACAGAAATCCACATTAGAATTTTAAATGGGTGAGGGAAAAGCTTTTTCTCTTGATGACTAATTGCACAGATGAGAAGAACAACCTACTCGTAATTGGTTGTAACCAATTAAACAAGCTGAACACAGAGGATACTAATGATAGATAGTTGCTAAACAGCTGTAGTTGTTAATTGTAAAAGTTTCTAGAGCCTTTTGACATGATCTCTGGCAGGTTATATGCAAAGCCACCTGGAAGAATAAATTAATTGCAGCTTTGCCATGTCCAGAAAAAAAATGGTTAGGAAAAATGCAACACAGCTTAAAAATGAAAAGGTAATTATCAGAAATAAACAAATCCTTCTAAAAAGAACAAAGTTAGACAGAGCACTTGATTAGCAGAAGTGTGACAATATGTGAGCAAGTGTTAGAGGACTTGTCTTCAGCAAGTTCCCTTAAGTAAAAGGTGCCTTAAAAACGGCAAGTGAAACAAACATCTTCAGTTACTCAGTATGGTCCCAGACAGCTATCTCGAATAGCAAAGCACAATTCAGGCCCTATATACCTACCAATAATTCACAGGAAGAAAAGAACCAGTCTTAAAATGAAGCTTTTGGGTTTTAACCGCCAAATTCTACCGGAGTTAAAAAAAGAATAAAAAGAGAAACTAGATACCCTAATGACTCATATCTCTTTCTGTTTTTCTCCTAGGTGTCTTCCTACATTCACCCAACACGCTACACACATGCCTGTAAATCTGATACCTGATACACCAAGAGCAAGAAAAGATTCAGTACAGTGGACCAGGGTTACCACTCAAGTGTCAGTCTGCCAGAATCCTTTTGCAGCAGGCACTCTGGTACACAAAACACCCCAAGGGCCGTTCTCCTCAACAGAGTCAAACTCTTGTCTACATTCAGTATTTCCTGTGCACATTATTTGAAACATCACCAGTCTTCCCTGTATGGACTCTTTACCTTTCAGATATTCTGGAAATGCATCTATTTCTGTTTGCTCTTGCTGCCCCAACAGATTATATTTTCTGAAATATTTCATGTGGTTAATCCTCCAACTCCATTAATGAGCTCAGGTATTTACTCTCTTTCAATTAGGCTTATGCACTGACCTCCGTTATCGCGTAAATATCAAACCAAGCTAAAACTTTATCACAACTCAGGTTCAAAACATGCCACTGCAACGTTCAACATAACAGAAATTCTAGCCTACATATCACAGTATCTAGTCTAATCTGTCACAGCATAATAGGGAGAAATCACTGGAGGACACAGCATTGCAGGTCTTGTTAGCCAAGGAAAAAAGATATGGAGTGTAATCGGCCAGATGTAGTCTCTTGACATTCTCTTGGAGGACTGAATTATCTAATGTGAAGGAGTCTAAAGACAGAAATGAAAGGTGACATTGCATTATTTTTTTTTCCTCCATTTCTTCCTTCTAGTCACAGCTGAACATGGTTCATGCTTTACCTAATACACTTACAGTTAGACACACGCACACTAGGCTCATAAAGAAGCTCATATTTCTAAGTTGCTGAGAAACCTAGCAGCTCCCATTTCAACTAACACCCTAACTTCAGACAACCATTATTTTGAACTTCTGCCAAAAAATGTAAGGTTTAACTATAAGACAGCCACTGAATCTCCTATTACTTACTTGTCTCCTAAAGTACATGACATTGTATTTTGAAGTGTTCCAATTACATGTAAGTGTATGGTCAGGTATTACCTTCTGTGAGGTATACCACTCTGACAAGGTTACATGACTGCTGTTGCTCTTCCTATAAGCAAAATAATTGTCTCACACTCTTTCAAGATTTATATGATTTTCACAGAGCCTTTTAAGTAATTTGCAGATTGCAAACATTTCACCTCTCAGGAAAAGCACTTGTATCCCCCATCATTTGAAGAAGCAGGGAGTCATCACATGACATGAGGATTTGATATGATAATGTCAATCTATCTTTTTCCCCTTCAGCCACTCTGTTACAACACGGTGAGTTATCTAGAGTATCAGGTTTAACAGATTTTTCTCAGGTTGTTCCTCCAAGCAAGTAACAAAACCTCCTTTCAAAGTAATGGAAGGATGATAAATCTCCGGTCTTAATTCCTACAGATAAAGTAACTTTTCTTTAAAAATAGGCATGCTCTTTATATTTATTAGATGGCATTTTATCTTACACATCTGAGAATATCTCTTGACCATCATGGACTTTAATAGAATTTCATCTGTGTAAGAGCAGTTCTTGGTCATCCTGAGCAGCAGATACAGGTTATTCAGCTACCTAGAATGAAATGCAGTGATTTTTTTGTTATTATTATTAAAATTGTTACATGCTGCAGTAGCTCTTATTTGCTTATCTGGCTCTGAAGATGATTTGTCACACTGGAGTTGTCCCCTTTTCCTATAATGTAATTTTCAGCCAATGTAATTATACTGCCCTCCTGATTCTTGACCAGCATGTAAATAACAGCATGGTAGTGTGCAATCCAAAATCTATGTAAGGACACTGAGAAATTCCCACATTGCTGTAGAAAACTGGGTTTGCTCTCTCTAAATCTAATTGCTCTGGAATAATCTTATTTGCATCATAAGGAGTCAGCAATCATTTGCATTATATGCAAGAGAGTGAATGTTGGCTGAAATGCTCACTCTGAGCCTTGATGATGCAATTTGAAGCAATGGGAGCAAACTTTGGGATTAGTCCTTCAGAACTTGTATCCAGAGTAGTGATTCGGAATTACCAGTGAGACAGGAGAGCTGGGTTATCTGGCATGGACAAGGCCTTATCCTGATGCCTGGAATCTCACAGGATTTTCCGTGGCTAAGCAGAGCTGGCAGGTTAACGCTCCACCTGGCACATCCAGCCATGCTGTCTGAAAAGGCACAGCACAAGCAGGAGAAAGGTGAGTGACAAGACACCCACACAAGCCTCACTTTTGACTTCCAGCAACTCCACACTGTGCTCTGCAAAGCCCCTGAGGGCAGAGGGTACCATCCACTGTGCACCAGCGAGTCTATTCTGCAAATCAGCTGGACATATGCAGTAATACAAAAAAATGCCCTGTGAGCAACCCAGGGACTGACTTCCAGTGAATTTGATTGTTCTAGCTCACTGCCTTTTAATTGAAATATACTGAGGAAATGCTCTGAACGCTGTGTGCTCTGCCATGCTTCATTAGGCAGTAGAGTATCTCCAGCACAGAGAAACCGTAGCTGAGGAATTAGGCCTCCAGTAGTTTAGGCAATTGCCCCACCGATGTTTCCAATGTACCGGCTCTCCTACTCTGTCCGATAGCAATGGCTGAGTTCAAATGTCCCCTTTTGTTTTCTTTCCACAAAGGGATCAATGATGCCTTTTCATTTACCAAACTAATCCACTTTCATGAAACTTGTAGGAATGTGTGCCTTTGGCTACAACCATACCAGTAACTGAAAGAGGGACAGAGAGTAGGCTTAAGGACTGGCACATGTACATTCATACTGCTTAATTATCAAGACATTATCTGGCCAAATTTTTTTGTGGTGACAACTAACTTCTACCAGGTAAAGTTTAGGCATGATTTCAGGAAGAAGGAATTCCAAAATGCAAAAGAGGGTTTAGCCATGTGAAAGGAAGTTTTGATCTGGTTTAATTATCCTTAAAGATTGACAGTTTTTAAATCATCACCATTCAAGTTAAACAAAAGCTCTTAAGAGGATGAACTCAGACAGGCTGTCACAAGTTCATCTGGCAACAGAAGTGTGTAAACCCCAATGCTTGAAAATATATCAAAAGATTAGAAGCACTTCTTGGCAACCCAACACTAAGGCATAGGGTTTTTCCATTAAAAATGATTGCATTCTCAGTGTTTCAGGAGGCCAGTACATGCCATTCACAGATTTACAGATCAGAATCACTAGCTTCAATAATAAAATTAATTACTGAAGAAAAAAAAATGGTTGTTCTGGTTCTTCTATAGCTTGTTTTATTTGCAATACTTTACCAAGTCCTTACTATCTTTATTTTGTGGATGGAAAAACTAGCGAAAGTGAAACGTCATCCCAGAATTATCCAGCAGATGAGTTATCTGAAGGTAGGATATGGTCCGCATCCCCAGATACTTACTTTCTCTTCCTCTCCTTCCTCTAGGAGCTGATTATCTTTATCTTGCACAATTACTAATTCCCTTTTTGGGGATGTAACTGCCCTCCACTTGTCCAATTTTGTTAAACCTGAAATGACTTTTCTTAGTCTCTAGCTTCAAGATTTCCATGTCTGCCTCAGCACTGAGTAAGCAGTTAATTTGCAAGCTTACAAGAGTTTTCCAGTTGCATGAGTCAGTCTTACAAATTACAACACTTCTCTTTACAAACCCCTCTTGTGGCCATAGTTCAACACTGCTACCCACCTACCAGAAATCCTGCTTAACAACTGGATGCACAGGTAGCAGCCCTGAAGATAGGTCTAGACAAAACATTAATATCCTTGGTCATCCTTGACAATCCTTGGCAGAGGAACACAGACGTCATGATTGAACCCAGATTTGGTAAAGGCCATGTAAGATTTCAGTCAGATTGTTAAGAATTCAACCCAGGCTACAGTCTGCAGTCTTAAACTCAGGAATGTCTGTCATTGAACAGTGAAAGATGAGAATAACACCTTATCACTCATTACAGCTTTGTGAAGAGAAGAGTTGGAAGGGTTAGAAGTCTGAGAATCCTTGATCTGTTTCTTCTACAGCTGAGTAGAAAGACTTTGGCTCACATTAGAAAGCTGATTTTTAAAACAACCAACAACATGCACAGTAGCTGCATTGGATAAGGTTGCAACAGCTGGAAGGCAGGATAAATGCGAGCAAACATTTATAAGCCTTTTGCCTCCTTCTATCTTTTCCATTCTCCAGCCATGCTTCCCAGCCAGTTTGCTGACACCCAGAAGAGTGGAAGGATGGGTTAAATGCTGCAATACTGATGGGTTTTCAGCAGCTTGGAAGAAAGAACAAGAAAGTCAATACCGATCTTGTAAAGACTCTGACCTACTAGAAGTCTCTAAGTGTATAATTGTACTTGTCAATAATACCCATCTGATTCATACTCTTGAAAAGTACATTTTTTTAAGAGATCTCTTAGATTTGTCTTAAAAGATACTTAAAGAATTGTATGATGAATACATCAATACTTTCAAGAACATGATGCAGAACAAGCTCATCATTGATTTTTGTTTCCCTGTTTCTTTCATTCAGATATCTGTGCAGCTAAAAATAATTCAATTACTACTCAGGTCAGTTGGGGAGAGAATTTTAACTACTTTCCATTTCCAATAATACATGCATTTTTCCCCTTCATTTTGTCTTTACCTTGCCTTTGGATACATTCATAGATACCCATTCTGTCCTGCGATTAGCGGCACTCCCTAGGCCTTATTTCCTTTTTAAGGAAGTACTTCTTCTAGATTCTGGAAAGGAATTAGCATGCAAGGAAGTCAATGTAAGTTTTGGCACACTCATCTTCAACAAGGTTTAGGGAAGGCCTCAGATGATGTTTTTCCTAAGTTCTATCCCTCAGAGACAAATAAGAATTAGGTTTGAAAGCCGTAACCACCACTAAATCTCCCACAGCAAGACAGAACCACTTAGTTATACAGAACATAAGTTTATAAAGATTCTCAGCAAAACTACTAAAAAAGGCATGAGCGAAGAGTGGGTGGCAATCTATATGTGAATATCAGAAGAAACACGGCTCCCAAGACTCCACTCCCAGCAGCAAAATTGAGAAAGGTGCTGTTGTCACAACTGCCAGACCAGTGCTCTTGATGACCCCACAGACCCTGAAGTCTGCACACCAGCAGGCTGGCTAGAAGGCTGCAGCACATCACACATACCTCTCTCTCTGTGTTAGACCAGTAGCAACAGGCATCTCAAAGATATTTCTTCACAAGGAAAAACAGTCAATGGACAGCATTGTGATGTAAGATTTATGAAAGCTGAAGTAAGCACGATCCCAAGGCAAAGGATTGCTTCACAACAACTGATCATTTGTAAGGGATAAAAAAGGAATGTCCAAAAATTAAGCTTGATGTCTCCTCAAGAACAATCACAAAAATCTGATGAGAACCTATCAGCCAGCACTCCTTGGCTTCTGCGTCCAGACCACATGGACTCACACATTTTGAACTTTATGAATTTGGAGAGTGAATGCATAAAATCAACTTGCATAAAGATTTCGTAAATAAATATCACATTCCTGTTCCAAAAGATCTTGCACTGAATTTTATTGTGTTAATTTCCCTGCAAGTGAAAGTCACACATCTGCATGCCTAGGATTCTTCTACAATTTTATTTGGAAATGCAGAGCAGGAAGACTGGAGCAAATGGCTTCACAGCCTGTTCCTTATGTATAGAGAAGAGTGGTATTGCCTTCTTTCCATCCCTGTGGGGCTGTAGGCCCAGAGCAGCTGAGAAAAAGAGTATGTCTTGAGGCTGGTTATTCCCAAGCTTTCCCTGCACCGATTTCCTAAATATCAGGAAGACATCTCTGCTCCTTTAATCTATCCTGCCACTTCAGGAAAAAAATTTGAGGACAAAAAATCTAAAATTCTAAATTGTAAATTCTTCTGTGGTAAACTTTTCTTCCTTACAGAGAGGAACATGCAGTGTTGAGTCCTGTCCTTACTCCTTCTTACCACATGGCAACATTCTCAGCATAAAATCCCCTGCAACATCCAGCTTTGGCCCTGCTAGTCTAGAGAGAGATTTCTCACTGAGAGTAATGATTTTGAGATGAATTGGCATGCAGATACAACTAAAATTACTCTGAGGATGAATTCTGCAAAGAATGATCTCATGAAGTCTTGCACTGAAATGCATCAAGACTGCACATTTGTTCTAGTGCATGGACTAGAATTGTTCTTTTATTTTTGTGCATAGTTAAACAATGCTGTCTATCAATCAAGAAGATTATTTCTACTGCAGGGTATTTCCCAGGAGTATTTTTATACTGACTATGGTGGGCTACTGTAAATAGGGTAATACCCAACTGGGAAATCTACTTCTTGATTCTGTTTTTTCACTCCAGTTGCAACTAAAATGTCTTTGTGAATATTCATGTAACCTGAGTAATAATCTTACTCAATGTCAGTAAACTCTTCATAAAAGCAAGCCTCTGCTGCTGCCCTTGTCATTTATGTTGTGGAGGAAAGGCTGGAACAGGCTATATTTAGCAGTTTTGTGTATAGAAAAGTCAGATACAGAAATATATGGTGATGGACAATGAGTCCTTGGTTTCTGCAACTGAAATGTCATCGGTGAATCCTATTGGAGCTTCCCAAGATGGTAGTCCTTGTTTAGTTATAGCACGGTTCTATCTTCATTGGATTACCATGGTCACATTTGGAAACTGATGCTAAGGAGAGCATGGCTTATCAACTCTGCCCTGTCTGCACTGCAGCTATCACTTGAAACTGAAAAGCAACCATCACAAGTAGCCCCAGGGCATGTTGCAGTAATACAGGGAGTGAAGAAAGCCCACAGTCACACTGGCAGAGGCTACGTATTTAGGACATCTTCAAGGGAAATCTATATCAAAAGAAAAAAATAGGTCTTTTTAAAAAAGGTAAAAATTACTATGGATAGTTTCAGAGTGTTCCAAACTGTCTTCTGACTGCTACGAAATAAACATGCAAACAAAATAAGTGTGTGTGATCATTAATCCTTGCTGATTTCCAGTTATTTTATGGAACTGAAGTCCACATCTCCATTCCTGTCAGTCAGATATGTTCTTCACCTATTCCTTACCATTTCTGTCCTACTGAAAGACCTTAAGGTTAAGATGCCTTTCAATCTCCTTGAGGACTCTCCTAGTCTTACAAGACAGAGAGAAACGCAGAAGTGAAAATAAAAGAGGAGTTCGCTCTGCTCTGCAGAGGTTGTTGCCTGGACTTTTGGGTCTTCTGAAATTCCTGCATGGCCTGAACTCCCTTATCATCAGTCCCTTAAAAGGTGGAGGGCTTACCTTCTCTCTTCGTCACTTTGCAAAACATTTACTTACCGATGCAACACAGTGCAGCCATGGCTGGCACTGCCACCAGCCAGGCTTTTATCTCTCATCTACAGGCTGTGATCTAGGCTACAGGCCCTTCCGACAATTCCTCCATATGGCCCTGCGCACGCGGCCTGGGGCTGCAATCCACCCCTCACCAGGAAATAAGCAGGGCCATATGCTTCTGATCCCCTGGCAGGAGCAGGCAGCAAGAGGGTCAGGGAGGGAGGGAGCCCTGGCTGCACACCGCAACTCAAATGCTGGCTTAGGGCAGGTGATTGCTCCCTACCACTCCTTGCCAAGAAGTTACCAGTTTCTGAGATTAAGTGGGTGGGATTTTGGCTTCCTGAGACGTAATTCCTTTTGTTGAGAGGTTTTGTGGTGGTGAGCAGCCTGCTACAAGTGGCTGAGTCTTTCAGCCCTGCACAGCAGAAGGTAAAATATCTTTCCAGGCTCTTAAGGCACTGTATGCGCCCGTACGAGGAGACAGTCTGCTGAAGCCATCTTCCCTTGAACAGTTTTGGGTTGGAGTTTGGCACCACAGCAGCACCGCAACAATCACTCATGTAAGTTTCCTGTCACATAGTCCCTTCCTTGAAGTCCACGTAAAACTCAAACCCAACCCTAACTGCAGATTTTGCTTCCTCAGCTCAGGCTGCACAGACTCCAGTTTCAGGTTTATTGGACTCTCCAGCGCTGTCTTCACCACCTCTCACCACGTGGAAGTCGTTGCACAAGTTACACCTCGCTCAGGTGTTGTCTCCCACCTTGCCAGCCTCTTCCCTCTGGAGTAACTCCCTGCAGTCCTATTGACATATTTCTCCACAAAATGCATCAAGCAACAAAGCAAGAAGGGACTAATGCCTGTTGAGTCACACACACTTCTGGGCATTTTTTTTTTTTCCTTTTACATTTCTCTGCCTGCCCTGAAAATGCCTCTTTTCTTGTGCTGGTGTAACCAGCCTACAGGACAGCACAGGAGACAGGAAGCTGAAACAGAGATGGCTGCCTTCTGCTCTGTGCACACTGCTGAGGGCTGCCATACACAGCTTGAAGCTTATCTGCCAGCATGTCTGAGAGGCAGATGTGAGTCACAAGGGGTGAATATTTGGAGACGGGCATGGTAATGACCAACAGTTGCATTTATTCCATATTCATTTCAACTTCGGGCTAACATCCGTAAAAGCACCTCTGTGTCACTGGCCCACTGAAAGCATACTGCCTTCATGTTAAAGGTCAAAATACATTTATAACAATCCAAAGCAAACAAACCTCAAGTCAAAAGCCTGAGTTTGCCTCTGCTTTCTACTATTTGAGCCTGGGGATGAGTGGAAGTGTCCCTTGGGTAGCAAGAAGCACTACCCAACTGTTTGCCCCCTTCCGTATTTATTGTGGGTGTTTTCATCTCATTCATCCCAGTGGAAACCCTTTGCTTCAGGAACCAACAAGTTTCATCGCCTTTGCCTTCACAGCACCCTACGCAGGCAGGAATAGATCATAGATTCATTTGACGGAGGATGCAGAGAAGGCAGAGTTACTGAATGCCTTCTTTGCTTCAGTCTTCAGTACCAAGGCAGGCCCTCAGGAATCCCAGGCCATGGGGGTATGAGAAGAAGCCCACAGAGAGGGTGACTTTCCCTTGGTGGAGGAGGACTGTGTGAGGGATCACTGTGCGAGGTCCTGTGCAGCCTGCTGTAGGTGACCCTGCTTTGGCAGGAGGGTTGGACTAGATCACCCACAGAGGTCCCTTCGAACCCCGAACATTCTGTGATTCTGTGATAGTCCAAGGTCTGTAGCAAATCTGCCTCCTGACTATTGGCCACCTCCATGAGTGGAGATGCGTTTATGGCCTGTGGCAGGGACTGTGGACAGAAGTTTGTCCCTGTGTTTATTTTCCCACTCCTCTGACATTTTGGGTGGTGTCTCTCAGTGCCTGACTCCTTGGAAATGTAGTGGGAATACATTTACAGGCACCACAATCACACACCTGGTGACCATGCCGCCCCATTCCACCCCTCATCAATCAGCTTAGAAATTAACACCTCTGACAGCGGCACCCACAGGCAGGTTAGCACAGACCCGGCCAAGGCAGGACTCACACCTACACATTCCTCCCAGACTTCTGACATGTAACGGTGCTCTACCTGACAACCTCTTGAGGAGTGGAAGCTGCAGGTGAACTAATTTACCCATCTTGCATGCATGATGAACAGAACTTGTGCAGGACTTGACACTCAGGTGCAGGGAGACCTACCTATCTCCAGCTCAGCATCCATTATATAGTAGTAGCTTTTACAGTCCTCTGTCTGCCAGATGCACAGCTGTTTTACAGAGCACCACAGCAGAGCAACACATGCATTTTGCCAGCTCACTACCAGTAAAATCAAATTAACAACGGAGAAGGAACATTAATTTAGCTTTTTCGAAATGAGGGTTTTGCTGGAAGCCACAACAATCACCAGTTCAAATCCCCAGCTTTTACCAGGTAAAATTCCTTCCTGAGAAGAATGATCTGTGTAAATCAATTTACTTTCTTTTTTCTTTTAAAATGGTATTAATTTCTCACATTTCCCTTAAAAATAATTAATTGTTATTATTTGTCGATCTTATTTAAGATTTTTTTTCATTGTCTCTTCACCTACCACATCTCTCTCTGTCATTCTTTCCCTTTAGGTCTCAATTATTCTCAAGTTTTATGTCATTAAGATTATTACTTATGCACCAATAGCAGTACAGATAAGTTTTACTTTTTCCTATCTGAAGTCTGAATTATCACATTAAAAAATAAATAAAGGCTTACCAAGGGCTACTCTCTTCCTGACCCTTCCTGTTATTTTCATCAGTTGATAAGTGTAGACATTTACGAACAATAGATTTCATAAGCTTTTGAGACCTGATGTGATATTAGATGTATTTACACATTGGAAAAGTAAACAGTTCAGGACAGCGAGAATCTTGCTTACAGACTGTACTAAACAACATGGTCACTCCATCCCTAGAGAAGCAGGCAGTCTGGATCTTGTAGATGACACACATGGGCTTTTGGGAACTACTGCCCTATACTGGAATCAGAGAGCCAATTAGTGATGGCCTGTTTATACAATATATACATAAGACGTTAGTGAACCAGTAGCAGTGTACTCGCATGCACACGGCATATGAAGTATTTTGTCACATCACTTCTCTTTTGGTACTTCTTAGGAAGACTTCTGACATTTCCTTTGGACACATAGGACATATGACATGCCTATTCTTCCTGTCTGAGCAGTGAAAAAAGCACAGGTTCCCAAAGAAAAAAGTGTCTTCACACAAGATCTTTTCACAGACCTCCCGCAGCACTACAGCGATGCAGAGAGCTGTGCTCTGTGGTAACACAGCTCTCCTCCTCTGGTTCCCTTCCTCTATTTTTCTGTATTAGCTGCTATTCTTTGCATTATAGGAGTCTGCAAAAGTCCAGCCTACATTAGGACTGTGTTTTGCAGGATGGGGTACGCTTACCTAAGGAGAGTGAGTCTCTACCCTCAGAATCAAAAACTTACACTGAAGCTTACAGGAAAAGGGGAAAGCATCACCATCCCTATATGACAGAAGCTATTGGTCACAGGTGACACAACTTGTGGCAGCGCTGAAGAATGAACATCAGGCAGAATTTCACCATCATTTTAAGTGGCAATGCCATTTATTACTGGCATAAACAGCCTTGCACCTGCCCTTTCCCTGACTGCTTAGCTTGGTAACATTTCAGTCCTCCACATCCTCATGATAAAGCAAACATTTTTGCACCACAGAGTGAAGGAAGTCTGATTCAGAGGCAAAAACAAACAGGTGTTTAGTCCACTTCACTAGGAGGATCTATTGCTTTCACTGGCACCACAGAAGAGAGAAGGAACAAGGAGTCAAGGGCAAAACTGTGATTTCTAGAGACAGCACCAGTTTATGTGGGTTAGTGGCCACGGCCAAGCTACCCTGCTTTGTTAGTCAGGAAACAAAGTTTCTAATGCAAAGGAACATGAATTCTGCCTTGCCTTCTTGGTGTGTCTGCAGCATGGCAAGGTAAACCTGTGCCACCTTCAATCCATGCAAATGAAATACAAGTAGGAGAAAAACTCTGCAATTCAGGGGAGAATTGTTCATGTGATTATGCAGGCTCTGCATAGGCTTGCAAACGGAGTGCCTACCACCACAATTAACACACTGCATTCCCATTGTACAGTAGCCGTGCTATGAGTACACATAAATGTTAAAGCATCACAGGGCTCTCAGGTGTTAGTGCAGTACTCACCGATAAGAACAAATATCATTAGGTATGCCTAGTGAAGACTTTGTCCTTGAAAATCATCAGAAGGAAATTTACAATGGAGGAGTTATTTGCAGAGATCTGCAGAAATCTTGTTGCCTGCTGGGACATCTTATCAGCAGTCACTCCATTCAGGATCCTCTATATGCACCTCTCCTACGAAGACAGGCTGAGAGAGGTGGGCTTGTTCAGCCTGAAGAAGAGAAGGCTGCGGGGAGACCTGATTGCAGCATTTCAGTAATTAAAGGGAGCCTGTAGGAAGGATGAGGACAATCTTTTTAGTAGAGACAACAGTGACAGGACGAGGGGTAATGGTTTTAAACTAAAACAGGGTAGGTTTAGGCTGGATATAAGGAAGGAATTCTTTACAATGAGGGTGCTGAAACACTGGAACAGATTACCCAGAGAGGTAGTGGAGGCCCCATCCCTGGAAACGTTCAAGACCAGGTTGGACAGGGCTCTGAGCAACCTGATCTAGTTAGCGGTGTCCCTGCTCACTGCAAGGGGGTTGGACTAGATGACCTCTAGGGGTCCCTTCCGACCCAAAACTTTCTATGATTCTATGATTCTACGATATGGGTCTTGGACAAAGAATGCTGCAACCCAACCCCAGCCTTTGTCTAATGTCATTTGTGCTCACAGGTGTCAAAGCAGCCCTACTCCTTCTTCCAAAATGTAGTCCTCTGGATCGCAGAAAATGAGTGCACAAAAAACTATTTTGCATGTCTGCTACAAAATTAGAATTCTGTCCTGCCTCTTACAACACTACATGTGAATGTAGTGCAAGACATCTGTTGCTGGGCCTGCTGCCAACTCCAGAGGACTCAGTGTAAAACCAAAGTTGAGAAGGATGCAGTTACGGAGCTATAACAATTGTATTTTCTGGATCCTCCATAGTTCTTTTTCTTCAGGACCAGTGGGGATAGAAGTCTTTTCAGTTAACATAGTGCTCTAGAAAGGCACCCATCCTGTGCTGCCTGGCAGGAATTCTGATTTTGCTCCTTTTCATTTCCTTCTTCTTCATCCCTTCCACTTCCCAATCTAAAACACAACACAGTTCAGAAAAAATAAACAGTGTGTATGCTGCACAAAGAAAATATACTGAGTGTCTTTGCACAGCCCCAGGATGAAATTAGTCATTTATGAAGTGGTCAGCAGTTCCTTACAAAGTGGACAGGTGTCTTTCCACCTTCTTAAGCGTGCTTTGCAACAAGGTAAAAATGACTGGTGAATATGTACTGTTGGGGTGTGTGAAAGGAGAACAGTAAAAGCCCCAAGCTCTTCCCAAAGCTTCCCACAGATTCCTGCTGAGGAGGTGGTGCAGGGTCAAGTTTCCTAGATGGAAGAGCATCAGCAGAAATCCTCAAGAATTCAGCACGCTGCTGAAAGCATTGACATGAAAAGCCTGTAGAATATGATTTCTTTTTTCATGCCTCCCTCCATTTTAGTAGCCTTTCCTCAAGATTTACAGTTGTATAAATAAATTCACGTCTTCGGCTGACCTTATCCTTCCAATCCCTCTCCAACTGCTCACTTCAGTGCCAGTGTAATTATCTCCCCAAGAGATAAATAGACTAATGGTACAGAGAAATGCAGAGAAGCCATTGTGAAGTATTGTCTGAACCTGTTAGGGTTCTATAGAACAGTTCTGTAATGAAAGACATTCAATAACATTGCAATTCAGAGAAGAGTTCAATCAAGCTGCATAAATTCTCTTCTTTCCTTCCTACTGTGCTCCTGTGCTTTTTCAGACAGAACAGCCTGACCCCTGTATTATGGGGCTTTGGAGCTTGGGTTTGTTTGTTTGTTTTTCTATAAATGAGTCCACTAACAAAGCTATGAGAAGGATTTACTGGATCATGGGTTGCGGTTCATACATGAGGCTGGCTAGGAGACAGACAGGACTGATCACAGAGGAGATTAACCACTAAGTTTAGAGGGAACAAGGCCATCCCAAAGATGGATAAAGTGGCCGTAAAAGGGACCCAACAATAATCCTCTTATCTAGTTTGTAAAACCCTCTCCCTCCCGGAGAGGAGAGATCAAGAGAGCACATTTATCACAGAAAGGCCCAAAATCGAGAGGGTAGGTAGAAAGTGGAGCAAAAAAAGAGCTTACAACTCTAAACCACATTTTAGTTCAGAGGTGCAGGATGCTCTTCAGATGCTGCTTGAATGGTGGATAATTTACAGCCAATGCTGAAACCAACATCTGCCATCTGGGATAGTTTATTCTGCTGGGAATCTGAGGAACAAGAAAGCCTGGTTAGGGTCAACATGCCCCTATTATGCTTTGGTTTTGAATCTTTGTACTATAACACCTGTGACCTGTGTGTCTGCCTTTTTTTCATAACGAAGGTAGATGATAGCACTGTAGAAGCAGAACTGACATTAGCCTCACAAAATATCAAACACAAAGGTGTTGTTGGCATCATGTTATTGTGATGTATTTTTATGATGACTTGAGAAATGCAATGCTTCTCTCTGACAACTGAATTTTCAGTGGTATTGCTCCACCACAGAATTGCTCAGTCCTCTTCCTTTGTAAAAGTAGTGGAAAGAACAGCCACAAGAAAAACGCATTTCATTTGCTGTGCAAGTGAGTTTCTAAAGTGATTCTTTTATCCAGAAATTAAAAACAAACAGTTAAAAGAGAAAACGCTCATCTTCCAGTCTCAGGACAAGCAAACTTATCAAAATGACAACTTTATAGAAGTTGTTTTTCTGGCTCTGACCTCAAGCATGTTTAGACCGATATCCTGCCCAATATTGTAGACTTCAGATGAACACTAATAAACAAACTTCTAACATACACTGTACTAAAATAATCTGCCACTAAGGGAAAGTTTTTTAACCCGATCTGGTTAAATTTAACTCAATTCCTACACTTCAGGAATTTCTAGAGAGCAGCTGCCAGAGGTCAGTGTATGTACAACTACAAAAAGTCTAACCTTTCTAAGAACTCTGTATTCGTGAATTCACAAGTTTTCATCTATTAGTTATCATTCAAAAAGAAACTGTATCTTTCTGCTGACTTTAAATGTATTGTGTCCAGTTCCATGGAACATCCCATATGTCCAGATACCCTTTGGGGGGAAAAAGGGAAATGTGAGCAGTGAGAATGTTTGCACCTTTTCCTGTGTTATTTCTGTTCAGTCTTATTTGCCTTCTCTTTCAGCTACACAGCGGCAGTCTTTGACAGCAACCCCTTCTTGGGCTTCCCATGAACAGTAGACAGCTTATTCCTTGCTTCCCATAAACCAGCTGGGAGACTGGAGAGCAAGCAGAGCACTACCACCCCCTTTTTTAACACATTGCAACATCCCTAGATGAGCTAGTCTCCAAAAACATGGGATAAAAAGGATTTCCACGGGATTTTAAGCCATGCTACCCCAGGAGGGGCAGGTAAGGAATAGTCTCATGGGGTCTTTTACACCTTCTCCAAAGCTCCTGAAGTTTCTAGTGAGACGAAGTGCTACAGCTTCACCCTCCAGTGAATTTCAGAACAACTCACATAAAACCATGACAATAAAATGTATTTACACTGAACTACCTATTTGAATATGAATCTTGTGCATGTTGCTAAAAAACACCCTGATTTCAAGCTTAGATCTGCCACTGGTCAGAGACAGACTGGCATCACTTTGTTCCCAGGAATGTGAAATACAAAAATAATAATAATTAACCAGACTAATTGGATAACATGCAAGTCAGCAATTTTTCAGCTTTTGCAATGTGAGTTCTAACAAAAGCAATGAGACTGTGATATAGATATGCTCTGTGATGCTCCATTTAACACTACCAGTTACGAATACTGTGTAAAAGGCTGTCTAAAATACACACTTACAAATCCTTAGGCGGATGTACTGACTTAACCCATTCAGTGCTCTGGTTTCGTGGTGGCTGACACTGGTTTCCACTGTTTTGCAATAAACCATAAATTGCTCCCTAGTCCTAGGTTTGATCTTGAAGGATGGCTATACGAATCTGCTCTTTTCTTGTTATCTACACCTAATCCACAAAAGAGTCTGTTATAGATGTGTCAACAAATTTCAGCTCTCTCCTTCACGGAGTTTATAGATCTTACGTGCTTTGCTGCATTTCTGTGAAGCTTCGGAGTATGTTTCCTGCTGATACACTGTAAGTGAATTAATGCTTCTTAGATGGAAAGCACAGAGGCAGAGAGAGAAGTCAGCTAATCTGTTATAATAATTTTCTACCTGTATTTCCAAGAGGCAGCAAATAAGGTGCTGGACATAAGACGAGAATACAAACAACGGGGTTCTATGACACTGGTAAAACACTATTCATCACAGCTGAAGGGCAAAACACCAACTATGTCTAAAAAATGGGTACAATCGGAGAGTGTAATAAGTGCAATGCTCTATGAAAACTGGGAAAGAGGCTTTCTTCTGTTATTGTGGACCTACTGTGAAGAATTATTCATTAATCCTGAAGGATACTGCAGAACAGAGGTATTTGTGAAACAGAGTCATCTATTTCATAAGAGCAGGCATCTGATGGAAGTCTGTTGCCTTCAAATGGTGTTATACCATTTTGCACCAGTGGAGGATTTATCCCACCCTTTTTATACAGATTTTTTTTTAAAAAGGTTGTTCATTACCTTCCATCCATGCAGCTGTTACTCATTCCATCCTCCCTACAGTTATTTTAGCACATCTGTAATCTTCAGTTCAGGCAAAGCAAGAGCTCAGTTTCTCTTTTGCTAAGTCTGGACCATGTCGTGGTTTTGGGCCTAGCACCATGTTGCGCCAGAAACAGAATAGTGCAAGGAGAAAACGAGTTCCTTCAGGGACGATGACCATCTTTCTGTTGGTTCTGAGGTTCATTCTTTGCTATATGTCTGGTCTTGACTTGCAAGATGCAACAGGAAGATAAAAAGTTGTGTACAGGTACAGAGTCAACAGCCTTCTCACCAGTGCTAGGGTCAGCTGCACCACAGTGTGAAGTGGGGACAAAAATTTCTTGCCAATATGCAGAGCAAAACTGGAAGGAAAAGCCTTTGTCTTTTGGTCACAGGTGGGTCACAAAACATGTTAGAAAGCTTTGCCTTACAAAGCCACTGAAGCCAAACTAACCCATTTAAAAGTCAGGTGCCAGATATTAGGCTGTGACTGATATTTGCTGGAAGCAAACTTGCACAGCATTAAAAGGATGAATCATTTCTAAAAGTGGCACTAGCTTCCCTGTGAACTCAACTTCTCTTTGAGTTGGCCTAATACATTTGTGTTGTCTTTATCTTACTTGTCTTTGCTGCAGAAAAGGGTTGTTCTATAGATACAACTGTGTACATGGTTTGTCTTTTTTATTATACACATGGGGTTGAAATGTTGCGTGTACCTTTTCACATTAATGCAAATAGACGTCTTCCTGCAGATACTCTGTGAGTTGAGAAGATGCTTGCTCCATATACTTGATAGACACTGTGGCAGGCTGAGATCCAGGCATCAGGGCTGACTATAATCCAGTAGAAATGTGTGAGGAGAATCACCCTGATGAGTTAGGAATCGAATGTTGACATCAGGCCTGGGAGGAATTAGAACTCAACCCAATTAAGCACACAAAAAACCTCCTACACTTCAGCAGAACTGGAGCTCTTGTTGTTTGACCCCTGCAATACCAAAACAAATTTAGCCATTTCAAAACCAGTGACTGAAGGAACTATGCTGACATGCGTACCTGCCAACTCTTCTGTCTAAATAAAGCTCAAATTCTTACTTTTTCCTATGCCTTATCAAATTTTCTACCCTTTTCCCAATTTGATATCAGAATTGCTTCTCTGTGAGCCAGCCAGTTTATAACCATAGAATATACAAACATCCATAGCCTCCACGACATACAGAGAAAATTAGTATTTTGCAAAGCATAAGACTGAGCTCACAAAATATTTTTTTTCTCAGTAATGTACTTTAATATTAAGCCTCTAAACCACCTCCGGAGTATGAAAGCTGGGAAAGAGTGTACCTACGAATTGTTCAGGGCCAAACTCTGCAGTCAGCCACTACAATGTAAAAAGTATGTGCAGATGACGTCTTCTAGACTGCCACAGCGCAGCTCTCATCAGGATCCTTATTGTAGCAATATTTCATTCTCTCCAGAAGAACTGCTCTGTCACACAATGCACAATGCTTCCAGCTGGCTTGAATGAGCTGTATGCACAATGCCTGCTGCTGATTTCTGTCCATAGTCTTTTTCTGTTTGGTCTTGGGCAATGAAGTCAATGAATCTGCAGTGTCTTTCCTGAGTGTTTTATAAAGACGTAACACAGTGTCACAACTATAGTAACCAAGAAGAAACATGGTGTGCATGCATGTATTGTATTGCATACACCAGCTTCCAGAATGATCAGTTCTCTCCACTTTCTTTCACTGCCTCCTCCTCCATCTCTTCATTAAGTCAGTGAGCTTCCTCTGACCCTTCCCACACCTCTGCTATGAATAAATGGAAAACCTCTTCCAAAGCTCAGTACTGACAGATTTTCCTTTCTCAAACACTAATGCGCATGTAACCTGCTGGGCGCTGTTTTGTAGAAATAATGATGAAATATTCATGGGAGCATGATGGTAACAAATAAATGGAGCAAACAGAGACTACAAAGCAAGACAAGGGGTCATTTATCACACTATTTTAAGACAAAAAATGAAATAACAATGCAGTCTTCCGAAGCCTGCTGGGTGAAGCATGAGCCTTCAGTTAAGCCTATCGGTATCCGATTCCTTTCTATTGCCATAGTAAATCAATCTGCTGGCCTCTGCTTCCTCCTTCATATGATAGCTCCCACTGTAAAATCTCCTGGGTATACCAAAATGGATAGACCTTGCACGATAGACAAGTGTCTGTCTAGATAAGGGTGAATAATAACATATGTAGGAAGACTGACAGTTCAAAACAGAAACTAACATGAATTAGAAAATATCACCATGGAAGTTATTCAGAAATCAGGGCAATGGTCATGGCACCTTTGGCAAAGTCTGAAAGCAGTGGAGGGGCTACTTTCCGAAAGACATTTAGAAGTTTATCATCCATGTTTCTTTCAGTCTTAGGCAATGTCCTGGGTTCAACTAGGACAGGGTTAATTCTCACCAGAAGCCAGGAGGGGACACAGCCGGCCGGCTGACCCAAACTGGCCAAACAAAGGAGGTATTTGATACCATGTGCCATCATGTTCGGTTCCAGGGACGAAGCTGGCCAGGAGGGAAGTTAATCACGGCTCGGGAGTGCACAGGGCATCAGGCGGTGAGAGTTGTTCTGTGCATTTCGCTGTTTGTTTTGTATATTCTCCTTATTAGTATTGTTGTTGTTACTGTTTGCTTCATTTTCTGTTCTGTTGAACTGCCCTTATCCCAACCCATGGGGTTTTTTTGCCTTTTTCTTTCCATTCTCCTCCCCACCGCAGCAGAGGGAGGGGTGGTAGAGTGACCACATGGCCCTTTGTTGCCCGCCATTGGCAGCCAAACTACAACAGGCAAACAAAAAAAATTGTCAACGGGGTATTTTTTCCTGGAAATTGCTAGAACTTCACACTTGCTAGAGAACAAAGTGGGACTCCAATTTTTAAGTAGTGATTTCCACTCTCACAAAGTAGATTCAAAGCACTAAGCAATCAGGACGGTGATACTTTTACAATGGATTTGCAGAGGTGTAAATGAGTCTAAGCAAAGACCATGGCACCTGATGCACAGACTGCAGTTAGCTGCGAGGATATGAAAGCAAGTTGCCCTTGTCTTCACTACTGCAAAGTCACAGCATTTTGATCACGGATTTGATTTATCCCATTTATTGCCTAAAATGATAAAGTGTTTGAGTAAAGCAAAGACTGTGAAAATTCCATCTACTGCTTAATCAGATCTGTGCTTATGTGGAAACTTCAACTGCACTTTGAAAAGCAATGGTCTATTGTTCTCTGCTTCACAAAATCACAGAGCCACTTCACAGAGCAGCTGCAGGAGGTGGGGGCCCAGGAGGCCCCTCATTCACCACCTACACAGAGCAGCCTCCAACGATGGAGACCTCAGGGCCCTCAGGACAGCTCCTCCAGGACTTCTCTATTATCCTTGGAAAGAAAAAAGAGTTTCTTGCTGTAAAGAGCTTGTCCTTCTCCTCATCTCACTGATCTACTCCCCATAGGCACCGAGGTGCTGCTAGGTGCCCTGAAGTTCTCTCTGCTTCCAGCTGAATCAACCCCAGGCTCACAGCCTTGGTTTTACCTGCAAACTTGACAGAGTGTTTTTCATGACCTCCCCAGTTCACCACTAGAGACAGTAACCAGCGCAGGACCCAGAGCAGATCTTGCGGGACCCCATGGGGCACCAGCCTCCAGGTGGAGATGGCCAACTGACCACCACCTCTGAGCTCAATCACCCAGCCAGGTGTCTACCCACCTGGTAGAACACCCACACAGACTGTAACATCTATCAAGGATTGAAGAACATGGTGGGAGACTGTTGGAAGCCTTGTTGAAACCCATGTAAATTATATCCCCTTTTCTCCACTTGTCTACAAACCTGTTTGTTTTATCACACAAGGTAACCATCTGGTTCAGGCATGATTCACCCCTGGTCGATGATACTGACAGATTGTTCTACCAATCACATTCTTCTCCCTCATGTGCACAGGGATGTGGTCCAAGAGGATGCATGCCACAATGGTCTCAGGGAGTAAAGTGAGTCTGACTGGCCTCTGGTTGCCCAGATCGTCTTTCCTCACAGAATCACAGAATCACAGAATCACAGAATGTTCAAAGGGACCACTGTGGGTCATCTAGTCCAACCCTCCTGCCAAAGCAGGGTCACCTACAGCAGGCTGCACAGGACCTTGTCCAGGACGGTCTTGAATATCTCCAGAGAAGGACAATCCACAACCCCTCTGGGCAACCTGTTCCAGGGCTCCGTCAACCTCAGAGTGAAGAAGTTCTTCCTCATGTTCAGAAGGAACTTCCTCTGCCTCAGATTGTCCCCGTTGCCCCTTGTCCTGTCGCTGGGCACCACTGAAAAGAGTTTGGCCCCATCCTCCTGACACCCACCCTTCAGATATTTATAAGCATTTATAAGGTCCCCTCTCAGCCTTCTCTTCTTCAGGCTGAACAAGCCCA
>Ga0065711_1004405_pt1 | contig 39554 bp, 27 predicted proteins | sample Hoacrofraction12_FD_59098 | JGI IMG/M metagenome (GOLD analysis project Ga0065711, IMG submission 59098) | Hoatzin crop microbial communities from Cojedes, Venezuela - Epithelial fraction 12 v2 (version 2) | ecosystem: Host-associated > Birds > Digestive system > Esophagus > Crop | place... | reverse complement strand
CATATCTGTACATGCAATTACGCTTATATTGGATAGGCTACAGACGTAAATCACACGCTGTTCACACGCCCCACATTCCCTTATGATTGGTAACTACGCACTAACGCCAATAGCAACAGACTGCCTCCACGTCCTTGAACACATCTTGTTTTTGCTAACCCACATCATGTGCGCTATCAGAACTTTCTCAATGGCTATTCTTAGCTGTCCTTTCCAGTAGCCTGTTCAATCATGCTGTTTTGCTTAAGCGGCCTAGTCGTGCTAATTCTCAAGTTATATTGACCCCAACAGCAGATCTACCCTGCTCTCCTTGCACAGGCAGGGAGCTCCTGCCACTCCAAATGCAGACAGCTCACCCTGGGGCCCCAAACAGCTGACAGGTTGATCAGCGGGCTGGATGGACTGATCCCGTGGTTGGAGCAGTGCTAGGGAAGGACCGTGGCATAGGACAGGCAGGAACTTGCAGCCAGGCTGGGAAAGTAGAACCACTCTGTCAGAGCCAGGCTGATGTAGTATCAGCTCAGCTCTGTGTAACTCTGTCTACATGGGTCTATGCATACACGTGTAAGAATTTTTGCTTTTTATTTATAACTAGTAATCAAAGAGAAACAATTGAAAATGTTACTGTGTGCAATCACAAGCCTAAGAAATCTTTCTAAGCAACCGACACTGACTTCCCTTCCTTAATCATCTGAATGATGTGCATAAGTGCTCTTTCAAGTCAGTGATGAGGAAGAAATATTTCTGGTGTCTGATGACTCTGATCTAACACTTGGAACAAATATAAGGAAGCAACTTCTAAACGGTGGGTAATGAATCTCTGGACCATGCTGTTGTTGGAGAGCACGTAGTGTCTGCTCGCACAAAAAAGGCTTAGACAAGTTCACAGACAAAATGGATGTTACAGGGAATGGACAAGTTTGCATTTCCCACTGTCACATCCCTAACCCACTTTCCCCTCACCAATCCAGTGACCCTGAGCTCTGATAGGGTACGAGGGCAGTGGCTTGCAGAAAGTGGCCAGGGCTTTTCCTAACAGCATCTTCTGTTACTGCTGCTGCAAGCAAAGCACTGCATCCAGATCTTGTACTCTGATACTGTCTATGGCCCCAAACATTACTCCTCCATTTCCCCCTGGCTCTGGACACTGCTTCCTCTCCTCCTCACCCTCCCAGGTCCAACTGCATTATAAAGTATCGTCCTGAAAATTTAGAGACTGGGATATGGGGACAGAAAGGTGAGAAAGGATGGAGAAGTCATACTAAAGCATAGATACTGTGTATTTTTTTGTCTTTTACTCCTAGGATGCTCTCTGAGGATACTCTGCTTGGAAACATTTAGGTGTTTTTTTAGTCAGTTACACTGGGAAAGTGCTTCTTAGCTAAGGCCTTGGATATTCTACTCAACCTTGAGTATATCAGCCTTGAATATTTCTTCCAAATAGTTAATAAGCACAGCTCTTATTACTAACACTGTGTAAGGAGCAAAGAGCCACTTAAGGGACACCCTGGTTTCATGGCCACAACTGAAATAACTAGAGCCAAACTAAAGAGGTCTATTTGGTTGGAGTGGAAATAAATCTGAAATAACCCAGACCATAAAGACCCTACGTGCCAGCCAGTGCTTAAAGGTGCTGCAGTGCAGCTGGGTAATTGCTGTTGCTGCTGAAGGGCAAATTCTGCAGAAAGGGTAGGTTAAAGGGTGGTGTTTAACTCACTGACCTTAAAACACTGACTTGTTGGAGGAAGCCACCTGAGCTAGTTGCTTAGATGCCCTTTTTAGTCACTGGGACAAAAAGGTTCTTCTGGGGTGCGGTTCATCCAAGATACTTCACACTTTTCTTCTGGCTTGAGACTTACTGAGATGAGATGTCCTTCTCAGGGGTGCCTACGGTTTGGCCAGAGAAATCTCTACCGCAGGGACTGAAGCCAGCAGCATCGGCTGAGTATAGCAGAGTCAAAAGTGGGGAGAGGCAAGAGGAAATGGTCATGGGAAGTGGCAACAAGGTTCCTCTCCATGTTATGAAAATTTAATTTCTGAACTTGTCATTTTTAGGCAGCGTTTCTATTTCAGAATAAACATATATAGAAAAGGGTTAATAAAAGGAGTGAAATAACCTTACTGGGAAACAATGCTCTATTTAGGACTGAGCCATACTTTTCATTTTGATCCAAAGCTCACTTTTCTAATTCCATTTCTCCTAAGAACAATAAAATAGTATTTGGGCTGAGCCACACTGAGGTGTTGATGTGGGCTGAATCACCCAACCAAAAAGAGAAAAATGTCCCAACCTATAACTTGCCTTTAGACCTTAATTTTCTTACTTCTGTGGGAAATAGCTGTGCTTACAACGGTAACATTTTTTTTTTCTGCTTTTGCTTCTCCTGTTACAGATTGCCATATTGGGGACCAGAGATCACCCACAAAACCCATCTGCATGTGGTGTGCTCAATTCCTCCTTTTCACCCTACTTTGTGTATAGATGTTGTCACACAGCAGCCTGTACAAGCGCATGACTCTGAGGGACGAGTGTGAAGCTCTGCAAGGATTTTTAAGAAAGCTAAGACCAGGCAGTGACAGCAACTTTTCCCCGAGTTTTCTGATTCTGTCTGTGGCATGGAAACAGAGGTGTAGTGTAACAGAAGTCCTTGGCAGACTTTAGATCCTGCTGACTTGCAACACAAAAAGCAGTCTTTTGGTGGCAGAAGTAAAATAAAAAACCATCCATTTGCCAAAAGTTGGTTTTGATGATGTCTTATGAAATTAAACAGAAGAATCCTTCCTCCAGAATTTTTAGAGTAAACACGTTATACCCCAAAGAGAAGATGAGGTTTATGTTGAATTTTTGTCAACTAAATATTATTAGGTGCAGCTCAGGAAAAGTTTCTTGCCAACCTCTTTGGAATGGAAATATTTTTTGAGACACAATTTTTTAACATTGTGTTCTCTAGAAATCATTTTTTTTCATAAATTCCACTTTCTGAAAAAAAAAATGATTATGGGTTAATGCCAAACCCAGAAATACACTGATTTAGAAACGCTGATGTGACGCCTTGTCAGATTTTGTAGCTGAAACACGTAGTCTTTCCTTTCTTTGTGAGCTGATCTCCCCTGCTGGGCTCTCTCTTTCCTCACCACTCCCTGCAAGGTCGGAGTCCCGCAAGACATTGTCTCGCTGAATCCGAAGAAGGGAGGTGAGGAAGACTGTCCCTGTGAGTGATGGAGGCTGTTGTGCATGTAGGAAAATGTGGTATTAAAAGAAACTCATAGGATGAGGAGCCTCAGCTGCATCAAGGATGCTTTTGTAAACTAAATGTTTCATTCTTCACCAAAGTATTTAATTTTTTAATTACTAGCTCAGAAGAATGCATTTTTCCTTTTTCCCTAGCTCCAGTTTTAGGTCATCGTTCAAAACAGGATCTTGTCTTACACTTTTAAGAACAAGGAAAGCAGCACAGCCCTTTCTGGGACTGAGCAGGAGCTTGTGTAAAAGATTATTCCTGTCACACCTCAGCAACGATTCTTTCTGCAGCACTGAAACAGTGAATGGCCTTCATTTCTCTGCAGAGAAATGCAAAATAACAGCAGTTCTTAAAACCACATGGGCCTTATGAGGTTTTTACCGAACTCTGGGAGAATCAGATGGCACAGCTTTATCTGCATCAGTCACTGATACAATTGGAAATGCTTACGTAAATACTTTGTAAGAAACAGTCCAGGACCAACCCACCATGATTTGTGATGGCCGGCCTAGCTTCAGCTTAATGTGGAAAAGCCTAAAGAGCATTTTAGTATCCGATCTCAATTCCTCAGAAACATCAGGTGTTTTGCATTGACATGGAATAAATTTCATGATGTGACTCAGGTAACTCACTTTTTAAATCCAAGTCTTTTTGTGAATTAGATAAAAATATGAATTTACCTGTTCTGAAATCGTGCCTCAGGCTGCAAAATTTTGTTGATTTAGGAAGTCTTTGGGAGGGAGGGATAGTTTCCTTCAAGATAGTCTGAGTACTAACTCCAGGTGGAGGGTGTCAAGGATCAGCTCCTTAATATCGTTCCATTTGTTCTGAAGTTTATAAATGCCCTTTGAAAACAGTATCATTCCTTCACTGGAAAACTAGTGGTGCATGTGGATAACCCAGAGAGGTTTGCCAAGTGCTTCTACTTTTTACACTTTTCTAGTGAAGAAAATTAAGGTGTGCTGTTTCTACATGACTAAGGTCAAGAGACCATTCAATATCTTATGTACATTCTTGCCTATTTCTTACTAGTCTGGTGATTCTTATGGATGTTTTTGACTGTATTATTCATTATCTACCAGTTGTCTTCTCAACAATTATTACAGTTTGACAGACTAAACAGCTGTTTAAGTACAAGTACGTATTTTTCTTGGTCTTTGTTCAGAGTTGCTTTAGCTCTTGTGATACACTGATTTCCAGCTGGGAGCCAAAGCAGTTTGAAATGTCTGAAGCAGACAGCTAAGGATACAGTTTAATTAGCCTACTTTGATCTTTTGTGTGGTGGCTGATGATTTACTACAGCTTGCAGTATGGTGAGGCAATTATATTCATGGTCATTATGACAGCATCCTTTGAGCCAGGGTTATCGTAGAAGTAAGATTAATTATAATGGGATTTTGTGGGGCCCAGAAGCCAAGATAAAGTAATGTTATATCCAGAAAAGTGCAATAAAGGAGAGCTTCATAATCAAAATATTGGGTGAAACCTTGGCCCAGCTAAGGTTAATAGCAAAACTCTTTGTAACTTTAGAGACGAATTCACTCATAAGCTATGCCAGACATTGGGCAATTTTCTGGAAGTTTGTAACTATGTCCTCTTGCTTGGGCTGACACCACTGTCAGCCCAGGATATGGCAGGAGCGGTACTCTCCATTCCCTTCAGCACTATTTTCTTCCTTCTTTTAGAAGCACAGAAGAAAATTTTGGAGAATATAGCTAGGTTCACTGACGACTTTAAGATTTTTCTTTCTTTGTCCTTTGCTTTTTTATTTGAAACACTAACCAGGTTATTGTCCTCAGGTCCTGTGCTGCTGTTCTGCCACGATGGAGAAAACACCTTTTGGGCAAACCTGTACAGCATAACGCAGTCTGTCAGTGCTATGCTTGTAACTGTTCAAAGGAGACTACGTTTTATAGATATTTTGGCTTTGGTAGCCATTGTTGTATGTCAGGAGAGCCAATAAAACTGGCCAGCAAGCAGAGCACAGCTTCTTCAGCTATTACCTGCGAGAGCCTGCTCAGTCTGTATTTCTGCCTCTTTCCTTGGACCTGCCCTGGCACAGTGCTGTGTAGAGTTATCTTTACTGTTTCTAAACCAGCTAGTTGTTTTGTACAACAGCTCTTCAGGGTTTCTCAGCAAGAGAAATTACACGACTGAGTGTCTGAATGTCATGTTAATGCAATCTTTTTGGTTCTGCTTCTCCAGGAACCCGTAAAAGCCAGAGTGGCTTTTGAGAGGTAAACCCAAATGCCCACTGTTTGAAACAGCAGACAAAGCAAACATCTAGGAAAACTTGTAAGGAGAGAAAAAGTATGTAAGAAATTTCCCCCAGAATACTCTCCTACCCTCCAGCAGCCTGTGACCCAGGGATGCCTATTTGCTGCTAACAGCTCTTACAGACTTTTATTTAATGAATTTCTAATCCCTTTTTGACCTCATGTAAACCCTTCTTACTACACCTTCCCACTGCTCAGACCCACTGCTGAACCATGCATTGGGGGGGGACCTTCCCTGCCAACTGCTTTCCCACCCCACGTCTCTGTCTCCTGTGGGGCAGCCTCGCTCTCCCACAGGCATTTCTTTGCCATGAATCCCAGCATTGTTCAGTTTACAGAGGGCAGCAAGTTCAGGGAAAAAAGATGTCAAATTGCAAGACATTGTGCAAATTTCAGATGTGGAAGTGCTGGTAAAGAGGAGACTTACTCTCTAAAGCCCAGCTTTAGGGAAACTACTGAAATTAGTGGGCTGGATAAGCCCATAAAGAGGACCATTAAAATTATTTTCCTCTGGATTTTTATATATTACTAGTATTATTTTTGCAAGTAATTAAATACTATAACTTCCATGGGGAAGAGGGAGGACTGAACATGGGATGCTGGAGGAGAGAGCTGGCCGACGGGCTGCTCTGCCGCTTACAGGAAGATGAGAACTTGTTTTACCACCCAAGAGAAACAAGAGTACATGATTTAGTGCAACTCCTGGCTTTGGTTTCCGTTTTATCCAGCCTTTCTACAGGTTTCTCCATTAAAGCAGGTTGCCAGTGACTGCCAGACGTCGCCTTGGCAGCTGTGGTTTGGCCTGCTGTGCTGGTGCGCTCCCTCCCTCAGTACTGTCATGCTAACATGAAGCTTGGTGTCTTGCAGCTTTTGCTGCGGTTGAGCCCAGCTATTTCTGTCCCTGTCTTCAACAGCTCTGCTAGCAACTCTCAGTAGAAGAGTTGGGCATGGGGGCAGGGGTTGCTCTCCTGCTCTCCTCCCTCCCTGCCTGCTGCTTATCTGCTGTCAGCTCCCTAAGCTGAGCCATTGCCTCTTTGACTTGTGAAGGGAGCTGGCCTCACAAAACACGCAGTTTTCCCAGGAGCTGCTGCGTTTTGTGGTTTCTCATCAACATGCCACTCTGTCCTCTCTCAGTTGCTTATAATGAATGGCTTTGGGAGGTTTAAGGCCAAAGATTAAATGGCCATAAGGAGAGAAATGCAGGAGTCCCACTGGCTTACTGCTCAGGCAGTGGTGCAGCAAGATTTGCTCTCCCATTGTTTGTGGTGGAACAGCTATATTGCAATTTTTTTGGCTTCACTCATTCATACTACTTCATTGAGAGCAAGCAAAAATCTCCAAGCTTCTGCCTGCTTTCAATTAAATGCCTGAGAGGAACTCTTTGTCTTCAACGTTGCAGCCCACGTGAGCAGTCATGGGTTAAAACCTCCCTTGGTAGACGGAAGCTGCTAGAGCCACCCCAGCCAGTGACCCTCGGGTAATGAGGTCACGGGGAGATTTCAGAGCCATATGTTTGTCTCTGCCCAGGTGCTTTGAGGATGTGTAGACATGTGTCAAGGATATGTCAAAGCTCACGGACACTTCTACAAAGCTCAAACCTTCCCCAAAGCGAGCCACTCACTAGGCACTTCCCTCCCAGTGCCTGAGCTGGGTTCAGCGTGGCAGCTCTGAGGAGGCTTGCTGAAGTGTTTTTATTTAAAACATGGATCATACCTGACCAGTTTTAAATGTGAATTTTAATGCCTCTTACTGTGGATCTTGTCATTTAAAAGATACTATTTTTTAAATTTTTATTATTATCATCCTCATCATTATAATTAACAGTTAATGATTACCACTGTTGTGCTTTCATTATGGCTTCTGGTAATTTCGGATGTCTGTGGCCAACTTTGTCTTTTTTCCTACCAGCTGTTGATACAGATGAGTTGCTTACTCTCTCAGAAAAGAGTTATACTGCATTGCATTGTAAGGTTGCCCTCTTGTTTTCTTTGAGTATTGCTTCTGCCAGACTTAAAAATGATGCAGGAGCCCTCTGTGAGCAAGGGCTGGTATTCCTATTTTGAGGGTAGTAAATCCAAATAAAATTAATCCTGTAATGTGGACAAGGGGGCTCAGTGCACTCTGCCAACATGCTGGTTGCAAGTGTCAGGATCACCTAAAGGTCCCCGTCACTTATGGCTGCATTTTCAAAAACAGAGAGCGCCTATGACAGACAGAATTTCCAAATGTACCCCACAACCATCTTCTACTGCTTATAGTACAGCTTTGGAAGTCAGGCCCATAGTGCCTAAGGTCTTAGAAAGGACTCAAGCACCTAACTCCTCCTCAGAGGGGTGGGAGGGGGGATTCACGTGTTGCCCTACACTTCATACCTCCTATCAGTGAACTTCAGGCAGCTCTCTACACTGTTAAGTGTTCAGGCTTTTGAAGATGCCCTCTGACATACCTAGATATCCCCTGGCCCCAGAGGAGCTGCCTGAATGTTTGGCATTGGCTTTGGGCATCACACTGGGGATTGTCCTGTGACAATGTGGCATTGCCCAGGATGGAGGGTGGTGGCACATTACTACTTGCCCAGCCTGGACCCAGGACCCCTTGCAGAAGTGGTGCATAACTGGTTTTGAAGACCTTCCTCTTTACAAACAGAAAAGCAGATGGAGGTTTAGCAAGATGAGGCTGCAGGCTTAACACTGATGTTAGTGAGAAATTTGCCAGAGTCTCCTGGAGGTGGGATATGGACTATTGTGATCACCGTAAACACCCTCCACTCCTGCCTTGCTCCAATGACAAATGCCATTTTTCATGTTGACCCATCCTTGGAGACAGGATGGCCCTCAGTGTCTTCCACGTGCTATTTGAAACTCAGAGTTCTTCACAATTGGTAACTCTTGCAAGTGTTTTGCAGATCCCTATCTTCCGAGCCTGACTGCCAAATGTCAGTCGAAGACTGAAACTTCTCATGCAGGTCCCAATGAGGGAACGTGGTCTTGCAGTATAATGATAATAATTATTCTTCAAATTAGACTTTGCACTCTGCAGTTTTGCTCATTGCTTTGCCTCTCTGTTGGCTGAGTGCCTGAAATAACAAAGCCAGAGATTGTCTGCAAGGCAGTACTACATCTTATTTTAATAACCATAACTCATCACTTAACTTTTTTTTTTTTTCACAGAAAACTTCTGAAGAACCCCTGGCTTTGACTGTATTTTATAGATCTATTGGATTGCAGAAGGGCAAATAAAGAACATTCACAGGAAGGTGTCATAAGAATGGGTAACTATTACATGCCTGCAAGGTGACAAATTCTGGCTACTGTGTGCACATGAAAGGAGTAGGGAAGGAGAGCCTGGAGACCTGTCCAAGAGCAGGAACTGGAACGGGGTCGGGTAGTTTTGCTTGCTGCTTGGGTAGCTCTGCAAAGGGAAGAAAATTATTCCTTCTGGCCCCTGCCTGATGATTTGAGTTAGTTCTGGCCTTTCATATGCGAAACCCTGCTGGAGGGGAGCATGGCTGCCAACACGGGAGGGATGGTGAAAGAGGTACTCTGTGAGGTATTCCGAGTCAGGTATATCTGGCTGCATGCACTGAATGTACCATTGCCTAGAACAGTGCTGCCAGTAGTTTATTTTATTGGGTTCAGCGCTCAAGCAGGGCTACCTCTAGCCAGTACCTTGTAGGCACCTGAAAGCAGTAGGCTTTATGTTTCTCTTCTGACAGGATTACTGTTATGGCTGAAGCACAAGCAGCCTTTTGGGTATAGCGTCCCCAAATCCCCTCACTCCAGGCTCACCTTTGCAGAAAAATTCCTAAATGTCCTAAATATTTGGAGGTCTAGCATGCAGTCACCTTTATGTCAGATTGTTGCATCTTCCTCTTCCACACACCATTTGGGAGTTAGCTACAGGCTGTCTTATTATGCCAGAAGTTTTTTGAGATCTTAGGTTATTTTAAAGTCTTCCATGTAAGTCGTTAACTTGGTTTCCAAAGAGGAAAAGACTTTGTAATCACATTGTCTGACTCTAATTCTTGAAACCGTGAACTGATTTGATCCAGATTTCACCTTCTTTTCCCAGTACAGGAAAGGCAAAGAAAGCTCAATATGACCTTTTCCCACGGCCCTACTGAGGCAGCACCTGAGTAGCAAACTGGCATGAGTGGACTGGTGGGCTCCAGAGCAGCTCCAGCAAAAGCTGCTTCTGCCTGAAGAGGTGTTGCAGAAGAAAAGGAGGTGGAGCTGAGATTTAGGGTGGGAGGAATACAGGCAGTAAGCTCCTTAGCACATCAGTGAATGCGAGTAGGTTAAGTTAAGCATGTTAAGGCCATTTTTACTAAAAAGAAGTGTAGAAATGCCAGAAAGGATATGATGGAAATATAAAATACAAGAAACAACTAACTTTACTTTTTATTTTCTTCTTTCCTTCTGTATATGCTATCTTCTCTTCTATAATAGGACAAATATCTTCCCAAGTCTGGTACAGAGCTTCTGATTTTTCCAAGAAGATGATGACTAACATCATCTAATGACTTCTGCAGTCTGGGCTGTTTCAGACAATGAACACTTGGCAGTTTAGTGGAGGTGCCGGGGCCGTAAAGATCAGTGAATGAATTCCAGTAATGTTTTGGATGGGTTCCTACTTCCAGTTGGCATTCGTGCTCCTGTCTGGTTCTCTGCTGTAGCTCTGCTGTATATAAGTAAGGCATCAAGCCGTTGCTCATTTTTAAAGCTGGTTCCCTTTGGCACCAGTGGGACTTCAGCTGACTCCTGCAAACAAACAAAATGTTTTTCAAAGTTTCATGGAAATTTGGAAGGAGTCTCCCATTTCTCCTTGCATGCACCTTGAAAATAAAAACACTGCTGTGTTTCCCCCTACCTGAACATGGACAGAATTCTCCTCTGGAGCTGACAGGGGTTTCCAACAAGTGATCCCGTGTGTGGGTTGCCTTTCAAACTGTTTTCTCCTGTTATTTGATAGTGTCTCAGTTCTGAAATCATCAGAAAGACATGAATTGTCAGACCGATTTATTTCTTTGTTGTGATAGAAACTAAATGAGACAGGCACAAACCAAGAGTTTTTGTAATCAGTGGACTAATATTAGGCTCTGACATTTTTATTTAGGCTAGTAAGTAAATAGGTATGAAAAAATGCTCAACGGCTCCCAGCAGCTGTGTTTGGGGTTGATGGTTTTGAGTGCTCAGTTCTTCAGAAAAAGAGGCTGTTTTACTTACACGCATAGATCTGAAGGCAGAACTCTGTGTTGAGTGTCTGTGTTTAAAATCCTGGCAGTAACATTATTTTATTTCACACAGTCTAGTAGGCAGGCATATTCCAGCTGGGAGGTTCAATGCCAGTGTCACGAGTCTGATGCTAAGCTCACACTAATATCTTGGCCTAGAGTTGTTTCATTCCAGCTCTGTTCCAACAAGAAAATCAGGAAATTGCTGTTGCTTTCAGAGCTTCAGCTTTCCACTCAGTTTTCCATATCTTCTTCTACTAGCTGCTCAAGTGCTGTACCTTTTCCTGTAACTGTAATCATAACAGCTTTTCATCAGGCTGAAAAGAACTCAGTCTGACTGCAGAACAAACTAGAAACCTGTTTTACCCAGCTCAGCAGACAACCCAAATCTACCCAAGACTTTTTGAGCTGCTGCACTTGCTTCATGGACAGAGCTATCGGGGATTTTGGTTAAGCTGGAAAGTGTCATGCCATGATGTAAATGGGATGCATGTGGTACAGTTTTTGAAATCCTATTAAAATTTTTTTTATAAGATTTCACTAGAACTTATTTGATAGAAGAAAGTTAGAGCATTGATTCAGAAAGGCTGAGATTATAAGATACCACAATAATCTGCTGTGCTGTGAATTCTCCATGGAATATTTCCAAAAGCTAGGGTCCAACCAATAACATGTGATTGCCTGGTGCCTGAAGGCAGAAACTATTGATTCTGGGTCCAGCTTTTCTTCCTGATTTCCAGTAACTCAGACAGCAGTGTAAGTCAAGGACTGGGGAGCTATTTTAATCAGGATCACAAGGATGATGCTGAGCCAACACAGGGATTCTCAAGCAGTGGTATGTCAGATGGAAATGTGCACATACTGAAGGAGACATGACTGTAAATACGTGGTGGCTTTGGAAAAGGTCAGCTGCCTAGAGAGACTGCGGGTTTTCCTTCCTCTGGAGATTTTCAGAACTTGACTGGAGAGGGGTCCGAATACAAATTTGAAGTTAGCCCTGCTTTGAGCAGGGGCTTGGACTATATGATCTCCAGACATTCCTTCCAACTGAATTTATTCAGTTGAACTCCTTTTTGTGTGTGTGTGCAATTTCCTAGGTTGTCTAAGTTACAGCCCTGTCACTTGGGTCAGTAATAATGCACCACCACAAAGGCACCCATAGAAAGTATCAACAGTTATTACTCCATAGTGGGTCCCAGATGAAGAGATAATGCAGAAATAGGAAAGGGAAAATTGCAAAAGTTTTTGTAAGCAGATAGTTTGGTGGGGGAGAAAAAGTAACAGAAGGGACAGACTTTTGGAATTATCTCAACAGGTTCATTCTTTCTTCTTTTCCCTATAACATCTCCACTGTAGTCAGCATGATACACAGCACCCATGAGGAGAACATATGAGCTCAGTGCTTTTCCGATCATATTTTCTTTGGCATTGGTAAGAGAGAGGCATTTCTACAGCTGATATCTCCACTGGACCTCCATGCAGCAAAACAAAACAGCTTACTGCTTCAGGTCGCTAGAGCTATTTGTTGCACAAACAAACAACAGCTTTATGAGCTTTTCCAGGGTAGAAAAGAGCAACTGGCTCTGTTTGTTTGGAAATGTTGACAATTATGTTCATCAGAAAGTCAAAGTGAATGCTGAGAGTTATTTTTTCCTTTCTATTTTTTTCCTTGAGATTCATAGGTTATAAGATTGGAAGGGACAATAGTGCTATTCTAGACCAATGTCCTATATAACATGTGTCACAGGACTTCCCTGAATTCATTCTCATTTAAAGCTTTCTTTTGGGAAAGAAAAATCATCATGGAAACGTTCCCAGAAAAAAAAAAAAGCTGTAAACTCTGGGGTTTAGTTTTTCAATACCTACTTGCATTTTTGGTGAAAAATCTGTGTCTTTGTTTTCTAATTTGTCTGGTAGACTGAGCTATTATAACTATGTTAAATATCGGTGGAGCTTTCCATCATCTGCTTTTGCTCCCCACAGAGGTAGTTAATAAACCAATTAAATCATCACTTTGGCGATCTGAACAGTTGAAGCTCTATTCTGCATGATCCCAGGACCCTTTCTTAGTTGCACCTTGTTGGGGTAGATATCTCAGTATATGTCTACATTTTCTGCCATTGCATGTCTGGTTATATGGTGCACGTCTCCTGAGTACTGAGATGGTATTCACTCTGTACCAAAAGCTTGTTCTACCCATCTCCTTTTTCAATTTTTTTGTCAACCTTGCATGCTTGGTGTATGTTATTACATTATATATAAAAATTATATATATCATATTTTAATTAATTTCTTAAGATGCTTGTACCCAGCAGAGCTTACAGAAATAGGATCATACTCTGGCTATTTTTATTTCTGCTGGTATTGGCAGTTAGAGCAGTTGCAGCATATATAGAAAGGCAAAGGAGTGAACAGGAGTGAGCCCCTACACCAATATCATAGCTGCCTTTAAAGGTGTAAGTAAGTCCTACTAAATTCCCTAAACACCCAGGCCTTGACTAAGCTCTACTCAGATCTCATGATCATTCTGAAAAATAGCCATTGGTCTTTCTGAGGCACCTGGAAGTCCAAAGTCTTTGGGAATCACTGGCTGAGCTCACGGTGCGCATGTAAAGCAAAGCTGGCTGGGAACAGGGAGCCGTGTAAGCTTTCTCTCTTACTCAGGTCTGTCTTAGGATATGAGAAGTGTCTGAAGATTATTTTTTCAGTACTTCAGCCAGTTTTCCAGATCCATTCCTGGGGCTCTTATCCCAGTGGTAAGAATAATAAATTTATAAGTAATTTCAGTCTTTTCAGAGGAATCAAAGGAGCTGTACTTTATTCCTTCCATGCAACTCCTTTAAATTTGCCTTCTAGTCTTACTTAAACTTGCTTCTGGGCTTGGAGGAGATGAAGGGCACTTACCTTTCCTCTACAGAGAAACACAAGGAAGAAGGAGGAAAAAGCAGGCAGGCTGAGGAGCTATTACTTCTTGACCAAAGGCCAGTCTCCTTTGGGATGCAAAGGGCAGGTCTTGCATGTAGGTGGTCTAGGAGTTCACTCCTGCCTGAGCAAATCTGTGCGAGAGGTAGGAGGGGGTTCGTCAGCAGAAAGCACAGTGCCTGGAGGCACAGGCAAATTCTGAAGAAATAGTCACACTTCAGAACGGTGCTTCTAACTTCTGGGTTAGCTGTGTGGGTATGGAAAATATTAATGTATATATAAGGAATCTTTCCTATAGGGAAAAACAAAAGGAGCTCAGCAAAAAGCAAAGTGCAGTTCTTTGAGAAATCCCTCTGAAATCTCTATAGTGGTGTCTCCCATTACCTGTGTGTTTTTACTTTGTGTTTTTTAGTAGACATAAGAGATGATTAAAATGTCACAGCCAGATGGTGAAATCAGCATCCTGACGAGCTATCAAGTGAAGAGAAATGAAAGAAGGAGGGGAGATTCTTATTCTGTGTTAATTTATCCAGGAAATATGATTCAGATTATTGCTGTCCATTGCTCTTTAAAAATATGATGTAATTCTCAAAATTTTTCCTTTTTTTCCTTTTTTTTCCTTATTTGCTCAGTTACAGCAACAGGGGAACTGAAAGATGAAACCATTGTTCTTATGAAAAGTGCTCTGATAGCGCTATTTGAAATAACTTTGGAATCAGGCTGCTTTGTTGAGTTTTGTAAAAATACGGTGGCAGGTCACGTACTGCAGAAGGGTTTCTTATTTCTGGGAAAAGTCAGTGCGGTACTATGGAAATTGCATTTCTCATTATCCGTTTTGTGCTTGTGTTCCATGGGGCCAAGAATTTTGTTTTGCCCAGAGAAATAACCATGTTTTATATTGGCTTTGTTAAAGAGTTAAATTACTGCCTTAGGCGTAGGGTTCCTAAATGACAGTTATGATTAACAGAGATCTCCTATAAGCCTTGCCCCAAAACTGGAACTGGTAATTCCTGAATGGGAATCTTACAGGTAAAGATGTTGCTATCAAGTCTGATCTCCTACCTATTGGACAATCAGCACCCAGGACCCTTTTCTTCTGATAGTTGGTGATTGCAAAGCAGATATCCAGGTTCAGTTCCACTATTTTACCTAATCTAACCTTCCTTTTCCTTAGCACAAAAGGGTGGTGTGGTCACAGAGGAGAGAACAAACAGTCCTGCAAACTTGTACTAACACAAGGAAGAAGGAATACTGTGGGAATGGGAAGGCTTCACTGCAAAAAATCAATGATATTGCAAAGGGAAGATATTAACATTGAAGATATAATACTTGAGTAGCTGATGCAGTTATTGCTAGCAGTGTGCCCAGGTGGCCAAGAAGGGCAATGGCATCCTGGCTTGTATCAGGAATAGTGTGGCCAGCAGGAGTAGGGAGGTGATCGTGCCCCTGTACTTGGCACTGGTGAGGCTGTACCTTAAATACTGTGTTCAGTTTTGGGCCCCTCACTACAAGAAGGACATTGAGGTGCTGGAGCACATCTAAAGCAGAGCAATGAAGCTGGTGAAAGGTCTAGAGACCAAATCTTACAAGGAGCAGCTGAGGAAACTGGGGCTGTTTAGTCTGGAGAAGAGGAGGCTGAGGGGGGACCTTATCACTCTCTACAACTACCTGAAAGGAGGTTTTAGCGAAGTAAGTGTCGGTCTCTTCTTCCAAGTAACTAGCGATAGCATGAGAGACAATGGCCTGAAGTTGGATCAGGGGAGATTTAGATCGAATATTAGGAATAATTTCTTCACTGAAAGTGTTATCAAACATTAGAACAGCCTGTCCAGTGAGGTGGTGGAGTCATCTTCCCTAGAAGTATTTAAAAGATGTGTAGACGTGGCGCTTAGGGACATGGTTGAGCGATGGTTTTGGCAGTGCTAGGTTTAGGGTTGGACTCAATGATCTTTAGGTCTTTTCCTACCTCAATGATTCTATGATTCTGTTCTATGATTCTAAAGTGGAATAGCACTCCTGGCTAGGTATTAAAGAAAACAAAGTGTCCAACAAAGCCAGAAATAAAAGTAAGGATAGAATAATGCACCTTTACTTCTGATCACAATCCTTTGGTCAGATAAATTCTTGGGGTAGTCGTGCTGCATTGGATCTCAAGGCTGAGAGGAGGGTATCAGACATAGCAACAGGAATGGATAGATACCATAACAGTGTTAAGGAGAAACAGACTCCTGGGGATTGTGTTAAGTGCTGTGAGATACCCCAACTTGCGTGGTGTAGCCTGGAGGAGAAGTGGTACTGATGACAGCAGGGTCCAGGTATTCCAGCATGTGAACAGTCACAAATTTCTTCGTTGAAGTGACAGAATTCTGTATTCTAGCCATGAGGAAAATCTTACAGAGAAACTCTCCTGGTTCAGTAAGATGAATAACTGCCTTAAGTAAGAGATTAGAAGAGAGAGGTGTTTCAACGAGGGGAAAAAGAGCCATCAGCAGTCAAAGAGGTCAAAATGTGATGGAATGAAGTGCAAATTGCCAAATACCATGCAGAGACAGACCTAACAAAGAATATTAAAACAAATAACAGGAAGTTCTTGAGTCACACAGGAAGAGAAATGAGTCTGCTATGCAGTGAGAATTTTATAAGGGTTCAGGATAATAAAATGTGACACCAAAATAAAATTAACACTTAGATTCGGGTTTCAATAGCAACTATGGTACCAACTATGAGTAAAGTTGTAACAGCCAATAGGAAAGAAAATAAGATAAGTTTTACTACTAATACGCTACAAGTCTAATAAATTGAGGACTGGACAAAACGCAGCATGGGTTTGGCAAAGGTGTGTAGTGGCTGTGTAAATGGATAGTCTCCTATCTAAAAGAGAAGAAATGCAGTTTGTCCTGGACTCCAGTGTTCTTACTGAGCTGTATGGGAAACCCTGTCGCACTGCAGGATGTGAGGATGAGTGGAGGGGTTCCACGGTGGGGGAGCACCCACTAAGGCAAGGCAGGAGAGAGCACTCGCAGAATAGGCAGTGTCTGGGCAATGACAATGTGCAATGTGTTTGTATTAACGACCACAGGGCAGAAGGTAATTGTGTGCTGATGACATTTTCTAGTTGCTTGAAGTTGAGAGGGTGTGACATTATCTTCCAGGAAGAGCTTGGTGCCCTGACAGTCAAGAGGTACAGAAGAGGTAAAACTCAGCTGGACAAAATGCAAACCTGGTTTTGCAGAGTAATTAAAACTTTTCCTAATAAACTGAGAATTTGTTGCTTGTGTGGGTTCATATGTGAATCACAGAATGCTCATGTACTGCTGATCTGATAGCTCCAAGGGAAAAAATAAAGGCAAAGCTGTCCTAAAGGGCATTAGAGGAAGTATTTCCAGCTGACTTCTCATGTATTAGAATCACAGCAGAAGTTTCTGGAGAGACCTAAGATGGGTTACTATGTTCTCTTCTGGTCAAGGACACTCAGAGTCGAACTGTGAAGGAGGACAATTAAGAAAAGGAGCATCTTATGCAAAAAAGGTAAAAGAAATTGTCCTGCTTAGCCTAAAACTTTGAAATCTTGGGAGAGGACAAACTACAAATACATAAAAGAGAGAGAGAAAAAAAAAAACCACCCTTGTGCTAGAATTAAAGTTGTGTAAATGGAGGTTAAACGAATATGATGAATACCTTTTTCCTGGGAAATGAAAACAAATTCCTAACCCCAGGAGGTGCTTAACTCTGAAAAATCATTAAAAACCTGAATGACTTTTAGGATGGAGTTCGAAGTTTCTGAAATTATTTATATGCTCATAGAATCATAGAATCATAGAATGGTTTGGGTTGGAAGGGACCTTATAGATCATCACCTTCAGGATGGACTCCTTAAGGACTCAGAGATATTTGTCAGTTGAAAATCCAAATATAAGAGAAGATGAGAGCATCTTACACCGGCTTGTTATTTTTATATCTCTGAAAGCTGCCAAATCAACCAGAATGATAGTGAATACAATAAATTCCTGTTTTTTTTCCCATAAGTTTGAGGTATTTCTGAAGACAGAGTCAACAATCCTGCCTAATTTAGTTGAAAAATGTGTATTTAATAACTGAAACTGTGTGGCACAAGGAAGGAAAGATGGATGCTTTTTCCTTTTTTCAAAATAAAAGACACAATGTTGTGCAATGCTGCTGGTCATCGTTACCAGCAATCTCTACTCACGCTTAATTATTCACTGACATTAAATGTCACACCCTGCCAACATAGAATTGCTCTTCACTTTGCTTCTGCCTCTTTCAGAGTGCCCTCACCATGAGGTATAGGAGTGCTACATATCTATTGCAGTGTTGTTTACCAGTTTCTCCTCCTTGTGGAATAAGACTATGACAGGACATGATTTAATTTTACAATTAATTTTATAGGTTTTTCTGTCTTTTTGGTTTTTGAAATGCATATTTTCCTTTTATATACAAGAAATGCAGAGTCAGGGAATCTTGTGCTCAGAGTAAGGCCTGGTGAGGGATGCGATAGTCTTCTGTGTTTGTGGAGTTCAGTATGTATTATGGACAACCCATTAAACAATTACTTCTCCTGAGCTGTACCAAGAGCTGCTGTAGATCATAGAGGTTTTTTCAAGAGTTTCTGGGAGAGGTGCATTAATATGCCTTTAAATGACATAACCCTTATAACCTGAATTATAGCTATACTGTACAAAAGAGCAAGGAACATAATGCTGTGGATAATATTCCTCTTATTGGTACAGTTTTTTCACAACGAGGATGGAATTCACCTCACTTACCTTTGAAGAGAAAGATACTTTTTAGGCCTATGAAGTTGGGTGAGACATTGGAAGTGCAATTAATTTTGTCAATAATGTCATCTTTGCAGTAACATGCACCCTGAATGACTCATTTTTTGGTCCTAGTGAAAGCACAGAGGAGAATGCTGGGAGCACCTCAGGGGGAGAATTAGGAAGAAAAAATGGGAGCAGAGAGAAAAAATGAAGGAAGAAATGCTCCAAAGTGAGGTTGGCAAGATCAGTAGCTTCTGGTTCCCAGTTGCTTGTGAGATAGCACGTTGGAAGAGGGAGTGGAAGACAGCCATTAGGAAGACCAGTTTCCTGGAGATAGTGTTGACCAACAGCACATAATGAAAAAGAACAAATGATCAAAAGAAGAGTCAGGTACAGTGTGATTTTTCATGAGGGAAAAGAGATTTTGATTTGAAGAAAGAGCAGCGCCAGGATGGCTGGACGGAAGAGGTAATGGGAGAGATTCAGAGCAGCAGTCGAAAAGGTTACACAATTGCCCTAGATGTGGGAGGAAATGCATTGTAGTAAGCATATCACAAGGGGAAAGGAAGAGCAGACACAAGAGAGTAGTCCCAAAATGAGATAAGGTAATACTGGAAATAGCAAGCATATGTATTTCTATATGCTGCGTGAAGACAGAAATTGTGTGTGTGTTTATGATCACTGGAGGTAGGAATGAACAAAAATGTAAAAGCTGGGGTTCTGAACCAAGGAGATAAAGAGAATGTCCAGGTATAATCCACATCTTCAAATGCACATAGCTCTGAATTTCTTCCTTCTTCGGTTTAAAGTTCCCCCCTTAGCTGGCATGCATTGATATTTGCAGTTTGACAGTATGACCAGCTGTGTCTTATCAATTCGAAAGGGAGGAATCCATGTTAAACCTTGTGGAGAAGGAAAAGCTATAAGAAAATCACATCACAGGAGGCAAAGAAGGGAAAAAAAGTTTTCTCTTTCTTTGGCTTTAAAGGCACCCAAACATTAAGAACACAAAATTTGCAGTAAGCATTTTCAGAAAGGAAAGAACAAATGGAAGTAGGGAATGTCCCACCTGTTAAGGCCATACAAAGTGTTTAGAAGATGCGACATATTATGTTCCTACACGTAACAGACAGATTAGAAATTTTTTGAAAATATTAATTATGGGCAATCTTGTCTAAGTATGGAGCAAATCTACAGAACAACATTTCAGTTGTCTGAAGAACTTCTGCTTCTGGAGACACATTGACACTTTCTTCCTTCATTTTGTTTTTCACCTAAGAGTGTGAGTAGATGTGCATTTTTAAGTCAGACGAGGTTCAGATTCAGTACCCAATTTTATCCCGTCAGGTGAGTAACTCAATCCTAGTTAGTCCATCTGAATGATAAATTAGAGGTAGGATTCTTTCCTCAGTGACAGTAGAGAATAAAAATTTGTGTGAAATACCAAAATTCTTTCAAATTGAGGAAAACATTAATACATTGCTCCCCCTTTTAAAAAATGCCAAGTATTTGCTGTTTACAGTTCAGGTTTCTTTGCTTTAGCTCAGTGGTATAAGATTTCCACCTGATCTTTTTTGTCCTAATAATCTGCCTGCTACTCTTCAAAAACTCCTGTTGGAACAGGAGTTTGCACACAAATTTGTTTTAAATTCAGACACCTCATTCTCTTCCCTTTTGCTGCAAGTTAGGCTTTGCTGAGTGTCAGATAAATTTTCAGTTATCTTTTTCTCCCAGATGAATTTGCAGTAATTTGTCAGGAAAGATTATTTTGTCTCTGTCCTGATTTTTTTCAGACAATTGCAATAGAAAGGCAAAGATTGTTGTGACTGGGGAATGCCTGGGTGTGCTGGCACCTTACAGAGTCCACGGCAGAGAGAAGATCCCAGTATGGCCTCTGTTAATGGCATCCAGATTATCAGTTCATCAAGACCCCACCAGATCCACCTGCAGTTTCATGATGTGCTTGGAAAATCCAGCCTGTAGAGGGGAGATCAGTGCTATGCAGTTCTGTGTTGTGTTTAACAGTTGTTTCTTTTGCCATGTAGACCTGATGAGATAGTTTTGGGAGCTGTTCCAAAAACAAGGCTTTGTTGGGGTTCAGTAAGAAAGGCTCTGTGTTTCACAATGTGTTTTTGTTCCCTGATAAAAATTTAAGAAACTCACAATAAAAGCCCCAACTCATGCTGCTCACCGTGTGATTTTCGGAGCTCCCTCTGGGAAGACCTTTGCATGGTTTTGCTGTGGCAACCAGACAATAGTGAGCAGCCCATGCAGCGAGTGTTTCTGCAAACTGATGACACAGCTCACAACAATAGATCTATCTGCTCACTTGTAAAAGTTGCAGCACCTGGCAGCAGAAAGCCATAAAAAGCTTCAAGTAGTGTAGGGCGATTAGTCCTCCCTGTAAAACACCCAGCTAAGGAAGGTATTGTGTATTCACCCAACAACGAAAACCTGCCTCTTTAAAGAAACGTAACTTTTAAAAAGTCTTATTTAAACACTGACCTTCAGGATAATTTAAAAGCTTTACAAATAGTTGGAAGGAAAATTTAGGTGAGACTCAAACAGATGGGTTTTTCATGCTTACGGCTAAAGTGAGACCTGGCTGACATTCAGCCATCCAGAAATATAAGTGGTCCTGCTGGCTCCCCTTCACCAGGAACGGGTGAGCTCACTTGGGGCTGGCAAGCACCAGGGGTCCATCACAGGCAAGAACCAGGTGTCCATCAGAGACAAAAAACAAGGCAATTGTATAAAGAATTTGGCCAACACTACTTAGAGGAAAAGGGTGAGCAAGCAACCCTGGTCCATCTTCTGTACTCCCTGGAGTAGATTTAATCCACTCCATTGACTATAGCATTTCCAGGCAACAGCATGAGTCTGAAATTAGTATAACCTTTACTTTATCTCACTGCAGGTGGTGGTCTCAAGTGCCTCTTGTGTGAGATAACCAAAGGCTCTGGGAAGGCAGCTGGTGGGAGGTCATGCACTAAAATATAGGTAATACAGGTTGAAAGCTGGCTGCAGATAACCCAGAGGCAGCATCAACTGTGTGTGCTATTCTGGATCTAATGCGTTTCTAATTGTCACTTAAAGGGAAACCACGCTGCTTCGCTTTCTTGTGGATCTCGTCATATTTTCTGTGCAGTTTAAGACAGTTATCAGTCTACCTTCAATACTAATAAAAACAAAAACAAAAACCAGGAAATGATTGCTATGGTAATCCTTTTGGAGATCTAGTTTGACTTTCATGAAGTGATAAGTAAACATGGATTTTTTTTGTCTTACATAATGTCTTGCACACTCCTACAGACATTTGTCCTCACTGACACTTTTCCATGAGAAACAACCAGGAGCAATTGGCCACACTTGGGCAGAGCTGCAACACACTGGCAGGAGCTGGGGAAGGCTGTTTCCTGCACTGTATTACCAGACATGGCACTGGATGACTGATGCCAAACTACTTTATTTGAAAAAGAAAAAAGCAATTTTAAAAACATGATCAGCTTTAAGTTGTCCTCATGGTGCCTGCCTCTTCAGTGAACAGTAGAGTAATGTCCAAACACAAGTCAATGGTGTGAGGAAAAAGGAAAGCTGATTTGAGTGTAACAGGCTGTGATTTTTTTTCTGGAGGATTTCAATCCCTGGAAAGATTAGAAGAGAATTGTATCTCTACCATAGGATTGCTGCAGGGTTTAAGGGAATTACAAAATGATTTTTAAAAGTAGGCCTTTCTACAGAAGGTTTAACAAGCCTATGATATTACTTACATTTTTTCCTATCACATAGTGAAATACTTTTCCAGTGGAAATTAGGTCTTCTTGTTACCATTTTAGTGCTATCTCTCGGCCAGGCTGCCAGTTCAAACAGCAGGGCAAACAAAAGCACCGTGCTGCCTCTGGGATGTCCCTCGTCTGAGAGATATCTGAGGGATTATGAATCAAGCAAGTTGATTTAGAGAACAAATCAAACTATTTCTCTCATGAAAATTTCTGTCTTAATCATTAGGGTTCCTTTTACACAGTGGAAGACCAAGCAGGATTGTAAGAATTGTACATTCTGTCAATTTCTGCCTCTCTTTCTAACATTAATTTCAGTTTCTGTTAGAAGAACTTTTCTTTGCACAGCTGATCTCAAATGTCAACATAGTCTACACTGCAAGCAGCTCTGCACTGTCATAAATCACGTGGCTATTGCACCTCAGGGATGTTAGAAGCTCGGTGCCCATGAAGAAACATTCATATTTGAAAAAAGTCCACCTTTTTAACTAGCAATCTGACAGATGGATTCTGTCTCCATAGGTATCAAGTAACCACTCCATCACTTAGTAGTTTATTGTAACAATAATCACCATGAAAATCTCCCAAAGGGAGGTTTTAATTTTTCACTTCTGAAGACACACCAAAGAAATTCAGTCTGATTTTAGTATTCATGTTTTCTCAGGAACTGTTCTCTGCATCTTTGTTCTCACAGATGGACATGAATGAAAATGAAATGAATGAGTGCTTACAGCAAAACAGACCATAGTAACATACTAGAGGGGGGTGGAAATTAAGAAGCCGTCCTTGTAGGCTTTATTCAGGGAAAACTCTCAGTGACTTCTGGTATCCTTAGAAACTGGAGTGGAATCAGGCCCTGAATGCATTTTAGTTCACAGAACCACAGAATTACAGAATGGCAGGGTTTGGAAGGGACCTCTGGGAATCATCTAGTCCAACCCCCCTGCCAAAGCAGGGTCACCTACAGCAGGCTGCACAGGACCTTGCCAGGCGGGTTTTGAATATCTCCAGAGAGAGAGACTCCACAACCTCTCTGGGCACCCTGTTCCAGTGTTCTGTTGCCCTCAGAGTGAAGAAGTTCTTCCTCATGTTCAGGTGGAACTTTCTGTGCTTCAGTTTGTGCCCTTTGCCCGTTGTCCTGTCACTGGGCACCGCTGAGAAGAGTCTGGCCCCATCCTCTTGACACCCACCCTTAAGGTATTTATAGGCATTTGTAAGGTCCCCTCTCAGCCTTCTCTTCTTCAGGCTGAACAAGCCCAGCTCCCTCAGCCTTTCCTCATAGGAGAGATGCTCCAGTCCCCTCATCATCCTTGTAGCNCTCCACTGGACTCTCTCCAGTAGTTCCCCATCTTTCTTGAAGTGGGGAGCCCAGAACTGGACACAGTACTCTAGATGGGGCCTCACTAGGGCAGGGCAGAGGGGGAGGAGAACCTCCCTCGACCTGCTGGCCGCACTTCTCTACCTAGGTTGTTTATCCGAGGAGAAATCATGCAGAGAATGTTTTCTTAGTTTTAATATTACATAGCAGTGAGCTTCTACCACTGTACACAGAAGTGTGCACTGCAGTGCTGACCAGTAAAGACAGCCCAGACTGAGTTGCAACATGCAGGTCACAAGCTAATGTGGTGCCACTTACTGATTTGGGTGCTGGTTTATAATGAGTTGAAGCTTGTGAGTCTCATGAGTGCCCAGCATGGGGTGGAGGATGCTTGGGGAGCCACAGGATTGGGCTCAGAAATGGTTCAAGGCACCCTGGAATTCTCCTGTGCCCCTCCACAGCTGCTACCTTTGGGACTCCTGGTCCATGTGAGCTCAGGAGAGGCTTTAGCCATTGACTGCAGAAGGGTGAGGGTTCGTCCCTCCCTGGTCCCCCAGGTCAAAGAGGTCACTTGCAGGGTCCACAAGTCCTGTGGGAAGTAGTGCTGTCCACAGGAAATTTATCTTTTCACATGGAAGAGTAACAGCCAGACGCTTAAATGAGTTGTTTGGGTTTTGGCCAATTCTGCTTTAATACCTGGATATGAATATAATCTTTTTAGAATCTAAGGTTTGTCAAGGCCACCTTACTGCTTCAGAGCACCATTTCCAACCATAGCACGGGTTCAATGACCCTTGTCACTGCAGAGAAAGACAAATATCCTGAATTTGATATTTTGGCTTTGGCTGCCAAAGTCTTCTATGACTAACTGCCCTTTTGGAATTGGCTTTTTGGAATTTTGTTTGTGAGAGCAGAAGAAGGTACGAAGACTCATCCTGCTGACTCATTTGTTCTCACCTGGATGGTCGCTGTGGGAGAGATACAGTGCCAGTTCCTCGCACTGTCTGCTGAGTTTCAGCTAGCAGCGGTTCACATGCTGTCAGCTCACACTGTAATCAGATTTGTGCTCTGTCGTTTCAATTTTAAAATACTTGGCTTCAGCAGAAGCATATTTTGACAATCTGTTTGAGAACAGATTAGGAGGATATTTTTCTCTCTTTCCCTTCACTTCCCTTGCGTATCATCTGATTCATAAGTTGTCATCAAAACCCCCCACCTTACCTGCTCATGGAGAGCTCATTTCCTGAGAATTTAAAAGCCACTAAAGAACAGTCACGCACTGTTATTTTATTTTTATGTTTAGTGCAGTAGAGACTGAAATGCATGGCTTTTCCCCCACAAGTTTATTATCCTGTTGTAAAAGTGAAGTTGAGTGAACGGAGCTGTTAGCTAAAAATCAGGGATAAAGATTTCAACAATGAAATCAGAAAATTGCCTGACTGAAGGGAGATGCTGCCAGCTTTCCCTGGAAGCCAGCTGGAAGCCAGTTCTGCTCTGTAACGTAGCCGTGTGTCTCTGACGGGCTCCTGGTGCCTCCTGCCTATGACCTCCTCCCAGAGGTCTGACTTCTGCAAGGCTGTGTATGGTGGTTTGTGCCTGGTGGCTCCTAGCCAGATGAAGCTGTTGCTGTGTGGGGCCAGGAGGATTGGCTCTTCTTAGTCTCTATGTTGCCAAGTCCCTTCTCTATGTAAAATGTAAAAGATGTTTCCTAGCTTTAGTCAAAGCTTCCAAGACAACCTCAGTGGATGCAACTTCATGTAGTGACAAAAGCATCACTCTTATCTTCAAAATTCTTAAATTCTGGGATTATGGGAACTAGTAACTTTGATTAAAATACATAACATCATATTACTGAAAACTCTCTTTTGCTCTACCTGGAAGAAGGGTATAGAGAGAATAAGGCTAAAGGAAAACAGGGTCTACCTGTTTCCAGCTGGAGAAATGGACTATTAGATGGGATGAAAATGGTCTGGGCCACCAGGCTAAAGGGGCATTCATCAATGGCTCAAACTCCATTTGGTGATTTAGAAGTGAAGTGCCTCAGGGGCTGACTCGAGTAGCTTAGGGTTTCATACTGACCTTGACACCGGTCATATTTTCAGCTCTGCATGAGGAAACACAGTGCAGCCTTAGCAAGTATGGAGATAACACTAAAGTAGCGGGAAGAATTGAAGTGCTAAATGGAAAAGATTTGATTCAAAAGGAATGCAAAGAATTTTGAGGATTGGCTTGACAGAAACCTCAGGAACTTCAACGGAGTGGTGCGATGCTCTGCACATTGAGCAGGATAACACCCAGCACCAACTGAGCTGACCAGGTGAAAAGCTTGCTGGAGAGAAAGGACTTGGGGCTGTGATGGGTACTAGGCTGAATATATCAGTCAAAAATGCATTTATACAGTAAACAAGGCAAACTGTCCACTGGATTCCAGAAGCGGTAATATGGCCAGCAGATCAAGGGGAATCTCTGTTCCCCTTTGTTTAGCACTTAGCACTGGACACCCAGCTATGGGCTGCCCAGTTCAAGAGGGATGCAGATGAACTGGAGAGGCTCCAGAGCAGACGTCCCAAGGTGTTCAGAGGTCTTGAGGAGATGCTGGGACCCGTGTGAGTGGAGTTTGTTTGCTCTGTTGAAGAGGTGGCTTCAGTGTGATCACCTAGCAGTCCAAAGCTACTCAATGGGGAGTTACAGCAATGACAGACCCAAACTGCTCTCTGATACAGCAGAAGGAATGACGGTAGGCAATGCCCAAAAATGCCTTTAGGGAAGTTCAAATTGGGTATGAGCAAAATATTCTTCACCAGGAGAGCAGTGCAGCAATGCAGCAGGGACCCTAGGAGTCATTGTCCTTGGAGATTTTGAAGTTGTGGTATGTCTGACCTAGCATTGGCAATAGCTGTGCTTTGACAAGAAGGCTGGATTAGGGTCCTGCTTAGGAACTGGGATTTGATCTTGTGCTTACTGAAGCCAATGCTAAGGCCCTACCAATTGAAGGACTGGAGGCTTTTCCAGCTTCACCTTTTAGCTCAACTGGACTTCTTGTTGTTGCTTTGACTTCTGTGTAAAACTATTCTAAAATTATTTTATTGTGGTTGGGCAGAGTAATATGCCTGTTTTAAACTTTGCAAATCATAGCAGCAGAGTCTCATATTGAGGGACTGAGGTATACTGAAGAGTTCATGATTGCTGGAGCAGAGGAAAGAGGCAGGGTAAGGTGGGAGAAGCAATGAAGTGAAGGGGGTGAACCCTGACCAGGGCAAGGGGTGAGAAGTATATAGCAGAGACATAGCTATAAAGACCTGGGATGTACATGGGACATAAATAGGAAAATGATTGCTCTGAAACAATCCTGCGAGGAAAATTGAAGGTTTTAAGGTGTGTTAAAGGCTTTGAAGCCTCAAACTAATATTTATGGGCAATCTGGAAGAAAGAATTTTGTTCTTTTGCATATCAGCTCTTAGTAATTATAGATGTTTCTCTAAATTTGCTGGAACTACTTATATGTAATGGTATGTTGCAGAGTTTCACAGGGATCTTGTGAAATAGGCTGTGGTATTGGATCAGGCCCATTGCAAGTCAGTTTAATGCTGGCTCAAGGAACTTAACCTAGAAATTTGCTAGTGGCTATTGCATACAAGCCTCAGTGAGGTTTCTGGGAGCGCTGTGGCACTCCTCTGGCAGAGCAGACATACCCTGTGAGGTTTGCAAGGCTGTCGGATAAGAAGACACAAAAGGGCTGAGACTGTCTGGGACGGCATGGTGCCCGTTGGTGGGGCTGCGCCGCTTGGCGTGGGCTGGGAGCTTGGTGTGGGCTGTGGCGGTGGCTATTGTGCGCAGTGAATGGCTGCTTCATGCTAACCAGCCTGCGGAGGCTATTTTTAATCCCAAATTCTAACACGCGGGTTTTAGAACAGCGCTTGTCTCGAATGTGAAAGTAACAACAGAGCAAGGGACTAAAGCGCTGTTTTGAAAGAGGTCCAGAAGGGAAGCCACACAGACTGGAAAGCTGCCCTTCTAAAACCCAGCTTTAAAGAAAAAAAAAAAAGAGACATCTCCTGAAGAAAAGGGAATAATTCTTTTGAATCACCAGCCAGAGTCATGGATTTGAGGCTGGGTCAGATGCTTGGGTTCATCCTAATTATGTATACCAATGTTACATTTTAATTATAAACGTGTTAACCCAAGACTGCCTTGACCTATATGAATAAGGAATATAGTACAAAGCGTAGTTAACAGCAGTTAAGAAAAGCTAACCAACACCATGTTCATTCAGAGCCGAAGGAGAAAGCTGTAACTTGTGCACAACTTGTGCCTAAGAGAAATTCTGCAGTAGGTGTCTAAATGACCATGGTCCTGGCAAAGCCACATTTTGGAAGTGAATCACTTACTCTGTCCTGGTGACCAACAAATTCTTCTGAAGTAGGCTGCAGGAACCCTCCCCTCATTACAATTTGTTAAATATTAATGACAGATTCACACCCTTGCGGAAGTCTTTGTGAAATTCCAAACCCACTTGAAAATATCTCAGTTGCAGCAAGATGAGACTGAATAGAGAAGTGTGTTGGTAGCATTCAGTACTGCTCAATTATGAATTTAGCAGCTCTGCTCCAAATTGAAGGGCATAAGGCTCAAAGCCATATTTTTTCTCAGACATTTATGTACCTTGTTCATTTTAGAAATCAACACTGAAATATGCACTTGTGTTCGTAGGAAGAGATTTTCCTTTTTATTTGAATGGATAGATTCGCTGAAAAGCTATAATCGTGCATGTAGGAAGTTTGGATGAGGCATATCTGTCACGTATCTGTTAGTTAGGGGCATCTTGGACTGCTGCAGAGCTTTCCTATTTACAGTAAAGGAGGCCTTGGCCCCAAGCGCTTACTAACAAGCTTAACAAAAGGTATAAATAGTAATTACATGGATAACTTGGTCAGATATGACTGTACTTCTGAGCCTTTAAAGTTCCTTTTTTTCTTAATTCTGTGGGACTTCTTGTATGTGACATCTCCACAAAAGGTAAAAGTATCCTACACTTCATATTGTGTAAATATTACTGATTAGAAGAGCCTTTTGTCATTAAGTCAAAGAGTATTCCCCTTCCCTCCAGGCCTGGGGTAATCCTTACCTCCCCCAGGCTAGGATCTGCCTTTTTTCCTAAAAAACGTTGGTAAAATTAGTCCAGCGTTTTGATACCCTGCCTTAAGACGTTACTGCATTTTACATTAAGAGGAAAAGATGGACTTAATCTTTTTTTTCTTGTTGTGAAGAGCACCATGGAAAATGAGACTGCTTCAAGGAGAGGTGGAGATTAGTGCTAAAAAAGAAAGATGTTTCCACCTTGCTAAATGGAAAGGTCTCTTGAAGTAAAAACTGAAGTAAAGGAGGCAAGTTTGAAAGTGTGTGGAAGCCACAGAGCTCTTTCCATTGCCTTCACTGGGCTTTGATTTAGGCTCACAGAGTGTCCATTACATTTTTATTACCCTTTCTGGACACATAAAATGTTACTTTTATTGTTCAAGAAAAAGAAGTCATGAATGACTTTAGCATTCACTGCAGTGAGTCACTGACTGTAGCCAAGTGTACTGTGACTCAGGGGTCCAAAGCAAATCCACACAGCCCAGTCCTCTACACCACTTTATGAAGCTCCCCAGAGCAGTGGACGTGCCAGCCCTGGTTTGCAAGCAGGAACTTTCAGCTTGAGAAGAATTTCTCATTGCTGTGTGTTCACACTGGGGCACGGTGGGTAGGAGACAACAGAACACATTCTTGAAAACATTTCTGTTCGTGACATACAAAGCCTTTTCTCTGGTGACCTCTGCAATCATGAATGCATCTCATAATAACCACGTAGGAGCCCAGGAGTGAAATCCTACCCCAGCCCAATGGTTGCTGCCAGATGAGTGGGTGAACATGGGATTGTCACTTGAACCAGATTTCCTGGAGTTAGATTATTGTACCTAGAAATCAGAGCCTGTGTACCTTGGTCTTGTCATGTGCGTTGCAGGTAGGCACTGTCTGCTCTCACTACATCATCTGTTGACCTCTACTGCATGGTAATACTCTTTGGTGGTGGCCTGCTACACATTCACTGGGCACAGAAACAACTAAAGTGGCTGACTTGAAAGAGTCCTGCTTAGTTGCCCCTTCCCTCAGAACGTGAGTAGAGGAGCGGGGATCAGATCTCACAAACGCCCGCTTTCCCATGCTGGTGCATGTGTCTGGTATGCTGTGCCTGTGGGGAGAGGGCAACAGCACTGAGAGAGCTGTGGGGTCTCTGCCCACCACAGAAAGCTGTTGACTGCACTTTACCTTCCATGAGAAGTACAGTCAGATCCCTAATTTACCGTTGCATTATAAGGTTTAGCACATTTCCCTCCCTGCCCCTAATAAAGGAATGCCACAGTCAGGGTTCGATGGCAAGCCTACACACCTTGTAAAACCCCCATTCTGCTTCATTCATGAAACACCATGAAACTACCTTTGTTGACAGCTGGAGCAGGAATGACCTCAGACTAAATACCCTGCCAAATAAACTTCCAGCTTGCTGCTGGTGGGTCGTGTCTTTGGGTGTGGCAGTCACCAAAAGCAGAAGTGATGAATATCTTGACCAAAAAAGCTCCAAGTGAACCTGAAGATAGCAGACAAACCTGTCCGTGGATGCAGGGGCCCTAATGGGTAGAAACTGCCGTAGGGACTCGTGGGGCATAGTAAATTGGTTTACCAAGTCGCTCTTTCTCTATGTGGTAGAATTCTCGTAAAGCTCTGCATCTGCACAACACTGTATTCTGGGGATATTTAGTGTTTTGGTGGAGCTCAGCCATCTTTTTGCTTGGGGTTTATTCTTGTTCATTTTATTTTTTGGTTGATAGTTCTAGACAGTCTCAGGAAAATGTTAATGGTTTGTTATTGAGATGACAATTCTGGCCTGTGGAGAAATCCTGAGGTTATTTGTCAGAAATAAACATTCTCTTGAAAGTTATTAATTTCTTTTGAAAATGATAGAGAGACGAAGGATAGTCACTGAGCTGTGTGCATAGTTAGTTCTGGGCATGGTGTGTTATCGCTGTAGCTCACTGTCCCCACAACTGCTGCCTGGGTTTGTCACATTCCATTCTGTCCCATGGTTGGCTACAAGTTTCTCATGGCAGTCACAGAATCACAGAATCACAGAATCACAGAATGTTAGGGGTTGGAAGGGACTTCTGTGGGTCATCTAGTCCAACTCACCTGCCTAAGCAGGGTCACCTAGAGCAGGCTGCACAGGACCTTGTCCAGGCAGTTCTCGAATATCTCCAGAGAAGAAGAATCCACAGCCTCTCTGGGCAACCTGTGCCAGTGCTCCATCACCCTCAGAGGGAAGAAGTTCTTCCTCCTGATCAGGTGAAACTTTCTATGCTTCAGTTTGTGCCCATTGCCCCTTGTCCTGTCACTGGGCACCACTGAGAAGAGTCTGGCCCCATCCTCCTGACACCCACCCTTGAAATATTCATAGGCATTTATAAGGTCCCCTAGCAACCTTCTCTTCTTCGGGCTAAACAAGCCCAGCTCCCTCAGCCTTTCCTCATAGGACAGATGCTCCCGTCCCCTCATCATCTTCATAGCCCTCCACTGGACTCTCTCCAGTAGCTCCTCATCTTTTTTGAAGTGGGGAACCCAGAACTGGAAAGAGTACTCCAGATGGAGCCTCACTAGGGCAGAGTAGAAAGGAAGGAGAACCTCCCTCAACCTGCTGGCCACGCTCCTCCTAATGCACCCCAGGATCCCATTAGCTTTCTTGGCAGCCAGGGCACACTGCTGGCTCATGGTCAACCTGTAGCCCACCAGACACCGAGGTCCCTCTCCACAAAGCTGCTCTCCAGCAGGTCCGCCCCAAGCCTGTACTGATGCATGGGGTTGTTCCTCCCCAGGTGCAGGATGTTGCATTTGCCCTTGTTGAACCTCATCAGATTCCTCTCTGCCAACTTTCCAGCCTATCCAGGTCACGCTGAATGGCAGCACAGCCTTCCGGTGTATCCACCACTCCTCCCAGTTTGGTGTCATCAGCAAACTTGTTGAGGGTACATTCTGACTCTTCATCCAGATCATGGATGAATAAGTTAAACAAGGCTGGGCCCAGTACTGACCGCTGGGGGACACCACTAGTTACCGGCCTCCAACTAGACTCAACGCCGCTAATAACAACCCTCTGAGTTCTGCCATTCAGCCAGTTCTCTATCCACTTCACCGACCACTCATCCAGCCCACACTTTCTGAGCTTGTTTATGAGGATGTTATGGGAGACTGTGTCAAAAGCCTTGCTGAAGTAGAGGCAGACAACATCCACGGCTCTCCCCTCATCTACCCAGCCAGTCATGCCATCGTAGAAAGCTATCAGACTGGTCAGGCATGATTTCCCCTTGGTGAATCCATATTGACTACTGCTGATAACCTTCTTTTCCTCCACTTGCTTGTTGATGACCTCCAGGATAAGCTGCTCCATCACCTTTCCCGGGATGGAGGTGAGGCTGGCTGGGCTATAGTTCCCTGGGTCCTCCTTGCCCTTCACTGTGGGTCCACCCTGTGCCTTGTCTAAGAAAGTCCATCTCTTGATTAAAGTCTCATACTCATACTCTTACGTAAAGACATAGTAACAAGATGAAAATAAGTTGTTCATGAGATGATTATGGCTGTAGCCAATGCACATAACTGCACTCTAAAAACATACAGCTGATTTTTGTTGTGGTAGAAAACCATCACAAGATGGTGTACTTCAGGGTAAACATTGCTGTGGGGGCTTATGTCCCCTGTTCCGATTAGCAGCCCCTGTTGTGGCTTCTGTGCTGTATGATGACATGTTGGATCCATCCCCTTCATGATTACACCCACTCCTGCATGTGCCCAGGAGTCACTTAGGCTGGAGCCCTGTCAACCAGGGGCTTGTGGCAGCCCCAGGCTTTGATCCAATCTGCAGAGTCTCGCTGACAGTCTGGCTTTGCTTTTTCCCTGGGCTGGCTGGCTGAGCTGTTGCAGGATGATTTATCATAACAGAAGAGATCTGCAGTGTCACAAGATGGTATCAACTCCTGAAGGATACTCACACATTAGCTCCCCAAAAAACGTGCTTCTTATCTATCATCCTTACACGAATATGTGTTTACATTTGACATTTATGGTTGCAGTCTTGAAGTGCTGCCAGACCACTGAGCTTATTTCGGGATGATGAACATGTGGTTCCAAAGCTTCATTGTTGCAAAAGTGGAACTAAATTAAACATAGTCTTCTTGTTCTGTTTCTTTGTTGGGTGGTGGCTGGGAGCATTAAGGTGGTATCTCCAACTGTTGCGTGGTTGAACTGAGAAATGCCTTTCCTTTTACTTCCTTGCTCTTTGTTTTACTGCTATTCCAGTATTTTTAGAGCTTTTCTAAAGAGTTAGCCAGGTTGTGCGTTGTCTTTTTTTTAATTGTAGCCTCCATATTTACGATATTTACTAGTGTCTCAGTGAGTCTGTCTCAGTCTCAGCATGTGTTCTGTTGACTGTGCATGGTGCTATGCTAACTCATTGAGGTGCTTTTCAAATTTCCAGGTTCAGCCTTCTATTGTGATTCTTTTCAAAACGTCTGGCATTTTCATCCCAACTCTGTTCACCATCTCAGGCCTGTGTTTGTAGGGCAGAGCAGATGGAGCATGGTGGAAGGCAGTCTGGCTTTGCATGTGGATAGAGAGGTGAAATAATGAGCACCCGGATTATGCAGACATAGACAAAGGCCCTTTGATAGTCCCGTCATACTCCATTTGGACACATCGAACTGGAGCTCGTCGTGATCCCGGCTGTGAATGAACCAATCAGGGGCTTACAGGTAGCTTTGGCTTGTGTCCTCTGCAAGGGGCACCCTGTAATTACCCAGCCCCAAGAGCAGGATTTTGCATGGTGTGATCAAAGCGGCCTCCTAATCATGCTGCTCCTCGACACTTTGACTGAAAATAACAAACCTATTCAACCTGTGAGGAGTGAATGCGTGAGAGATTTTCACCTGCTCATGGAGGCTTGGAAAAAAGCACTGGATTGTACGCATTATGGTTCAAAGCTGGCTTAAAGTTTTGTCCTTTTTTCAGGGGGTGGAGGTGCCTCATCCTGCCTTTTGCTGGCTTTCGTATCCAGCTCTTCCTATTATTTAGCTAAGACATATGAGCTTGGTTGCCCTGCTTTTATCTGTGCTAAATATAAATGGAAAAACAAACTGAACACAGCAAGGTAAATAAAGAACAGGAAGTATAAGACAGACCTCTTGAGGTTTTCAGTATTCACACATGCTTCACGTTACAAACCAGCAGGGGAGCACCGGCCTGCCACACAGGTGGAAATGTGTGTGTGTGGAGGCTACTGAAGACTGAATATTTACCCTGTATCAAATGACAGAAAGGGCTGAGTGAAATAGCATTGTGCTGAACTTCTGTGAAAGGCTGTGAGGTTTCCAATGTTCCCCAGACTTCTCTAGGGTGGGCTGGTGTTTGTGTAGTTGCTTGCAGTATAGAAACAAAGAGGTGGTGGCTCAAGCTACTAACAGAAAGTTGTTCTTTACATTGCTGGTAAATAGAGCTGCTGCTGAAATCTGGTGAACTTTTATTACTGGGTAGGAAATTTGGGGTAACACTGTGGAACCAATTATTAAAATGAATACTCTTTTATGATTAATAGCTCTCTCCTCCATCCGCCAGAACAGACAATACCTAACATTTTACCAACTGATGTGACTGGACAAAGCAAGTGGACTACACTTCATTTTGTGGACAGGACTATCCAAATCATGTCAGTAGTTGGCTGTTCAATTTTCAAGGGCTCTCCTCTAAGATAGACAAAGCCCGTAGAAAATTGGTTACTTGAGAGAGAGAGACTGATGAAATTGTTACAGAAACTGGGAGGAGCGGAAGGTTGTCAAAGGCTGAATGAAGATGCAGGTGTTGAAAAGATGCAAGCGAAGGGGCAGTGGGGGGTAATTCGCGGTATCACTGGAAGTTTTAGCCATTTCCCAGAGTATGACCTGCTGTCAGTGAGAAGAGGCCTTCAGTATTTGGCAGATTTAGGCTTCTAATGAAAGTTTCTGTGTTTTCACACATGCCTTTTCTAGAGGAGGTCTCGAAGGGGACAGCCTGCAAGGGTAGACATAGCAGTGATTCTGTTTTCCTGAACAGACATCTAAGACATACAATATTTTACAGGCTTTATCAGATGTTCCTGACTGTTCTTATGAGTTACTGTGAGTTAAGGGAGGGTATTTACTTTCCACAAGTCAATGTCCCCAAATACAAAGCTCAGGCTTTGTCAAACTCAGAATCTTACATGACACTTGCACTTTTACTCAGACTTATTGATTGCAATGAAGGGCTGTGAGTAAAGCTTGCAAGTTAAGAGCAAACCCTTGGTTATTTGTTTTCTGACAGTGAGAGGTGCCCACTCTATCTCTGTGGTTGCCTCTATCTATGTGTGTGTGCTTAAAGACCCTCATGCTGTAGCTAAGTTTACTGTCAACTAGAAAAGATAAAAGCAAGGATGATTCCTCCCCCAGGATAGACAGGGAACGGATACATAAGGGGATATTCACCCCACCTTGTTGTAGATACCCACGAGTGCGGTGCCCTACCATCACCTGGTTGTGTGGGTCCTCCAGGTCCACCCCGCACATCACCATGAGTGCCACCATTTCAGCACTGACCCTACCTGTTAGATATGTGACTCCTCTACATGAGATGAGACAAATGCCACTCTCAGTGACTTGTCCGGCTTAACACAGTTGTGGGAGAGTGGAGAGCTGAGCTGAGTGCCTTTAGGATCAAAATCAGAGACTCCAGCATCTGTCCTCTGTTACGTTCGTGATCCCTTCTTCACATCAGTCGAAATAGGAAGCGCCAGTAAGAGATTCCTGCGAGCCTTTGCAAGTTCTGCCACAAATCTCAACTCGCAGAATGTGTCAGGAAGAAAAGTCCAGGGCCTCGGGGTCCAGTCTGCACACACAGCTTGGAAGAATGGGAAGGACACATCATTACACAGATAACCAATTGTTACACTAGAAGAAGATACAAATTCGTTGTGTTGGAGATTCTGGTGTTGGCATAAAATTGCTTTAGATCAGGCAACTGAATTTGTACGTGCCACTTTGCATTTGCCTTGTTCCCCAGACCAACAGTGGGAAGGTGAAGGGAGTGTTCCAGGAAATGTCCATGAGGATTTGCCTTGTGTTTATCATCGCTCATTTTTCTCTGTGGTGCATTTTTTCCCATTCTTTCAGGAACTGTGTGTGGTACATACCATTCACATTGCATTAACTATAGATTGCTAGGATAGTAGCTGGATGAAGTACTATTAGGGAGATGATTACATACTGTGGGTAGCTGTCAATGCTCCTGATAATATGTTGCTGAGGAGTTCACACAGAGCACAAAGCTGTGTATCACGGGCTTGTTTCCACAAATGGATTATCTGCACAGAGCATCTGTTGCATTGCACTTAAGGAGACCAGAAAAGAGATGGAATTGTGCCACTTATCTATGAAATCCAGGGAAAGGCCTCAATACTGTGAATGGTTCTTCTCTCCTTTTAACACATTTGAGGTCTGGGTCCTGTTTGGCTTCCTTTTATGGGAAAATTTATGTAGTGCAGTGCAAGGTTACTTGCTTTGACACTGGCATACAGGCTGTGAACCTGAGCAGACGAGGTAAGCAAGTTCTTTGTATCCTTGAGAGTCTGAGGCTTGTTCTCCATTTTAATTTCTGCATGCAGGCAGCAGGGGATCCTTGGGCTGGAGAGTGACTTTGCCCCCAGACAGGAGGGACGCAGAAGCAGGAGCCTGGTGGGGATGTTGCTGGCGGTAGGGGTTCCCCAACTGCCCCCCTGCCTGGCTGCATTTGCACTCATGCTGGGTACATGCAGGGGTGCTGTACCAGAAGGTGGCACTCCAGACCCTCTAACACATGTCCTTGGCTTTGTCGAGCCCCCTCAACACACCCCGAAGTGTGCCAGCCTTGCTCGTTGTGTTGGTACAGACATCTCTGGGCTGGCTGGGAGCTGAGACCTCTTCAGCTGCAGATGCATGGAGCTGTGCCCGGCCTTATTCCCTATGCTGGGAAGCACAAGTCCATCCCAGACCCCACAGGTACATCTGTGTGCCTCTTCTAAACTGGGATCTGAGCTCTGTATGGGATCATCCTTTCTGCTTGCTCTCATGCTGCCTAGAAGAGCTTTGGCCTGTGTCTTCTAGTGTTGTCCAAGCAATGCCCAGCCAGGGGTGGATGCAGTGCCCTGGCCAGACATTCTGCTTAATAGGCCTTAGGGATGAGGTTGACTTGGTTTTGGAAGGGAAAGAGTTACCTACTGCAGAAGCAAATCATGCTGTGCTGCTTGTCTTCAGCGCCCATTGAACCAGCCTTGCTCTTTTTTTAATTCGGTGTTACAGAGGGAACTGATAAAACTGCTGATCTTGCTTGTGCACTAGGAAGACTGGCTCTGGCAGGTTGGTCTTGCTCTGATAGACAGAGGAACATAGAGATTTTGAAAGCAATTACAAAGCAAGCTGCAGTCTCAAAAGAATTAGTGGGCTATTAAAGATCTGAACTTAATAACAAGCTTGACTACTTCCCTACCCAAAACACTGTTTCCTCCCTCTGCTTTTCCCATCCTCATGCCCAATTAGTGCTGCCACCTTTACACTCAAGGGCAATGGCCCCTGTCTTTCTCTCCCATGTCCTTCCTGGCAGTGTATTCTCAGCTAACACTGACATCTCAGTATTTGATCATCCTGCAACCTGCCAGCACGTGGAAAGCCTGGCCAGTTGGTGTAAAATGTCCCTCAGCTGTCCATCTGGTGAGTCAGTGCAAGGATCTCCGCCACCGTGCAGAGAGCATTTCTGCTTGAGGTTACACAGGGTCCCTGAATTTCTTAATCTGTGCAGGTATTTGCTGGGTCAATGGACCAAGTATGTAACAGAAAAGATTTTACAGCTGAAGTTCAGCAGCTCCTAGTTATGTATATTCCTTGGGAACCAGAACAAGTTGTACCTATTCAGCACTTCATTGTCACTGAATCTTTCAATTGCTCTGATGCTTACCAGGTGCACGTAGAACTGATACAAATATTTCCATAATTTTCTGGTAGGAGTATGATGCAGATAGCTGATTGTCAAAAAGTCTTAACAATAGCCCTCGTAATGGATTAAGTTTTAATTTAACTCCCACTCTCCCCCCCTGCCAAAGATGAGTGACTGACCCTGGCTTGTTGGAATGTTATTAAATGAGGTATCTCTGATAAATCTCTATGTTTCTCTGGAAAGCAATTTCCACTTTGTTATATTACAGTAGCTGGTGTCTTATGAAGTAAAGGAAAACATTTGTCCAGCAGGATATCACAAATTTCATGACAGACTTTAAATTTTCTTGCATGAGATGATGTTTAAAGTGGAGCAGACTGATCTTCTGAAAACACACTGGCCTTTCCTGAGTTCAGGAGAAGCTGCTTTCTCTCCTCCATTCAGAAGTCTATGAAATCCCTTCTGCATAGGAAGCCTGCTGGTAGACGGAAGCAATATAAGTGTTGGCTGGGTTTCAAACCCAGGGAAAACCAACACCATCTGAAAGCCAGAATTATAAATAATTAGTTGGGATCATTTTTGATAAGTTGATTGTGCCCCATAAAAGAGGGATTGTGGAATCTACCATAGCCCGAGCAGCTTGGAAGTAATCCAAATTTTACAGTGGAGTAAGATTAAATTTAATCACTTTTCCAAATAACCATCATTTGTTTGCTTTGCTTTCATGAAGGCTTTTGGTTATGTCAGTAGTTGTCTGATGCAGACTGACACTTGTGATGTTTCATGGCTTTCAACTTGAGAAAGTCATATAAACTTTGCTGCCCTCCAGTTAGAAGGAGCAACAGTCTTTCAAGAATGAACGAAATCCTTTAGCCCTCAGCCCTGAAATGTGATGCTTGGGTCAGCCTGCAGTGTTGCAGGAAGTCTGTATGGTGATGTTTTATGCTGTAAACCTACCTTCTTCATATTAAAGGCATACTGAGATTGGCACTTAAATAAAAAATGACTGAGAGCCTTTACGTGCAGCTGGTTTCTAAATTGCTGAAGGAAACGTTTAGAAAAGACACTAAGGTTCATATATGCACATATTCTCATGGTACCTGGAAGCACAAAAAAATGATTTTTTATTCTAAAAAGTGAACAGGGTTTGATTTTGAGAAGTACAAGCTAATGGTACCCATCAAATTGTAGTCTTGACATACATTTCAGTGGATGAACGTTTTCTCTGCATATGCTACCATGGTCCATGGTTTGTCTTATTAAGGATGAATACAATGGCATTCCACGAGGTACATGCTGCCAGGAAGAATGTGACTACAATAACAATAGAATAGAAAGCAAAATATTTTTTTGAAATGAAAAGTTGATATCTCAACAGCAACAACAAAACACAGCCCTCACATCAGAATAAAATAAAATCCAGAATAAAACACAGTCTTCCAAGTAAGAAACCTTTTTCTTCAGGGAAATGTATTTTTGTAGTGAATTAATGGAAACTAGGAGATTTTATGAAGAATAATTTTCAGTGGAGGAGCTTTTCTAGCGGAAAATAATCTTTATTAATTTTTTTGCCAGCAGCTGACAGCTGATCTAGGCCTCTGATCCCACCTGAGTCTATGCCCTGGTTTTGGCCTTCTTGGCACTACTGAAATCCAAATAATCCCTCAGGATGTTAACAATGTACAGGGCATATACTGTAAACTTCTGATTAACCAAAATGAACAAAATGTAGTCTAGTCTTGCTCAAGCTTAAGGAAAAGCCAACAAGAGTAACTCTTTCCTTGCAGTGTCGTGACCAAAACCGTTTTTTTAATTTAAAAAAGGAAAAGAAAAGAAAAGAAAAGAAAAGAAAAGAAAAGAAAAGAAAAGAAAAGAAAAGAAAAGAAAAGAAAAGAAAAGAAAAGAAAAGAAAAGAAAAGAAAAGAAAAGAAAAGAAAAGAAAAGAAAA
>Ga0065711_1001851_pt1 | contig 39556 bp, 25 predicted proteins | sample Hoacrofraction12_FD_59098 | JGI IMG/M metagenome (GOLD analysis project Ga0065711, IMG submission 59098) | Hoatzin crop microbial communities from Cojedes, Venezuela - Epithelial fraction 12 v2 (version 2) | ecosystem: Host-associated > Birds > Digestive system > Esophagus > Crop | place... | reverse complement strand
AGTACTCCAGATGGGGCCTCACCAGGGCAGTGTAGAGGGGAAGGAGAACCTCCCTCGACCTGCTGGCCACACTCCTCTTAGTGCATCCCAGGATCCCGTTAGCTTTCTTGGCAGCCAGGGCACACTGCTGGCTCATGGTCAACCTGTCATCCACCAGCACTCCCAGGTCCCTCTCCGCAGAGCTGCTTTCTAGCAGGTCCGTCCCAAGCCTGTACTGGTGCATGGGGTTGTTCCTCCCCAGGTGCAGGACCCTGCACTTGCCCTTGTTGAACGTCATCAGGTTCCTCTCTGCCCAACTCTCCAGCCTGTCCAGGTCACGCTGAATGGCAGCACAGCCTTCCGGTGTATCTACCACACCACCCAGTTTGGTGTCATCAGCAAACTTGCTGAGGGTACATTCTAACTCTTCATCCTGGTCATTGATGAAGAAGTTAAACAAGAGTGGGCCGAGTACTGACCCCTGGGGGACACCACTAGATACCGGCCTCCAACTAGACTCAGCGTCGCTGATGACAACCCTCTGAGTTCTGCATTCAGCTAGTTCTCAATACACCTCACCGACCACTCATCCAGCCCACACTTCCTCAGCTTCCGTAGGAGGATGTTATGAGAGACAGTGTCAAAAGCCTTGCTGAATTCTAGGTAGATAATATCCATGGCTCTCCCGTCATCTACCCAGCCAGTCATGCCATCATAGAAAGCTATCAGATTGGTCAAGCATGATTTCCCCTTAGTGAATCCATGCTGACTACTCCTGATAACCTTCTTTTCCTCCACAGCTCAAAAGTTTGTGCCTAAATGGGAAAAACTGGGAATTAATCTATACTTTGAAACAGGGTGTTGTTGGTGTAACAGAAATCTGGTTGAGTAGCTAATACAACTGGCACAGATATTAAGAGTTCAGTATATATTACTTATGTGATAGACAGTAGAGTGACATAAAACAATTTTATTGTGATCAGTATCACTTACATGAAAGAGTTTCAATTGGGATAATGCTGAGATACAGATTTTAATGTAGATGTGGTATCTTTAAAGTTGTGAGAGAAAAATACTTCTGAAATGCAAGTCGTTATGGAAGATCAGTCCCTAGTTACAAATTCAAGAACAAATGTTACTGACAAAGGTAGAGCCCAATGTTCTCAGAAATGAGAGAAACATTTTTTCACCACAGTGCCACTGAACCAGCAATAAGAGATTTTTTACATTTGATTTTGGTGAGTTGTGAAGGTATTATAGGAGAACTGTTAGTAGAAAATATCCTCGGCCAAGTGGCCACACATTAATTCTGTTTAAATGGAAGTAAGTGTAGATTTATAGAAGTTTTCATTTCTAAAATAGGAAATTCAGAGGAGTTAAGGAAGCTTGCTAGCAAGGTCAGCTAAACTTGAGAGATGGAGAACTTGTGGTTTTTAAGTCAAAAGTGCAAAAGCATTTAGAACTTCTACACCCCAGAAAAGAAGGAAAAAGCTTTCTGTCTTAACTGGATAATTTGATAGTTCAGAAGAGATATCTAGATATACAGAGAACTTAGAATTGAGTAGGCGGTAATGAAGGTCCCTTTCAAAAGTCAGGAAGTACTGAGAAAAAAAGAGCATCCTAAAGTGAAGCTGGGTTAAGCATTTTTCAAGAACTTATGAAAAATTGCGGTAGTTCTTTAGTAACATAATAAGAGAGAGAAGGAAGAAGGGAGATCATTACACTGTGACTGTAACATCAAGATTAAAGGTAAAGTCAGGGTGACCTCACAGTTAAATGAATACTTTGAGTCAGTTTTCAGTAAGGGTTTTGATGTTGAACATGGGGCCAAAGGCTAGATGACTAAATAACTAGAATGCATGCAGAAAATTGAAATTATCATATCCAAGAAGCAAGGAGGATCGTATTCTCAGTAAATGGACTGGAATTTTTTGGTCATAAGGTACAGGATGGGAAAAAAAGAAGTCTGGCGTATATGAAACTAGAGGCCAGGAGTTTTACTGACTATCAAACTAGGGACGGTACTGGATGAGTAGAGAATAGTGTTTTCTAAATATTTAAAGAAAAAATTCATCCAAGGAGATATAAAACTTTATTAAATGCTTTATGATATACTTCAGAAGAAAGAATGTAAAGGTAAATGAATGATGAGATTGAAAGTCACATGGATTTACCAAAGGTAGGTTTTACCTTCTTGTCTTGACAAGTCAGTTATCCCTCTTGTTGAAGGAAATATAATAGAACACAAAAAATCAGCGATATTCAACTGGGGAAGTATTTATTAAAGCATAGAAAGTAGGAATTGGTACATGATTAAAAATATGTGTAAGGAACATGGATGAGGAAATCCCAAACTAGGTTTGGAAATAAGTTGCTTGTAGACTTGCTCTGGGGTAGGTTTGGGGCTGGATCTTGTTTAACACTTGCTAATGACTGGCACAACAAGGTTTTTGCCAGTGGTGTTTGCAAATCACAAAGCTGAAATGCATCATCAAAGGAGGATCAAAACATCATGAAACAGTACCTCTGAAGTCCACGAAATAAAATAAACTGAGGAAAAGATATATCAGCTTGCTTAGTGAATCTGTATTTATAATGTAAGGAATGCTTCATCTGAAAATGACAGAAGAGAAAATGATACCTGTTGATCACAAGATGAAAATGATCTCTAAGTGGGATGAAAAGCCAAATGTGATCCTAGGGCTGTTGGACAAAGTATGTTCAGTGGAGAAGGTGGCATGAAAACTTCCCGATCTGTGGTGTTGGTGAGGCGTCATCTGGAATATTGTCCTCAGTTCTGACCTTCGTAGTACTGAAAGATGAATATAAACATGCTGGAGGACAAATAGATGGCTGCTAGGATGGTAAGGAGAATGGTCGGTTTATCTTATGTATTACGTGAGAGCTTGGCTAGCCCAGTGAATCAGAAGTTGAGAGGGGATGTAATTTCTCTTTATGAATGCATTGTGTATGGTGGGGAGGAATGAGCACTAGGGAAGAAAAAAGCTGAGTGACTGTCACAAGAAAAAAAAATCCACATAAAATCACCCTGAAAACATCAGGGATGGAGATTACAACCATCAGAGAAGTGGAGTTGTGGTATAGCTTTCAAATTTAAGTGCTTGGGGGGAAAAAAATGACTGGCTTCAAACTCGAGTATGGTAAAAATCTGTGAAGGGGATGATCTGATATACTGTGATAGCAAAAAGCTGAACATAATGACCTATGTCTAATATACCATGCTTCTAACAAAAAAAGAAAATAAAATGTTGATTCTGTTGAATCACTGTTAGACACACTTCCAAAAAATTTTCTTTTATTTGCATTTCTTTCAGTAGGACTCTATTTATACCAACACATGCAGTCTTTTTTTTGCTACTGCTTCTATAATTGAGCTTCTGCTTGAAATATTAGTGTTGTCAGCTTTTCCAAAGAACTCCGAATTTGCTTTCTGTTTCTGTAGTCCTGCATATGTCCATTATCCTGTTTGTTTCTGGAAGTTCCATTTCTGTTGTTTGAGTGTTTATAACTTCAGTTGTTATAACTCAAGATCTGGGTTATCGAGAAGTCTGACACTAAAGAAGGGTCTAAACACCAAGAGAAGAATGGAGTTATTTCATGTTGCCCTAGGAGAAAGCTGATGATAATAGGATAAAACTGTGCAACGCAAGAGAGGTGAATATCAGGAAGCTGAGAAGTATCCATCACAGAACCATGTAAAAATGCCACTGGAAAAATCCTTAACATAAAACACAAAGAAGAAAAATTTAGTCTTGCGGAAGTGAAAAATAACACCACTTGATTTTTCAGTCTAATCCTGATTTTTTTCCATGCTATTATCATCCTTTCTTGTATCAACACATTGTTATGGTATTACAGTGTACACTTCCACATAGTGAGTGTTCATAACAATGTAAGCACTAAGATGACTAAACACAACTGAATCAGAACAAAATGTGACGAGAAGGAGGGAATCACAGTGTAAGGTCATCAGTTAAGCTACAAGCAGGCTTTCTGTTTCGACCACCCTGTTGCTGCCGATACATATTTGAGGCATTAGGTTAAGCTATAAATGAAAGATATTTTCCCTTAAAATCTCACAGTACGTGGGTCCAATATAAAGTCATCAGTTGGTTGTTTAGCCCCTAAACCTTCATTACTTGTTTTTCAGAGCCATTACTACTGCATTCCAGTGCTACTGCACACTACTGTGCTTTGTTTCTGTCTGTACGCTGTCCCGTCCTTCCACTCTGCTTCATTTCCTTTCCTGGCCTTATTCAGAATGAATGGATAAACCTAAGCTTAGTGGATTTTTGTTTTGTATTGATGTGGATTCTTCTGGCAGCTATTTTCATCTTATGTGAAATATCTTGGCTTCATTCTTTGTATTTTCTGTCTTGGCATGAATATTATGTTATTATACTGTTTAGCTGATTTCCAAATCAGATGGCTTATGAAATAACCAAAGTAAAGTACTCTTATAATGCTGAAATACTTTGTACTGCACAATGAAATTTGGAATGAGCATAATTACCATTTCTGGAAACTCCTTTGTTCTGGGAGTAATTGTTTTTTTCACTATAATTATTATAAAGCAAAGTAAAATTATTGGAACGCTAGACATTGTTGACTGAGTGTTGGCTACCAAAAAGAAACTTGTATAGCAGCAACTTCATCTTCCTGGGGTTATTCTGGAACATAAGCTCTGGTATCCGGATCTCACTGGTGTTCCTAGTAAGACTGTTTCTGAAAAGCCTAGAAGTATTCAGTGTTCTTCCCACCTAAATATGTTATTAATATCTGAATATTACTGCGTCTTCACAATTTAAGCACCAAACTGAGGACAGACAGCACTAGCAATTCAGCCATCTTGGCACTCATCCAAATCCCAGCAGGAGAAACTACAAAGTAGACAAGAAAGGGCCCGAGGGAAGCCATGCAGGCAGGGCACTCGGAGGAGAGGTGCAGGATATACTCAGAGCGATGGCCTTTGCTCTCTGGGCTTTTTCAGTGCTATCATCTGATAAAATACATGCAGTTTCCAGGGAGCTGGGTCTGTCTTCTCATGGTTGAGTGTCCTAATCACAGGGTTGGGTTTTATTTGATCTGCTCTTCAGCTGATCACACAGTTTTTGTCTGCACCGAAGCATAGGTGGGCTGGAAGAACAGAGAGTGCTGTCAGCTGGGGCATCTGCTGGTGGCAGGATGGTGGCTTAGGATAGTCCTCTGTCGGATAGGACATCTAATTTTATTGCTGTACAAAATGAGTGCATTTAAAGCCTAGACTTTTCTACTTCAGGGATGAGTTCTTCAGCCGCAGTCTTGACCTTATCTGTTTTGGAGGGATCTTTCTGAGCGGCTGGGTTGCAGCTCGTGTGCTTGCCTGGGTGGACGTTGACAGGAAGGCAGCAAAGGCTGGAGGGAGGCACTTGTCCTCTCCAGGGCAGGTACTCTTGAGCATGAACAAGCATACGCAGGGAAGTGTGGCTACAGGATGGAGAGTTTCCACTCCAGTAAGCGGACCCTGGAAACAGAAGGTTGCTGTAAGGCTGGGTGGATTTTAGGTCACTAAATCGTGAGACAGGCCTTAGATTCCACTTCTTGTGCCTACAACTGGCCAAAACTGTTGCTCTGATTCCCAAGATTAGGAAATAATGTCGCCCTACGCTCTCATGGCTAGTAAACAGAGATGTCCTGACACTAAAATTCACTTTGGCCATTTTCCTGCTGATGAAAGTCAGAGATTGCCTTGTAGTTTATTTGAAAATTAAAAAATGCATATATAAATTTTTTCCTCTCCTTGCCCACATTTTATTAACTAATGCAACACAGCATTTTATGCCTTAAGCATATGCATACTGTGAAGACGGAGAAACTATTAATATCTTTAATGTTAAGTAAATACTGTACAGAATGCATCCAGGCTGGACAGCATCTAACAAACTGAGGTCTGTATTCCTAAGGGTATTTGGATTTGACAAAAAATGAAATTGCCCTTATTAAAAAAAAAAAGAAATCCTATGAATAGCTATTATTATACCATTTGGTACAACATTTAAAAAGCTATTTTGTTTTAAAAATGCCGTATCATAATACAGAAAGCCATTTTATAGTATCATACGACTTTCTTAAAGAGCACTATGAGATTAGTGCCAGTGGAGGATAACAATAAAAGTTAAAATGTGACGATTATGATACATTTATTTTGTATGTTTTCATTTTACCCCTGTGCTGGTTTTTAAAAAATGCTGGTTTCATAAAAACATGGTTCTTTTTAATGCCCAGTACTGCAGGTGGTTGTGAGTTCATTGACATTTATGTTTTCATCAGATATTTTTCTCCTTCATGTTGCTTATGTTTCTCTGTGGGAACAGCAAAAAAAGTCTGGCAGAAAATGAAAAGAAATGTGCTCTAAAAGCTTTACTGAGTGTGGCATTAGTGTAGATGTCTCAAATAACATAATCTTTTGGCTGGAAATATGGCATAGAATCAGACATACTCTTATTTTCTAAGACAGAGCTCGAGTGATTTTCCTGTAACCTGTTGACTGATGCTTTTATTGCTGTCTTGTGGGTCAGTACATTCTGGGACGGATACAGAATGGCCACATGTCTCATGGCTTGCAACTCTCCTTATTTGCTGTGTATGAGTGCTAGTAAGAAAGGGTGTAAACTCAAGATAGCAACCAGCATTTTAGTAGTAATCAGAGGCAATAGAAGCAATTAGGCATCACAAAAGAACAGTTAGCAACTTGAATTAGTTTTTACCACATTCATCTACAAGGAGGCATGAAAAGACCAAAATGGTATTAAAGCAGAGGTGCAGCCATTCTATTGTATTTACCCTCATGTAAGTAATCAAGGCATAATGAATTAAAAAAAAACCCAATGTAGCAAAGACAGATGTTAAAGTTAGCATGTCACTACAGCAAGAATGAATAAAAACAGCATAAGCTAAAAAAACCCACTAACCACCCAAAGCCCTCCAATCAACACACGTTATGCAAAGGTGTGTATGAATGTATCAACATGTTACAGGTCTTGAAAAAAACCCTACTTCTCTGTTTATTTTAGTTTAAACTCGTGAGCAGATTAACGATATGGCCTGTTGTCATGGAAGCGTTACAACCTCTGACCAAGAACTGAATAATTGAGTATAATGAGCCGTGACTTTTTTCTGTAATAAAAGAAAGAATAGGATTATTACAGTGAAGCAAAAGTAGGAATATTTTAATAGGTGAAATAAAACTTACTATTGCTAGGAAAATTTTTTTTAAGTGTACAAATTATTGATGAATGTCAAGATGACATTCATTTTTCCATTATTTTTTGTTAATATACATCAGGGTATATCATCAACTAAGCTCAGAACATTTAGTCTGAATATCCCATATTTGCTGACATGGTCATATTAATTTCAAATATTTTTGTTAACAGCGATGTGCCAGTTCCGCTGAGAATGAAGAAGTGAATTATGATAAAGTTCAGTCATTCCTGGAGGCCTCAGCTTGTTTACATCCTGACAATGTACAGTTATGCCAAACAACTTTTGTTTTGCAGGGCCTGTTTCAACCCCTACAAAGGAGAATGTCAGGAAGAAAGTAGTGCAAAGTTTAGGAAAGGAGAATAAAGTTAATGTGTATTTACAAGACATAAGTAGAGTATATATTTGTAGGGTTTTATAATACAACTTTAGAATGCTGGTTTTAAACTCTACATTTTGGAAGACTTGACACTTTTCAGTGGTGGTACAAACCTTGGCATAGTATATTTGTCTTACTTTTCTTTTTTGCCTCTCCAAGGTCCTTTAGAAGCAATGCAGAGTTCTCTTGAATTTCATGGACTTGCTGTTGAAAACCACTGCTTAGAAAACTAAGCCAAACCATTTAGTAAGAAAAAGAAGTCTGCCAGGAACTAAAGTTCTTCTCTGTACTATAAACAATGGTAATATTAGTATTTATATAAGTACATAAGGAACAGAAGCTTTTAGTCCCAGTTTGCATGGTCACAGCAAAATACTGAAGCTTATAAAAGTGATTTTAAAGTAGCGCTTGCAAAAGTGAGACAATATATTAGAAAAAAAGGTATCAGTCATCTCTTAGGCAATAAATTCAGAGACATATAAAGTATAAGGTTTATGCCTGTTGCGTTGCTGATCTCAGTAATTCCACAACTGATTGCAAGACCAAGTTACGGGTTAACTACAGATGAACAAATTAGCAAGTATAGGAAAAGCTGGTTACAAACAAATAAATATCAAATCACAAGCCATATTTTGTTCACATTGTTTGAAAAGTATGATAAGTTGTTTATTTATGCAAGGATTTCAAAGCACGTTGGTGAACAACCCATAGTCAGATTTGTGATATGACCTCTGCATGCACATCTTGTGCTGAGAAATGGTTGCTTGAGAAACACGGTGAGAAACTTGCAGGATTTTTGTGCTGGGTTTGCCAATGGTGGGATTAATAAAATAATAACTCCTCTTCAAATGGTCAAAAAAATCTATGGAGAAGATACTACGTTTACATTCTGTAGCTGTGAGAGTTTCAGCGCTGCCACTACAGTTGGGAAGGGTCAGAGGGTAGATTACTCGGAAATAACATACATTTTCCTGCAGATATACTTACCGTTGCTCTGAGATACAAAACAGATGGACTCTGCATACGGAAATTATTTCATAATTAATTCTTGTCTCACCTATGTAAACACTATTGTGTTTAAGTTAATTAGTGATGTTAATACAATTGATATGCCACTGGGCTATAAAGAACTAGAAACCTCTAATTAATGGAATTCACATCAGGAGATGTAGGAATCCGATATGACAGTCTGTAACAAACATTTTGCTGATTATACTAAATAGATAAATATCCTATATATACTTCATATTAATGATGCATTGCATTAGATTTTGATTAGGCTTAATGAGATTTATTTTATGTCTGTAAAAGTGCTCAAATTACATAAAAAATACAGAAATAGAATAACATGAAAAAACTCTCCTTAATTTTGGTTGAAATGGCCTTAATTCATATTGTTATGGAGCCCATAGAGTTCTTTGAAGAACATCCAAGCTGTTTCCACACTTATTTTTATAGGGATATGGTTTAAATAAAAGAACTATCAGAACTGTTCTTGTATTCAGCCACATACATTGTCATCACTGGCAGAATATCATCTCATTCCTTTGAAATTAGAAATGTTTGTCAGATATTGCAGGTTTCAGTCATGTTTTTCTGTGAATTCTAATTAGCATTCTATGTTTAATGAGATGTCCTGAAGTTTTTGCCTCATTTTTGTAATGAATATTTCCAGTGCCTGCTTTAGGATTCAAAGCCGTCATATGGGGGCTTTCCTAAAATCCTTCTGATTTTTCTGCTTCAGCCCTCACTTTTTACTGTTTTTGTTATTTGATATTACAGTGACACATGAAGCTCAATCCAGTCAGTGGCCCTCATGCCAGATACAGTTTAGTCCAACAGGGAGGAAATTGTAGCCCAATCTTGCCTCTAGAATCAGAATCAAAAAGAAAAAAAATGCACAAAATATCCCAGCAACCCCCAGCAGACAAGCAGCAGGCGAATATTAATGCCTGGAGTCCTGTGGCAGCCTAACCGCAAAGTCAGCAAGGGGCTCTGCTCTCCTGATGTGCAGATTAGATCCAGCTCACGGGACACGTTGTCGGGGAGGCCCTGCAGGCGCTGGCAGGGAACACGCTCTGAGCAGGCTGGTCATGGTTCTGGTACCCCAACTTCTTTTCCAGTCGCCTCGTCTTTTCATTTCCCACAATTAAATTCCACCCCTGACTCTTGACCGGGGTGTCTGTTTTGGTACTGGAACTGGACGTTGCTTTTATGGCTCTTTTGTCAGAGGAGAGGGGTTATTTGTGCTGGGTTGCCTGACAGTTGCACACCCAAAGTGTGATGGTGAAAGGACTGTGCTGCCTTAGAACTGGGTCTTAGAGGCATTGGGTCGGGGAGATGTAGGGTCTGAGAAAGTCTGGTGGGTCATGGGCCGAGAAACTGTCCTTTTAAGGACTCTTCTAGGCAGCAACATTAAGGTTGCTTTAATATGTGGATCAGGCTAGGAGGGTTATTTAAATTCTATTCTCACCTCAGTTACACAGTGCTTTTTATAACTTGTACACCCTTGATATTTAATTGGGAGGTGAGTTTCTCTAAGACAAATAAAATTACTTGAAAAGATCTTTTCCATGCAAACTAATTTGGATTTTGTTTTCTTTCATCAAAACAGAGCTTGACACATTTTCAGTAAAAGTGGTTATCTTGAATATACATTTTGATACAGTTATACTGCATTTTAACTGAGAAGCTGAACTAAAACTGCATTTCACACAGTAAAATCATACGTTTTCAGAAACAATCACATTCTCAGAATTCTGCCTTAAATTAGACTGTATTTTCAGCCTTGAAAGCTTTTGTAGAGAAATTTTTTTCATCAGCTTTCCCTGCACACAGAAATTTCTGAAGAACAGAGCGTGGTTTACTCTGAAAGGAACATCTGCATCCATATGGAGTATGGCAACCTGTGAGTCCATGCTGGCACTGATTTAGCAAGAGTGCTGGGGAAGATTACAGATGTGCCAAGTTGTTAACAGGAATACGTTGATCCAAATTGCCTGCTAAGGTGCAACAGCCACTGTTTCAGTCCACAGCCAGCAAGAGACTGAACTGAAGCTGTGGCCTTTTAGTTATTTATAGACCAATTACTTTGTCTTTGGATACGGAAGGATGAATTTCAGCCAGAATATATTCCTTGGATGTTAACAAATGCCAGCTTCTTGTTTTATTTATATACAGTATTCAGTTAAAATTCACTTCCTACACTAGAATTACAACATATTCTTTTTTTAAAATTCATGGGCTCATAGATTTTGATGCTGTTATGAAATGTACTAACTTCACTTCTATAAAGATTGAAATGAAACCTGGGAAGTGCACTGGACTGTTACAGCAAATCTACTTGTAGTAGAGAGGGAACTACCGCCAGTGTGGAACTATTGGATTTTTGCTGCTAAAAAACAAATCCTAATCTATTAAACAGAATAAAATTTATTCAGAAATTTTTTATTCTCATGGATATTATCCAAGTTTAAAAGATTATTTGCTGTAATAGCACTGTCTGTGTGCACCTATCCTACCTTAAGATATGACTACTGTAGTTTTTCACATTGTCCAATAATTATGTGCAATTTTACTGTCTTAAAAGTCTTCTTTTATGGTAGATATGATGAAGCACACATTGCCCAAAATGACATCGGTAATCACTACAGCTTGCATCATTTAGACATCTTCTAACTCCATTTAAATACAAAATAACATTTTATATTGAGAGGATGGTCAAGCACTGGCACAGGTTGTCCAGAGAGGTCTTGGAGTCACTATCCTTGGAGATACTCAAAACCTGACTGTACATGGGTCCTGAGCAACCTGCTCTAGGTAACCCTGCTCTGGACAGGGTGTTGGACTAGATGGTCTTCAGAGGGCCTTTCCTACCTCAGTCATCTTGTGATTCTGTGAAATTGTAAAACCATAGGCCATTGCCTCTTTCATTTCCCTTCGTTCACCAGTATGATTGTTCATTATGAAAGTTCTACAAAGTTTGATAACCAGCAGAATGAAATCCATGAGTTTCTTAGCTCAGTAATTTCATGCACTGTCTCCTCCTCGTGGCTGTCTCAGCATGTTTAGTCAGTACAATTTAATTTTTGAATAGCTTGATTTATTATCTAGTGCTAAAACATAGTACCTTTCTATTCCCTGTTTTCTACTTCTCTGTCTAGATATTCATCCAAAGTGGTTCTTCACATAAATATTTGGGAGAATGGAACTGTTTTTATATGCCATTTATAGATACAGAATTATTAGCCTTTCAGTACACCAATATGGTCAAATGTGAAGTCCTTCAGGAATCAAGAAAATTCAGCTGTCTTTCATCTACGATTTTTTTTTTAATAGAGTATCTCACTTGTCCTTTTTGTTACCAATAATCTGAAAGATGAATATGTATTTTAGATAAACCAGAAAGTCAAGGCCTTAATTTTCAAGTTTTGTTGATGTGAATAACTTTTTTTGGTGAATAGCAAGATTGCTGCGTTTAAACAGGCTATGATGGTGTTGTTCCCTTGCAGCTGTTGCTAGTAGATAGACATTGATAAATGAATGTGTGAAACTAGCATAACATCCTTATGTGCCTACTTAGAATATAATAGCTGGTTCTACATGTTTCCTGATGATGATAGCATATCTTCTCTTTTGAACTTTTAACAAGTAGAACGGGAAAAAAAGTGACGGATCCCAAAGGCAGAATATTCTTCATTAGAGCAGTGAGGGAGGCAGCAGTATATGTTTTCAAGCCACCAGACATCCCGCAACTTGGGGAACACTGAAGTACTACTAAGGTAGAATTTAGCCAAATTGTACTTAATTTTAATTAAATTTTGCCTGCTGATCTTCTGCATGAAGCTGTTTTTGAAAGTTGCAGCCAAGACGGCTCATGCTTAGAAGCAGCATGGGAAAAACAGATTCTTTTTTACTGTTAAAAAAATTTTGGTGATTTTTCCTTTTAAGTATTTTAAAATACGGTAGCCGTGTGACCTCTTTGTCAAACACGTGACATTTTTGTCTTTGTGAAAACCTGTCCGGGTCTGGGAGATTAATAAAGCTTTGAAAATTGTCAGCCGTCAGGCATGTTCAGTAAAGACTTTTGTGGCCCATTCTTCTTTGCTGGTACATGGTCTCTGAAAGACTGGCATCTATGCAGGCTTCAGATGAACTGTTTGCCAGAGTGACAGTGTATTTTTCAGTCTAGGCAGGTAAAGCAGGATTTTCCTGTAATTTTAGTATTTTATGGGGGCCAGGAGGGATAAAGTACTATCCAGGAGCAGGCTACTCATGATTCATGAATTGTCAGCAATGGTCCTATTCCTCCCTTTGCTAAAGGAGAAGTTTGCTTCAGGCAGAAGACTAGACGGGATGAGAGAGCAGACTTGGGTTGCGAACACAAAGAGACTGGGACTGGAAGACTGGACAATGGGAATAAAACAAACTGTGCTGGAAGATGATGAGGGGAGGTTTTGAAATCAGCAAAAGAGACTGATGGAGTTTGGACTGGTTATGAGTCGGAAGGAGGGAGCTGCGAGCCAGCCTCTGGTGAGAGATGCGGAGATCAGACAAGCCTAGAGGAAGGGAAGCAGAGATGGGCTAGACAAACAGGCAGAAGTAATGAAGTTAGCTATACTTGAAATATTCCTTTATAGAAATAATGTGCTTCTTTCTTACTCCATAGTTGCCTATACATTGCATACATACATCCCCAAAATAAATTGTAGGTACCAAGGATACATTCACCTTCCTTTGCATTGCACATGTACAATTATAGAGTCTTGGTTTTAGAATTGCAGCATGCTTTTGTTCTCATTGCTTGCTTAATAGATAGCAGTTTTAGATTCAAGATATATTCTGTTCAGATATGGGGAGAAATAATTAAAAATGAAGCAAAAAAAGAAAAGAATACAAAGTCCCTTGCACTATATACAGCTTTTTCCCCTCTCTATGTATTCTTGCCTCTAGAGAAAACTCTGGCAAAATTTCTGCAAGATGGGATTTGTATGTTTGCTGTGATTTTTATGGATACTTACTTTCCTGATATATCTTTGAAATGTCATTACTTTGCAGAGGCAACCACTGCCCTTTTAAATAGTTCTATTAAGATATATTTTAGGTCCCCTGCAGCTTTCTCAAACAAATCCCAGCAATAACAAATTAAGCCCTCTTAGTGAATGACTGACTCGGTAGACCTACCATTCAAAATAACAGAATTTTTTTTCTATTTTTCTTTCTGTTTTTAACAACACAAATAAATGTCTGCCTTGTTTTCTTCTTGGTTTTCTCTTTTTTCCAGAGGAGTAAATTTTAAATAAAATGGAAATAGGTAATGCCATAAAAACAGTTGCCTTAGTACTAGTTATGTAAAGGAACCTTTTTGTTTCTAGTAATAGCAATGAGAGCCAGAATATGATTTGATTGTAAAAGGTAGCTTTAGCAACAGCTTTATTTGTGGTTCTGCATCATTAATATGTAGGATTTCTTGTAACTACTTGTATTACTTCCCTTTCTACTCCTCGAACAATAGTTATGCTAAGAAAATTTGTAGGGAAGCCATTCTTCTCCAAAGTCAGGGAATTTTAAGAGCTGACAGAGGTCACTGAGACATTCCAATGTCTTAGAAGGTCTGTTATTTCCTTTTTATTTTTCTTTGGATACTGATACAAATAAGGCAAAACAAATGGAATTTTGTTGGATTCCTACCATATGAAAATCAATATAATTGAAGATAAAACCAATTTTTTTTTTATAACTGTTGACATTAATAGAAGCGTAGAATGAATTTCTCCAGAAAAGCTGTATCCAATTTCCTTTTCTTATGATAAAAAAAGAAATATATATTTGATTTTCAGATGGTTGATGATGCCCAGTTATGAACAGAAAACGTAGAAAATTTTAACAACCTTAAAGGCAAACCATTAACTAGTCAGATTTATTCTGATATTTTTCAGGTAAACTTCAGTTTAGTAAGATATTTAATTCTGTAGCTTCAAACAAATGAACAAGAAATGTAATTTCATTCCTTAAGCATGTAACTAGCACTTGGGACAAGACCAATATGTGCACATATGCGTATGTATGTGTAAGTACTGCTCTAAATAAAAAGTTCAGTGCTTTTCTTGACTCATATGGTAACTGTGGACAGTAAAACAAATTCAGCATGAAATTTCAGTCGTCTCACTTAAAATATTGTTGGAAGAAATATCATGGCACCAAACAGCATACATTTTATTTACATGCAAGTGAAATGCACACAAGCCATCAAGCAAAAATTTATTTTTTCTCCATAATGGTTGTTAAGCGCTTAGTATGTTTGAGTACCTATTAATTTTTGATAGATATTAGGGAAAGGCATTACAGCAAAATGTATAAGAATTATAAGTCTTCATGTGTTCTGTTTTTTTCCATTTTTCTTTGCAACACTGAATTTAGATTTAAGGTTTGAGCAGAAGTAGTGGCTAATTATGGTCATAGTTTGAAGATGATTACAAAGCTAGTCATTCACCTGCTAAAACCATCACTTCTTTCATCTTTCTTGCAACAGCTTTTTGATGTCTGTTACAGACATTTTTTTTTTAAATATTACAAATCATTTCATATCCCCTTGCACATAAGAAAGCTGTAGCAGTGTTGTGTGGCTGCAGAGAAGATTCAGATTTCTCTTTTTAATTCATGCTTATATTTACTTAAAACTAAGGTGTCAATGCCAATATTTTGAAAGGAAAAATACTGGCTTAGCTGAAGCCTGCCTCTGCTTAGGCGTGTGCATGAGACAACTCTGACTCCATCTGGTAAGCGTCAAGGCTGTCATGGAGTAGTGATAATTCAAAGGAAAGTGAAAGAAGCAGCCATGCTCCCTCTCCCTGCAATTCTAATGGCGTGTCTGCGCGTCCTTGTATTTTTAAGCATCTTCCTCAAGGTTGACATGACAAGAATGTTGTTTCCACTTTATCCACCTTCATAAATATATATTGTTGACTTTTCTAAATAACAACATTCCTGTCACTGGAAGGATATAAACACTCCGAAAGCAGCTGCATCTGTTAACTCTTACAGCACTGCCTAGATCCCAGTGGGAGGAGCTGATGAAAAGCAGAGAGAAAATTGGCAATGAGTTTACAAGCCAAATGTGATGAAGGATATATATGCATACTATATTACACGAGATAACTTGGGCATGGCAGGCTGCCCATTATACTGTTGTTCCTCCTCCCTACTCCCACCCCTGTTTTAATGATCAGTGGAGGCTTGAGAGCAAACTTTTGAATTCTGTCATCTGTGAAACAGGCCATCTGAAGACCAAAATCCCTTCTCTCTGTACATCTTGAAACCCAACATTGCTTATACAAAGATAGAAAAGTATTGCTGGAGAGAGTCACTACTTGGCTTGGTAGTGTGCATCGGAGTGGTAAGAAAGAATGACGTCTTCCCCACCTCTTTTTACTGTAGACCCTTATTCCTTTATGGAATATGAACCCAGCTGTGGATTCTGAATAGCTTTCTGCAAGAAGGTGCATAGACTTTTGAGATCTTAAATGGTAACAGCCATTTTGATGACAGCCCACTGCTACAGTTGCTGGAGCACACGTCTGCTCAGGCACCTTTTTCCTTTCTGTACAATAACTCAGAAAAATATTTCAGTACAACATCTTGTAAGAGGGGATTCAGTGAGTGATGCTGCATGTCTTATGTCTGCTTTACTGACATGACTTTGCTGTTTGAATATTACACTCACTGCTAAAAGTAGCTGTCTTATCACATGTGCTTTCGACAGCAAGACTGAAAGCAATCTGTAGCTCCAAGACTCAGTCATATTTGTTTATATATAGGATGTTTACTTTTGCTCGATTAACTGAAACCTGGAATAGCTTTGTCTGGTGATAAATTGGTCCAGCTTCTAGTGCAATGAGTTAAATGCGAGTCCATAGATCACTGTAGAGAATGATATCTAGCAGTAAAAAAAAATAAAAAAGTTCAAGAACTCCTGTTTATCTGTGTAATATTCTCTCTGTATAGATACTGCTAGCATGGATGAAATGGAATAATTTTCACCTAAAGACTGTTTTTCCAGTGATAGCAAACTCCTTTCTGTCAATTATTATTGACAGCAGCGCTGTGAGATTTGGCTGTATAATTTCTACATTTGTTGAAATTTTAAAATATTGCGTAAAATAAGTTCTTAAATTCCAATTCAGGGAGAAATGCAATGGTGTGATGTGTACACTGGAGCTGACCTTTGCTGGTGCTGGCAAAAAGGTTAAAAATATAAGGGTACATGGTGACACAGATGAGCCTTCTTCCTAGGCTATTGTCCTTGGTAGGAGCAATCCTTACCCCTAGTTTACACTTCTGCAAGGTGTGAGCAAGTATGTAAGCAGAGAGTCCTCAGAAGAGTGTTTAAGGTGTCTGGGAATGACATTCAGTAGAGAAGAGGGCAAACGTGAGGTTTTTTCTGACGGATGATCTCTGCTGCCATTAGGCATCCATTTTCTTATCTCAGAATGTTAGAGCAAATGCCCCCCCAGAATAGTCAGCAGCCCTGAGGAAGACAGCTGAGGTTAAGGATGCACTACTTTGCCTGACTAGGGTTGTTAAACCATCCAACTATCAGACGGGTAGGCCTTGTCCTTTTGTGAGTGCTTTCCTGCTTTGTAGCCATAATTCAATATTCAGGGGCGTTGGACGTGAACAGAGGGACTGTAGTCCAAGAATGAGTATAAAATGATTTCCTAACAAACTGAAGCAGATTCTAGAAGAGGCAGCGGGAGAGTTTCCACAAGTATTTAGGTGCATATTGTGTGATCTCTGCTGAGTTACCTAACAGAAACTGTGTTCTCTGCCTTTTGTCTTAGATGTGCTCTGGATTTGCCCCTGGAATAGAGCCATCTGACAGTGGAGAAAGAGAGCTTGTCCCTTGGACATTGGCTTGGTGAACAACTCTCTGCATATACTGTATTGTGGAAATGTGTTGGAGATTAGGCAATTTTCTACAAACCTCTGGGCAAAACACAAAGTTGTCTGTCTCAAAGGGCACTGGGCTTGGATGCTTAATTACCTGCCAGAAGCTCAGGTTTTTATATACTTGGTGTAAAATCTTGAGCCATTTTTACAATAAATACTGACTTCAGAGTTCTGACAGAGAATAACTGAGTGGTCTCCACTGTGTGCTGCAGCTTTGATCCAGCCCTACATTGACATTTTGCTCAGCAGTAAACGGATACCTTTGGGCACAAATTTACAAAAGGAGTTACCTTAACCACAGGCCATTTGATGGGCCATCAGGGCTTGAACAGACCTCTGACCACTCTATTTCATAGCTATAAGCTGCCTATTTAAAGCCCAGTTAAGCCAGCGCACATGATCAGCCTGACATTTGACTGTGAAAGTTAGAGTTACAGTGTGTTCCTACCGTAAAGTTTGCATCTGGCGTAGTTCAGGCTATCTTCAAAAAAGTTGCCTTTGACTATCCCAACCCTTAAAAATGTGGTACTTCCATTCTTTGAGTGTTTACTAAAGAAATTTGACAAAATACTTTCTACAGTAGTGCTTGTAAATACAATGCCATCTTAATGCTTGGCATGATCCTTAAATATAACTTAAAGAAAATCCCCAAACCCACACCAATAGGAGCAAACCTTAAACAGGAGAATGAGTTCATACAGATGACTATGGTAATTTTGTATCTCAGAAAAGTGTTTTTGACATGATAAAAATGGAAATCATGGAATATCATCTTACAAATGTATTTAGTAGTCTGTATTTTGTCAGCTTATTTTGTTTAGAAACATCTCCTGTTTAGGGAGGTGGTTGTATATTGATTTCAGTGGGAGATTTTCATACTCATCCTGCTGCTTCTCCAACGTGTGAACTGTTGCTGGCTCTGCAACCTGGCAGGGAATACTCCTGTTGTACCAAGTGACATAAGAAGGGAGGTATCAAAGCAGAGGGACTCAGCGGAGTGGGGCTCTGGGAGTCAGCGCCCAAGTGGGTTGCATGTTCCTAGGCACATCCCAGCACCCAGCCAGACTCTAACGGGGCATGCGTAGCTGCTCAGCAGACCAGAAGTGTCCGAGACCAGCCAGGCAACCCACAGACTGAACTGCAGCCGTGATGTTGCATGGCTGCACATGGGGGTTTTGTGCTGCTGCGTGGGAGCCTGTGGCAGGACCTCGTTGCGTGGGACTCTTGCTGTGAGAGATCGGGTCCGCATTTGGACTGAAGGAACTACTGCGATACCAAAGTGGCACTACTGGTGGATTTAGGGAATGAAAAGGAAATGACGTACTTTTTGTCTCTCTCATTCCCCCCTCCCCAAGTTCTGGAAATGCGAGTATTCACGTCAAGGCATTTTTAAAAATCTTTTGGCCCTTTTTTCCTCCTAAGCTATTCCAGACTATATAGGAATTGTTGGTTATTTTTTCTGTCCTGCTTTGCTGCTGCAGCAGTGAGAGAGAACTTTGGTGTGTGAATGCTCACTGCACTGTACAAAAATGTTATGAATCATTGCATTTATTTCTGGTTCCTACAATACAAAGGTCTTAGCCTATTTCATATCAAAATATACTATTACTCACATGTTCAGCTGAGATCTCCAGTCTCAGTTAATATGAATCATAGTTTCCTTACTAAAAGGTGACAGAGCTTCTGTCACAGGCAGGTTTTGAAGGGTTTTGTAAAGTATACCTATTTTGTTTGGTAGCTCTGTGTGTTATTTAATTTTACTGCCGTTTTTCACTCAACAGTAAAATACATTCGTAAGTGTTGTTTTGGTGTGTGATGGTGAATGGGAAGACATGATTTGTTTGTGTCTCAAAGAACATGGTGATGAAATTACTTTGGCTATGTATGTGCTATTTACAAATAAATCCTACTTGCTGTTGTTTATACCTTTGCAGGATCATCATGGCTTCTCAGCATTTCAGTGAAATATAGCACCAGCATATTACTAGATGAACAGGAGTTTATCTGAGAGTCCTAACTTAGATATACAGAAATATATTTAACAGTGTTTTGTACCTAAGCTCTAAATTCAGCCTAGTGAGAAGAATCTTCTCAATTAATAGAGTTTACTGGGGTAGAGGAGAGCACAGAAATTGTAAATAAGGATCAGACATCATCTAATTCTTGCATTCTTTGAAACAGAAACGTCGGCTAAGTCTTTAAAGTGTTTATTCTCCCATCAGAACACACCCAGCATACACTTTAAAGGATTGTTCAGCCTTTCACAGTGACAGAATTCCCAAGTAACCTGCTTAGGTTTTCTTTTGTTATTTGTGCAGGGAAGGAAGGCTTGGGAGTAATCTGAAAGGAAAAGTGACATTACTGGACATGTAGGGGCCTGACTCCTGAGGAATGAGTTGCGAAAGTAGTATTTGTGGCCTTCTTGCAATTCAAATGGACGTAATATCCTTCTGTCCCTAAAGGCATTGCTGAGCTCATAGTAGAGTTGTGAAAAATTGTTGTGTTTTTGCCCATGAGCCACTGCAGTTCATTGCCCCCTTTTGCTCCTGGTTCAACTGCTGCACCTACCTGTGAAATAGGGCAGCTGAGATGCAGGTGCACGTTTGGCTCTGCCAGTTCTCCCACAGGTGTGATAAACTGTGGCAAAGGGATGAGGAAGACAACAGTAAGATGATGGGGGTTATGTATTTGGGAGTACATAAAAATCTAAAATGCATATTGCAGCTGAAGCCAGCCATTTTCCTGCTTTTCACAAAGCAGTCAGCAATTCCATGACATCAGCCTTTTTAAATGATCCTTCTGCTTGATTTTCCGGTTGGTTATTTAGGGGTAATATTGGAAATATTAAACTTCTTTGAGAATATAAATCATATACTGCCAGACAGATGGAAGTTTGCCTTGTCCAAAAATACAAAATATATGATTCATTTTTATCTTTGGGTTTCCACTGTAAAGAATGGGTGTCAGCTTCCTGTGTAATTTTGATTTGTTTATCCAGCAGTTTTATTTGTCCATGCAGTTTTCTCTTTGCCAGTTGTGGCCTATATTTGGTTTCCATAAAAGGTATGTTTTCTTTGAGGCTATCTTTTTTTTTACCACTGCCAAAACCACAAGTGATGCACCATTACTTGGACTTTTGTTCTTAATTTAAACTTGGCATAGTGTCTCCCTCTGGTGTAAAACATGAAACAGAACCCATTCTGACATGAAATCTAGGATGTAACTCCTTTGTTTGAGATTGTGTGTGGATTCTCTTGTATGGAGTGATCTTTTCTACTTTCCTTGTGTTGGGGAGAGGCGAGATGAGGGATGAGACTTGAATATTTACCTGATGGTTGAATATTTACAAGGGTCAGTCCATCTTATGGAGTAAACTAGGAAGTCTGTCATTAGGAATATGAAAATTGGTGAAGCAGCAGTGTATTTTGAAAAGGGTGTTCTATCAGACGTTAGTATGAACCCTTTCTTATTGTTTTTCCTAATCTGAATGACTTTGGTGTCTTTGAGCAACTGGAAATATGTGAAAGTGGAAGAAAATCAGTTCCAGTTTCTAAAACATAATCATATGCAGATTTGTCCAGTAGCAACGGTAATAAAGAGTTCTGATATAAAATACTCATTAGATTAAGATGACAGCAGCTGAGGAGATTTATATTCCTTTCTCCCCTTTTCCTTTTCCCTTCCTTCCTTCCTTTCTGCCTGCCTGCCTGCCTGCCTCCCTTCTTTTCTTTACTTTCTCATTTTCTTTACTTCCTTCCTTCTAAGAACAAACTTGAGATGCCAAAGGAGTGTGAATCATAACAGATTTGGATGACTGGATCATGTGGAACTGATAGACTTGCAAGCACAAAAGATCCATATGTTTCACCTTGTATTGTAAATATAATTTATTTATTCACACTGGAGAGAAAGGAAATTACAATATAATGTTTTACCTTTTGCAGTCTTAGCCAATGACATTGAAAGCAGTCTGTGAAGAAAATATACAACATTTCTGTGGATGAAACTGTAAGCTTACTTACTTCGCACGGGCCATGGGAACCTATTATCTGGTCATGGTTGTGCAGTCTGTTTGCAGGGAGTGTCACTGCAACCTCAGACAGGAACTGCTAAAGTTTCTCTGACAACAGGCTGAGAAAGCAGCATCCTCTGGCTTTTCACAACCCTTCACCACTACTGAAGTAAGTATGAGTTCACTGACAGTTCATTGCATTGTGGAGTATCACAAGCTAGTCCTTAATCACCTGACTTTCTCTGTCTTCCCTCCATTTAATAATTTTTTTCCATGGCAAGTACCAGCAAGTTTTAGGCAGCACGAGGCTGTTGTTCTGCCTTGTGTTGTCTTAGCCACACAGAGGTAAGTTGCTGTGTTTGAGTTCTTCAGTGGCATCTGTATCTCAGCATGGATGAGAGAAGTAGGGTGCGGAGAATGGAGGAGGCTGAAGTTTTGCAGTCTGTGCTGCTTTGTCACAGAGCCTCTTCCCCTTCCTTTCCTTGCCTGGTTCTGCAGTGGAAAATGTTTCTATTTCTGCCTTCAGATGGGAAGGAAAAGCACAGAGAGCATACCTTTCTGTTTGCTAGAGCAGCTTAGTTCAAGTGGTAATGAACAGTGTCAGCTGGAGATTTAAGGCAGATGGTTCTATATTTTGTAAATAAAAAAGGTGTTTCAATCAAACAATCAACTAACCTAAACCCCCCTAAGAGGTAGATCAAGTACTCTGCTATTTGGCCTTGACGTGTAAATGTGGGTCTCCAGGTGTCTCTGTATCCTTGCTGTTGTGATGTTCGATGATGAAAGTCATTCCAACTTCATTCCCACAGACACTTTGAACTAGGGCTTTTCTGAAATTTTCTAAGCAAAACACACAAGAGATCCTAGTACTAGCTGTACCAGATTTAGAGTCTGGACCTGAATATAACAGCAGGATTGGATCTGTAGGAAAAGCAAAACTTCAATTTGTAGCATACCAATTTTTTGCTGTTTTGATCAATACTTTCAGTGAGCTATAGTCTGCACTACAAATAAAGAAAAGAGGTCTCCCATTTAAGTAAGAACAGAGTTAAATAGTGCTTTTGACATGCAGGGTATGATTTTCCAGTGTTTGAATCAGGGTGATAAAGAATACAGGCATACAATTCAAAATCCTAATTTCTGTGCGCTGCAATGGAGAGGAGCCTGCCTGAAAAGCCTGAGGAAACAGACCTGGAAGGCAGCACTCTGTTAATTACAACTCTGGCTGTGGAAGTCCCACATTTGGTATCAGTAATTTCTGTTGCTTTGGGGTTTTCAACTGTACAAGTGGTAGTTTATTGCATGCATCACAAAATACTGAAATGGCTAATTTTTGTAATGATACCCAGCAGTAAAAGGTTACTAATACAAACTGTTAGTATTTTAACGTAAAGATAGAGTATGACATATGTGAAATAGGAATTTATTTTTTTTTTCCAACCAAAACACCCACAAATACTTTGCCACTTCAATTTCTTCAGGGTTATCATCTATAGGTCATTGCAAAAATCACATATAAACCATGGTTGTGTAGCATAACTTATTAAAGCATTTCCTTTTTCGACATATCCATTTCTGTAAGATTTCCATGTATGACCTAGATAGCAGATTTATGATAGCCATGTTATATCACTAGGCATTTCCATCATCACTTACAGGAATAAGAAAATTGAATTTCGCTTAACGCGGATCCATTAAAAAAATAAAGAGAAGAAGACTTTAAGCACAAGTCAGATGATACTGAAGTCAAGCAGACTCTCCAATGAATTAGATGTCTGCCTTCTTGCTCTGGAGTTCCTTGATTTTTTTCTCTTAATCCCGTCCAAGATGATCTTCAGCTATATAAAATGAACTTTTGTTTTTATGCTGTTCTCAGGGCTTAGTTGAGAAACAGGAGTGCAGCTGTGATGGCCTTGGCCATAGACTCTTTTTTTCACTGAGACACATTCCTTTCTCCTTGCCTGCATCACTGGGCTCTCATCCAAAACCAACTAGATTGTGTTTATATTGTGTCCTCCTTCGCTTAAGCCTTCGTTAGGTTCCTGTCAGGCTCAGCCCTCACACTATGTCACATTCATTATGGTGACTCCTTGATTCCTCTTTCCCCGGCCTTCGTCGTGAGAACTGTGTCACATTACTTTGTGCTGAGCACATTTAACATTTTTTTTTTGTTAGAAACAGGACAGACAAATAGTTCCAGGGATACCACGAGATCAAAATGTCTTCATCAGTCAAAATTCTTAATACTCTTGGTAATCTTAGCCTCAGCTTGATTTTATAATAATACTCAAGTTCTGTCAGTCAAAATTTCTGAAAGGTCTAAAGCATCAAATGCCACACTGTCATCCGAGACTTTTCTTTCTGATTGCTCCATGCCATTTTCCACTCTTAGCGTTTGGTGTTGCAATCCCTCGGTTCAATGTTCTTCAGGTTAAGCCATTTGTTTCTTACTCTCAGCAAGAAGTATATGGTTGCTAATGCAAAGGCTTTTTACTGGCCCAGCAAATGAGTGAATACAAATCTACAGACAATGCCATCTTCCAGTGCTCTTGAAAACATGTTTAGATACTTTAGCCTTACAATGAAAGATGATTTCTGAAAGATATGCGCGAAACTTTCTAATCAATTTGTTAAGATAGGGAATTTGTGCCGATGAGTCTTGCTGAAAAAAATGAAGTTAGTCTCATTTTCATAAAAAATTTACTCTTTCTTGGACGATTCACCTTTTGAATGAATATTGCAGTTCAGTTTATTAGTACTGTGAAAACTAAATGTTTTTTGTATGCAAAGCTGGAGAAAACAAAACTGCCAAAAGTTATTGGAAGAAATGCATATAATTTGCACAGCCCTACCATTCAATAAGGAAATAATTACGTGCTAGGAATGAAGAGTTTGATCCTTTCCTTCCTTTTCTGATCCCCTTCCTTCTTTTCCAGTCCCTTTCCTTTTGATCAAATAAAAACTACTGAAATATATTAAAATCTAAGTCTCCCTAGAGTACTGGGTCACATTTTGCCATGAAGCCATGAAAGCCAATAATATGCTGAAGACATACAAGGATCTCCCTGAGGCCCCATGTTACGATTTTGTATCCAGTGTTTATCAGAGTGATTTATTTGTCTGTTATGGAGTTCTCCATCTCTGGATGCTGCAAGTATCCTTTCCATAGCCGACATGTCTCTTGGCTCATAAAATTTCTCTAAATGAAAAATATTGCAAATCTGGCCACACTAAATAGCATGAAAAGAATTTTTTCAGTGGAGGTTATCCATAAACAAGTTATCCGCCACGTCTTCCATCAAATAACACAAACTGAGCAGTGCGTTATCCTATCTACATATTCTGTCTGTTTTGTCAGCGGCATATAAACACAGCCAAATGCAACTTAATGAACTATCTCTTTTTTATTTTTAGTTTGGAAAGAAAAATATTTCTTCCAGTCTCTTGCCAATGATAAATCACAAAACATGGGACAATTCTTTTCTGTTTCTTTTTTTTTTGTATGGGGGAAGAAGATCATGCAATGTTGACATTTCAGTGACACATCATGGCAAGCGTACTTACTAGAAGATTTTATAACATATGTGTCTCTACAAGCATCTCTCTTCTTTTTTAAAAAAAATCTTGAGGTACTTTTTAGGTCCCAACATTTGTATCAGGCTATAAGCTTTTAAGTGTGAAGCAAACTGACTTCACCTGAAGGTTTCTGCAATTAGAGGGAAGATTTTTAAAAGCACAAATAGCAAGTAAGTACATATAGTTGTGTAAAAGCACACTATGGAAATCGTCTACAGTGTAGTCTGACTAGATGATCCAGCCACTTCAAGCCAGTTGTGTGAGTGTGTCTGTGCAAACCCAACTGCATGATTTAGAAAAGCATGATTAATCCAAAATTAATCTGTGTATCAGCACCCAGGAGATGTGAATGGAGGGTTTGCATGAATTTTTAAAATGAGAATTAGACAAAGTGGTATGTCATTTAGTGAAGAGCCTGGTCTGGTTGGCAGTACTGTTCCTGGTCTTTTACTATGTCCTTTACTATGACCACTATGTCACTGGATTAGTTTCACTAACAAACTGAATGAAATCTCATGTTCTTCTGGGTACAATTCTACCTCTCCTGTTTGCGTGACTTCTGCTTTCCCATTCCAGCCATACCTGATGATACGGTCATCTATTAAAGCAGGCTTTTAGCACTTCTAAACTGACATCCTTGTGGGGGTTTGCAAGGTGGAAATTAAACAGAGAGACAATGAAGAGGGTAAAGCTTGAATGAGATATTTTGGAAAACAGAGTCTTGTATCCCTGAAAATTCATCCTGGGCACCGGTTTACACAAGCTGCTAAAAAATACTCTGTTTGGGACCACTTGGCCATAGGGAGCTTACCTTATTAAATACAGACTTCTATTAAATATTGCACTTAGATATTCTTTTGGTAATTGTACAGAAGGTGCAAAGCTGAACCATCTTTCCTGCCTTCCTATTGGAGTACTCCTACTGGACCTACTGACAGCCGTCCCGTGTGTTCACAGGGTGAAACATCAGTCACAGAGCCAGGAAGGTTCAGACTCAGGGTAGGAAGTAACAAGAATTTTCTATCTCCTAGAATTAAGATTTAGCCATGGGATTATACCCAACTGTAGAGGCCAGTTTGTAGTAGGTGTTATTTGATTTAAACTTAAGTATTTTTCAGGAGTTTATGTAACTCTTTTTTGTACATAAACAGTGCTCAGAGCCCTCTTCATCCGTACATACACATATATACACATTTTTGTTACTTTCATGTGCATGGAGTAGCACAATTTTCCAGGAAATTCCCAGCTGAGAAATTACTTCAGGCTGCAGATCATTCTTCTGATCTTTCTTCTCATGAATTTTAAACCTGCAGGAGATGCATTCTGATACAGCTGAGGGAACAGAAGTAATTATAGCTTTTCTTTGCTTCGGACACACTTCTTTCTCTGGGGGTTGCTTTCCTAAATGCAGAGTGCAAGAACTGCCTGAATAAACCAGGTGTCAGAAATTGATTCGCACAATCGTTTTTATAGTGAACAGAGCAGATGAGCCTTCTAGACTCCTGAACTCTGCTAAAGCCATAAGGATTCTCCTGTGTAAAATTAGGATATAAAGCATTTAGCATTTAAAATTCTTTTTTTCGTGAAGTTAGGTCTAAGCATTGCAGGGTAAGTTCATAGGTGTTAGGAAAAACGTTATTTTGACTTACTGTGATTATGTAGATGAATAAAACATTTATTTTTCATTTTACCTACTCTGGTTTTTGGCAGTCATTAATTAGAAGTTCAGCTGGAGTTTTTTTTGTTAATGAGCAATTGCTGTAGTTCTACCCCAAGTCTGTATCAGTTTTTGGCATCATAATTACAAAAAACAATTTTAAAAATCTCTGGGCCTTGCCAGAAACCATTTCATCATTCTTATCCCATGAGATAGCTGCTGTCTTATCAAAAAAAGTGTATTGCATTTTACACATAAATGGCTATATTTTATTAAACAAGATCTAAGATGAGCCTCATGCATTTTGGACAATGCTATACTTACATAAATACAAAGATTTATCCTGCTGCTTTTAAGACCAGTGGGACTGTCACTCGGACTTGGAAAAGTAATTTAGGGTCCTTTTGACTCTTTCGCTGATATTATTTCCATTATTACCCATAAAAGAAAGAACCTTGAAATAAAATACTCGCTCACTGAGGTGATGTCTCAGGTTGAAATAAATAGCTAGAAAATGCTAAAAAGCAGACAAAACAATTTTCACCTGTTTTATAGTTTGAATTGGAGTTTTACAGGAGAGAACTTTCTTGCCAAAAGCAGACTGCTGGGAACAGAGCTAATAAGGTGAGTGGGTGGGCAGGATGGGAACTGCTTTTTAGGATACATTTCTTAATTTCCAGTCTGCTTTTCAGAAACAAGGCTCTGATCCTTCAATTCCATCCTGGTTTTCCTACTACAGGGTAGCCACGATCAAGCTGAAACATTTAGAATCAATCTGTTACTTGCTGCTTTTCAAGAGGATTAATGTAGCAGCATCCAATCACAGCACAGTTAAAGGCATTTTCATTTCTTGGGTATTAAAACCTACATAGGAGTCCTACAATTTCAAGCAACAGTTGGTACAAATTTTCCAGTGTGGTTGCCCTTGGTTCACTTGCCTTGGTAGAAACAGCACTGGACTCCAGTGTAGATCTGGTGTGGTACCATGGTGACTCAGCCTGCGGCTGGCCGTGTGCTTAGAACATCTGTTGATGAACAGGTATTGAAACTCCAAAGAGTGAAAGTGTGTGTGCATCAAAGCAGTTCAAAACATTTTACTGTCGCTCTAGGAACGGTGGTGCTATTGGCAATTTTATTTTTCCGAGTGTTTTGTTTCTTTAGCAGGATACATGTTACATTAAGTAACAGACTCTTTAAAATTACCTGATGAAATAGTTTAATGTAAATATAGTCACAGATAATTGATTCTTCTCTCCTTGTTGAACAGTGCTGGTATCAGACTTCTTAGAGGTACTGCAAGAATTATAAAGGGATGCTGATTTTCTGAACTCTTACTTTCTACTAAAAGCTCCAAGGAGTCCATAATGCTTCTCCTTACTAAAAAAGTCATTGTACAGTGCATTCAGCAAGATTTAGCCCTAGAAGTAGGACATCAAATATTACTCTATTATTAGAAACTTTATTATTATTTAAGAAGCAGGAATAGCACATTCTTACTGTAACTTATGCATGGGAATTAAAAAATTCCTTGGTGACTGGGGGGTACAAATCCAATTAAAAGACCAAACTGTTGAGGTGGTTTGAACATCTTGTCTTAAACAAAGACAGAAAACAGTGATGATCTTGTGGTAAAGATCGTGAAATAAGCTGAAGGGCTTTGAAATTTCTGGCTTTGCCATAAGCTGTCATGTTTGATTTTGGAGAAGCAGTTTTCTCTGTGCCCAAGTTCCATACCTCTAAAGTGGGAATAGCGCTGCAGAGATAGGCAATGATGATAAATCAGCTGGGTTTTAAAAACAGTCCCTGTGGTGAGTGCAATATAAAAAAACTATTAAAAGTCCTATCAAAAAAATAAAGTACAGTGATATCTCATTATCTCTCTTTTTAAAATAAGTCTTGCCGTAATGCTGCTGTATGTTAGCTTTAATTTGCTGGGGTTTTTTAAAATCTCCTTGGCACACACAGAATGCTTAATTGCCAAGAACAATCAATTTATAGAGAAGTGAATCACAGAATCACAGAATCACAGAATAGTAGGGATTGGAAGGGACCTCTGTGGGTCATCTAGTCCAGAACTGTGAATATTAAATGATGTCTTAAGCATTTTCTGTAAAAACCTATTGGTAGTTATATATGAATGCGTAAATTCTGCCTGCTGCAATCATTCCTTCAAATAGTTATTTAGTACTGTGAAACTCCTCTTCCTTAGTTCTTTCATTCTCTGAAGATCAAATCCAGTTCTAATTAGTGGGAACACTAGTGCGACTGTTTCTGACAACTTCAGTGGAGGTCAGTGAGGACCTTAAGCAAAAAAAAAAAGGTTAATTTGCAAACATGAAGTAACAGATTGTACTTAACCATTTAGTAGAAATCAATAAAACGTGTGAAACTTTCAGGAATCCCTACAGGCAAGATCCTCACAATTGTCAGGGCCTTCTGTTTCCCTCCTTTCAGTGGCAGTTACACGCCTTAATGTTTTTGAGAATTTGTGTTTAATTGATATATTTAAAGCCCCATTTACAAATCAAGGATAGATTTTCAGAGTGTCTGATCATGTAAATAGGAATTCATGGAATTTTTCTTTGCAAGTCAGTACGCAGGCACTTTGAAAATACCCTTAAGCAGTTATCAGCATATTAGGCAAGAAATGTTTTTAAAAACTAGACACACGTGAATTGAAAACTAGGTTTAAATCCAGATGTTCAAAACTACTGAGTTGACTCTCTCCTGTTTATGTCAGTGGGAGTTAGGTGCGTAAGTACCTTTGTAGATTTGGTCATTTGAACGCCAGAGTGCTTTACGCTTCTGAGTCTGCATCAATGTCTCTGTAGACAGTCACGTAATATTCCATCCCTAAGGATGGAATCAAGCTTCATCCTGTGTGTATTCAGTGGATTCCTATGGGATAAATTTTAAATGGCATTTAAATTGTGAGCTTCCAGTACTTTTTGTGTGAATTAGATGCCAAAATACACTTAAAACCTTTATCTAATTGTTGCTCTGTTTCAAGCTGGATTGTAGCATGTCTCAGAGATAAATGAGCTATGCAGGTAAACGAGCGATGTAGTTAAGGTATCGGAAGTGGACAAGCTGTGGCAACACCAAGTTCTACAAGAGATCCTTTATTTTGCCAAATATGTTAACCCATAAAAAGATCACTGGATCACTTAAGGCTGCCACAGTCTTTTTTAAAAGAAATATTTCAGTGCTTTCAAATGCTTTCTTTGTTTCTTGTATTTGGTTATGCATCACACTGATGAATGTGATGTAAATATCAAAGTATTAGACATGTAGTAGGAGGACTCCAGTTTTACACCATTGTAAATGGATAAATAATTATTTGTCAGTCCTGGGCTAGCTAAAGGATGAGCTGAGTCAATATTCTGGCTAAAAGAAAAAGAAGTGGGCATAAAGCATCTGTAATTGCATCACTGAGGGTACATTAACAAGATAAAATGGTCAAGATTCCTCCTGAAAAACTAGAAATGTGAAGAGGAAGCTATTACTATGCCATTAAGGAAAAATACTAGGTGTTCTGAACAAAGCTCCTTCTATTTCAGGAAATAAAAAAGCCCCCAACGCCACAAGAAGGACCTCAAATCAAAAGTAATACTAAAATTTAAGGAACTGATATTGCTCCAGAACTTCTTACTAAGGAAATAAATGCTATATAAAAAAAATTGACATAAACCATGAAATCCTGCCTTGCTTGAGACAATATAAATCTGTTAGAGGGTCCTGATTCTGCATATATTTATGCATAAGCTTAACTTAATGCAAGTAAAGAGTCCCATTGGGTTTAATGCATTTGCAAGTGGGTTTTAGGCTGCTAGAGCATACACGCTTGGACTACAGGGTAGAAGAAATTTCTGTTCTTGGAAAAGAGCTAATGAAAGCAATGTCAAGGAATACTCGAGAACGACTGGGAGTATGTATGTGAGTGAGTGCACAAAGACTTGTAGGATAAGGACATGGAAAAGTAAATGATGTGGGTTTCCAGTATCTCTGTTTAAACTCAATTTTTATACAAAGTTTTTTATTTTTCTTGGCGCTTCACAAATCCTTGCTTTGTTTTTGATAGGTTTTTGAGTGTATTTATTTTGGATTTAGGGGCAGTAGTTGAAAGTGGGGAAAAATGTAATTGTCTTTTCTTTTTAGCTTAATGTTTTAAGTATACAAAATAAAAAACATGATTATTCAGTTGGCTAATTGCATGTTTTTTCTGGCTCATTGTTATCGGTAGACAATAATTTGTTGTTATAGATGGTCTGTTGGGAAAGAGATTTAGTCTAGTCCAGTGGTGTTAGAACAGATGGGAAACTGAATTACTGAATTATTTCAGAGTCCATTTCTTGACTGGCTTAAAGCTTCCATGCTTATTTCCCCACTCTGTGGAATGGCAAATGGTACTCCTTGGGGAAAATTGGTGAGAAGTTGTCCTTAAGGAGAGCCAGGTTTTACTCCTGAGGTTTATCTCACAGCAAATTTGTGGCAACATACTTAATATTCTTAAAAAGTCTTCTTTTTAAAAAGAAAGTGTGTTATAGTTTTGGTATATTAATTAGACTATCTGTTGTCCAAAGTTCTTTATACTTTCAACATTTTGTGTGACATTGTGTACTTGTTGCGGGATTTTCATTCTGTGGTCTGTGCTTTCTTGAGATGGCCTCCAATATACTACACAGTGGTTGAAGAAGTACTTCCAAGTGGTCCCAGCTAGCAAAGTAGCAATGCTCAAATCTCTTGTGGCTTTGTTTGTAATGCTTTAAATTCTAATAACATTTGGGGAAATTATATTTTAAAATATGAATATTTCTCTGCTCCCCATTCAGATTCTTCAGTATTAAGACTACTGCAAGGGAGTTCACTGTAGTCACATTTTTTTTGTAAAGTCAGGAGAGGACAAACATAGAAGCCGTGGGCCTGTAAATGATGATGCGAGTGCTAAAGTAAAATCCCATAACCGGGGAAAGAAAAGTAAACACTATGGATACACAGAAGAAAGGTGGGTCATAACCATAAAGTGTCACTCCACATTACACAAGCGTATTTTCACCTAGCTCCCTTCACCCAATTCTAATATTATTGTTGATGCAATCAAAAAATTTCCAAAGAAAAATGTGTATTGGATATGAGTGGCTCCAGGATATCCCTTTCTTAAAAAATGGTCTGCAATGTGACCACAATTGAAAGCAGTGTTACAGGTTATATTTGGCTACACGAGTTCAGTCTAAATAAGTGAAAAAAATCTACCACCAATTAAAAATATGGGGAAAGGACAGAGACTTGGCTAGATCTCAGTCATTTAGTGGTCTCAGGGGGTCCTATAAAGCGAGTGTGTGAGAACTATTGATCTACTCCATCCCTTGAAAGCCAACAGGCGATTCTTCATCTTGCTTCACTAGTTTTTTGGGTCGAAGAACAGAAAGGCTAGCCTGAGGGTCTCTGCACCTCTTAGTTCATGCTTTGAAGGCTTAAGTGGGACCTAAGTAGAGGCTACTTCTTACACTGACCTTCTGTGCTAAAGTGAATTTCACCCTAAATGCCTGTTTTGGAATGAACGGCTTTTATTTCCTGAAGTAAGAGCAAAATTGCTTCGGATTTGTTGAAACCCAATAAAAGCATCCAGACCCATCCAGTTCTGTTTGATTTGGGTTCTGAAGAAAGCCTTCCTCCCAGCTGGCTTCATACTGCAATTTATTTTATGAGGACTTTTTACATTAGGGAGAAGAAAGGGGATGTGGAAGGGGAGATAAATATGTTAATTCAGAAGCAGCTCTTTTTAGAAAAGAAGTTGAGAGTTCCTTTTTCCATAATTAGCGCACTTTTTAAACTGCTGACAGGGCTGTGCTGCTGCTTGTTATGAATAAAAGCTGGACACAGGCAAAGTTTGGTTGAAATCTTGCCAGGAAGATTTTGAAAGCAGAACTATATTTTATGTTCAAATGTTATGTTTTTATCTGAATTTTCTGTCCCTTTTGACTGCTATTATGAGATTAAAGTTAGATGGATAAAGTCATTTGAGAAGCTGGGTTAAACTGCCTGAGTCAGTTCAACCAACCAGAAACAAAGCTGCACTCTTCCTAGGTTTTAAGGATTACTGTTGATGGCTAAAACGCTCTTTTGTGACATTGAGATGAAGCAACGTTATATGATAGCAGTCGGTCTTGATTCTCCTCATTCAAGTGGAATACTCCTCTTTCCTACCAGCTGTTACTGGTTTCATTGTTTTCAGGTTGGCTCTAAGAATCTTCTCTCACAAAAGAAAGCTTAAATTGCTCCTTCTGGGCATTTCAGTGGTATCAAGATATCTAATAATTTAATCAGTGTCATAATAGAGAATGTTTTTCTGCAGTCTGGCTAAACATGATAAACAGAAAGGCTGTAACCCTATGGTGCTGCTGGCAATCGGGCTTGACATACAGTGGCATGGGGATGACGTGCATGATTCTTATCTGAATGCTTGTGGTAGCAGTAGCAAAAAAAAACATCTGGCAGTCTTTAAAGCTTGGGTCTGCCCTTTACTCTGCGTCTTTGCATCACTTACCTGCAATTTGAGGCCTGAGATAATCTGAGTTTTTTTCTTTAAGGCATGTTTATATTTAATCAAGAATTGTTACTGTCAGTGTTCAGGTATTCAGTCAATATTATGTATTTTTGTTCCTATTTAAGTCATAAGAGTAGAAAATTTTTATACTGTGTCATGAACTAAATGCATGGACGATGTGGAAGACTCGACTGAATATCTGAGAAAATACTGCAGTACTTCCACACAGAAGTGTCTGCTAGTCATCCCATCAGTTCAGCAGACATGCAGCTGGTGAGTGAAGGTATAATAAAAAGTTCACTTGCAGATGGAAATACAACAGACACTTTGTAATCCAAATGAGTCTTTACACGTCATCTCTGCAGCATCTCCTAGGAGCAGAAAACCTGAGAGATGCAAGCAAGAGGAATCCTTCCATCAATGCCAAGACAAGGAGAAAGTGGGTGTCCACAAGGAGACTGAGACATTCGTAGTGACCAGAAAGCAAACACTGAGGAACATGTGTCTCAGCTAGAATAAAAAGGGTATTAGGGGGACCATAGCAGTACTTCAGTGGGTAGGATTTCAGTCCTTTTGAAATTAATGGGGATTTTGTCACTAACTCATCTAGTGTCAGGATTTCAACCCAAAAGTAGGTAGGCCTGGTTGCTCACGTAAAGGTTTCTTAGCAGCAGGAGCAAGTCTTCCTCATGACCGGCTGAGAGCAGTCCAGCGGGAAACTGCAGAATGGGGAGCAGATGGGCAGTGATGTGTGCAAGCTTTGGGGATGTCTGAGAGGAAAGGAGCACCAAGGATGGTTGCCCACTGGCCTGCTCTTCTGCCCACGGCCCAGGCTCAGCTCACAGGAGTACACCGCAGCTCTCTTCACTGCTGAGCAGTCAGATCCTAGAAAACATGGCTAACGTTTGAAGCAGCGTAGGTTCATACATAAAATACCAAGCTACAGCAGAGAAGGGTGTAATTTGTTTTAGATCCTGGCCTGTCTCAGAGCACAGCTCACATTGCTGACCGCCCCTGCAGCAGAAGCATGAACTTCTAATATTTTGCTTTGCTATTTTACCCTTGTTGCCCAATACCAAAAGTGCTTCCAGGTCAACACGGGACATTGCTGATGAGGGTCGAAATCGTGAACTCCATGAAGTCACTGAGTTTTACTGGTATCACTGATTCTGGAAATTCTGTCCAAAAGATGTCTTGATTGCTCGAGTAGATACAGCATAGAAATGCACTGAGGAAAAAACCCTAACTGAGAAAGGAAAGTGCAGGAAACTAAGTGTTTTAAGGTTTCTTTTGTTGTTTATTTGTTTCTACAACTATCAGCCAACTTAATCAGTGTTTTCTTGTTTCGAGGTCAGTGCTTTCATTTTTTCCTCCTTCGTTTCTCTTGATAACTTTTTATCTTATTTTGTGTATATGGGAGCAATATGGTTTCATTGCCAGCTGTACATTTTAGTCCAGATAACATACATTTTCTTCCTGTACATTTTCTGAGATGCTGAGGACAGATGTCACAAGCAGTTATTTGCAGCGATTAGGTCAGGCAAGTCCTAAGAGCTATATCTCCTATCCGTTATGCACAGCACTGCCTCGGTGTATGCTCTTAATTGTCCTTTGGTAGGTCATCTGTCTAAAACCTGGGAGAACTGTGTTCTTCGCTGTCTTTGGAATGAAAGAATTTATTTCATGTATGTTACACAGAGACAATTTAAAGGGAATGCTCTTTGAAATGGTTTTATTTCACTGTAAATCTTGCCAAATGAAGTACAGTTTTGTACAGTTGGGCAGTGCATCACCAGCAATGTAGCTTACACATTGAAGATAATTTCTTAAATGCTTTGAGGTTGCCTTTACTGAGCAGCATTCTGGGTGAAAGGTAAACATCTTAATGGGAACAATCTATTCATATGAATCCGAAATCTTTGCTGGACTGTTGCTCAGCATTCCAAACTGTCATCTTCCATCTTCTCCCAGATCAGAAAATAAGCACTTTTTTCTGTACTAGTTGTCCAGTATCTCAGAGATTTCAGTGGGGATATCGTGAAATGGAAGCGCTCTCAGGGATTAGTGTGTAGCTTGCACTTTCTTATGTCTAGCAGCTGTTAGTCTGAGGAAAAACCTAAATATAGCATCTTCTTTACTGTTTGATGGGAATGCTTTTCTCAGTGGTCTTTATACACCTAAACAGGAAAATTTCACCAGTCTTCCTGCCTTTTGTACTTTTTAATTTTGTTTTGGGATTTTGGTTTGGTTTGGTTTGGTTTTAAAGTGTATAACTTTCCAGGTGTAACTGGCAGTGTTCAGGAACTACAAGACAGATTTCTGCTTCAAAGAAACTGGTTAGATGAAATGCAGTATGAAAACAACACTATTGCAGATTAGCCTGTGCGTTTTTCGCGTAAAGCATCTTCTACAGGCACTGAAAAGTCAGTAACAACCATCAGTGGGACCAGGTTGGTTAAACAGGGTTAGAGGATGACATCCAGCATAGGGGGTTATCAAGCTTTGCTAAGTCTGTTTTTAGCAGTGTATGACATGTCAAGTCTAATTGCAGATGTTGAGGGAGGTTGGTTTTATTTCTTACTATAGCTAGCATTAGAGGTTTATGGGTAAGTGTTGGTTTTTCTTGGTATTACTATGCAGATTCTGTGATACCTTTCTCAGTGTTGGTCCATTAATAATGAAAGTTACTTTACTAAATCTAATGAGTTAGGAATGGGTGGCCTGACCTGTAATAAATATTCAGAAGTATATTTTAATGCTAACGTGAGACGAAAAATTGAAATTTTGGGCTTGTCTGTATATGTAGGTGTGAGGACTGCAAATTTTGATTTGGAAATGTCAAAGTACATTGTGATTTTTTTAGTGGAAGCATCATACATCACTGTGAAGACAACAAAATATTCCCTGATCTTTTGTTGATCCAAAAGCTTTCTTTCAGCTCTGTGCTGTAATGCTCTTGGTTTTAAGGGAGCTTGTCAGAAAGCAAAACACTCTTGTCTTCAAGCCATACTCTGGAAGGAATACAGTTTCTATGGTGCGATCAGAAGTGTAGGCGAAATTTAATTTTCTGTGCCTAGGATAAAACACTGTGTTTTCTTGCTAGGAACATGCACACTGTGCTGGTGCGGCTCACAGGCAGCATTGCCATGGCCAACCTTTATGGCGGCTGTTTTGCTGCTTCCCTCCAGCTCCCAAATCTCTTGATCTTCTAGCTGCCTCTTCTGCCATCCACAAATATGGCACTGATGCACGTGGCTCTGTGTGCTGGGTTGCAGGAGATGCAGCGCCGTAGCAAGCCACGCCTTGTTTGAAAGTAGCAGCTGAACTTGCTTCAGTCACTGCGTATTGGGCTTGGGAGGTGCAGCTTAATGGGATTTCAGAGTGATTTGAGGCAAGATGTTGAGGTCTCATTTCAATGCACTAGAACTGAACCAGAGCAAAACAACAACAATATTTTCTTTCCATTTCATTGCAACATACTTTTCTAAATTACCTAATCTGTGCTGTTCTGTGGAAAGTTGAAATTTTGGGGAACATACCTTCCGGAGGGCATTTGGACAGAGGGCTTCCAACTGGAAAATTTTTTGGCATGTCTCTAAATTCTGCACCTCAATAGGAAAATAGTGGAAAAATAAGTATTTTTGTAACACATGAGTAAACTCCTGTATGAATTCTAAAATAGAAACTTTAATTTTATTTTTATTTTACCATGCTGGAATTGATCTAAGAAAAACAGAAGGCTAAAACTAAAAAAAAAAAAAAAAGTTGGAAGTTGTTCAGTATTCCATTAATAGTCTCTGATTAGGAGAAAATTAAAGAACAATACAGTACTGATAAATTATCCCAAGAGTGGCTGAAGCTTGTGTGCTACTCATGGAAAGCCAGGGACATAAGTATGGTAGTTCAGATTGAAGAATAATAATTAATAACTGTTTTTCCATCGGGGTCAGGGTACTGCGGGAAAGACAGAAATTCACATGCTTGGAGAGAGGAAAGGCATAGTTTATCGAGTCTAAGAAATATTTGTGACAGCATGAATATATACGCTCTTATTCCTAAAGGGGACTGAAGTGAGACATAAGAAGTACACAAGTCTTCTGCCAGCGCTCTTGCACAGGGGTGAATTTAATCCAGAATGAATAAGGGTCTTTTACTTATTTTGTTTATTTTCTGCAGTCACTCTGCCCAATTCCTAGCAGTTTGTTTTCCAGACGGTGTTTTCAGACAGCAATGCACAACCTTTAAGTCAAATACTGAGGGCAGTTTTTGTAGGAACGTTAATGTATTGCTTGAATTTAAATCAGTCAACATGTTGCTTTTATGGATTACCTAAATGTTAAGAAATCCACTGTTAATTTTTAAATGCTATAGTTTAGAACACATGCTTAACATTTATGAACTAAACCATAAGAAAAAAGAAATAATTGGTAATAATTGGAACAGAACTGGACTTTTCCCCATCAGCTGTGTAGTTTGTGGTGTAGCACCTGATAATTACTGGTAGTATTTGTTTTATGAGAGCATTTTGTAAGCTTATCCTGTTCAGTGCAATTTGCGGCAGCAGATTTTGCCACTGTTTCACTATTAAACTTATTTGTGAACTGTGATTTCAGCAGGCTGAACTGTCAGTTCAACCATTTAAATATTTTTAAGTATCAGATTTCTAAATGTTACTGAGAGTAATCTGGTTTCTTTTTAATGCAACGACTGCAATAAATGGTGTTAACTTGGCTAAATTTTCTTTTAATATGGATTTTTTTTCTTTTTAATGCTTCCTTACTAATTTAGAGCCTGTGAAAAACATCTGTGTTGTTTGAAGGTAATTTGCCTTTTCATCAACAGTTTTTTTAGGTCTACTGTAAGTGAAGTAATTTGCACTAAGGCCCTAGGAGGCAAGTTTTGATTTGTGTGTTTGAAATAATTTATTCATTATTATTATTATCAAGAGAAATATAATAGAATAAAATCATAGAATCATAGTATGGTTTGGGTTGGAAGAGACCTTCAAGATCGTCTAGTTCCAGCCCCCTGCCATGGACAGGGACACCTTGCACTAGACCGGGTTGCTCAAAGCCCCATCCAACCTGGCCTTGAACACTTCCAGGGAGGGGGCAGCCACAGCTTCTCTGGGTAACCTGTTCCAGTAGCTCACTGCCCTCATAGTAAAGAATATCTTTTTGTGGCTCTGCACACAATAGGGTCCATCACTTGTATCCTGCTCTTCTGAAAATCACCCCTTCGGCTAATAGAATTATAATTAGGAGCTGGAGGTTTGTTACTGTGTCACTTGAATGAATTGATCTGCAGTGAGGCTGACAAAAAGGAACGTGACTTGCAGAGTGAAAAAGGCCTTAAGCAACCAATCTTCAGCAGGCTCTGCAGCCAGCAAAACACTGTTTCACAGGACTGAGCCATCGTGACATCNGCAAACAGAAACTTGTTCAAAACTAANCATNTGTTGAAGTNAGCGGGAAGAAAAGAGTCTTAATCTAGTTTGAAATGTGTTTTATAGATTAGTTATAGACAGAATATCACATGGAGAATTAAACCAACCTTACTTTTTCAAGAAAGCACAGAATTACCTTCTGCTTCTACCAAGCATTACTCTTATTCCCATTTTGGTTACCCACATGGAAGAGAAGCAAACAAAGGTCTAGAACCAGTGTAACTAGAGGCAGTCGGGTGCCAGCGAGAGCTATTCATTTTATTTGCCACAAGAAGAACAAAAAAAATGATTTGCTATCCAACAGTTTTACAGTGGCTCGGGTGCAATCAGTTCCCATTAATGCAAGTTATAACTGTATTTGTGCACCTTGATTCAAAGGAGCTGTAAGTCTGCAATTCTCAGTGGCACTGGCAAGAAAGGACTCCTACTGGAATCACCAGAATTTCTCTGCTTTCTTCTAGCATATCACTTTCTCCCATGGTCTGGAAAACATCTAGTACAATGCTTCTTTGGTTGAGTGTTATTATTCTGTATTTATTCTGTGGTACTGCCATGAAACTCTACCATGATTTCCTGTGCTAAGTGCTACATAATCATAGCATGGTAAGGGTTGAAAGGGACTTTGAAGATCGTCTAGTTCCAACCCCCCTGCCATGAGCAGGGACATCTTCCACTAGACCAGGTTGCTCAGAGCTCCATCCAGCCTGGCCTTGAACACTTCCAGGGAGGGGGCATCCACAGCTTCTCTG
>Ga0065711_1001769_pt1 | contig 39557 bp, 23 predicted proteins | sample Hoacrofraction12_FD_59098 | JGI IMG/M metagenome (GOLD analysis project Ga0065711, IMG submission 59098) | Hoatzin crop microbial communities from Cojedes, Venezuela - Epithelial fraction 12 v2 (version 2) | ecosystem: Host-associated > Birds > Digestive system > Esophagus > Crop | place... | reverse complement strand
CCCCCCCCCCGAAAATGGAGAACTAAGTATCCATTCTAAGCAGATCTTCTTAAATTTTTTTCTTCCCTGCATATGGCCTAGATTTTTGGCTGCATCGTTAGGAAGCAACCGAGGATTATCTTTCCTTTTGTAAGTGTACATGTATGTATGAGTGTGCATGTGTAATAATAATTTTTCTTCAGCAGTTGCTATGGAAAACAGTATTGTGTGGTGAATCATACTTTGACTTTGCTAGAGTAATGTCATCTTGCTTATTTTACAGTCGTTTTAATTAAATATTTGTTGCAAATTAAAAAGTTATGAAGTGGGCTGTATGCTTAAGTGGAGCCTGAATACATTTTAAAGGTGATGTTTTTTTGTTTTTTATTGCATGATGTGTGGCATTTTTAATGTCACTTGATAAAAGATACAAAATTCTTTGTAGTAAAAGTGGTATGTAGGAAGAGTTGGGAGGAGCAGTCTCCCTGTCCATAGGACATGTCGCAATTTAAATGCATTCTGTTGTGCAGCAAGACTGAATGTTTGGAGATGAGCTGATGGGCATGTGCATCCGTCACAGAGTAGCTAATCAACCAGTGAAGACATAATGCAATTTTTTTGCCATTTTACTATATTTAATCATTGGACTAAAAAGAGCTTAAAAATCAACATTTTTTGGGGTATGGACACCAAGGTTAAAAATTACCTCCTGTTAAGTTTTGCAGCAAGTAGATCTTAAACAGCATCTCCATATTGCAAGTGTTGTCTTTGCTGGGGATGTTATTTAATTATTACTTCTCTAGGTTTCATTTTTCCTCCTTTTTTCTTTCCTCTTCTCACCTCAAAAAAAAACCATTCCATTCTTGAGAAAAGTGACAAATGTGTTTTAGCTGAATGTTTGGATTTGGCAAATCATTATTTTGATGTCTTTTCACATCTGCTCTTTCTCTCATGTATTTCTTTTTTTTTTAAAAAAAAAGATGACAGTATTACCCTGTACTGCGTGGAAGAATTGCCAAAGAGCTGCTCTTAGATCACTAAGTGAAATATGAAAAAAGTGGGAGAAAGTTCCTAATTTGAATTAACAGCGGAAGTCAAAATAATTTAAATAAAAATAATAATGAGGAATTGACAGTTTTCATAGCAGACTAGCATTTTGCAAGTCAGTTCATGGTAAATAAGCATTAAAGGCTCCATCAATTATTTTTTTCATTCCCCATCAACTCCCTCTGATGACCTTAACATCAAATATGATTTACGTAAGCTTTATAAAGAGGACAAAATGAAAAAAACCCAGAATTTGACATAGCCATCTTAACACCCATGCGTTTTCCTGTATATAATTTATGTTCATTAAAGTTGTTTCATGAAAACTGTGATATTTGTAGTTGGAATAAGAGATCAGAGTTGTTCAAAGAAGGTCTTATTCATTTTGGCCTGTTAATTCCTTTTTACTCGTGTATGATGTAACAAACAGAGTCAGTAATTGGTTGTTATCCAGGTAGAGAGTTCAAGTTGTTGTAACACTTGCAACAGAGAAACTATGGTAGTGAATGATGAATATACATGTGAATAAAACAACAGATCTCTGGCATTATTAAAAGTAATTCAGCGTCTAAACAGCAGAAAGACTGTGACCTAATCTGATGTAGAGTATAAGCTAAATCCAGTCTTGAAAGATTTTAGTCTTAGTCTCACCTCTCACTTCAGGTAATAACTGTTCTTCATCATCAGGAAAACAAAACAAGAGAACATCACATTAGTTTTCATTTTAATCTTGATTTTCTTTTCACATTTTAGTCTTTTTACATTTTCTTCAGTGTCCAGTTACATTTTTTAAATGTATAAAACAGAGATAACAGCAAAAATATGTTGCCTCCATTATTTAGCACCAGTCTTTGGGATCTGAACATACTTGTCTTCACCAGGATTTTCTATAAAAAGCTGCAGGCTTTCTGTCTGCCCCCCACATTGAACCTATGAAATCTTTCCTTTATGAGTTCCGAAAATGACACAAAATACATAACGAATGGCAAATAAACAGAGACTGGAGCTCTGAGCCTTGTGCCTTCTAATTTCCTGCCGTTTGTATATTCTTCACATTACACTTGTTTCAGATAACTCTCCCGTATCTGATTTGTTTTTCTCTTCTTAGCAGGAGGAAAAACTTCTGTGATAATTAGTGGTGCTTGGTTTCAAGCCTTCAAATATGATATGTCTCAGTGGTCTAATGGCGACTGGATTTCTTGTATTATAATTTTGCTTTATTATTCTAATTTCTTGTTTCAGCACAAGCTAAAGAAAAAATTAATTTAAATAAAATGAAAAGAATGAAGAATTATGGAAATAGATAACTGTGATGCACCAAATATACCTTGAAAACTTGTGAAGTTAAGTAGATACAATTACTTGCATCCAAGTTAATCTAATGATGCATTAGCTAAATTAACAGAGCTTGTATTAATTAATCTGTATATAAGAAGAAAACAGAAGATTATAGAAAGTAAACTCCATTTTGCCTTTGTATGTTCAAGATCTTTCTATTTTCTTATGTATTTTTAAAGGCCTTTGTTTTATGTGGACTGTCTAGCCATCAGTTTTGTTTCATATTTCTAAATGATTCAACAGTAAGAGTTATATATTACTTCATAACCTGAAAATAGCTGATCTTACAGTTTACTGCTTTTTATGACTATATGGTGTGGTGCTTGTCTTTAATCTCCAAATTCTTCAGTTCTTCAACTGTAAGTAAATAAAAAGGAGTGCTGGTGAGTTTTATTTATTTTTTAACGGCCCTGGTATGTATTGATCAGGATTGTTTCACCTTTGAGGCAGTATCAATAATATGTGTTGTGTTCCAGCTTATTGAATAGTTCTCAGAGCTGCCTTGTGTGTCATAACATTTTGTAAATGTAATTGGAAAGATGCAACCATTCACTGCCTTAGGGTATTCTGGGTTTTTGTTGTTCTACTAGTGCATTTAGAAAAAACAGAATAGCTTGTTAAGCAACTCCTTTAGTTTTATTTATGTTTTATGTTCAACAATATCTCGAAGAAGTTAAATTTTTGTTGTTAGTGATAAAACTAAATAACACTGTTAAAGCAAATTGAGATGAGTGGGCCAAAGTATGGAAAATAACAAAAAGATGGTGAAGAAACACAGAGGAGGTGGAGTGTGGGTGCTTTGTCTTATTGTTAGGTAGCTTCCCCCAACACACTCTTCACCTAAATCACAGCGGTTAAGTGGAGATAAAGCTCTGAAGAAAGCTGTAAGCACAGTCAATGGAATGGGGTCTTAATTTTACCACTCACATTATTTCAGGAATTCTTTATGGGAAAAAATGCTGAACCATCTGATATCATAAATAATTGTTCTTATGAGACAACAGATGATAAAAAAGTTTGTGATTTCCAAAGGTACATCCAGAAACTAGTTGAAAGTGCAATTTTCATTTTTTGTTGGTGAAGTTTAACTCCTGAATGTTTCTATGTTATGTAGATGCCATTTGACAAGTAAAACAAAGATATAGGTTAGGATTACAAGTCTCCTGTGCTTTTGCTCTAATAGAGCATCTGAAAGTTGGTTGGTTGGTTTGTTTCTTTGGGCAAATTCTTAGTTTCATCAGTAGTGTTCTTTGTTACGTCCATTACTTCTCAGAAGGTTAAAAACTGTTTTTTGCCATAAATCTAATTCTTGTATTGGTGCAAACATGTGGGTTCACCTATATCAATAAAAAAAAAAAAAATCATTACCATTTACCCTTCTCACATGAGGAAGAACTTCTTCCCTCTTAGGGTGATGGAGCACTGGAAATGGCTGCCCAAGGAGGTGGTGGAGTCTCCTTCTCTGCAGATATTCAAGACCCGCCTGGACAGGGTCCTGTGCAGCCTGCTGTAGGTGACCCTGCTTTGGCAGAGGGGTTGGACTAGATGACCCACAGAGGTCCCTTCCAACCCCGAACATTCTGTGATTCTGTGAAATGTTTTAAATTTCTAATAATACTGCAGATAAATAGTTACTGGTTTCTAGAGTAGCCGTGATTGTTTTTTTCAGGGTCCACCCAGAGGTTATAGACACATTCTGCTAAACTTCAACAAGCCTCTGTCTGTTGAACTTGTCCAAAGGCAAGGGGTTTAACCAGGATGTTTCTTCTTCATAGTACCTTTTCTTGTTAAGGCTGCAAATTGTGTGCTGGGCCTGTCCAACCTTGTCAAAAGATTTCAGAGGTTTGAAACAAATTAGGAATGGAAACAATTTTTACTTGTTGTTTTACTTTTTCTTCTCACTTTGCCAAAAAGAATTTGGGGCACAATATACGAAAAGTTTGGAGTTAGAGTCGTTTTTGGTGCAAGTGGTAATATGCACTGTCAAGAGCATGGGCTTCCAGCACCAGGTTTTCAGCAGTAAAAAGGCAATTATATGCCTTATGTACATAAAGAACAATGGGTTTTCTTTTATATGCACACTCAGACCAGCCAGTAAAATACATCTTTTTTTTTTAACTTCATAATACTCATTTCTGGGTATCACCTATAAGGTTATTTTTTAAGTAATAAAAACCTATGAAATTTTTGAAAACATAGGAAAAATCTGGTTTTGAGGACTGGTCCCATTATGATATTTATATATGTTCACATATATTTATATTGATAGAGCATACAAAAATATGTCTAGATATTTATAGAACATATAAATATAATGTGATTTTACCACTAGTAAAAAAAAATTATTATTTTTTTTTTTAGTCAGGTGTTTTCTGGCCATTTTGCCCTCACCCATTATTAGCACCTTTCTTTCCTACCATCTCATCCATTCCTTTTCTGAGTTTTCCTTATACCTAAAAAGACTTTTTTTTTTTTTTCAGATAGAACTGCACAGCTTTGTTTTGTATTTAACATTGTATTTTCACAAAAGTAGTCTGACTTTATTCCATAAATTAATGGATAAAGTGCTTTCTGTGGCTTCTCATAGTAGCTGCATGACTGTATGATCTAATGGCCTCTGATTTTTCTGTTCCTTCTGCTTAGTTCACTTATTATTGTATATAGATAAGTAAATGCAAGCTTGAATTACAGTAAGTTTTCTTCATTCAGCACTATATACATTTAAAAGAACTGTTTAAGAGTATACTTCAAATTCATGAAAGAAAGCAAGATTGCATGCATTTTTAACAAGCTTTTAATAGTTTTTCTAAAAATGCTCAATCATTTCTATTTAATAACTTGCTGAGATTGTTCCAAAGTTTTATTAACTGAAATTAATCCTCTTAAATATGTTGAGCATCATCTCTCAATTTTTTCTCCAATCTTGAAGTAGATGAATCAAAACTGTTCCACATAATCTTGTACCACATAAGCAGCAAGGCAAATGTCTGAGGCATTAAATTCCACAGATCAGTGGATAAAAAGGTAAGTGTATTTACACACATAAATTTATCATGTGACATGGCTTCTCTTTCTTCACCGTCGTAACGTGCAAGTCTTCTGTTACTTGCGTGTGGTCTTCTTTTCCCTGTTTCCTGAGGAAAGGCACCGAGCAAGGGGGCGTGTGGAGTTGGGTGGCTACAGCCAAAGGAGGGGCTGCTGAATGCGCAGAACAAACTCCACACTTGCGCTGCCCATCGTCATTTTTATCCTCTTGAATTTATCATTGGCTTTTCCCTGTCCAGAGAAGAGTGAGTTATTCCAAACTGTGTTAGCAACAGAGCTTTTATTTTGGTGTTTCCTAGTTTACCTGATATCAGTGACCGTATCGCTACTTCTCAGAGATGAAAACATCAGTTAACATGAAAATGTAAGCATCACGCTGGCAGCGCTGAATTTATAATATTGCTTACAGTGCTTTTCTGAATGATATTACAAACCCCCACATAAATGGCATATAAATGATGTGATTACTGTGGGAGACGAACAGTGCATTACAGCTGTGTGCGGTGGTGCTTCCAGACATTGTGGGGAGCAGCTGGGCGTTGTGGTTTTCGGAAGTGCTGTAATGCATTTGGAATGTTTCAGACTGTAACGCTAAGAGGAAGAATAATATTGAGTCACAAAAGTAAAGGTGGGAAAGCTTAGAAATATAGATAAAATTGCACATGGGAATCATTGATATTACCTAGGAATTGAGCTTCTGTAGAAAATATGCTATGTATCACTCCGTAGATATTGCAGCTAATATATATTTCTGGACATGTCGTTGCAGTAAATAGTGGTGGCAGTTCCAGAGAACCTATTTGACTTACCAAAGCTATTCACTTGAAAACATTATTTACAGACTATAATTAACCTCCTGCCTTTTCATGTTCCTGCTGCATACAAGTAACTGGAACAAATAGCTCTGTTTTAATTATCTTCCTGCACTTTCTTCCTTCATTTGTCTTAAAAAAATTTATCACAACTTTCACTTTTTTATGTTTCCTACATCATTGGCAAAATTTTAATTTTCTGTTGGCTTTACCAGAGTTTGGACATAGCTGTCAGGAATTTAAGAATACAGTTACAGATAAGTTTTTTTCTTCCACAATTCATCTTCTCCTCTGTAATTTGCATTCATATTTTTTTTCTGCCAATTCTGTTTTAATTTTATCCTGAAGGAAAGTTTAAAAGATCCCATACTTTTAAAATATTAATTTTTTCACCAAAGCCAATTTTTGTTTTCTGGAAGAGTAACTAAATTGTTGATTTTCATTTAAAAACAAAGCCTGACATTGTTTTTTATTTTGTTTCTAATAAAAGTGCTCTGACTTCCCACCATTCTTCACAGGGTACGATTCCTAGTGCAACACACAGTTACAGCCCAAAATAAAGAAAATTTGTGCTGTCTCTGCAATGGCATCTATCTTAAATATTTTGCTCAAACAAGTCCTCTGCAAAGACTTTTTGTGGGGCAAAGGCGGCAGTTTAGTGCTGCTATTTTGACTGAGATTGCTGGGCGTCTTCAGATTTGCCTTCCCAGCTCTGGTTTCTAGGAGAGATTTAGAAACTGAAATAAACACATCTGTGGGAGGGGAGAAAAGGGGAATAAGAAATAGGTTTTAGATCTTAAAAAAGAACACAGAAAAGCTATAAAAGGACAGAAGGATGACAGGCAAGGGGGTTATGAAGACAGCAAAAAGGACAACAATCATACCCTCTACCCAGCACAAAGAACCCAGCTGGTTTGAACCACTTGCTGATTCATTGCCTGACCCTAAGCAGCATCAGGGCAAAGGGCAGGGTGGGTTGAACCCTCTGATAACTGTTAATCTGTAAGGAGAGTGGAGGAGAGGTATGGGCAAAGAACCACTGGAACTCTGGAGGACAAGGAGCACTCAGATGCTTTGTCCTGTGGAGGTGGCTCTAGGCTGCAGCTTCCCCAGTTGCAAGGCTGCAGATTCATACCAGGTTTTGGATCCCTTTACAGGGATGCAAAATTTAGCCTGATTTATAATGTTTAATAATATTATTTTCTGGAGGATGCTCAGGAGTGGCAGATTAAGTGGCTGCTGAGCAGAAATGTGTCTGACCTGTTGTACCCCTTGGACTCTTATCTTTACCTCCTCATAATGTCAGAGGCAATAACTGGAAAACAGTTCTTTTTCTTGTGTCTTTTCCCTAAAAAGACTTTGGATGGTGGACATTTGATATCTATTTTGGAATTTGACCTCTGGAAGGTCTTTATATCATACAAAATACATGTGCTTATGAGAGGAAAAATTTCAATTTCTTCTGTTTTCTTCTGATTGCTATTTTTCGTGTGAGTGGAGATAGTGTAACTGTAGACATGTCTTGTTTGTATCATATGTTTTGACCAGAATGAATAACTAAATATTTTTGTTCCTTTTATTCTGAGAATAGTAAATTTTTATCATCTAGGTAATTTTCGCTGTAATAAATTGATTCATTCTATAGTAAAAATATGTATTTTTGAAGCTTCCTTAAAGACCTTGAATTCTTGCTTTTCATAATAATGAAGCAAGAAGTACCCTTTAAGCCTCAATCATCAGGAAGAATTTTACACATAAGAAAGTAATCCACTGTTTTGGGTTTTGCTGAGTTGGGATTTTTCGGGGACGGGGTTGAGAGGTGCTTTAAATGAAAACATAAGCAGGTATCACTTCCAGTCTTCCTTTCAGTAGATTTTCTTAGAGAGGATATCTTGCTAGGATGAATTTGACCCCAACAAGTGAGGGCAAGAGCAATTATGAAGGCTGAAGCTGTGTGTACAGGAGAAAATGTTTTGTGAATATTCCTTGGCATTGCTCTGTACATGGCCAATAGTCAAATTCTTCAATTACAGCAAGACTTCTTGATTGTTAATAAGAAAAATTTATTATCTGACAAGCTGCTGAAGTCCTACTGACTTCAGAAATCTCATATATGAGGCTTTATAAGATTGAAGAATTTGTATTCACATGCTTCAAATGATTTAACATGTGGTAGTTTCACAGTGGGCGGAGTTAGTCCGATGGCAGGGATGCTGTGTCCAGAAGGTTTAGTGTTCTTGGACATGCAATCTCCTTGAAATGTGGCAGCATCTTCCCTCGATGTCAATAACAGCTGATTTCCTCTTGTCTTGGTTCAGGAACAACTGATTTGTAATGCTTCCTGCTGCCAGCTACAAGGGACATTTTCTCTGGGAAGAGGAATATCCTATCGCTTCCTTTTTTCCATTTTATTTTTATCTTTTTTTTTAACTTATCCCCTTTATTCTTAATAGTTATCAAAGAATTTTCTAGAGAAATGAGAAAGTGTCAATAAAATTTGGAAACCTTAATTTCATATAGAGCTTAGTGAAAAGTTACTAACTGGGTAGAATATGGAAGCCTTCTGTTTTCCAGAGCCAAAGAGTAGTTTATAACAGAATAGTTTAGCTGTATTTTACACTGCATTATCAGAAGTGCTTAAATCAAGATAATATGCTGAAGCTGTGGCCTATTGTGCAAGCTACTGATTAAGCTGAAATACTGGTTGGAAAAAAAAACTAGTTCATTTATCATCTTAAATTAGCAGTAATTAAATCAGTCTTTTTCATAACAGTGGTCTGCTGCCTTCTGATTTTCTTAATAATTAAGTTTTGACTGTGATGATACATGCTGAATATCCATCCTTGTGATGATTTGTAATGTGAACCCACAGCAACCTGTATCCTACTATAACTCCTTGCATACGTGTAAGTACAGAAGAGGTTCCTCTGAATCAGCAGGGGTGGTGGTGAGATGTAGCATATAAGATGTTAGCTAAAATTCTCATTTGTTCTTCAGTGGTGATATTACTCTTCTCCTAGGTTGAAGTGTTGGATGTGGTGTGTCTTCATGTTACAAAAATAAGCTGTGTATGTAATTGGTTGACTACAGTCAGATCACTCAAACAAGAAAAGTATTCATTTGTATTTATTTGCACAATATTTATCTTTTGTGGTTTCATCCACCTATAAACTGGAAGACATTTTACTTCTGATTTTTTAGCTGAAATATTCCAGCTCATGTGACTGAGATGTCTATGATATTAAATTAGGCATTTTCCTTTTTGGGTCGTATAATTTTTTTTCCAGGTTACTTTACATCTTTTGGGAACAAAATGTTAAAACAGAACTGGTGACATTATTTTCTAAACCAGTTAAGACTCTCAGAGGTTTCTTTAAATCGAACTTCAACAACTCACGTTATCTTGAGAAGTGCTGAGCGTCTTTCCAACTTTGCAGGGAGCTCTTCAGTTTGCAGGACCTGACTCCCTGAGCTAAGAAATGCATATCCTCTTCCAGGCAGCACTCAGTCCTGCTTCCCTTGAACTGCTTGGCAGTGTCTTTGTTCAGGGATTAATTTTACCCTCTGGTGATTGCATAATGCTATATTAAATCCAATTTTGAGTGCTTGCCGAGATCAGAATATTCCAAAATGTTCTTGGGACAACAACAGAAACCTGAACTTTTGAGCAGAGTAAAGAATTTTTCCCTGGCTGATTGAGCATCAGTCACCTGCAGAAATTTGAAGGAGGGTCTGGATTGTGTGGCGTGGAATTCCTGTGGCTGTTAGAGACGTCAGGAATGGAGATTACTGTCATACTTTAAAAAATGTCTGTCCTCTACACCTCTGAGGAAATTCCACAAAGAGAAGGGAAGGAGACCCTGACAGCTTCATAAACTCGTGATGAGCAGTGACAGGTCCCACTTCCTAAACTGCGACACATCATCTGACTGTCTGTTGGTGTTCCCTGGTATATAAACCATGACCATATGTGAGAAATAAGAGAGAAAGCATGTACTACGTGCATGTGGACATGCTGGGCTCTGCCATTCCCATGTGTTTTCAGATGCTGCCTGTTGCCTAATGGTGGGAAGGTTTAGGGGGAGCAGCGCTACAGGGCAAGGGGGACTGCATAAATCTTGGGGTTCATCTGTGGGAATATGGATAGCCTGCCTTTGGGTGGCTTTGCTGCAGGAAGTCTATGATGTGTATGATTACTATGTTGACTGACAGGAAATCAAATTTTGTTTTGTTTCCTTACTTGTCAAGAAATTTTGAGACTCTTCAAAGTGGAAATCCATTCAAAATTTTTTCTGTGAAAATTTTATCTACATTGCCCTCTACATCAAGAAGTCAATACAGCGTGAAGGCTGTCCTGGAACAATAGTCATGAGCAGGTCGAAAGCCTATGGGTAAGAACCAGAGACAGAGGCAACAAAGGGAAACTGGTTGTGGGTGTCTACTACAGGGGAGCCTACTCACGAAGCCTTCTTCCTCCAGCTCCAGGAGTCTTCGCATTCGCAGTCTCTCATCCTACTGTTCACATCCCACATCCCTGATAGTGGGATGTGAAGCCAGAGTAAATCATACTGTTTTGAAGGAAAACTGGTTAGGAAATTAAAATCATAGAATCATAGAATGGTAAGGGTTGGAAGGGACCTTAAAGATCATCTGGTTCCAACCCCCCTGCCTTGAGCAGGGACATTTTCCACTAGACCAGGTTGCTCAGAGCTCCATCCAACCTGGCCTTGAACACTTCCAGGGTTAAATATTTCAGTCTAGGGCAATAAAGTATTTAACCCAGATGAGTCTTTTGTTGTACGTATTCAGAACTATCAGGTTTTATGCACTGGGTAAATATACTTTCTTTTTTAATAGCTCTGAGTACATTGAAGTGAGCAGATTCTTGTCTTGCATCTTAATGTTATTATGTCTTATGCTGTCCTTCCTTATTACTTCACAGAAGTCAAGAAGGTGTGTAGCAGGCTGTATCTTTTTCCGCTTAACGTGTTTGCAGACCTGGACACTGTGCTGAAAAATATATTTAAGGTTCAAACTAACTCCAGTACGATTAAGGTATCTTTCACTAGGTGTTGAAGAAGTTTGGGTGTCCTGAACTAGATTTTGCTTCTTCTAAAACACCACCAAGCTACTCCAATCTTACCTAGCTATCAAAATAAGACCTCAGCTTTTTTCAAGATGCTAAACATGTCAGTTGCTAAGCATTCTGGAAAATCTTTTTTAGGTACCTGAGTGGAATCTAGGCAATTACAAAAATCATCTACAAAGCAGTTCTGAATGGCGCTTTCTGAGGCTAGCATGTAGAGGAGATAGCTCAGTATTCATTTATTCACTCAGTGGAGAGTTATAGGAGACCAAGTGAACGTGCACGAATACAGTCTGTAATCACTAGTCTTATGAAACAAGTTACAACTTACAAAGGGTGGTCATACTTACTGTAAAAAGAAGGACCTTTATAAGGTACAGAAGACAGGTAGGCACTTCATTTTCCATGCAGTATGAAGTTTATTTTTCTTTCCTTTTGTGCCCATTCTTGAGATTTTTCAGTGAATAGATTTGGAAATAAACAAGACATTTGTCATTCTACACAATGCCCTGGACCCATAATAATTGTTGATGCAAGTTAGGTACCACTCAACAGCTGTCTGATATGCAGACTGGACAAAATGCCAGCCCTGGATTCAAGCTGTTACAGCCCAAAATAATGTGTTCTTCTTGCTTCAGCACATTATGTTCTATGAAGAAAAAGTTAATAAGCGATGCTCTGAGGGGACACAGACAACACTTCTACAACTGATGTTAGTCAACTTAGCTCCTATTCTAATGCTTGAGGGGGTATAAGTTTTTGAAAAAAAGCCCAATTGTTACGTGTTAGAGTGAATTTCTGTAGCACACAAAAAGAGCTCAGTATTCAGTTCTATAATGGCAGGCATTTAAATGCTGTGTCTAAACACACAGAAGTATTGTATAATTTTTATGGCTTCTAGAAGTTATTTTAGGCAGTCAGAGTAGAGTGCTGATGAGACCTGCATAAATACTGAGATTTCTAGAAAGGTGTCATTTATTTACTTGCACTCTACTTACTGTGTGGATGTTTCTTTCATGTTATTCTTTTCTTTTTAAGACTACTTATCCTCTTTTAAAATCTATTTTCAGATCTTTTAAATGTCTGCTTCTCTCCTCTTTTAATTATCTTCTATCTTAATCTCTTCTAATGCCAGCCTTCCTGCAACACACACACGCACAAGGAGACTTTCTCTTATTGTGTTGTCCAGTCTGCCTCCAATTCTTTTCCCTCTCTCCATAATGTTCTTTCTCTCTCCTCCCTGTGTGCTTTCCCAATCTGTTCAAATGTGGTTCAGCTTTTGTACTTGGGGATAACGCATTCTCCTCCAGGTTAGATATCTTGTCATTGCCCCTCTTGACTTCCATGTAAAACCTACATGTAACACTTTATCTTCTCATCACATGTTCCTGGTCTTTTATAAAAGCTTTTGCGTGTGTGCTTTCTAGAAGATTTTCTATTCTGTCTTTTCTGATGGCCATTGTATGCTATTCACTGAAATCTGGGATTTTTTTAGTATTGTTGTATCAGATGTATACTAAGATTGCTGCTTTACAGAAGAAGTGTATCATTCATTGTGTATTCTCAAACAAAAAATGAATGCTTATATGGCAAGCAACTCAAAATATTACATATAATTGTCCTTATCTAGTGGCAGAATTAAAGAAGCAAGTAGTCTTTTCAAAGAAATGATGGATAAACCGCCACAACTGAATAGATTTGCACAGAGATTGTAGGGGAAGACCTGTTAGTTATACTGCAGTAGTAGCTTAGAGGCCTAGTTATAGTCCAGAAACCCACTGTGTGCTGTAAAAACTGACAGCAAAGTTGATTCATGTGCTCTAATTTTCATACAACTGAGGAGTGACACCCTTCCTTGAGGAAGGATCTCTCTTAAATGTGTCAATATAGCAGGTTTTTAAGTGGGCAAATATAAGTAATATGGTATTATTCTATTATTTCTTGAATAAGCCTGGTAAAGTAATATAAATTTCCTTTTTTTCATGAGTTTCTGGTGTTCCTTGCAGTGCCCATAATCGTATCCCATCAGACCTGCACTCAACTACAGTGTCTATATCCTAGGGAATTCATGCTATCTTCTTTCCTTCCCCAGGGCACCTAGAACATAATTGTCTTCATGTGCAAATGTATTAAAATAATAAAAATTATATTGTCAAACTGTAATTGTTTATGAAGCAAACTTAGGGTAGCAAAAGGTGCTGAAATATAAATAAAATAAACTCATTTAATTATATGGCTGCATTTTTACAGCTGGTACTTTCTTGACACATTGCCTGTCTACAGTGCAGTGAGTGATTAACTGTTGTGACTAGAGAATAATTATTAATTATGTTTCAATTTGAGAGCTGTTATGTGCATATCTAACAAGTTTGGTAGTGCTATGAAGGTTATTTGGCCAGAGGAGGTTAGCTACCTTTCTAAACACTTATGAAATTTCTACAGTTCACTGTATGTGGCAATATGTGCATTTATAGTGAGCTGTCTAGTACATAAGCCTAATTGACCCAGACAATAATTTTCCAGTCTAGAATCTTTTCACCATTATTTTCCCTATGATGATAGCAGTTAAAAATAAAAATACCCTAGAGAAACAAAGTTGTGTGATCTTGTCAAGGTTGTTTGCATGCCCAACTGAAATGCGTGAAAAATGTCTGGTGTCCTTCATTTCATAAATGTTACCAGTATTGTAGATTTGTACTTTTGCACTTTTTTGAGCAGTAGATGTATAGGAGTAAACACCTGAAAACTGAACTCCATACTCTCTACTAGTAGGTAGTTTATTTATTTCTTCCTCCCTTCCTTTCTTCCAGCTCCAACATCTAAGATGCTGTTCTTGTGTGGCAATTGCAGTACTGCTGTTTATGCTCATCTTTCAGAGATAGGTGAGCCTCACCCAAACAAATTTTCTGCCCTGTTTTTCAGATTTCATCTGAATTTTATTTTCATATATTCTTACTTCTCTTATCCCACAAAATAACTTTGCATACAATAAGCAATACAGCTCCATCTTCTTGAATGGAGGACATAGAAAGACAATTTAATAACAGAAGGTATAAACAATCCACTTGCATGCTACCTTAGTTCACTGGCTCTCTTAACACTTGTGCTTCTGAGCCCAAGCCTTTTGCATCCAAAGGACAATGGTCTTCAGGCACGAGGTAGAACTACTTTTACATGCTTTAAATACAGCTCAGAGGAAAAAAAATTGTATTCAAACTTTTGTTGACTTTGTTGGCCCACATGTCACAGGTTGCCTCTGTCTTTTGGAGACGCAGGAAAATTGCATTGTAGTAGCTCTGAGCACTGCATGTTGGCACACAAATATCCAACACTACTGACTCTCTGGCAGAGGGAGTTAGTTGTAGCTGTCCAATATCCTCAGTCTAATTCTCAATGACCCAGGGTTCGTTGGTTGGAGTGTTTTTTTTCTTTTTTTCTCTTTTTTGTAATCTTTTCCTCTCCTTTGCCAAACAGGCTTTCAAGCAAACCAGGAGTTCCAGTATTTTAATGTAATTTTCAGGTGTGTATCTTCTGCTTGAACTCGTGCTAAAATGCAAACGGAAGGTATAGCTGGGCGTAGTTTCTTCTCAGAATCTTGGGAAATATTTCCATTTCTGCCCTTTTCTTGTTAAATCATTAAAAGATCCCTCAGTAGCCTTTTTTTAAATCCTAGTATGTTTCTTGGTTTTTTTTGTTTTTATTTCCCCCAAAGTACTCTGGCAGCTGAAATGTTCTTTGCAATAGATAAAACTGTCCTGTATTTCCACTGCCCAATAGGGGATCTATTTGTAACTGTTCTTATTATTTAGTCATTCTCTTTTTTAATAGTTATTCACTCTGTACTCTTTATTCTGTCTACATTCACTACTTGCTAAGGACAGCGTGTCCCAGCTAGAAAAGACTGTCCCTTTCACAGAAAAATATTCTTTTCTTTTTGTTTCTGCACTGCCTGCTTCTGATCCAGCATCATGGATTTCTTCTACTCAGACCAGGGACCTATAGTTCAAATAATGATGTTTATATGGATACAAAACTTTACCAAAAATAATTGTTTTGCAGATCTGTAGAACTGCCAATTGGGCCAGCTTTCTTATGAGAGAAAGATCTTTCTAATGATTTTGAGGTGAATTTGCAAGAACCTTTAGGATACGACGTTTACCACCAAAAAAATGGCCAGTTCAGGTTTATACTGAGCAGAGAGTTTCAACAGGTCTTTTCACTATGTTATACCTTTTGTATAAGGAAACTACCACTGCACATGAATCTTTTGCAAGTTCATGAGATCTGGTTAGGATCAAACAGTTTTTTGCAGGAGAAAGAATGATACAAATGTCTGTATTTCATTTAATTAAAAATACATTTAACTGAAATAATTGCTTTGGTGATTTTTTCCAAAGAATGAATTTTGCACTGTAGGAATTGCTTAAATAATTTTTTGGGAAATTTTTCATTCTGAAGGATCTTCCAGGCACCACGAGTGAATGACAGCTCTTACTGTGCTCTCTGTGGGTTTCAAGGCCATTAACGTGTTTTTGGCGAGAAAATCATACGTATTATTTTGGGTGAAGATGACTGAGTGTAGTGTTTGTGGGCCTAAGAGCATTACGCTTGTGTTACCAGCACTGCGCAGTGAGATTTGGGCCTCCTTTGATGTTCTGTACTGTGTACACTGTGTAGGCTCTACTCCAATTAATCTGGGCAGGCACCATGTATCTGATGGCAAACTGCATTTAACGATGATGTAATCTGACTTCTAGGTCTATTAGGATATTCCTGCTGAATATAAAGTATATGAAGGAGGGGACTTTGAACACGTATGGGAAATCCAAGCCTGCTATCCTCTGTCTTCAGTGGCTGATGTGTGTAAGCAAGACTTGACTGGAGCTCCATGTGGCTGTAGGGTCAAAACGGGCTCCACAGCCAAAAAACCAGAAATGTGGCACTGTGCTACAGATCCTGATTCCACTCCTTCTTGGAATTTCTACCTGATATCCTTTCTCCTCTGGAAAACATTTCTGTAGGTACAACAGCAGAGGTGTTACATGCTCTGGATCTGTAGTAAGATGGTGACTTTGAGCCTGTTTGAAGGCTGTTGTTCAAGTAGCCCAGCCATGAATGGCATATTTAGGAAGCCAGAGGTTACTGGGTATCATGGTAGCTGTATCACCTCCCTGTGTGTAGTAGCTGCGGGATCCAGTTTGCCTCCTCCCTAACCCAGTGAGTCATCTAGTGGTGCTGCATTCTCCTGTCCTCGTGGCCTGTGGTTTTTCAGTTTTCTTGGCTGTCATCAGTGAATATTTTCTCTTTGCTATCTGAAAATAGAACTTTATTAAGTATTTTGTATCTACAAAAGGCAAATAGGTAATTCATTTTTCTTACCGTCTGTTTTAGTTGTTCTGTTCCCTGGGACTGACATAACATTTCTATTTTCTCACAGTTTCTCTGACTCTGAGTTTATTTTTTTAATATATTGTGTTATTTGATCTTCAGCCTGCCTTCAAAGTTTACTTCTGTTGGGTTTACTCTTGGAAAAAAAAAACAACCTATAGAAGATGAATATTTGTTTTCAGTCTTTTCTTGGATTTTCCTTCTTCCATCATACTACTGTTCTCTCTTGCTCTGTCTACTCCCTGTGACTTAATTATATTGTTCTAAAGAAGAATTCAAAAGTAACTGAAGAATTTTAGCCTTCATACATTCAAACCTTTGCATCTGTTGTAGATAAAATTTTCTAAATGTCTTTTTTTAAAGAAAAAATCACTCTCTAAAGTTTGCGGGCTTCCTAACACTGTAAGAATTATTCCAAAATATACAGCTTAATTACATTCCAGTTCCTATAGCTTAGTGAATGAACTGTAGCTCCTCTGTGAACTGATATAGAGGAGTGATGTACATTTTTCTCAAGAACAGCTTGTTTATAATCCAGAACTAGCAGTTATAAGAAACATGTGTTTAAGGTGTCAGGAAACGGCATTTCTAAACTTTTCCTGTTATAACATTTGACCAGTTAATGCATGAGTATCTGTCTCCCCTGTCCTCCCCTTTTGGCTTAGTTGCCTACTTGCAATTTGAGATTTATATGTGTGTAGAAACAGTAACATAACCTCCTGCAGCAAGGTGTGTATTTCAACAGACATTCTTTCAATCTTCTTGCACCTATCTACATCCAGCTTTGACCCACCTACCTCGCTCTGTTCAGTAATAATTCCATCTTATTTGTCTTATAACTACCACATCAGTTTCTCTTTATACTTTTAAGAATTGAAGCTGTTCTACATCTGTTGAGCTCTCTTATTTTAGGATAGTTTGGTTATCAAGTGGTCTCTGAAGTTATGGGGTGTTAATTCTCCTTTCTAGTAAGATCATCAAAAAACAGTTCTTAGTGTTTCTGTACCTGGTGTATTCAAGACAGAACTCCCCAGACAATAAGGAAAGGATAGTCTGTGTTTCAAAATGTGGATATTCCAAAATTTTGTGTGTGAGTCTCTTTGAGCCCTCTGATTTCCTTCTACACAAACCTCCTTCAGAGTCAGACTTTTTTATTTTTCTGAACTGACTACTTCCAGATGAAGTTGTTTGTGTAGTGCATCTTTCTTTCCTTCAGTGTTCAGCATTATACACGAATTGCTGTAGCCTTTGGTTTTCTTAAGAGCCACCAGATGTACTTGCATCTTCCCTGACCCAGACCACATTCACATGAAGAAGAGGTCTATTTTATTCCATGAGAAAGGAAGTTTTTCGTAGTACTTGAAATAATCATTACTTAGTACTATGAAGATACTCCACTGGGTACAGAAAAACCTTAGATGTCTCCCTGTTCATGAGCAGTGTATTGGAAGCATTTTAATCTTCTAGACCAAAGGACTGAGGCAGCAACCTCTGCTATATACAAAGCTGGGAAGTGATCCTTTGGTTCTTGCCACTATTGTTATCAACAAGACTTATTGCTTAATCTGAATGATTTTGATAGAAGAGTTCCTCAGGCTGGCAAATAAGAGGAGCCTATCTCCTAATTTCATTTCTTACTACCCCTGCTTGTTGTATGGAATCTTGTTTTGTAGGATGGGAGGAGAGAGGACATACAAAAGTTTAAAATTACATACTAGTAATTGTGTTTGTCATAGTCTTGTTTTCTGACATTCTATCTTCCTCCCTCTTTCCCCTTTTTGCACTATACTGACTTTCTCCATAACAATATATTTTCTAATCCTACAAAATTTTTCTTTATTTTTTTAATGACTACAAGGAGGAGAAAGGGTGGAAGTTTGCTGTATGTAATACCCCTGTGATTGACAGTCTTTTTGCCTCCTGCTTCCTAGTAGGTAGATAACGCTTGCTGTATGGGATCTTGTTTTGTAGGGTGGAAGAAGAGGGAGGACTACAACAAACACAAAATAGTGGTATGTAATTTTCCCTTTCTCTTTTGTCTCTCCCTACTTAACGGTATTAACACAGAAAGTTCTCAGTCATATGGTGATCTCTTGTACTGATATTTGCTGTTTTAATAAAAACACATCTTCCCAGTTTTTGTCACTTAAATGCCTGAAGTATTTTAAGAAAGAATACAAATTAAATATTATGTATGACACATAGGTAGTGGGTCAGCTTGTGCTCGCTCTTGGTCACTGAACTTAAACTTGTGACTGAACTTAAACTGAGAACGTTCTAGATCCCATTGTGACATCTGAAGTCCTCTAGTCATCCATTATCTTTTAAAATACTTAACAGGCTACTGTATGTGGGATTTTGGAGATATCAGCTGTGATGGGGAAAGGGTAACCACCCTTCTGTTTAAAATAAATTGACTACATGCATAGAGTGTGCTATCTTTTTGAAAAGCTAATACTGTAGAGCTGATAGAGAACTGCCTGATTTTCTGGGTCAAGTTTAATCAAAGTATTATAAACTTACATTCTAGTTGCAGAGTCTTAATTAGTTTGAATGGCACAAGGAGATGGTACCCAGCCTTGCGTAACACAGATTGTCTGGAGAATAGAGGGATTTTTCTCTTAAAATGAAGGGGAAGGTTATTGTTAGACAGAGCAGTTATATTATACTTTAAAAAGTACCGTGTTGTGTCGTGTTTGAACATTTCACTCAAAAGCACAGAAGTTATTCAAAAGATGTCATCTGGTTTTAGTTTTAGGGTTTTTTTCTGTCATAAGCCTCACACTTCTGCCCGCTTGTGAAATGGTACAAATTGGAAGTGTTTATCAGGCAGATATATAAAGCATCATAGCTGCAGCACAAAGATTATGGAAAAAATGCTTTATTGAATTCAGTTATCAAGAGGAATAAAGAAAAGCAAATGATGTGTCAAAAACTTATTTCAAGAAAGATATCGTCTTCATTAGACCAATTTTTCTTAGTGTTGTTCTCGGTTGTTGGTTCACTATTGACTGAGAGGGAACATGTCTGCCCAGTGAATCATTCCTAGTTTCTATGACACCCCTAAGATCCACATAGTACAGCTACTGCAAAAAAAAAGTCATAGTTTGGAGTTCTGAATAGCTGTGATAATTATGAAACAAAAGCTGCATTTGTACTTGCTGTAATGATCGGTAAGCTTTTCCATTTTGGTTGAAAACAGGAACAAAACCCAGTAAATCCTCAGCAGAGTAATGACTCTGTGCTCCTTTTTGTAAAAGCACATCAGGGATCAGACCCTGTACATCTACTGATTTGCACAGATCGTGTATCAAGAAAGTGAATGAAAAAGGAAGAGTAAACTTTATCTGATTGATATTCAGTAAAATAGAATCTTTTTCTTTTTCTGTGAAGAAAAGAACCCAATATAATGGATTTCTTGAATCTTCAGTATGCTGTTATTGTTTATGGGCTGACACGATGCCTATGGTCAGGATAATTCTCTTCTTTCTACCATGAAACTGGAAACAAAGGGGTTTTGGATGATCCATCTGTGCTTGGTCCATTTAAAAGGAAGTTCAGCCTTTCAGTGAAGAGATTCTTCCCAGACTAGGGTAAAACCTGAATTCACATTGTCAACATGGAGCAAAACTACTCCATCATGTTGGAAAATGAGTCCCCAAAGTGTATTTTATTTAAATAATAACTGCATGTTGTGGAAGAATATGGAGTGAGATGATAGAGAACTAATTAAGATGTAGAGGTTTTACACTGTTGGCATTTAGAAAAAAGTTAATTGCTTTTATTCTGAGGTTCATAACATTATCATTAATTTTCATAACTTTATTGCGTAGACATGACACACATTGAATAGAGCTGTCTGTTTGACAGAAAGTGCATGGGCTACTAAGATGTCAAGAAAAATGACACTTTAAAAGTTACAAAAGGAAGTATAATTACTGTAGAATAAGTTTTACTTGAGCTGGGTGCAGAGGGGTCTGCATTTCTTTTTCTTTTTTTTTTTTTTTTCTTTTTTTAAGGTGATCGTGATTTGTCTGTATAACCCTCACAAAACCTATGGATATGATAGCTGCCTTCTCCCCTTGCAGCCTAGAAAGTTGTCTGTTTTAATTTCTAGAGTTGTTCTTGGCCTATAGCAGAGTGACCACCACCTCTGGCTTATGATGGTACTTACTATCTTTATTTCAATACAGTGGATGAAAGATATTTTAATGGGAATGGATGTGGAATGGTGAAATGGTTTTCGACTCTTTCACCAGTTGGAGGGGAGAGGAAAAGTGGAACCTGGGGGACTCCCAGAGAGTCCTTGGTATCTCTGCAAATGCTAGAAAATGGCTAGGAGCAAAGACCCCAGTAACTGTTTTGGCTGAATAGTGAATGGAAAATACATGTTACAGCATGTCAATATTGTACTTGCTGTGTTTCCTGCAAACAGTTTGCAACAACCCTCCTAATGTGATGATGTAGATATGGTAATCTGCTAAGAATACAACAAACCTTTTTAAGCAAAGCTTTCCTATGGACATAAGTAGATACTTAGTAACAGGTTTGTGGGTGTATTTTCTGCCATTTGCTAAATTTTTGTCATTTTTCTGTTATAAATAGTGAAAGGCAACACTCGAGAATACTGAAAGGTAGATTTTGAGAATGAATACGTAGAATATAAAAGTTTAATACATTGTTAGAAATATCATTCTGGTTCTCCAGTGATGTTGAATTTTTACAATATAAATTAGAAAGATGACATGGCTTGGATTGCTTCAGTACATGAAAACCGTTATTCAGGTGTATCAAATCAGATTAATACTAGTTACATGTTCATGCCTGTTTATTTTTGCAGCTGGGGTATACTTTTGGCTGACTTTTCTTTGACCCATAGCTTATAATTGTCTTGTTTTATGCCAAGTATGTTATGTTTATTTTACCGTGAATGGAATGATTGTTGCCTTTAATATAGTTTCTGGTGTCTTCTGGTTTTGATCTTTCAGTCTATAATTATTTCAAAAAGTTTATAAATGTACTCATCAATTTTTTCTGCCTGTTTTGAGCTATTTATAACTCTCATTAGCAGTAGTAAGAGAGGAGATTTCTCTTGTTAAACACTGAGATGGGATTCTGGAAGTACAGTGAAAAGAAAAGTGTTAGTCATGGATTTGATGTCCAAAAAGAATGGATGTCAGCCAAAGAGAACCAGCAGCCTTCTTACGCATCTGCTTCCCAGTGAAGGAGAATTACCGAAATGTTACCTTTCACGAACCTGAGGTGAGGCAAACCTGTAGTTCATATGCAGTTAAACCCAAATCATTCTATGATTCTTTCAATCTACGAAATTAATTCCAGTCTAATGCTGCTCAAAAAAAAAAAAAAAAAATCACTTCTTCATGCCATTTCTTCCTTCATGTTACAACATGGCTGAGCTTTGTGAAGCTATGTCTGACCTCCACAGCGTTGCTGGAGATGAGTGACAAGCAGGGTGACTGTTCAGCCCATCTCTCTTTAGACTCACCAAGATACGGGTAATGACTGCGGGATGCTTCTTCAGGCTTGTTAGAGAGACTGGCCCCATCAGAAGCTGATCCTTCCCAACCACCCAAGTAGATACCTGTCTTAGCACAATACTCATGGCTGGGGTGTGGTAAATTGTAAATTTCACATCTCAGTTCAAGAAATTTGTAGCTCTGAGAATTCTACTGGTTTTGTTCATGTGACTTTTTCATAGTTTCTTCTGCATTGTAAGTATACATATTAAATTTACTAAGGAGACTGGAAGAAGCAACGTTTGTCTTTTTAACAGAAGACTGTTTTCCCAGTGAAAAGAACGATGCACTTTATAACAGTTTATAACACTAATTAATTATCTCGATAAAAGTAAAACTTCTTCACCTTATGAAGAAGAAAACAGAAACATTTGGCTTTATCCTTTTACCTGAAGAACTCCATGCTATCATTGTGTTTTCTGGTCAGGAAGTTGGTAATGGACTTCCTCAGAGATCATTTAACCTTTCTAAGGTTGTCTTACACATGCTAACCTCCTTTAAAAAAACATAAAATTAGACATTTAATAGAGAATTTTCTCCTCAGTCCTTTCATAAAAACATTTATCTCATATTTAATAAATGTGTAGCTTATTTCTTAAAGAAGCGTAATAAAAATGATAGTTCTCCTCCCAAAGGAGGGGAAGCTTGCAGTAATGTTAAAAAGAACAGTTATGTAAAATGGCTGTTTTGGAGGTCTGTTGAGACTCCAAGCCTGAGAGATGTTGAATCATCAAAGATAACCAGACATTTAGTCATTTCTCGGAGGTAACTTAAGGAGTTCTCACTGAGAAATATGACTTATTTGATACCTTGCAGAATAGACTCAGTATTTTTGGTTTTTTTTCAGATTCTTTCTCAAGTGTTCATGTTAAATATGCTCAGTTTAAAACATATCTGTTCTACAAAGCACTCAAACCCTACAGAATCATCCTAGAAATTGAACGTTATTGCAGTCCCTCAACTCTCCCATTGTGATCATCAATACATTTCTTCCATCAATAAGTTTCTTGTCAAGCTACATGCTGCTCTCTCCATTGTTTCCAAATGCCAGCCTAAGCTGCTACTGTCAATTCCTTTTTTTTCTGAAAACATTTCTTTTCAGGGGAAACAAAAAAATCACTCTGTGGTAGAGATTTGTCTGTATATGCGGACACATAGAAAGCAAGTTTTTGCATATAAAGGAGCCTGTCTTACATGTTCGCTGCAGAGAGCAGAAGAGCACTCTCTGGTGTTACGCTCTGGACGTGTGAAGGGAGGAATCAACAGTGGCACAAGCTTGGATGAGTGATCTGGAAAAAAGTGGTCCTGTGTTTATGTCTGGTCTGTACCCTGCATGCACACCAAAGACATAAATAAATGTCTAGAAAATTTATCCTAAGCTTTATCATCAGTTTGGTGGTTACTTGTATTCCTCCCAAAACCAGAAGGATTATCTGGCTGGTTTTATGCAATTTGGAAGAAAACATTTAATACATAAATCATTCATCAAGCAACTGACTTTTAATAACCAGATATGCAAAACAGAACCATGGCCAAAGGAATTCAGTTTAACTAAATGTTCAGTAGTACTTATATTATTTCTAACTGAAAAATAATGCTTATTTTGTACTTGTATTACTATTATACTATTTTCTGCTTTAGATTAGAATTCAGAAGAATTACTGAAATGTCAATGTAGACAGTAGGGAGGCCCATGATTGAAAAGACTCTTGCTTCTATATCTGCCCAACCTGGCTCATCGTCAGTATATATTTGGTATTTTGCTGTTCTTCTGAGTTTTTATCGTATTTATGTGACCTAATAACTGTGATTACATTAGTTCCATTTGACCCACTGAGTATGGAATGTTAAACATGTTTATTAAGTGTATTAGAGTCAAATGATTTACCATGGAAACCAAAGGCTTCCCGGTCTTCATGAAATTTTCTTGGAACCTGTCTTATTAATAATGGAGTTCATTTTGCCATCTGCTTAATACCACTGATTTTCTGTGAAGCAGAGGAGGTGAAATGGAGTATGTGGTTTTTAAAATACCACTCCTTGAAAAAGCTTGAAAAATAAACCTTTTCTATCAAAAGCAAGAGGACAACTGATTAGCTTTGTAACTCAACCAATTTTTACACTGCTGCTTGTCCCCTTCATTAAGATATCAAAATCACGTGACTAAATTTGCAGAGGTTATGACTGGGACTCTGCCAGTCGATAGGAGCTGGGGCAGTCAGACCTCTAAAAATAAATGGCCTGATTTTTATACTCTGGAGGAAATTTCGCTCAAACAAGAAAATTGTTGCTGCCAGATGGTGATGGAAGCATTTCTACAGCAAGGGGACATTAACAAAGATGCACTCAGCAAGGCAAATTGTTACCATAGTTACAGGATGCTAAGCATTTTCAAATAAATAAATAAAAAAAATTAGACTGTATTATTTAGATAGCTCAATGGTAAAACAAGAAATTGGATGATTTTTCCATTTTGAAATGGATGTGTTTTTTCTCCATTCTGCTTAAAAGTTTGTTACAACACTCTCCTGCTGACTAGGTCCATTTCTTTCTACCTAAATACCCTTAGCAGCAGTATTTATTTGTATTCTAGAACAAATTCTGGTATTTAATCCTTTTCTCCATTCTTCCAGCACATCTGTGCTACTGATCAGAGCATAACGATCCATAGGACTTGTGAACGTGCTTTAGGCTTTCATAGCAGGACAGCACGATAAACAGCATAATTAATGTTGGTGGTGTAACATCTCTAGAGTGTCTTTAGCTGGTGACTGGCCTCCCATTGTGTTAGTTACCCCACAGAGAGAGTTTCATGGAAATGTGGCTGCATTAAACACTCTCAAATTTGGTGTTAGTCACCATGAAGCAGGGCAAACCAAGTCTTAGAGGACAGAAGAGTCTGTGGTACACAGGAAAGATGAAGCAAGTGTACTTCAATATAGGAAGTAGTACCAATGTGTTTGTTGGCCACATGGCCAAAGATAACATCTTTACTGTTGGGGGTGTGCTGTGGAGGTTGTGTTTTTTCTTAATATCTTGCTAAAGTTGTTTATACCATAGTGAAATATGCAGAATATGCAGAACATTTACAAACCAGTATATTTACATGGATCAGGGAAAGGGAGGGAAAAGCAGACCAAGGGAAGAATGCTGCTGCTTGGATATTTCTCCGTTCTTCTTTCGCTAGAAGTAATCATCAGATATCACTTATTTGAACAAAACTTGTGACCTACTGAATCATCACAGATAAGATTAAGGCCAACCTGGCAGGAGTTTAAAGGTGAGAGATTTCTCATTTTTACAAATGAGAGAAAATGGAGCTTCTCTTGGCTCAGTGAAGCCATTTTTTTCTGTGTGTTTGTAAATAGTGTCCTGACAAAGGCCTGAAAATGTAGAGATTCGGCATGGGGTGGTTCTTGAAGTAGTTTGACAGCTTCTTGGTTTATGTAGAAATTGTGGCAATTCTGCTGATGCTGGGACTAAAGAATTTTTGTAAAGTGTTCACCACCAACCTGAACATATGGGATATTGGTGTTGCTCCCATAGCTGGGCTCTCCTTCTTGCAGGATCACACTGCGTGTTGTATTGGCACCATCTGTCACTATTTTAAATATTTAGATTAATGATCTGACACTAATCAAATGTCTCAAAATATTAATTGCTGTAGATCTGTAAAAAAAGGGAGACAAAGAGAAACTTATTTCCTCAGGAGAAGTTGCTCTAATTTGATTTTTCACTTAAAATATTTTGTAGATCGGGGCCAAATAGACTAATGCAGTTCAAGTAAGCAAAGTATTCAGATGTGAGTAATCCATGAATATACATAACAAATCATACTTAACTACATTCTGATGTCTGGATAGAAGCCAGTATGTTTTGTCAAGTCTCATAGGGAAACTGCACAGGCTATTTATGCATCATTTCATAAATTGTTTTACCACCATGCTTCATTCTGTTCTTCAGGCTCATTTTAAAGCTGACATCACTTGTTAAGACCAGCATCATATTAAAGAGGAAACACAAATTTCAGTAGAAAAGCATCACAGAATATTCCAGTGAAACTTTTTCACTTGGTTCATCTGAAAATTTTTCACGTCTTCTTGGATGTGTCTTTTCCTTTTCTTTTCAATGTAATAAATTTCATCCATTAGGAGCCTGTAAATACTTAATTTAATTTAATTTGTTATATTATGTAGTCTTTGAAGCAACCTCTAGCCTTCTTTATAGAATTGTATGTATTAAATTTACTAATTATTTTGCATCTGTGGAATATTAGCTTCATATCTAGAGAGAATGTGGTATCTGACTGTTATAATTGTGTTAGCATTTAATAATCATAATGCATAGTTGTCCAGAAGGGATGATTTGTCATCTGTCTGCAGTGTGCACCCACATACACACCTTTTAAAATGTGTAATACAGTTCCTTAATGAAAAACAAACCTATTCTAGCTTTTTTACTTATTCTTCTCACTATTCGGGATGCAGTCTTCATAAATTTAACATTCAACTACATTGTTACTGAACTCTTTTTTTGTCTTCTTTACAATAGTGAGTATCTTATTTTCTGTGGTTCCATAAACAGACAAAGATTTTGGTTACATTTCCAGCTAGGGCAAAAGCGAAATCCAGAGAAATCAAGGAAAAGAAACTATCTTAAATATGAAAAAATTATGATAGATAAGCTGCATTGTTACTTTAGCCTTTCCCTAAATGCATTTATGTGAAGTAGGAATGTGTGAGCACGCATTTGTCTTAGCCTAAAAATCAAACATTGTTTCCAGACATTAATTTGCATGAGTACTTTGTTTATTATGATATGCATACTTAGTCTTTCTAAAATAATCCTTTTGTTTATTAAAAAAGCTATTCTTTTCTTTTACATGTGTAGCTAACTTCTCTGCAAGAGACAAAAAATTATTTCTGCTGTATTTGTTGGGCAGGCCTGCAAACCCAAACAAATTAAAGAAAGTAAATCTGGCTGAACCAAACCAAATATCAGGAGGGATTTGGAAACAGGTGGTAGAGCATGACAATGGTATTTTTCTTTCTGATGAAAGGTAATGAATCTGTGCTAGTATTAGGTAAATATTTCTGCTGACTCAAACCTGTGTGAAGCCTTGAAGTAAAGATGTCTCCCCTGGAGTATTTAGGCTTCTGTGTCATAAGCAGTGCCATCTCTTAGGCAAATTACTTCTTTCTGTGTGCACATAATCTCCAAAAATGTATAGTTTCTTGGCTGAGACAATGTCATCCTGCTGCCTTGAGGTTCTCCTGCTGTTGCAGTTGACATCGGCAGAGGACTGCTGGGAAGCCTCAAATGTTTACACCACTTTTCCAGTGTCAGTGTTTTTGTGTCCTGCGTGAAATAAATTACTTGTCACAGGGCTTGATATCAAATGTCTGGGACTTCTTCTTTATTTGTGAATCTGCTTGGAAGGAGAGTGTTTAGTTCTGGTCTGGTGGAAATTAACTTCTGTTTGGTGGGACACGTATGATTTAAGTTACCTTCTTTTTGGTGTTATATACATGATCAAAACAGCTTGCACTGAAAGTGAAGTTTCGGTCATCACAAACCGTTGCAGTTCAATTGCACTATCTGAAATTCTTACTTTAAAACATCGCTTTTACCACTTTGGAGTAAAATTGAAACTGGAAGATGAATGATCGGTAATATATGGATATGTTTGAGGACCCTAGAAAGTGTATGATCCACAGGACTCTTGCATGAATTATAGCTTTGGGGTTCTTGGCTCCTTTGGTGGCAACAAGAAGGATGGTAGAGGAAGAGGGAAGGTGGGAAAGTAGGCCTGTATTTCTTTTTATTTTTTTTTCTGGGAGCTTAGGCTCCTAAGTAATACCAGTAGGTGCCACCATAGATATTTTTAATTTAGGCAGTAGATTTTAATTTGTGTTTTACCAGACAGTGTTCTCATCATTTGTTTGATAAACACCAACTGTTTAATCTTCATTTGCAAGGAAGATTCAGCGAAACTTACTTGTTCGTGTAAAAAAACACCCCACTTTTGTGGAAGGAATATACATCAGATAAATGCCTACATTCATATTGAATGGTTTCTATTGCAAAATAAGTACAGAAGAAAAAATATTTTTGTTAAATGATGACATTTATGTGACAAATTGTGATTTTTTTTATTCTCTATTTTTTTGTTATTGTAAAAGCAAGGCATTGCTTTGGGTTTTCTACAGTTCTGCTGTAATTGTAGCTGTTCAAACTTTTTACTTAACATCATCAGCATCTTGCTAAGTGTTAGAGGTTTAACCTAGAATATTTGTGTAGGAAAGTAGGACTTGTTTACTCTCAAAACCTGAAAAGTGTGGTGATAGCCTGACTGCACTGAGTTGAAAGAGAATTTGCCTTTGCCTCATTGTGACATTTTTTAATATTTTTTGTGTCTTCAGGCTCATTCTATGTACTTATGTTTTCAAAATGTTAGAAAACTGAGTTCTCATTAACTGAGGAGCAATATTTATAGAGAACTATGTCATTAGGAATAACACCTCCTGGGAAACCAGGTCCAAGCTGTAGCCCAAAGAAGCTCTTCTCAGCTTTCACCTATCATTGAGGGGACTTAAATTCTATAGAGGCAGTTTTCTTACCCCAGATTCCTCAAATTTTTTTTCAATGCGTATTAGGAAACACTTTCTTGTCAACAGGTTGAGGCAACCTGGTAGCAAGCTTGTGGCTAGGGGCGAGTGGGACATGGGACAGCAGCACCTCCTGCACCAGAGCCTTGGTGTATAGGACCCACACAGGAAGGTCTTCTGTCCAAAATGAACCTAAGGCTTCCACTTTCAAGGAAGGGAGACAAGAACTGGACTGAGCTATGTCAATTGCATAACAGAGTTTAAACCATTTTAATTCACCCGGGCAGACTTGAGCCTCAAATCCAACAGGGCTGATTCAGAGACATCATACTTGCAGTACAGTTGCGGGACTCCAAAGGTGAATTACCTCTGGCAGTGAAAATGGGGTAGTCTAGGATAGTTAATTAAAAAAAGACCATCACCTTTCTCAAAGACGTGCAAACTGTCTGCTTTTAGGAGAAAGGAGTAGACTTTGGACCTTTGAGGAGATTTTTGGTAATCACCAGATCTGAAGAGAAGTGTCTGCTTTCAGTGTTCTAGGCTAGGCAACTTCATCATCATCATCCTCCTCTTGGTTCGTCACACTAACCAGACAACCTTGCTCCCTGTCTTGGGGTCCTGGGGACCATCCTGGGGTTAGAGAGGTCTCCCAGTGTTGTTGTGAATAAAGAAGTCATTGAGCAAACCACTTAGGCACACAGGATATTGTTTTGGCCCTACTAGTAGATGACTTTGATCTATTAGATTTCAAGTTTACTAGCCTTTGTGTTTAGGCTGTATAAAGATTGATGGAAAAATCATCCTGATATCCCAGCTTTCAGAAGTGAGTCCCACTGTGGGTCCCTCTGTTTGCCAAGCTGACTTTGTTTACATTTGTATCTGATGGATTTAAATGTGGGGCAAGATTTTGGCATTTTATAGCCCAGTGTACACAGCCTGCAAACATTGGATTAGTTGAAAATTTTGATAGTTTAGGTTTTGGACCTAATGTCTAGTGCTTCTGGAAGGATGACAGATTTCTTCTGGTAATGGAGTCAAATATTTCCATTTGTCTTCTCTGCATGAAGTTCTTCAGCACAGTAGTTTTCCACTTACATAGTTTCATTAAAGTCAATGTAGTTGCTTGGTGTAATGCAGTAATAGCTCAAGGTTGCAAACTGTTGGAAGTCTCATGAGTTTTAAAATCCCAGAGACTGTAGTTATTTTCTTTTTTTTTTCCTTTTCTTTTTCCTTCATTCATATTCTTGGAAGGGTTTTTTTCTTTGTTTGTTTTTAAGAATTTTACTCAGAGGAAGCCAAATATAAGACTGCACTCTTGTGCATGCGCCATGCCATCATCTTCAGTTGTCTCATACCAGTTTTCAGACAATAGTTTACATTTTTTTCCTACCAGTCCTTCTAGAAAAATGCATTAGATTTCAGGTGTTCCATATCTTAGACTGTACAAAATTTTTGTGAAGTCAAGGTCCAAACCTGGTTCAAAATTTTTAAATAAAGACGTTATTCATTTCTTGCTGGAATTTTGGATTATATACTGAGGTAACTAAACAGAAAAAGTTCTTTGCTAAATATCAGAGAAGCATTTTGCTGATGAATGTTCTTTAAAATCATCTTGTTTATATCAGTGACTAAACAGACCCTTTTTTCCTGCTCAAGTCAAATAAATATTTTGAGCTGAAATGATATATCTTATGGAAAAATCAAGGTAGCTGACTTCTGAAATACTTTTACAATTAGTAAAGTAAAAGTAAGACAAAAATATAGTAATTTCTAATTTTTAAGCAGTATTTAACAATTTAGAAAAAAAATTAACTTCAAATTATTCTGAGTGTGTGGTGTACTTTATCAGAAATCTGTTTGAAAACAAGAATGGGAATGCTCTATAGTTGCATTTAGTTAGAAAATACGGAGCTACCTTAGAATATCAGGTCTCCTGCAACATTATCAAGTGAGGTTTGATAACCACAGAGGAAAAAGCCTGAGCTAGTGTTTTCATTCCTCTTGCTGTACAGTCATATCTTAGACTGTTCCCTGATTCAAGTGCACTGGGCAGCAGATTTAACTTTTCTTATGTAATCCTATTTGATTACACTAATTTTATTTTTAGGCTATTTTCTTTAAATGTCTATATGCATGTGTATATAATATACATTTTCTAGGGAAAAACTGCAGTTCTTTTCTAAGTAACAATGTTGATATACCAAGTACTAAATGCTTTTCAGCTTGGGAGTTACTGTTCTGTAATTTGAAATGTCAGCGAACATGTTTTTGTTGTGCATTTGAAAGATATTTGACTTTAAATATATCTGCATTTAGCCTGTTCTAAGGTTTTGGTTTTGCTTATAGTGCCCTCACCTGTAAGTTAGGGCCAACTGCAGTACTTCAGCAGTAGAAGTGGCAATTTTGTCTTTGAATCTTAGCCAGAGAAATACCTCTCTAAATGTCTTATTTCGACAGTCAGAAACAGCTAATGTGTTCCAGCTGACTTGTGTTAGTTTGCAAGATTACATCTGAAACATTACTGTGGTTTTTAGTGTACCCTAAACACATTTTACTTTTATGTCCAACCTCGGTTGTATACTTTTACTCCATAATGGAGCCTGCAGTCACTAATGAAGCAATTCATTCACACTTCAGTTTCAAGTACCGTCCTTAATTTAGCCATTTATCAAGTTGTGGAACACAACAGATCAAAAGAGAAAGCAATTGGGGTGGGAGAAACTAAGTCTTTGTAGCTGCTTTTTTGGTGTTTATTTATTTCTCCTTTTCTCACTTCTGTCATCTGCCCAGGTAAAATCTGTCTTCAAAGTTCACAAGAATGATAAGCACACCTTTCAATAACAGACTTCATTTGGCAAGCTTTTCAGAAAAAGAAAAGAAAAATACGAAGGATTACTAATTTATTCTGGATGTTTTTTATTTCTTTTTTTTTGTTTTGTTTTTCTGTTTGTTTTTTTTTTTTCCTGTAAGGTCACTCAGAACAATTCTCCAAATAGTCATAATTTATATCTGAACACAAAACTTCGTGGATAGGCCTGTAGGGTGTAAAACAGCTCTGGCTTGCTCATTCTCAGGTCATCTTTATTTGATATACAGACAAATACAGTATAGGCTACTTTAGTCTACACTGTGACTTTCAGTTTAGCACACAAAGTGACAGATCTTTTTCTAATGCCACAGCAAGTGAATAGGGGGCAGTGCTGGGTTTCTGAGATTCCCTTTCTTTGGGAACTTTTATATCTACAGTGGCCTTCCAGGCTATGGATCTTCAGTGCCCGTGTTGCAAGTCAGGCTACAGAAGCAACTGGGGACACAGTTGTGGAATGTTAGATGAAAACAGAAAAAGCTTGCTTTATTCTTTTTAGGTGGAAAGTTCATCACACAGCAATTCATTATTTCAGTCCAATGAGAAAGGCTGCCAGGTAGAAAGAGGTGCAATGAGGACAGAGCCTGCAAATCAATCATTGGGACTCAGAAAGTTCAGACTTACACACAATTTGCAGGCAGCTTTCCTTAGGTATGTTTTCCTGCCAGGAGCTGAATGTAATTTAGGGATGCTCTTGACGAACTGTTTCCATGATGCTGAATCCTATATCCTGTAAACCAAAGTTTGTTCCCTCTCATGCCTGTGCATTCGCTTTGCCTCCACCCTTTCGCTACAAATACACACTTCCGTTCTTTTCATTCGTACCAACTTTAATATTTCTCTTACAGAACCCTGCCCTGTTAACAGTGGATTGTCTGAGTTTTGCTTGTGCTTAGTTAGACACTAGTAGGCTGCATTTAAGGACAAATATCTGATCTTCATGCAGATACATTTCAGAGAGGTAAATGACGGGTGGGGGAGAATGGATATGTGGAATTTTGTATGAATTATTGCATTGTTTCCTGGCTGCTTTATATACACGTGTGAATATTTATGAGCAGTTACTCTTCTCCTCTAATACCTTGGTGTCTCGGGCCAGGACCCCACTGTGCTGAGGCGGTTCCAAGCAGCCTTTCTCTGTTTGAAAGCCAAAATTAATGGGATGTATCGGATCACAGCCAAACTAAATTTAGTTTTCACCATATGTATTCCACTGTCACAGAAATAATTTAATTTTTCCCTTTTTTTCTTTTTTTTGGCTTCTGTTTTTAATTTTGTACGCTTCCCAGTTCTCAAGCATTAGCATTATGGTACAATAGCTGGACAATGAAGAGTGAGAATACATTTCTTTCAAGACAACTGTTTTCAAAAAATATTTATTTCATGACATTTTTACTCAGCTTAAGTTTTTCAAAAGGTATATTTACATCTTCCTTTTAAGTCAATTTACACAGGCAACTGTTCCTTTCAATATCAGGTGTTACAGCTATCTTCCTCAAAACTTCTTCCAATAGACATATTTTACCATTCGTTTATCTTTATCTTTTCAAAACATAAGTTTATTTTAGAAATTGTGTCTAAGTTACCGACTACTAACATATATACATTTTACTGTAATAAACACTAGGAATTTGCACGAGTCCAGCAGATGGAAAAAGGGCTTGGTGATTTTTTGCTGTCTTGTAACATGCCTGACATTATAACCTTGGGCAAAGGTTTTGATTTGGCCTTCTAATCAACTTTTGCTAGTGTTTGAGGTGGGTAGGCTGAAATCCTAAAAGAATTACCTCTGGAGTTAAGAGCCTGCCTTTAAAGCTTTGGCCTAGGTTGAGAGGACGAAAGTTGAGGTGATAAATACATGAGCATTTGCTAGTGAAGCGAGCTTCTCGTTGGTATGATTGAGGACTGGAAGGGTGTCTTTGGATATTTCCTTTAGAAACTATTGACCAGAGCAACATGCATATGATTTCTGTCCAATGGATTATTTTTAAAAGAAAATTCAGCTGCAAGCATCCAGTTTCAGAACAAGATGTTCTTACAGCTGAACAGGAAGAAAATAATCCTATTCCTTTGATTTAGATATGAAATAACGGTGCTTTTTGTGTGCTCGTGCATGTCTGCCATTGTAGCCAGAGCTCCTATGATACATCAGTGACTGGAGCTGCTGGTTCTGATGGTATATGGGCGGCAGAAACATTTTGTTTCTTCTGTTAATGAGAATTGTTACAACTAGCCTAATGATAACTTCCTGTAGAATATTCCTTTAAGGGCATGATTCCTTCTGTGACAAGTCTTAAACAAATAACGACTTTATTTTAGGAAAGTGTCAAAAAAAGTGTAAAAGTCTGATCCTGTAAGCTTCTAATTTTTCTTTTTTTTAGAAGGACATTTTTTCACTTTGATAAATGAAAAAAGAATTTGATCTTAGGTTTCAAACTTGCCATTAACTTCATCCTTAACTTAAATTATTTGATGGCTGAAGCAAATTAGTTCACACATTTAAAGAAGGACTAGCAAAGGATTATGACATGGAAAATACATCAGGCTTAATAACTGTTTTCATAGCTCTTTTGGTATTCCAAAATTATGCCTTTCAGCAAAATGCCAAGGTAGATAAAATTCTTCAGGAAAAAATACACTCTGGTTTTTATCCCCCTTCCTAAAAAAATTAATTTTAATTCACACATTTCTGTTTCTGATTTCTTAGACTGTCCATCCTTGTAAGGGCAGTTAGGGCTAGTGTAATTGTTTGGCATGTTAATACCTACCACAAGGCTCCACAAAATAGTGAGGTGGTGTTACATAACGACTGAATATACTGACCGACCAACTTTTTCCAAGGACATGCAGGTTTTTTCCTTCTACTTTTTGGGGATGAATTATGTTTGCTTTTAAGGTCCAAGAAAATTTAATTTTCCATCATATTTGTTACAGTATATTAAGTGAAGTAGATCTTCTAAAAATGACAACTTACTCTTTCTTTTTCCCCTCCCCTAACTTCTAATAGAATACAGAATATTGTGGGTTTACTATGTATGTTTTAATGTTAAACTTACCATAAACAATTTTCAGCTATCATTTCTTACAGAAAGAGATATTTTTCCCTCAGTAAAACTTCTTTTATTTCAGTGTTGTGTGCTTTAGGCAATAAAGTCTCATAAATATATCTGAATTAAAGAAACATAGTTATTTTGTAAACAATCCTTAATAGGAACCCTTCATTAATAGTAAGCCCAAACTATCAGATATTTTAAAACATTCTGAGAAGACATATTATAAAATTTTAAAGCTGCTTATTAAAATTCCAATGATTAAAGAAAAATCTAGCATGTAGAATAAGAAACAGTTAGTACTGGCTAATTTCTTATTCACTAATGCCAAACTTTTGAGCCAAATATTCAGAAGACCAACATGGGTTTCTCACCAGCTCAGTTTCTACATGTATAACTGTGACTGTATTTCTCTCTGCTTCACAGTGGAAAGAAGAAGTGCTGACTTTGTGGTTAATCTCACTAGCATATGAATATTTGGGTCCATAATTTATTTTCAAATTCTCTACATACAAGTTTAAAAAAAACCTTCCTGATATGCTTTATTTCACAATAAGTAATAAACCACATGTTCTTGTTCTGTGTGTATACCTATATCTTGTGCAATGTAACATCTTGGTCTAACTGTTTAATGAAAGTCTCTGACATTTCTCGCAGTTCATGGGATAGGATATTGAGAGTGAGCTCAAAGGCAAGAGATTCTCACACAGTCACTGGTGTGTGTGAAGCCATCAGTTAAGTGCAAGTTCTCTTAATTCGGAAGAATGCATAGCTCAGCGGTGTTTTTCTAAATCTCTAGTGGAATAAGAGAGTTCTTTATAGGGTTTTTTAATTATTTTGAGGAAAAATCCCTCAAATGTAAATTTAGTTTTGTCCTCAGACTGCTAAAGTAGTTGTAAGCAGACCCTTTTAAACACTGGTTTTAGTCCACATGGAATCATAGAATAGAATCATAGAATCATTACGATTGGAGAAGACCTTTAAAATCATCAAGTTCAATCATTGACCCATCACTACCATGCCTACTAAACCATGTCCTGAAGTGCCATATTTACAAGCTTTTTGAACACCTCCAGGGACAATGACTCCACCACTTCCCTGGGCAGCCTGTTCCAATGCTTCACAACTCTTTCTGTAAAGAAATTTTTTCCTAATATCCAATCTAAACCTCCCCTGCTGTAGTTTGAGACCTTTGGATGTAGTGCAGATGTCCTGCCTCTTCTCATTCATTTTACATAAATCAAGACTTGCACTGACATTAGAAAGTCCAAACGCTTTCAACTATGCCTGAGTAGGCATTTCTTTAACCAACAGTTGGACTCAAATTATTAAAAGAAGTATCAAATATCTTACAAATAAAAGTATGCCTTTATATTTAAAGGCCATAGCAAATTGAGAAGCTTTGATATTATTTGAAAAGAATAACATAATAACCTTCTTCTTGAGGATGACACTTTAAAAACAGTTATATTAACTTATATTTGAAAACTTCATTTCTGAATTATTCTATATACTTCTTGTCCATCACTGGGAAAATATTTTCTTCATGTTTTTTGAGTAGTTATTATCTCATTTCTTCCTTACGCTTTCCTCCCTTTCTTCCCTTTTCCCCCTACTTTTATAAATACTGCTTAAGACAAATTAAATATTATTACTTCATACCAGGCTGGAGTTAGGGGTCCAGGGATTTAAACATACACCCTCTTTTGGAGGAAGATGGCACAAATCTTCTCACCTTTGAAGCTACTTCTTATATAGGGCAGTTTTTTAAGCATAGATAATTTTTGGACATAAATTTCTAATGGTTTTCATTAAACTGACTACCTAATGTGCTCTGAGCCATCACAACAGAAAAGCAGAAACTACGTATAATAAAGTATTTTGTTATGCTTTTCTCGTATTTCTAGTTACATGACTAAATTTACAAGCTGAAAAAACAAGTAGCTTTCCCCCCACTGCCCCAGTAGAGTTAAACATTTTTAAATGCATCCAAAATAAACTTGGAGTACTGTAATTGGCAGGTATTTTAGGTCTGATCTGTCAAAATTTTTGACATTTTGCCATCGATTTCCATGAGAAGTCACTTCTTCAGTGCTATCACTGTAATAAAAATAAGTACTTGTTATGAAGTGGGCTGGCATGAAAGAGGTTTTCAACATCATAACAAATATAAATATGCAGTTTCTATGTTGTTTCACACAACCTAGTGATTGAATCTGTATGCTTGAAATAATTGGGAAAACAGGTCAGTGAACATCTCAAAACAATGTTCATGTGCAAACATTCTTTCTAGTTTATAAACAAGGTTTTCTTCTATGGTTTTTTTTAGATGGATTCACTGAGTCTGTCATTCATACTTACTTCTCCAATAGCATCTTCTTTGAAGAAACAGTGGAAAGATAATTTGATCTGCTTATTGCTTCTGTTTCCATGACTAATTAGCTCTTGAGTACATTGTGGCTTCTTCTAGATATTACTTTTATTAGACAGGGGAGAGGACTTATATTATAATCAGAACTAGATGTCACTGGCCCCTGTAGCTCTTCAGGGCTTTAATTCACTGCTCTGTTTCCCTTTCCAGGACCAGGATAGGTCTTCACAGGTGCCTGATGCTACAAGTCGTAAAATTATCTGAAAAGAAGCATCAGAGAGGAAATTATAAATGGTCTGAATGCATTATGAGATTGCTAAAGTCACTCAGTTGCTACACAGGAGAGCCAAGACAGAATCAAAGTACCACAGATCTTCATAGGACTTTTCCAGTGGAATGATGGTAGTTCTTGTGCCAGTATCCATGAACTCCAAAGCAGAGGTCATATCATTACAAGTCTTGTGCTTCAGTAGTCATAACTGAGACTCAACTAGTCTATATCTTTTCACAAAGGTGAGAGCACATGCTGGGTGAATAAATATTATTTGTTTTAATTCTTATTTTTTAGCTTTTCTTTCTGCAGGGAGCATAGTAGCTGATCTAGAAATGTACACAAAGTAGAACAAGAGAAAAGCATTTGTGAACATATTATGATAGCCTGAAAAGTCCTGAAGTCCAAAGCATCTTCTTTCTCTCAATAGAAAAGTCTTTAAATTATTCTACGTCCATGGCATTGCCTTTGAAACAGCATCACTGTTTGCAAGTGATACTGTCTCTTTACAAAGAATATCTGTAACATTCATTAAAGTACATTTCCATTGATTTAAAAAATGTAATTTAGTTATTTCAAATATTTCTGAAGTCCTTGTGATAGAATATAGAGTCATAGACTTCAGGCAGCAATAACTCCTTCTGTGCTAACAGTTCCCAGAGTAGTATGTAAACTTCAGAATTTCAAGTATGCAAAAAAACTATCTCTTATAGAGAACTAGGCACTTTAATAACATATATCAAGCTTTTACAAAGCCTTTCCGCTGGTAGGACTTGTGTTCTTTGTGGCCTCACGTTCTTCTTCTCTGCCTTCAGTCACTGTGGCTACAAGGCAAGCAGGATCAGCGTGATGATTCAGCAGATTAATCTGCTAAAACTAATGTCAGGTTTTTTATTGGATCAATGCACTGCTCTGACTCTCTCTAAAGCTGCTGGTCATTGGAGGAGAGAAGCAGTGCCCAACAGAGGGAGCTGGACACTAGTGGTTAGATCAGCATAAAATGAAACTGTGTCTTGGCCAGGATCTGAATATCTACAATATCTACCTAAACAGACACTGAGAAAATGCAAATGTGCTCTTGGCTAAGACCTTTCATCTCCACAGAAACTAGACATATCTTCCGAGACCAGCAAATTGCATTGCTTTACCTCTAACGGTTTCCAAAGAAAGAGACAGTCCTATTTCTGGCTCTTCATTACTGAGCCTTACTTACTGCCCCTTCCAGAATTTCAAAGTCGGAAGAAAGTGCACAGGAGGGGAGAAGATGTCTGCACACATTGAATGCCTTGGTGGGAGCATTCATTGACTAATCGTTGACAATTCTTTTGTGTGTTGCACTGACATTGACATGATAATTCATTTTGCTTCTACCTCACTATTATGTACAAGGAGTGGGGAATGGCTGGATCTTTCCAAACAGCTTGTCAACCTTTTAATTTTTGTAGCCATTGATTTTGTTAATGGCTAAGCAACCTGCTGTGAGTTTTTCTCATTGAAATGGCTTGTAACACAAGCAGCTGACAGTATTACTTGAATTTATACCTTTCATTTCAAGGATATGTCAGAAAAGAAGATTTGCTTGTTTTCCGCTAGCTAGAATACTAGCCTTTTGTATGCTAATATATTAAGCCCTGCACTCCAACAAAATTTTATTTGAACCTAAGAAATGTGATCTTTCAGCAACAAAAGTAGAATAATGCTGAAAGTCAATTTCTCCTCTGGCCAAAAATACTGTTGATAATTATTTTGTGATATGCAGAATAATGGCTGGTACTGCTAACTTTTTCTAGGCAGCATGGAGAGTTGACATATTCAGAACTGTCCAGCAAATGTGATGCCTTGAGTTTTGTATAACTAGTTTAAAATGAGTTTTAAAGGAGTGTTGACTACACCTCTAAAACTTTCCAGTGTTGCCACCCATGAACATTAGTCCCTTTTTTTTTTCCCTTAATGCTTCTGTTTGTTTCTCCACTAGAATGAAAATATAGAAATCATAGAAAGTTTTGGGTTGGAAGGGACCCTTAGAGGTCATCTAGTCCAACACTCCCGCAGCGAGCAGGGACACCGCTAACTAGGTCAGGTTGCTCAGAGCCCTGTCCAACCTGGTCTTGAATGTTTCCAGGGATGGGGCCTCCACTACCTCTCTGGGCAACCCGTGC
>Ga0065711_1028712_pt1 | contig 39563 bp, 24 predicted proteins | sample Hoacrofraction12_FD_59098 | JGI IMG/M metagenome (GOLD analysis project Ga0065711, IMG submission 59098) | Hoatzin crop microbial communities from Cojedes, Venezuela - Epithelial fraction 12 v2 (version 2) | ecosystem: Host-associated > Birds > Digestive system > Esophagus > Crop | place... | reverse complement strand
CCCCCATGCGTTTGTAAAGATTTCAAAATGCGTTAATCAAAATTTTAAAATGGTGTTATCAGCATTGAAAATAGGTCAGAATTCACATCCTGCAGACCGTCTGGGGAAAAGCTATCGCTTTGCAGTAAGTTGGAATCTTGCTTATTTATGTGTGATTTTTTGGAGTATCTCCTCATCTTAAAGAAACTGATGTGGCCATTTTTAGGGGGTGTGAAAAGAGTGAAGCTTGCAGCTTTTTAACAGTTTATACCTTGTTCCATGCCAAGCGCTGTGCCTGCAACCAGAAGTCTCTACAGGCACTGCAGAGTTTGATCTTCCCCTCAAAAGAGACTTGATCTAGTTAATAATGAACTTCGTATGAAAGCTCGGCTTGTATGGGGCAGCCAAAATAACTTTAAATGAGCTCCTTTCGATAACTGTATTTTAATTCTTGTTTATCAGGGTGGGCAGGGTGATCTGGGAAAACGTCTGCACGAATTTTTTATTATGGGAGAACTGTTTCCAATTTATCTTTCTAGCGCTGTCTCTGTTTTAGTGTTGTCTGACACAGTTGTGTCTTGCACTGAATTAGCTCTGGTCGTGTCAAGCCTACTTTAGACGATTGTCTAGCTTTGACAGCTTCTTCACTTCTTTGTTTTAATTGTAGAAGATGCACAGCTTTTAGTGTGATGAACTGAAGGAAAAAATGAGAGCTTGGTCTGGATTTATCAAAATAAAAAGTGTAGCTGTATGAAGGAACAACCAAAACAGACTGTGTTTATCCAAGTTTGGGTGTAGGATGAGAACTTCATCTCCCTATCTCCTCACTGCTCTTTAGAATGGGATTGGGAAGTCCCTTGGTGTCTGAGTCTTTGCAGGGTGGGAACAAGGGGTGGTGAAGGGTGTTATAAAGCGCTCTGTCATCTGTTGGAGGGAAACTATAGAAAAGACATAAAATTTGGCTAATATATTTATCAACCAAAAAATAATGATGGCCAGACTACATAAAATAAAGCAGTACTTTATTAATATTTTTTCTGCAAAAGTCTTGATTCTTTCATGGTTGCTGACATAGACTTCAAAGTTGGCGAACATCTGTGTAGGACTTGGAGCACCAGTGCCCAGGATGTGTTCACTTCTTGGGTAAAATAGGACATTACTAAATGGTGTGCCAGTGTTATGCAGCTATGTGGTCAAAATTCCAACTTTTAACCATATTTAATGGTGGAAGCTTCAAATAGAATGTGACTGCGCAGATCTGAAAGCTACAAACTGAAAAATACTGCCACCAGTGTGTGTAAAACTTGAGCAAAGAAAATGTAGGACTTCATGCAGGAAGGAAAAACACGGCTTTGTGGTACAGGGTTTAGCCTCAGATAGCTGGTTTCCCATTCCAACATGGCTATTTGCACTTCATGGCTTTGATCAAATCCTTTAAGCTCTCCCAGTCTCTGTCCTCCTTCTGTGAATGGGGTTAATGCCTTTCTCGTATTTACATAATGGCTGTCAAATTTTGAAATACTGTTCTGGGGAGAGCTGTATAAGCACTTAACCATATACCCACTTGTGAAATGTTTGCATTTAGTAACACATTTGTATCAGGAATTTCAGAAAGTTTTACACAGATTTGTCTTCAAGTGTTACTTCTTATTTCACATATACCAAATCAGTATTTAGTATTTGTGGGTTAGTGCTTGGCTTCTGTGTTAGTTTGCCAGTTTACATGTCTGTAACTGTTAAAAATTTGTGTCGTAAAATTATTGCACCTTTATTGTTAAGACTTAAAGCCAAAATACTTGATGGCTTCTTGGATTGGTTCAACAGAAGTCTTCCCCAGCCCGGACTCAGATTGTTCACTTTGTGTCATGTGTCCTGTCCCCCCCGCTTTTTTTTTTCCCCCTCCTCCCTAAGTATGCAAAGTGTTTTCCAAGTATTTTGGTTCAAACCACTCTCCAGCTTTTGCTGTCTGGAAATCCTTGGAGCCTTGGAGGGTCCGCCGTTGCTGTTGCCCAAGACCTCAAGAAGTGCTGTTGCTGCTGTGTTGTGCTTAGTTGGGGAATTCCCTCACTCTTGGAGTGGTAGTACAAAGCCGTGTCCAGTTTTTACTCAGCTTGACTTTCTCCAGATGTTTTGGCTGAGTTTATGAAAGTAAAATAATGAAGATAAACTGAACTGCATTTGAGGAAGTTTTTCTAGGTGAAAATGCATACCCGTTATTTTAAAGGCTGTGCTCTCCCAGCAGAGATCCAGGTCAGCCACATAGTGCTTTCATATATGGCTGAAGTTTTGACTAGAAAAGGCCAGGTTCAGGTAATGAAAGAAAAGGCCAAAATAAGTGTTTTTTTTGTGAACTGCAATGATACTCAGTTTGTTTAACCAGCACGTTAAGTGTTACAAAGTTCGCACTGTACTATTTTGCTCTTAAGTGCGATAGGAGTTTATTAGCGTCTGAACTGTCTCTGTGTGTTCGCTAATGTGGATGGAGTTTGTTTATGGGGAAGGAACTTCAGTGGATTATGCCAAAATAGCCTTGGAGTACTTTTACTTGAATTACAAGAAGTTTCTTTTGGAAGTCCTGCTAGCCTGTGTAAAGGTTATAGTGAGTGAATGTCCTGTTATGCGCTCCTTCTTGTTACTGCTGTAGGTAAAGCTTCTTCCAGCAATGCCTCGTCGTCTTCCTCTGGGTCGCGCTTCTCTGGCATCACGTTTGGTCGCAGGCAGATACAACCCAGCACTTGATGTCGTACCCCAAGTGGGTTGCTCTTCTTCAGCTCTGTTCATTACCCAGTGTCAATGGATCGTTTCCTTTATTCTTTATGCTGCTGACCTTGTATTTTTGTGGGTTGTGGGGTCATCAGTGGGAGTCTCTATCCACAGATAAAAATCATTTGGTAAAGATGAATGTAGTATAAAAAAAAAAACTTTTTTAGCAACCTAAATGTACCGTGATCAGATATGGACTAATATATAATGCTAAAGCAATTAACTCCTTAAAACTGTGTCCCTTAAACTGTCACCTAAAGACATTCCTGTGCAGAATCATGATGCTTGGGATTCAAGAACTGTTTGTCTCAGAACAAAAAAGGTAAATAACGGTCTTTGCTAAATTCCGTGGATTTCCAGGGCATATTGCTTGCATTGTTCATGGCTATGTCCTTTTTTGTGTGTCTGCCTCTGTCTTGGGGAGGGAGAGTCCCTAAGGAAGCTTGTAATGCAAAACAATATCACTCTGTCTTTTCTCAAGTCAGTAAAACAGTTACCCAGGAAGATAAAAGTAGAATGACTTCATACTCTTGAGCTCCGGGGCTGGTTGTTGTGAGGCTGTTTCTTTTCTAGCAGTGTTCTGGATGGAAAAAACACATTTATTGGTAAGATCCACTATTGGAAGTGCTCATCTCTTAAGAATTTTCCCCTATCTGGAGTAAGCTCATTTTTACAGCAGCATGTTTTATTGGTAAACTCTTGCCAACCATCAAGAAATATCAGGCTGTGATAACCAGTTTATCAGGGCACAGCTTTCCTAATACTCAGCATTCAAAGGAGAAATTACATTGAGCAAAGGTATGGTGCTGGTTCCACTTTTATAGCTAAAGTCGTCAAAAGGTGGATGCTTCTGTCTGTTTGGCCTTCTTGATTTTTATGATATATAGCATCAAAAATCCTAGCTATGTTCAGAGTCCATCTGTTCACTATTAAAGTATATAAAATAATCGCTCTCACTGAGCTCTTGGTAAAACTGTTCATAAAGCTGATATCTAGTGTGGCTTGGCTACAGTTAGTAGTGGGGGAGAGTCAGAAGTAAGAGGAGAGTTTGGAAAGCTGATGCGTTTCAGCCTTGGTTTCATGTGTAATAGAGCAGCAGGCAAACAGTTTTCCTGTGGCTCTTCAAATTCTGCACTGCTCACAGAACGGGAGTAACATCATTGTACCCATGGCTGAGCAAAGCCGGCTGGATGGTTCGCTCTGATGAGACCTTCAGGGGGTAGAAGGACACATAAATTACCACATCAGTTGCTCAATGGTAGGTTACCTTTAGATTACCTTTTTCTCGTGGTACATGTGATGCAGCTTGAGGCAACTTGCTGCTTGGGGCAACTGGTAGAAGGTCACTCACCGTCACAGCAGACTTTCTGGTGTGCAGCGAGCCTGTCCCTGGCATACCTCACCGTAGCTCCGTGTACGTGCACTCCCTGGGGTCGAGCAGAGTATTAGCTTATCCCTGTCAGTGCAAGGGCAGTTACTCAGAAATTTCCTGTTGCTGCTAATGGGCAGGCAGGTTTGCATGTGTTGGCAATTTTGAGTGCCCTGTTGTAGACAAGCCAGCTGAAGCATCTCGGTGTATTACTCATCACATTACTTAGTTTTGAATCTGTTCCTGCACAGATACTTTGTAAGGTTTACTGGGCAAAAAGGCTTGTCTAAACAAAGCTGAGGGGTAGTGGGATGTAAGTTGGTCTCCAAGCATTGCTGGTCATGCTGGTGTTGAATGAGTGAGTACTGGCAGTGATTAAAAATTGCATGAATTTTCTAGGCAGGGTGGGCTCCTCAAGAAGGGACTGAGCTACCACTGCAACATCTTGCTCAGAGAAATGAGTGGGAAAATGTTGCAGAGCTATCACCTTCATCTTACGAAAAGAAAATGAGCTTCTGGCACTCTGTTTTAAGAAGCAGGAGTAACAGGTTTCGTGAGGAGTTTGTCCTGTCTCAGTGTAACAGCTTCATGAATGCCATGACAGTGCAGAAGTAAAATCGATTTGAGGCATCTTCCCACACAGGTAATCAACAGGGTATGTGAGCCTACACCTGCAAAAATATTGGAGGTTGGACTAGGGACTTTGCTTTGTGAAGAAACATTACTAATAATCCGGACAATTACCCCTGTACATGCCAGCTGGGGGTCTGGTGGATTGCATGTGGTGGCTGGTTGCCAAATAGACTTATGATGTTGAAGGCTGTAAACACAGACTACAGGTGGAATGCAGTTTACATAAATGCATCTTTCCTTTTAATAATGAAATTCCACAGATCGTGGCAGTTTGCAGAAGATCATCATACTTTATAGTAGGTGCTTACATGGGGCTGGATAGCAATAACAATTGGAATTTCCTACCAGCAGTGTTCAAAGGAAGCACTGCAAGTGTCGGCATCTTTACTCCGAATTACTTTCCTTTAGGGGTCCTTTGCAGAGATTTTGGCTTGTGCAGCATTTGCCCCTCTCCGCTCAATTCCCTGTGATAAACCAGCTGGCTTCTTCCTCAGCCAGTGTTTCTTCAGAGGCAGAGAAGAGTTTGGTTTTATTTTGCAGATCTTTCCATTCTGGATGTGCTACTCGACGATAGAAATTTCCTTTCAGAAGGGATAGAGAAGCTTTTACACGGCAGGAAGGCCTCAGAAGTTTAGGGGAAATGAAATAACAGGGGTAAGAGAACTTGAGTTAGTTCTCGGCATTCACATGACATCCAGTATGGGACTCACTGTCTTGACAAAGGATATGACAACGACATCCAGAATAATTCTGACCAGAGAGAAGCTGTAAACACTTGTGTTTGGTGAGCAGAGAAACGGATGGTAGAGGTTTCATTCAGAGGATTTTGGTTGTTCAAAGATGGGATTTGCCTGTTCTGTCGGTCAGGTCTGCTCAGTTTTCCCAAAGGCATCCTTCGGAGGTGGCTGTGTCTGCTTGTGAGGTGAGTGTTGCAGTCTAGTTCCTACCAGACTGTAACTGCATCATAGTACACTTCCATGATGGGCACATGAGCACCCGACTTGATGAATAAATGTTCTAGAGTATCTTTTCACACCATGAATTTCATATATGGGATTATATTTAAAGTAGATGGACAGGTAATAGTGTTCCTCCATGAGTTACCTCTCCATTAAACTGACTTCTGCCTTTGAGGCTGTTGTTCCAACTTCCCTCAAGGTAAATGCAGTCTCTGTTTGAAGAAGAGAAGGATGTTTAGCACGGTGTGGTTTTGACTGTAGGCTGGTTTTCCCCCTTGTCTTACCGTTGTGTGCCTGGTGCCGCAGGGTTCTGGAAGGCCCGCAGCTGCAGGGTCCGTCTCTCGCCCTGCTGCTGGTGGGGCTGGTGGCCCTGCCCGTGGGCGCAGCTCGACTGTGGCCCGGCCGCGGGCGCTGCCCCGGGAGCTGCTTCTGGGCAGCTGAGGACTGGGACGGGCTGGCCGGCGGCACGGCTGAGCTCCGTGCCACGGCACGTCCGCACCAGGCATCAGCCGCCTGTGCACGCGCTGCCCTGGCGTCCGCAGGAACCGGACGAGCTTCTGTAGCTCAGAGTAAATGATACGGCAGAGCTCCCGTTCGGTCTGACAACCCAAAGGGAGTCCCGAATGCCAAAGTAACCCTCTCCAAGGCCACCAAGCGCTGGTGTTACCAGGAGGCCGGGGATGTTCCTGTGTCCTGTGGACGGTGGGGCTGCACTCGGTGCGCTGAGAATGTAGCAATGTTGCTGCGGGACTGGTGGGCCAAATAAATCTCTGTCGTAGCATCTGTGTCCATCGGAGTTTGGCTAAGAAATGAAATTCTTCTCAACAGCAGCCTCTCTGTCTCTTCACAGACCCCTTACTCTATAAAGTGCGTGTGGGAGAAGCACACAGATGACACGGTGGGCAGGCTGTGCCCGCTCCTCTGCAGCCCCCCTGTGCCGGGCTGTTTCTTGACCAGTGTCCGCGCTTCCGGGGGGTGGGTTGGTGTTGGGAAATTTGGTTTGAGAGCGTGCTGGGGGTGACAGGACAGATGCCTTCCCTGACTACCGAAACCGCCGTAGCTGTCACTCTTATGCACTCGGCACACTGGAGTTCGTAAGAACACAGACACCTTCTTTTTCCATAAACTGCAGTTGCTGAACGACCTGGTATTTAGTGTGGAAGTTCACAGCCCTGCAGTGTGTTAGCTCTTAATTAAAGGGGACAAGCATGTTCCACGGTAATTATGAATGAGCAGAACCTTGGAAGTGAAGTTTCTTGCCTGCTTTTTGTTTATTATTTTTAAACGTAGTTTCATATATATGTGTCTTAGAAAATGTTTTTTCAACACCTGATTTAGTTGTTAAGTAAAATATTAGTCCCAGTGCTGTATGCTTGCAATTTAACCTTTCTTGTGTTTGGATTAATTCTTTCAGCTACATCTTTAAAGAAGTCTTCTAGGTGCTAAAAACCAGCCTCCCTGCAAAATTCACAAGAGGAGGTCGGGGCTAATCCCATCAAATAACACACTGAAGTTAAGTAAATTTTAGATCAATGGAAGTTTTTGTTAGTATACAATAAATGAAGTTGTACGTGCAGTTCAGACTACTCACTTCGGAGGCGGTATGTCTGAATAGCCCATCTTTTGAAGACAGAAATTATTTCATTTGGAAACGTAGTCTGAGTTCCAGGACACTTCGGTAGATGTTGACAGGAAAACTAGAGGAGCAAGTTTTTTGTTTTTTTTTCTTTAACTTACAATGCAATTTGGATGCCACTGAGATCAACTGGTATTGAACAGGGAATTCAGCCTAGAAAAGATTCCCTTCTGAAATACAGGTGCATATATTTGAATTGTGAGCTTTGAGACTATTCAAAATAGGAAAAATTGCTAAGAAAATGAAGCAAGGTTCTAATCCTTCAAAGAATTCCTATGAACATTTTCGTATATTTTAAAAAAGAAAATAGTATTTAGATTTGAAAGCAGAGTGATAAAATGTTGCAGCAACACCTTGTAAGTACTGTCATTTGACTTTTTTGATAGGGCATTCATTTTTTGAAAGGGCACATACTTCGCAAGAATGGAGTCCAAGATCGCAGGAGTGCAAACTGTAAAGTTTTACTACAAGGGGTTTTTGTTGTTTTTTTCTTGAGTGCTGTTGGTAAACACTCAGCTGCAGAAAAATATTGTTTCCATGTTACCTGCATACATCGTTGTCATACTTAACTGTCAGAAGCCTACAAGCACTGATACCATGTTTGGAAAATCCGTAGCTAGTAAAAGGTTCAGTTCTGCAATCACTGCTCCCAAAGAAAACAAAATTTGAGGGAGTGCTTAAGTTAGCATGGGATTGCCTTTATGCAGGCACATTTTTTGCTTGCTCAAGCATGTCTGCCTTGAGGGTGTGCTGAAACCCACTGCTTACACCATCGATGTGGAAGGACCCAGGATCCTGTTGGTGGTGAACAAAAGCTTACAAGGGAAAGAAATATTTGTTTCGTCAGACATAAATTATTTCAGCCTGATGACATTGGCAACAGGACAATAGGAGCGGAGGAAATGAAGAGCTTCAAGTTGGTGTGGAGGAGGTGTTTCACTGGAGCCTGGATTGCGAAGCATGTGAAATATTAGTGCAGAACTGTTGCCCACAGGTCTTCAGTTTTTGGGACTGCTGTTTTGGAATGGGACTAAAATTTCTAACAATTTTCTCCATTTAAATAAGCTTTTAATTGGTGCGTGTTCTTTCTTTAAGTGAAATGTAGGTTGCCTTTCTCTTTATGCTAAAGACCATCACCCCCTCAGAAGAAAAAAAAAAAGATGAGAGGCATCCCTCTGCTTGTTATGCACAACGCATTAATTTCAGTAGGAGTTGGGCATATCTTGGGATCAGGCCCATTAATCTTAAAAATAATAGTATATCACAGAGGCACGGAGACTCAGAGTCCAGGAATGGAGTAGGGAAATTATGCCTTAGTCATAGTTATTATGTGGTAGGATAAAGTGCTATAAATTTAAATACTTGTCAGATTTGGAGCTATTCTTGCATTTGTTTGGTGCTTTCACTATTAATGTTCTGAATAAAATAGTTGCTTAATTAAGGTGATGTATTGGAGATACTCTTATAACTTGAGCCGTTCCATCCTTCAGTCTTTTCCCTGGGTTACATATGAGTTCATTTAATTTGGAAATGCATTTCATTTTCCCTAAAATGCTGTTTAATACCAGCTACAGAATTTCAGGGGTATGCTGTAGCCTCCATACATTAGGTAAAGTTATCCTTTTTGTACCATAACGGATCTGAAGAGGAAACAGCATTTGTACATAGACTGCCAGAAATAGATGGTTGCATAAAATATGAGATCTTAAGCACTCAAAATGAGACATTTCAAAAATTAAGATAGTCCACTGAACAAATAGAAGACATTGTGGATTATCCATACAGTTTAGCTAATCAGTAGGTAGGAAGGAATTCCTTGCTGGACAAATGAAAGTCTTTATGCATGTGCTTCCACCTATGTTTTGCTTTTAGAGTGAGGGAGATGTCCCAGCCTAGAACATCGCTGGTGCTGCAGTGAAAAATCTGCATCTCTTGATCCCTGCTGTACTAAGGGGATACAGCTCTTTTTGAACGCATGGTTAATTCTGCAAGAGAGGAGGCTGTGTTCCAGCTACTCTTGCCATTTCGTACTGTCACATCTCTGGCCAATCAGATGTACCTCAGACACCATCTGTAACCAGGAGATATATATGTATATATTTATATTTGTATATATATATCCCATAAGTTTGAGCAACTGGCACATTACTCAGCTGGATACTGTTTTTCATTTCCTTTGATGTAGCTTTCATCTAGCCATCCAGATGTGAGTACGAAAACTGCTACCAAAGACGTTTGAACCTTTTATGCATAATTAAAGAATTAAAAAATAATAATAAGCCGGATGAAAAAGGCTTCCTGATTCTGTAGTATCGTTCAAGCCATTTGCTTTTAGCATTTTAGTGGTAAGCAGTACACATTTGAAAGACTGTTGTGACTATGTTTTGTTGCTGGGGCTGAAACGTTGAAGCTTCCTTGGCAATCGAGAAATGCATGTACTATTCATCAACTTTAACTTTGCTTTTCTGATATTTTTCGTAAGTGGATATATAAATACTTGCCTAGTGAATTGGTGCTCTCTATGCAAGCTTCAGTGCCTGGGCTGTAAATTGAAAACCATTTGTGAGTCCCAGGGGTCAGCAGCAAACAGGCACTTCAACAGGTGCCTGGGTCAGAGACTTGGCTGTGGAGAACTCTTTGACATGTGCCGATCGATGGCTTCAGTGCTGCAGAGGGAGAGGTGCAGGGCATGGGGCGAGCGGTTATGTGTGACCATCGGTGGAGAACTTCTCACTCCCAAGGGGATTCTGCCGTTACAACAATGGCTAATTCGTTGCTCAAAAAGTAATTGATTGCATTCCAGGGTTGAATGTTGGATAGTTAAGGCTTGCTGTAAAACCAGATGTGTAAGGAATTCCAAGGTTTCTTAATAGTTTTGGGGTCTGTGGTATCTTGCAGATTTCAAAAGCAGCTCATCATTTAGATTGGCAATTTGACCTGTGTCATACAATTAAATCAAACTATCACAGTGTGTTGTAACCATACAAAGCCTCCAGGCAGTCTAATTAAAGCTCTAGCATTCATTAGGAGAAAACCCTAGGCGGTATTTACCAAGATTAGATTAGTATGAAGTTTGACAAAACTGTGTGATAACTTGCAATACTGCATATAATAGTAATCTACAGGAATTCCACACACTTAGCTTAAATCCAGGTACTATACCAAATGGAATCCCTGCAAGAAGATGCATTTTTCACGTATTGATGGAGGATGAACTTCTTTTCATAAACCGTTTTTTTTTGTGTAAAAGGCACATGCAAGTGGTTTGTTATATCCAGAGGTGGAGCACTTGTGAAGCACAGCTGAGCAGTCTGGTGATAGCATTTGAAGAAAGAAAACATTAGTTCTTTCAATAAAGTCTACAGACTTGCAGTCCACATTAACTTCATTTTCTACCTTTGTCCATCTACACTGGTGCCGAAAACTTGCTGCAGGTAGCAGCCGTGGTGGTGCTTATTTGACAGGTAGAAAGTTAAAAAGAGCTGGTCTCTTGCCAGCTAGCATCCCTGCAAAGAAGCAACATTAGTGGGAGGCCTTGAAAGTTATCCTGACACTCTGCCTAAAGGTGGGATCTCCAGGAAGACCATTAACGTATTTCTATTACTAAACATCACTTTTGAAAAACACTCCAGTCCCTCAAGCAAGGTGGAAACCTCCACGTATTCCAGTGGAGGTGACACGAGTTGTCCGTGAGCTAGCGAAAGGCTGGCAGGCAGAGCTCCACAGCTCGGGGTGCGAGCTGCCGGGCCTGGCATTCCCCGCATCCCTCTGGCAGGGAAGAAGCTGCTGGATTTCCTGCTTTTGTCTGGTTCCGCACTGTGGGGATTCTCATTTATGCAGACGCCGTCAGGGTCTCAGCGCGTGTGGCAGTGGGCAGAAGATCATTAAGGTGAGCACAGTTCCTCCTGGCTGTGAGTTTCCTTTCTGAGCAGTTACAACTACAGTGTTGCTTTTAGTTAACAAAGCAGCCCTTCCGTATCTGATCTCTCATGTCTTTGAAACCACAAAGTTGGTGTTGGTGTCATTAGCAAATGCCTCTTTAAAAGCCAGATCAAAAGTTCAAATATCCACAGTCAGGGAGTGGTATTCGAAAGGAATTTGATTGAAATTGGCCCTTGCAGCAGAGCAGCAGTGCTCTCTTGTGCCTGGGAAGTGATGCCGTGTTGCTAGTTGTTCAGTGTGTGGACATCGTCTGAGCTGAGGCATGATGTACCCAGTCTTCAAGGGAGAGAATGAGAATGTAGGTTAAAACTGCCCTATAACAGCCACCATAAGTTAAAACCAGTTGGGTTGCAGGCACACCAGCAGTAGCTCTACGATAGCCAGGTAGAGGAGGAGTGTAAAACCATCTGTTTCAGGGAATGCTTAAAAAAGATCAAACTGATTTTTAACTGGACGCTTCTTTATATAAGCATTTAATAAAGAAATAGCAACGGGATACGTTGTGTCTTAGAGATCAACTGATGAATAGAAGCGACTTGGTGTCATGCTTTGGCTCTGAGTTAATTGGTTGCCATTGCTTCTTGAACGTTAACCCAGCCCCTTAAGGACTCTGCCAGGCGGGGCTTTGGGTGCAGCGTGCTGCGTGTGTCTCGGACACGGGGTTTGGGGCTGGCGAGTTAAATGCCTCCAGCTGCAGCTCTTGCAGGCTGCTTCCCGCTGTTGCATGGGGTCCAGTCCCCTCTACACCCGAAAAACGGAGTAGCTTTCACTGAGGTTTTGCCATTAGCGTGTTCTGGTGGTTTAGTGAGCTGCTAATTAACTGAGGGTTCATGCATCAGCAGATGGCTCTAGTCTTTTTTTCTTTAGTTTAGTGACATGGATTGAAGTGTGATAGGTATGCTTGGTTGTGGGGAATGAGTTTTGCTGCTCTTACTTGTACCTGGGATGCTCAGAGAACTGGTTCCCCAGAGGGGAAGTTACCACGTTAAGTGCAGAGTACTCTGTACTCTCTTTGCAACCCAATAGCATGTTGTCTTGACAAACTATGTGGCACTGTTAATATCTGACTGGTCTCTTCTATTGTTCAGGACTAGAAAACAGTGTTTCTCATATTTTTGCTATTAATTATCCTAGATAGAACGTCTCAGATATACTTGTGGACGCTGCAGTCACTCTTCTAATTGTGGTGAGTAAATATGGTCTTCTGTTACTTGGTTTTTCCCTTTTCCTCCCAAGTAATCAGATGGATAGATGGATTTTACAAAAGCAGCTCAATTCACGTTTGCTTAAAATTTCTGTCTGAATACAGCAATACTTTCTAAATCTAGAAGCAGGGCGATGAGACTGTGGCATAGGCTGGCTCTGCCCCCACCCCAATAGAGGGCTTTCTGGCAATGGACCAAAAGCTGCTGATTCAGCACCCTCTCGTTTACCAAGGCAATGAGAAAAAAGTGTCCAACTGTGTTGAGAGAGCTCAGCAAAAATTGCCTGAGTCATTTATGAAGAAGTAGTATAGGAATTAAAATCCTGTTCATGTCTTGGTTACAGTACAGGCTACTGATGGGGAAGAGTTTCTTTTGCAAAGATAGGAAGAAGAGAGGTGTCTTTTTCATGCCCTGCGGTGCTGCTCAGAAGTTAGTTCTGACTGGAAGGCATCTCGAGTTCATCTGCCTAGTGACTGCTCGAAGCAGGGCTATCCTCAACATCAGATTGCTTTCTCTTGAATCTGCGACACGGCAGAGAAGCTGTCACACGAATGAGCTGCAAAATTCCAAATGACGCCAGGAATAAGGATGTCTCTGTTATGTCAATTAGTCAGTGATTTCACACATTTAGGTAAAATTCCCTGTGCATACACTAATTTTGGGAAGAATTTTCTATTTCCATTTCTGGAGTAGATTGGTGTGACTTAAGTTTTGTGTTTTGGTGTGGTGGTGGTTGTATCCTGGTTTGGGAGTGCACAGTAAACCAGCTGCTGATGACTACTTTGGTTGTTCATGCCAAGGGAGGTTTGCGTGGCACAGTGTGTTTCAGTTCTGCAGACCCCACTGAAGGAGAATGAAAGGTGCTTTTGCCACTCCTTCACGAGTAAGGCTCGCTTCAGAGCCACCTTACTGGCACAAAGGAAAGGTAACAATAAGCCTCAGTTCTTGAAATAATTGCTGTTTGTGAACTTACTGCAGGACTGGCTGTTGCAAACTTCTGGGGTGCTCCGCTTAATGAACAACTTTCTGGTGAGAGGGAGTGTGGGTCTGTCAGACAGTTGCATTTCACAGTTCAGTCAATCACTTTTCGTCCTAACACCGCCATCTCTTCCTCCTTCCGCCCCCGCTGCTTTCTCTGAAACTGTTGGACTCTTAATGCAAAGGGCTTTTCAGAGCAGGACTCCTTTTGCAATTTAACATTGTCATCAACAAAAAAAACCTGTCGAAGCAGGCATTGCACATTTATGCATGCTTCCCCTATGACGATGAGGCATGTTGCAGGTAGCTTCCCTGAGGTTTGACTGTGCAGCACCTGTGCTGGAGCTTGATCAGAGCAAGCTATGAATTATTGAGTACTCTGCTTCAGTCAGACAGGAGGAAAATAAAATACAGCTTCCTTCAGCATTAGAAGCTTTAACCCAGTTTCTTACTGTGAGATACCAATTCTTATTAGAGTGTTTTCTTTTAAAGGTGTATAGAATACAGTGATCCTTCAGATCCACGCAGTTTTTCTTAAGAAATAATTTAAATGCATTTAAACTCTCCTTTTAAAGCTAATGTTGTAGTTTAACCTGTGGTTTAGCCGGCAACTAAGCACTAGACAGCCGCTCGCTCACCCCTCCCCTTGCCCCGAGCGGGATGAGGAGGAGAAATGGGCAAAAGGGGAAACTCGTGGGTTGAGATAAAGACGGTTTAATAAGGAAATACTATTACTACTACTAATACTGATAATAATGAATATGCAAAACAAATGATATACAATATAATTTTGTCTCACCACCTGATGACCAATTCGCAGCCCCCTCCAAAAAAGTTCAAACTCCCAGCCAAAAAAGAATTTAAAAAACCCCTGGAAAAACAAAAAGCCGATAGCCTCCTGCCTCCCCAGCCAGCCCCAGCCATTAGCTGAGCATGACATCTATGGTGTGGAATATTTTCATTGGCCAGCTTGCTCCCAGCTCCTGCACATCTGCTCATTAGCTGTGTATGAGAAATTGGAAGAAATCCTTGATTTGTAGTAACAACTGAAAACATCCGTGTTATCAACATTTTTCTGGTACTAAATCCAAAACACAGCAGCTACTGGGAGGACAATTAACTCTATCCCAGCCAAAACCAGGACAGCTAGATAGAAAACTTCCTATACGTTTTGGCAGTTTATAATCCTTAGGAGGTAATATTGTATTGAGAGTCTTATTCTGTGCTGTATTAAACATCCTGACTGGATCTCTTATCGTGCAAGCAATTGCTGAAATATCACAAACCTTTTTACCTGTCAGGTCACTTACTCAAAACAGGCCCAGTTCACAGGGGACTGGAAGTCTGTTGCAACCTGGCCGCTGCTTAGACTTGTATAAAAAAATGGTATGAAAAGGTATTAGAAACCAGAGAGGTTGTCCAACACCATAAGCTGATTTGTTTTACGTGGAAGTGGAAAATTAAATACATTAAGCATATTTTAATCGGATATATCTAATGAAGATGCAGAGTGGTTAATGCCATCCGTGCACAGTAAGTTCCTGTGTGTATATTTCTCTTCTGTTTTGATTTAGAAGCTGGCAGAGGCTTTTCTCTTTGGTTTTCTTGGTGATATGTTTAGAAATGTTGATTTCAGCAAGGTGTTCTGTCGGTATTCTTAATTCTCAGAAGCCCTGTAGAAGAAACCACCCTGGCTTCCCCAGGGGCCAGTGGATAACTGATGTTACAGGCAGCGCTGAAATCAGGTGCAGTTGCAGAAGAGGAGGGAAAGTGAAAGAAGTGGCTTGATAAAGAAGTCAGTAGGCATCTAGCAGAAATACAATGTGTACAGACATTATATAGTGAAGTATGATGTCTGCCAACAGAAATTAACCTGTTAAAATCTTCTGAACAAACTGGAACTGCCACAGGGATGTTGGAGTATGTCAGTGGTTTGAGTCTTTGGGCAATTGCAGATCCGATTGAAACTGAACCGTGGAACCGCAGCTCACAGGTTCTCTACCGCTCTGTCTTACTGACCTTGAGCAGATGGCTTTGAATTGTTGTGCTTCAGTTTTGCTGCCTCTGAGACCAACTGACCCCAGTGTGGAAGGTGCATATTCCCCTGTTGCTTCCCTTTCCTCCAGACACTATCCAGCGGAGAAGCTTCGTGTTGGCTGCACTTGTTTTCACACACTCGTGGAATTGCAAGCTAACGTAACTATAGCTCGGACATAGTCTTAGCAAGGCTTTGGATTCATAACATTTAGACAAGTATTTACCCCCCCTTCCCATTTCCAAGGGTAAAGAAAAAAGAAATTACCTGACATTTTGTGTTACACTGCCTTTGTGCAGCAGTACCTTGACGGTTAAACATGTATCCTCCGGTGTTCTTCGTCTATTCCTGCTTTGCCAGTAACTTGTAAAGCAGTCTGCTCTTTGAGGGGAGTATTTATGCTAAGTGACTTTTGAATGGCTGCTGTAATCCGCAAACAGGCAAGTCCACTTCAGTACTGCTGTTTGCATTAATGCAGCCCATTGAAGCAGTCCGGAACTTTGAAACGGAAAAGGTCTTACATGGGTCACCCGTGGTCCCCATCTGCATGGTGGGAGTACAGTGGCATTCCGATACAGGACTTGTCTTCCTTTTAACCTATAAATAACATTACAGTATTTTTTTAGCAGGGAAGAATGAGGCCAGGACGCTAACCTATACATTGATAGCTACACTCACTATTACAGCTTCAAGAAAATGCCTTCCAGCATTAATATGTCTTACTGCTAGGTAAGGTCAGTGGTTTTCTTCCTGCTCTGTGGTATGTCTCGCTCTGTTTCTCCCTCTGTATCCCTCTGCTGAAAGTTAATTGTAGTTGGACATACACTGTTAAAAACAAAACAAGAAACATAGTTGGAAGGGGAGAAATAATAATGAGCTTAAGGATTTAAATCACATTGATTTTTTTAATGTAACCAAATGCATGCTTGAACCCATTTTTTAATGAATCTTGACGCTCAGAATAGTAGAATGTAAATTTCAAGGAACATCCTCTCAGTATTTTGGTGTCCTAACTCTTTGGCTGTTGAAAGCAGTATGGAATCAAGGGCACCTGAACTAATGTACTGTAATTTGAAAGTTACCGATATGTATATTCAACATTTCTACTGAAATTCTCTGGGTTTTTCTGCCCACCAAAAAGAAGATAGGATTTTAAGTAGTCTAGCCTGTGACAAAAAGAGCTGATAAATGAAGTGCTATGCTTTGTAGAGATGCTTGGTCTATACTAGCCCATGCTGACTGCTCTTGGTATCTGGCCAATTTTGACTAGAGCTAGAATAGATGTCCTAGCTTTATTACGTCTTGTAGACAAACTTACAAAAATTGGGCTTATGTATGTGCAGCTGCATCAGCATTTTGCTGATAAGCAGGCTCCACGCCTCTATCCCTACCCGTAGCTCTTTTCACTTTTACCAGAATTCTTGCATTCGACACCGATTTCGTTTCTGAATGGTGCTGCTTCTCTCTGAAAACCCTGAGATTTGGGCAAAATGTTCTTCCAGGCAGGAGGCAGCACGGAACCGCACATGCTGCACTACACTCCAGGTTCCTGCTGTTCTTAAAACTCCTGGACCCCGCTCACTGTCCTTGGAGGGCTCCGGTGCTAAGCCCCTGGGCCCTTCCTTCATGTGCGTGTGAGCGTGCGCTTCTGTATTTCTGCGTGGAGATTAATGTCTGATGCTCATTCCTAACTTGTTAATGTTGGAAGATTTTTTTCATCATCTCATACAGTGGTTGTATGAGGTCCCATGATCGTGTTTTTTCATAAAGTATCTGTCCATGCTTTCAGTCTTCTAGGAAACTGAAATCCACGTGGTTTTGGCCCAGACCACAAATAGGCGATGCATTTCAGTTTCGATTGAAGAAATTGCTGTGAAGTGCCTTAGGGTACGCTGTCTCACTAGAGCCAGCCCAACCACAGAAGTACTTGCCACTAACGGGAGCAGACCCCTTCTTCCCCGTTGCTGACACCCGTTACAGCTGCCATGGGGTTGGATCTAGTGGCTGGGCAGCTGTGGGCAGCGAGTTCGGCTGGTTCACCCGGGGAGGACAAACCATTTGCCTCTTGGATCGGCCGCCGGAGCCAGCTCACCATGCCGTCGGCGCCTGACCGGAGGGGAACGGCAGGAGCGTGTGGAGGGAGGGGCTGGGAGCACCCCTTTCAGTGGCAGTTTTCTGTTACATCTAAACATCACCTTAAAAAAGTCAGTTGTGGTGGCTGCTTTGGAGGCTGAGGAAAAAAGCATGCTGCTACATGTGGCTTTTCTCGCTTGCAGGGTGCTGCTGAAAGGACAGTGGGTTTATGTCCTTTGTTTGGATCATCAGCCGAACTGACCTAACGGGAATCTTTATATAAATTGTTTCTCTAAAATAGTTTGCGGTTGCTACCAAAATGTTGATCCTTTATTAATATTCGCTGACTTGTATCATACGTACATAGTAGGCTTTGGAGCTTGTTGATTTGTGCTAATGCTTTTCATGCCAGCGGTGAGCGAAAAAGCTAAAGAGTATGCAAAGAAATCATTGTGCCATTTTAGACTTGAAATAATTGGGTCTAAAAAGGCCAAGCAAGGAGCTCTTATTGACCACCACAGTTCAGTCCCAGTTCACATGAGGTGACCGCATCTCCCATTTATTCGTCGCTAGAGTCCCTAATAATGTGTTCTTTCTCCAGGGCAATGTTGAAAGCTTGCAGGACTCAGGAGGGGCTCGGGCACTGCTGGAGCTTTGTGGCTTCGAAGTTGCAGATTTCTCAAAAAAATGCCTGTTGTGTGGTCGGCTAGCAAAAATAAAAAGCTAGTTGCTGCAAGTTTTTAGTTTCAGAAATCATCAGCTATCATCAGGCTGTTTTCCACAGTGAACATAATGTAAACATCTGCTTTAAAAAGAAATCCTTCCTACCTAAAGAGTGTGGTTCTAGGTCTGGTCTGGTTTGAAGGGATTCTTCCTTTAGAAATTTTCTCAAAGCCATTGAGATTTTTTGATCTTTTCTAGTTTACTAACTACTTCATTTCTACATATTCTTCCAGAGTTTTCTTATGTAAAGTACCGTGAGAAGGTCTTCATTCGCTGTATGGGAACAGTTTCTGTGGTGAACTATGAGGGGCAGCAGGTCAACTTTAGCTTGTCAGTCTGTACTGGTGCTTTTATTGTCCGTCTGTGTTGATGGAGGCAGGAAAATTATGAAGATTCCAAGAGTAAGTATCCTTTTACAGGATCCTAGACCTAAGCGTTTTGTTAGATATTTAAAGTTCAGGACTGTGCTCTTTCATATTAGGTTGCTTAGTAAAGTTCAGTGTGCACTGCATCTTACTGTATGCAAAAATATGGTCTCCTCTTTTCCTGTGTTCAATGTTAGACTATCCAAACCCAGCAAGAATACAAATGGTGGCTCCACAAAAAAGGTGAATGATAACAAGTGATTGTGTGTATAGGAGATCGTCTTTTGTATATCTGAAACATTGAACCTAGATTATAGGCATATAGATCATCTGACTTCCTCAGCAAATATGGAACTTGGTACTGTTGCCAGGCATGTAGAAAATGGACCTTGCTGCAGGTGTGACAGGAGAGTTGCTGGAAATTAGTCAGATGGACGTTTATCCCACTTGTTAAACTTTGAAACTGTATCCTTTCAGAATCTTCTTGTCTGGCAACATAAATATTCCTTGGGTAAGTAAAAATTGTGTGTTCAAATGGATGGAATTACTGTAGATTCGTAGTAGGAGTGTGAAAACCAGAGGACAGCCATTTGCAGGCACTCCCCCAGCATTGCCTATCTCCAGTAATCCTGCTGTTATAGCTTCAAGCTACAAATAATTTTCTGCAGTGTTTGATTCTCTTTGCTGTCTTGAGAAATGACCTTGGACTGCGTGAATTTGCACCTGAAGAATACACTTTACACTAGCGAAGTGGCTGTCCGCAGCCGTTTCTTGGAACAGATCCCGTTACAGCTGCCACAGTCGTCCTGCACTGTAGGTCCTCTGCTGACTGCAATGTAATTTCCTCATCAGCTGAGGTGGAAATATTCCCTCCCTTACGCCTCAATCACTGACAAACACTGGATGAGTGGGGAGAGAGACGAAATAAGAATTCTTAATTATCCGCCACCATTGCATGCTTTCGTGCCTTCGGCATGCGGTCTCCTTCCCTCCTCTCCCTGTGCCGGGGTTTTTCTCTTAGCTGCTGGGCCCGGCTGCCGTCCGGAGGAGTGGTGACCGGACGGGTGAGCCTCGCAGTGTGTTTGGAGCGATGTGGCCACGTGTTTTCCTTCATCTTCTCCAGCCTAAACACCCTTCCTGCCTTCTTTCTCCCATAGCAGTCTTCTGAAGTACGGTTTCTTTTCTGATGCTGTTTGGTTACGTATTCCGGGTATTACTTAAACAGAGCCTTGTGCCATTTACATAGCTATTTCATCTTCCAGTTAAATGGGGGGGGCAACCTGACACAGACCTTCAGTTCTATCAGTTTCTTATTTGTCAGTAATAAAGCTGATCTGAAATGCTTAAAGCGAGAGAGAGATTTTAAAATTAGAAAATTCAAAATTAGACTTGTTGGCAAACCGAGAGGGAAGAACTTCAAGTTATTCTACTGTTGCGGTCTCAACAGAGCAGACTTACATCTAGTAATGTTTGTCATCTTCTGTCTTTAATCTGTTTAGGGACAGGCGCAGAACTTGTCTGTGGTAGCTTGGAAAGATTTACTAATCTGGTGTATAGTTTCTAAAGCAGCCCGTATTTGTAGGTGCTTTGCTGTGGGGTGCTGTGCCCGGTCTTGCTGGCAACGTCTAGCTCAGTCCGTGCCTGCCCTGCGTGCTGTAGTTACGTGTGGGGGAAGTAGAAGCCCACACAAATTTGCTTTGGTCAGAGAGCTTCACGCAAGTGAGTGGAATGATTGTAGTCATTTTGAAGTGTGAAGTTTGATACGAAAATTCAATTTTAAAGTAATATATTCCTTATTCTGCTGTGTTGTTTCCCTTATAGTTCTTCAGGATTAGATGTACTCTCATTCTTCTGAGTAGAGTGTTGCTGTTGTTCAGGTTGATGGTTGAGTTGCTAGCTGGCATGGGCTGGATATTTTTTTTAACCTTCTATGTAAGCTGGGTTAAATGTATATATTGGTGAAAACAGGGTAATGGAAGGGATAAATTTTAATGCTGCTCTCGGTGCTTTTAACTAAAGAAGCTCTTGCATTTAGTTGCTGTGGACAGGCTAGTCCGTAAGTCCTCTTCTGCTGACGGTGGTGGTCTGTGTCCATACTGTTTGCTGAGTTGCTTGTGTAACTGGCCGTGCTGTGTGGATACTGGTGGCGCTGGGATCAGGTTCGTGCTGACAGCTGTGCAGGGTTGGATTACCAAAGCCGTCACGTGCCCTGGCACGGGTAGGGCAGCTTGGCTTTCTCTGCGGGGACCGGGCAGCCCCACAGCCGCAGGCTCCTTCCCACAGGCCCCGGCTGCTTGGATTCAGAAGGGAGACGCACCTCGCCTGTTGGCGTAGGGTGGAGAACACGAGAGTGGTTGGTGAGCCTGGGGGGAGGCCGAGAAAAGACAGACCAAAGTGCCAGCTCCTCCGCTCGCATACAGTCTATCTGCAGAAGCCAAGAGGCTCTGACCGATCTGGCGTGTGATGCACAGTCAGTGAAATCTGTGCAGCTTTACGGTACCCGTGCTGTGTTTAGCATGCTTGTGTTTTGCTGACTGTGGTGCTTTTAACCTCGTTGTTCAGGCTGTTCTGTAGTTTCTAGATACCATCCCTGAATTCTTGTCACAGTCCGTCGAGTGAACAGTTTTTAGCACACTTGGACACTTCTCAAGGATCATCCTCCCTTTAACCTGCTCATGCCCTGGCCCTTCGTGATCAGGTTTCACTGACAGGATTTGTTTCAATATGTTTTTGTTGATTCCAGCATCTGGAATGTCACCTTTGTGGGCTTTTTTTTAATTGTATATAATTAATGGTTTTAGCAAGGTAAAGGGAAATTTGACATTATTTCACTGCAAAGTTTAGAGAGAAAAAACGTTCAAAGTATGAAGATTTATTGAAGGGCATATGTATGTACACTATATATGCTGAAGACTTCATGAGTTTGGATAGTTCAGTCGTACCAGTCGGTGTGATCCTGGGTCTGTGACCCCCTCGGGGCCTCTGCTGATAGGACACTCCCAGGCCAGGGCCCCAGGCTGCCGTGTCCCACCGATGGCTGGAGCAGCAGGTTCTCCACGCGGCAGTGAGGTGGAGGCAGCGGTAAGCTGTCACACTGGCATTTACGACCTGAGTAGTCACTTACGGTCTGCTCCAGAGAAAAGGTAGCAGCACAGATGGGGTGATCGCTGCTCTTTACCACTGAAATACTGCCATACAGCTGAAGAAACTGGCTAGTACTGTCTGCTCGTCTGATCTCCGCTTACAGTAGAGGTTCTTCGGGTTCGTAAGACCGTTTCCTTCACAGTTAATCACTCTCCGTACACATCAGTTGTATGAGGTTGGTATAATGCATTTTTGATAAATGATAATCTGGTGGCTGGGTTCATTTTGCAGTAGATCCACAGTTATGTATACTGAAGAATTTAAAATGCATCCTAAAGTTGGAGAACAACAGAATCACTGTGGTGGAAGGGACTTCTGGAGATTGTTTAGTCCAGCCCGCCTGCCCAAGGCCAGGGCAGCTAAAGCAGGTTGCCCAGGTCCATGTCCTCGGTTTTGACTGACTGCAGGGGTGGAGTCTGGGCAACCTGCTGCAGTGGGTGATCACGCTTGCACTAAAAAAATGGCATGTTTTTTTTGTTTGGTTTGGTTTTGGGTTTTTAATGTTTAAAATGCCTCCTGTGCATCCTTCGTAACTTCACAATGAAGCACAGACGAATCTTCTAAAATATTTGTCTCCTTTCAGGACTTAAACTTTCTTTGAAAACGGCAGTTGACTAAATGCTGTAACCCAGGAATCCCGTTGGACTGAGACTTTGAGGAACAGAATCGTGATGATGACATGGGTTGTAAGGAAGATGCAGAGCCCTTTGTGCCCTCGTAGACTGGAAATGGTTACTGAGATAGCAGGGGGGTAGGAGCAAATACAGTAAATTAAGAAGTACCTAACTGTATATAGCTGTTTCTTCTGGAGGCCTGCAATAAAGTAAATAACTGTTCAGTACTTCGTGTGGTATGTTCTAGTTAGTATGTGAAAGAAGGCAGTTTTCTGAAGTTTCGCTCAATAGAGATGGAATGCTAAGAAGACTTGAAAAGAAAACTCAACTTGATTCTGTGAAATAGAAGCAGTTTGTCCTGTATGCAGGGTCTCTGTTACTGTGGAGATTGCAGTTTACATGTAGTGCTCTTAAAACCGTATGTGTACTTTTAAAAAAAATCTCACTGTGCATCAGCTACTACCTGTCACTCTGTCTAGCCGCGTGTTTCGGGTTACTGAGGATTACCAGTCTAGAGTTTCTTCTGCTTCCTTCTGAGTAGACCTGATTTCTAGATTAAATGACTGCTCTGTTCCAGGAGCTAATTACCTGAAGGATTAAATAGCTCGTGTGTAGAGAATGGTGCTGATATCTTGGCAGCCATGGTAGTATTTCAGCTAGAGGCTTGCTGCACAGTACTATAAACCTTATTTCTATTAATTTTATTGCTGAAAAATTAGCAACCAGTATTTATATCACATTTTGTAGAAAGGGCAGTAAGTTGCATTAGGTGCTTTATTATGCCATGGAGAAGCAATACTTAATTATTCAGGTGGCTCAATGGGTATTTTGACTGAAACTCCCTCTGCCAATGCAGAAGTCAGTTCTGCCTGTAACAGCATGAGACACTCTTCTGCAATTACTCAGCAGAGTTGCTTCTGAGAGGGTATTGTCGTGCACTGCTTTTGACTGTCTCCTGGTTTGTGTGTGATCATCTGTGTATACTCTCTGTTGTCCTACAGGAAAGCTGAGCTGTCTTCAGCTAATCAGTGACAATTTTCATTAAAAACGTGTGGAAAAACTCCACTCAGGAAGCAGAAAACAGCTAGGTACTTTGAGAAAAGTTTTATTGTCTACTTTGAGGCCAGGTTGTTGAATGGGGAGGGTGGTTAAGCAGCTAGAGCTGGTATAATGAGAAGGCTGGACTGAGCCCTGCTCGTCCATATGTCGCTGCCTGCTTCGTACGTGGCTCCTCTGCGCGAGATGGGTGCCGGAGGTTACACAGCTGGAGAACAGAGATAGTCTCTTGGTGGAATTTGCACTGTAACTTCAACTGTCAGTTTTAACTGCCAAACATTAGTGCAAATAAGCTGGGTTAACGGAAAATGCTGTGCTGTAACTGTTCCATTGTCTGGGGTGGTTTTACGGGAAGGTCAGTGGGCGGCTCTGGAGGCAGCTGTGATCAAGATGGTGTTATGGAGCTGGGGACGGCACGGGCAGATGCTGCTTGGAGGGAATGTGCGTCTGTCGGCTGCCATTTGGTTTCTAAGGTATTGGTGAAAAGTAATGGAAGCTTAAGAATTTCTCTATGCGCTAATTCGCACAGCAACAGATTTTCCTTCAGCCCAGTTGGTTTGTGTGTTTGTGTTCTGCTGATGGCCCTGCCGTGCAGGCGCAGACCATTTTGGGGCAGCATTGACTGGAGAGGTTTGTGTGGAGTGGGGCAGCCGTGGGCTGCGGTGGGGCTTTCGGGGCGCACCGTGCCGGTGGGCAGAGGTGGGTGGCCCAGGCAGGCTGGCGGTGGTGGCCTGGCACGGCTGTGAACACCGCTTACCAGTGGTTTGGAGAGGGGACCTTATCTCTGTGGGCACATTGCGACCTGGGCCGGGACCTCGTCGTCCAGCTGAGTAGTCACCAATAGATGACTATACGGTAAATTCAGAGTAAGAATGAATTAATGTTTGTTGGGGTTAATATATTATTACAGTAAGACCTAGGAATGTACCAACCTGAGTTAGACCAAAGCTTTCTTAATTAATTGTTACAAAATTTTTAGAACATGTTTTAAGTTGACCCACACTGAGACATCTGAAATTTTCTAATTTTTCTTAAAAAAACAAAAGGTGGGCACAAGAAAGGACTTGCTTTCCAAATATTGGGCAGTATAAAAGCTTAAACCAGTGTGAGGGAAGAGAATAACATGATAGTTCTGGAGCATTATAGGATTATCAACAGTCCCTCCTCCACAGTGGCTTCTGCAAAGGTTCACACTCTCAGTATGGATTTAGAGCTTGCCAGTCCTAAAACTACTTATACACTTGCTGAGCAAGATGATGGGACAAGGTTCCCTTTAAAAACTGATCATAGTTACTGAGCAGTTGGCAGGGACTGCTGTAAGAACAAAAGGTGTTGCCCACTGGCTAAACTTAAACTTAAAATGTGTGTATTTCCCGAAACTGTAGGCCCAAGTGAGGTAGCTGTTAAGTCAGAAAAGCAAGCTTGTGTTTTGGCATTGAGGGGAGTGGAATGAGGTGCACACCACTTGTCGTTGTTAAGCCCATCTTTTGTTGTTACCAGAATTTCTAAGTATTTCTGCAGTTCTTGTACCCTTTTCATTTTCCTGTCTGTAAGCAAAGCCTTTGCTCTGTTGCCGTTGAGCAGGGCTGTTAAGCAAAAGCGGGAATTGGGGGGGTGGGAGGAGCTGGCAGCTTGGCATTGGAGTCTGAACCTTGGTGGGCCACCCTTAGGACAGCTTGTGACAGAGCAGACTTCCCCTGGAACGGGATCATCATAAACTTATCAGACTACTGCTAAGTAGATTGTTACTACAAATCCAGAGAATATACTTATGTAGGTTATCGGTGTTTGTGACCTGAAAAACTACAAGGGAAGCACATGGTGTGGTGTCTCTTAGACTTAGCATCCACCTCTGCTTTTTCCTTGAATGAATATGGTACAGACAGCCAGGCTGATTAGCAATTAACAGAACATAATCCATGTGAAAACATGCCTGGTGAGTAAATGAACATTTTTTAAAAATAACTTTCTTTTTAAGGATAGATCTGTTATGAGTAGATGGCGAACGCAGTTGTCTGACTGCAGAGCAGTAGGCTATGGAGGAACTTCTCTCACTTCTGCTTCCCCGGAAGAATAAATTCTCTCACCAGCCAACAGTTTCCCAAAACATACAGGGGGTGCTTGCTGTGCTTACTGAAGGCGTAAAGTAAAAGCCTTGTCTTGACGTGTTTTCCGCAGAGGGCTCGTTCACACCATCAGAATTGCTCGGGATCCGTTCTGCCCATCGTGCCCTGTGGATCTGTGCATGGTGGAGGAGGGCAGGAGAAAGGCTCCCTGCCTGCTTCCCCGAAGAACCTCGCTGTCTGTCCTGCTAGGGAGGGACAGACCGCATGCGTCACGCCTTTTAGCCGTGTTTGCAGTCCAGCAGCTCCTTCAACTCTTCTCTGGGCATCCGAGCTGTAGCAGGACACCCTAAAGCTGCACGGGGCACCAGCCAGGGGACACGTTTCCATTTGTCTCGCCTGGGACTGTGCAATGCACAAGGCTTCTGCGCCGTCTTCAGCAGGGCAGGTTTTGAATTTGTCTGCAGAGAGCTCCTTAACTTGCAGTAGGAGTCTGAGCAGCCTTCTGCAGCAGGTTACAGAGGAAGGGGTTCCGAGGTTGCACCTTGCCTGGAGCTCTAGAAGTGGTGTAAAGCACGTCACTCACTCCAGCAGTCCTCCTGTGGGAAGAAAACTTGAGGTGTTTTTCTGTTGAAGAGTATGTTGGGTTTTGTTTGGTTGGTTTTTAAAAATAAACTCCAAGACCATTGCCAGCAGATGTATTTTGCTTTTTGGTTTTGTTATTCTCCAGAAAACAAGACTCTCACTTCAGATGTGTTCCTGACGGGGTCAGCAATGAAGTATTTTTAGCAGACTCAGTAACTCTTCTGCTGTGCATTCGCGGCGCGCTTGTTCAGAGCTGCAGTTGCTTTCTCAAACATGCATTCGGGGCTTCTGCCAAGGCACCCGGGGTACTACCGCTTCGTGTTACAAGGTCCTGCTTTGTCGGGGCAGAATTCAGCCTGACAGGGCTGGGGCTGGTCTCGGCTGCGGTACAGCATGTTCGGCCGGCGGAGAGGCGCTGGGGTTAGACTGCATGCTTCCCTCGCTGCGCACCCAGCATGGAGGGCTCGCTGCCTGCCTCCGAAACCGTACGTCTTGTGGCTCTCCTTTCTGGGACGTCAGCAGTGTCCGGGTTGTGAGTGCGGCTGGTTTGCTAGGCAGAGACCGGCGTCGCCGGTGAATGCTCAGGCTCAGCGTTTCTGTTAGCTGCCGCTGCTGCTGAAGTTTGCTTTTTAAAAATCAGTCTGCTAGCTGCTGCCTATTGCAATGTCGAAGGGGTGAAATCAAGTATCTTCTGTCTGTCCTCTCGTGAGACTGGATTAGATTGTTTTTCTCTGCCGTTGCTCTGCAGTAAGCAGTGTTTGTGGCCCAGCTTGGGCTCAGTATTAGAAGAAGGAAAACTACTTGCACTGGTGAGGTGCTGTGTGTCTTTGAAGTGTTTGATCTGTTCATGCTGTGGGGCTAAAGATTTTATGTTGGGAGATTCCCCATGAACGCAAAGTATCTGCAGTTCAAATGGTTCAGTGGTTAGAAAAGATCTCTAATACCAGAATTCAGTGTCTTGTGGGCTTACGGTCAGAGCTTCTCCAGTTATGGCAAGAGATTTCTTCTAGGGAGCTTTGAGGTCAGCCTTCCTTGTGGTAGTGTTCCACAAAGTATTCTGGAATTTGTCCCAAACAGCACAGGGTGTAGAGAATTTTTCAGAAGGTGCCGTGTACAGAGTTAGTGAACAGCAAGGAATTTGAACAGAGGAAATGCAGCGGAGATCAACTTTTAATGTTGTTTATAATCTCTTAGCACTTAATGATTGTGTTTTATCAGGACAGTAGGGCAGTTCTAGGAAACTCCTTGTTCTTCAAGACAGAAATGCACTTTCTTGAAAGTCTACCTGCATATCCTTTTTTCACCAGTAATCTTTTGGTTGACTTTAAAATGGGGTGCTTTGTTGAGAAAGCAATGGTGAACCCCATAGCAGTTCCCGTCCCCCGGTCTAGAGGACGCTGCGTCAGTCCTGGGATCGCCGGTAGCATTAGCCCTGACTTTCTCTCTGCTGTCGGCACTGCGGTGCTGTGCCCAGCTGCCTTTCTGCCTGGCGCTCACCCTGTGAACGCAGGCTCTGTGGGAAGCAGGCTCTGCTTCACTGTGGGGTCTGCGGGTCGGTGGGCCCGGGGACATTTTGCCAGGGTTACGGCAGGTCAGTCCGGGCTGCGGGTGCCCCGAGAGCTGGGCAGCGGCTGCAAGTCCGCGGCGCTCATGGGGACGAAGACGGGAGAATGACATACTGTGTTTGGCCGCATACGCTCATTCCCAGAGGACAGAGCGGCATTGTTGGGACAAAGAAAAGTGAAAATACTAAAAGCATTCAAACTATTTTTTTTTATTTGGGTAGCCTTTTTCTTTTGTGGAGCTCTGCTGAGTGGCCAGATCAGCATGTAGAGCCGCTGACAGAATTTAAAGGTGAGCTGAGAGCAGAAATTTGGGTTGTATGGCTTTTGCGTTTTTGCAACTTGCAAGGAAGGGGTTTTATATTTTTATCTGAGACATTACCAAAAATAGGCTAAGATGCCTGGAGAACTAGTACAAAGTACAAGTGACAACTGATCTGTTTAAAAGGAGAAAATATTTTTAGTCAATCTGTTTTCACCTTTTTTCGTGGTACATATTCCATTTCAATGACTAATACGATGGGTTTTAAAAATTCCACTTTCGTGTGTTGTCAGTTTAGCTGCAGGTACCTGGGTCTTCAATGCCTCTACAACGAAGTCAGGAAAGATCGGATTTTCTGCTATTCATATTCCTACAGTTTAAGGAAATGTGGGTTAAAGGAAAGAGTTTTTGTAGCAGAAAGGACCTGTTAGGTGTGTTCTGTTACAAGCTGTCAATGCAAAAAATAGCACAGGGCTACATGTCTATAAAAAACTTTTTTTTAGGTCATCTGCAAGGTAGAATTACGTATTTGTTGTTGAAAACAGTTTAGAGTTGTGGGTTTGTTTGGTTTTTTTTTTGTAAAACAAAATAGTGGATGTTTGGGTTTTTCTGGTTGTTTGTGTTCTTGTGGTTTTTATGGGGTTTGTTTTGGTTTTGGTTTTGGGTTTTTTTTGATACTACGTTCACATTCTATTTTTCACCAAGGCCACCAAGAAGTATCAGGACAGTGACTTATTGTTCAGGATGATTTGTCATTGCTATTCAGGGTGCTGCCATGCCCTCACATTAACCAAGCCATTAAACTGGCAGGATATTATCAATTGGAAGCTTCATTGTTATCATTAGCTCAGAGAAGACAGCTGTTAAAATAGACAGGGCAAACAGCGGTTCATTTTTTTACAGAACTAGAACTATTGTTCATATCCTGAACAGTTTAATTGCTAGTCAGATTTCCCTCTACTGTGAAACATCTTCAGAGATGATCATTACCCAAATGAAAATGAAATCTTAAAAAAAACACCACACCAAAAAAACCCCAGCACAAAAACAAACACCCCCCACCCGCTTCCCAAAAAAACCCAGAACACCACAACAGTCACAAAACAGTGAGAGGGCAGCAGGGGAAAGGGAAGTTCCAGAGACAGAAAAGCGCTAATAAGCACACCTTCACAATGCGGGGTTGAAATCTGGGAGAAAAGAACTGAAATCAACCCAAAGGCGAGTGTCTGGAGCACGTGGCGGGAGCGTCGGGGAGCAGAGGAGATGCCTGTCGGAGAAGGGCGTGGGCCGGTGGGGATGGGGTTTGGGCGAGGCAGCAGAAGCAGTTGGGGAATTTGTGGCGGCTCTGCTTCCCAGAGGAGGCTGGCTGTGGGGCTGAGGATACGCTCTCCTATTCGGAACTGGAGTTTAGCAAATCGACAGAAGAAATACAGAAGTTCAGAGGGGAAGCACTGTGCAGATCAAGCTTTCAGAAGGAACAAAACTGAGCTGAGGATGAAGCCTCTCAATGAGGACGCGATACAGTAGGTTCAAGGGATATTTCCCGTGATTTTTGACTGTAAGAGTGAAGGTAGAGGTGCTCTCAAGGCTATTGCTAGATGAGAGAGCTTCTGGAAGAATCGCATTGTCTAAAAGGACAAAGATAGAAACAACACGTTCATAAGGTGTCCAAATGCATAAAGCAACACCAAAAGACAGTACTGGCAATGGGTGTAATGTGGGAGACAAACCAGTGAAAAACGGTTAAAGACAGTGGTATCTTCCTGAACAGTCCGTAGTATTCAAAGATTTTTTTATCAGGTAAATTAAAGAGAAATGCAAAAGCAAATGCTTCCTGCTTTATCAAGAACTCTATTCCAAAGACTTCATCAGTTTACTTGTTTATTCTCCATCAATAATGCATCAGTTTGGATTTAAGGTCACATATGCTATAACTGGTAGACCAGTATTTGTTTGGAAAAGAGGGGGGTGCTAATTTGGGGAAGACTGATGGAAGACAAATATAACCTGAAAATAGTCAAACACAAATGTTCGTTTCTGTGATGGCCAGCTGCCTCTGTAGTCTGTGGGAAGGGACAGAATTTCCTGCCTGCTGTCAGTGAGTTGAGCTTGAACAACACATCTTGAGAGCATTTGATCATTACGAGGCTCTCTGCCCACATACAGTGGTCTGGTATGACGTAATTCCCTGAGTTTCTGGGTAGGATCACTGTGAGCAAAGATTATCAGAGCTTGTGACTTTTGGATTGATCAGTCAATGAAGTTGCCCAAATTATTATTTTGTTCTTTAAAGAAAGGAATAAATAGGCATTGTTGTGTGCCAGCCACTGACTTCAGCAGCCGCTTGCACGTCAGGAACGCAGAGTGCACAGAAACAGAATCCTTATTTTGTTCAGTACTTGCTCTGAAACCTGCAAGAGCAACAGACATTTTATTTTGTCGGAATTCATCCATGTAATCAGTGGCCCTGTTCATAGTTTGCATTCACGTCTTGGGTTTGTGTTCTGGAGTAGAGAGGCCTTCTCTAGAATGTCTTCACGTCCTGTTCATGGCTCGTGGGGAATCTGCTTTCCTCTACACACAGTTTGTTGTGACATTATTAGTTCTAACTACGTAACATAAGAGTTTACTTCATAGATCATATTATACAAATCTGATAGATGGGCTTGCTGAATTCAGTGAGTTTCACTGGCTTTTCTGGTTTTAGGATTTTTGTAGAAGTTCTGCAAGTTCCAAACATAGCTTCAGGTTTTCAGTTGTACTGTGACTTTCATCTCCTTTGATGGCAGAAGAGCATTCTAAAGGAAACGAACAGAAAGAAAGAAAGGAGCATACTGCTTTCCAGATGAAGTGCAGCTGTAAATGACTGTGGGCATGAAGCTCTTTCAGAAATCAAGAAGCGTGTTCTGAGATTATCTTTCACTTCTGAGCTGAGAGGAGAACTATCAAACTCATTGACTCCAAGCCATTTTAATGAAGTAAGACCTCGGACGTATCACTGAGTTAACATATCAGCCTATGTCAGCTAAGCTGTAGTAACCTGTCACGTCATGTGCATATTGCACACTTTAAGCTCATTGCAAGGTAGGAACAAAAGCTTAAATCTTGATCTACAGACTTAGGTTCAGGCAAATGCATCCTGCCTCACAGCTGCGGTGGCCAGGACAGCTCATGTTTTCAAATACTGTGATTAGCAGACAGCAGCTCCGCGTGTCAGTGCGGGCTCTTTGTTGACCCTTTCAGGAAACTCGGGTCACTGAACGGTAAAACCGAAACCATTGAGACAGTTGCTGAAAGATGAGAAGATGCTTTTTGTGAGTTCTTTTTTTGTTATTCTTCTTCTTGTTGTCTTTTCTAACATTTTAATAAGAAGAAAGTGTGAGAGGGCAAAGTATGGTAGTTCAAAAATCTTTAACATTAACAGTGTGATAGCCAGAAATAATCAATTTCATACATAGGTATCCGATAAAACCGAAAGCTGACAAGTGAAATCTTATTTAAAGGAAATGAAAGCATTTTCAACCACAGCCGCTTGCCTTTCCAACTTGTTACTGGGGTAAACAGTGTTAAGACTAAAAGAAGTGTTGAGGGGGGGGTGTATTCTATATCAGTTGGACACTGAGATGATGTTCATGCCAGCAGTATTGAGAAATGAAACACCAAGCCTACTTGGAAATTTTCCATTTCATCACTATGCAGTTTTAAGTTTACCAGTAAAGCTGCAACCTGAATCGTTTACGCAGACTGGGCATTTTGCCTTGATTATGGTTTCTTCTGAACCAGAGAGATGTTGCATAGTATGCTAAAAGTCTTTATTTTGTATTTTACCATGTCAGGAAGAAGGAAGACTTTTTTTTTTTAACGTGCAGATTTCTAATAAGTTAACCAATTCATTGCTTATAAAAAAAAATAAACACTAAAACCATTTAAAGACCATCACCCGTTTACTAATGAGGTATGTTATGTCTTAGGCTGTGTCTAAAACTGGAACTGGATGATGAATGCTCGAATTTTACGTTTGGTTCCATCTGAGGAAAACGAGAGCTAGGAAAGTAGATATGCAGAGAGTGAATGCCATTGTTGAGACACTCTGCGCTGTCCTGCACACAGCGGTGGCCATGGGGTGGCTCCTGGGACGCCAGTGGCAGCCTGTCGTGGTTTCTTGGAGACCGGGAACAGCAGCACAAGGTGCCCTCAAGACTAAGCGCTGCTTCTCATCAGCAGCCAGGTGCTTCAAGCCCAGTCTGCCCTAACCTCCTGGTAAGACAAGGAGCAGTCCTGGAGGCACAGCTCCTCCTGTTTGCAGGCACCACTTGGTAGTGACTCCTAGGTAGATGTTACTCTTGGACCAGGGCAGCCAGTGAGACAGCAGAAGATGGGATTTGTCTCTCAGAGCTGCAAGAGTTCGACCATTTTACCTAACAAAAAGGCCCAATGAAGATGAAAAGTAGAAAAAAAAAAAATCTGTTATGAAGAAATTTTTGTGGCTTGTGGTGAGGATGTAAGAGTTCCATGGACTTTAAGAATAAGCAGAGGAGAGGTTCAGAGCATCAGTGTCATACTCTGGAGCACTGGTCAGAGCTAGGACAGAGGATTCCACTGACAAATGGCAGTGGGTGCCAGCAGCTGCCTTGCTGATCTGTTAGCTGGTGAGGGCGGGCTGAAGGGAGTGGGTCCGTTCCGGACCGATCTCAGGAGCTCGGTGTGCCTTCTCACACCCCCTCATTCACCACTCTCAAGAGAAGGTGCCCCAAAGTTTGGAACTGATTGCACCTAATGATCAAACATAGCTGTAGGGATGAGCAGAAACACCCCAGGTTTGTGGTGGGACCGTGCTTCCCTCTGGCCAGCTCCTGGCGTGTCAGCCCCTGCCCGGCAGCGGGGCCTGCGGGGACCCTCGCGGTGAGCAGCGGGACCCCGCCGCGCTCGGCGGGGCATGTCATCTCCCGGTTCGGTGGCCTGTAATGATCGGCCGTTAATTACAGCGGAGCAGAAACAGTGGTGCTGTTACACACCCGCAGGTTTACCAGCGAGTTCTAAGCAATATGCTAAAGGAGTATGGGGTTTTATTTCCCAGTACAAGGACTTGTACCTTAGTGGGGTAACACCTGAATGGTCACTGTTGCAGGATTTTTCTAGCTGTGGGGTGTTGACGTGGAGGTGGGGTGATAGCGGAAGGACTGGGCGTGCTGGCAGGCCCCGGCAGGGTGTCGGGCCGGGCTCCGGAAGCTTCTCTGGCGGTGGCATGCCAGCTGCCGACGGGCCATGCCACAGGCTTGCCCGGAGCGTTGCCGGTGTGTGCACCACCTCTGCTGTGCAGAAGCTGGAGGTAATGCAAGGGTCTGCCTTCTGACTGTCGGGATCGAACCTCAAAAACAGATCATGGACACCCGCGCCGACAGCTATAGCCGCCCTAGGAGGACTGTTGTTAGCTGCCGTCAACCATGAAGTCGCAGCAGAATAAAGTAATAGCTGAGAAGCGTATAGTGTCAGGACACCTCAATGCATCTTCACCCCAATCCTGCACCCTTGTTCGAGGGGAACGAAGCCCCTCTCTCCCAGACCCCCTCCTCTCTGAAGGCCTGTCCCATGCTGTTGTCCGCCAGCAGCTGGTGGAGAACACGTGCAAGCCCGGAGCAGTCCCTTCTTGCTGTAGCTCACAGGTCGGCCAAAGGTGAGCTTTGTTTTCCCCTTGCTTTCCCTCATGGCTTGAAGTGAAGTGTACCCTGGATGGCCATGAAGCAGCAGCAGTCAGTGAACCCCCTGACTGCCAATTCTGGGCTGAGGTGCAGGCAGTCATCTTGGATTTGTCAGTTTTTCCTGTTCCTGGAAAAAACAAAAGGAGTGGAAGCTAGGACTGGTGACTTTCTTCCGCTTCCAGAAGGGCGTCAGAGGCTGCCTCCGTGCCATCTCTGTGCAGAGCACCATAGCCCCTGGGCTGGTTGCTGGGGACGTCTCCGTGCCAGTGTCCAGACACGAGCTGGTTTGCACAGCTGAGGGCTAGCGTCTTCGCGAGGGTTGGCCACGTTGTGGCACGGTGCTAGAGGCTGCCCTTCAGCGCCCTGCAGCACCCTGCTGCCCTTGCTATTTCTGTGTGCCGTCGAAGGTGATGCGCCGCGAGCCCTGCCAAGCACGCAGCCTTGTGCTGGGGGAGTGCCTCGGGTACCCTGCGAAGCGACGTGGGGCCTCCAAGCGTGGAGACCTGCTGAGCAGTGTCGAAGGGCTGACCCAGGCAGTGGGCTAGCCAGAGCAGACCTCGGTCAGTGCGACTGCAGACCTCCAGATGTTTTTCTCAGAGGCACTGTCTGGCCTCCTCGGGAACGCAGGAGCAGGTATGTACGTGTAGACCAGAGGGAACACAGAGCCTGCAGCTAGACAGGATCGGGCTCCACTGACAGCACAGATACACCAAGAGCGATGGACAATTGGTTTCTCACAAGGAAGAAGAAAGAAGGTCAGTCAGCCATTTTCATTCGAGACCAGCAAGCTTACGACTTGCTCTTGTACCCCCAAGCTAGAATTTTTTTTTCTACCAAGATCTCCTTTGCTTTAATGCAATTTAGTGCAGTTTTGCATTTGCTTTGGACAGAAGTCTTAAAAGTTCCATTCTATGTTTGGAAGTGGAGCTTAATCGATAGTAACAAATTAGTGTAAAGTGAGGTTTTGGATCATCACACGAATAGCTGGACTAGATAAGCTTAGCAACATCTTCACTCCAGGCTGTAAATATTGAGAAATCCTTTTCTAAATGGACATCATCTTAACCATGTATGCAAATCTGGTCTGGTAGCAGTTTGGCAGGCAGCAACCAGATTTCTCTCTTAGTTACTGTGGGAAAGTTGATTTGATGCAGCAGTAATCAGGAGAATGCCCTTGGGAAACGTCCTTGATGATGTCGACAGGCTCCAGAAGGATCATCTGCCTGTGCGTGCGCAGGTTTGTTCTCCAGCCGAGTCCATGGAGCCATCTACAGGCTACTAACAGCTCCAGCCTACGGATTGCCGTGTGGTAGGGCTTGAGCTGGGTTGCCATTTGGTAGTACTTTAGTTTTGAGCTGCATCATTGCAGCCTGCCATGGTCTCTTCCTCAAGATTCAGAATGTTCATGTTGTGTGCTAAACTGGTTATAAAAAGCACCATCAACACGGCCACACTTCGCATCAAGGCTACAGAGTGCAGTATTTATGAACTAACCTTTCTCTCTCTCATTACGAAGCGCTAGTAGAAGCGTTCTGAATTTTTCTGGAAGGGTGTGTGGGGAAAGGAAGGGCTGTTTTTCTTATGGTGGTTAAAACTGGGGCAAGAAGCTGCAAACAATAACAAGGAAAGCAAGGCCTGCACAGAGCACTCTTTGAGTCAAATCTAAAAAAGGCAAATATAGTCAATACTAGCTTTATCCCAGTGGGTATGTACAGAGGAGGGGAACTCCAGTTCTGTGCAGTGACTTTGAAGTCTAGGAGCTTAAATTAGAAGGTAAATGTTAAATAATGCATTAACTGAAAGTGCTTCTGATCTAAATGGTACCTTATACCGCTAGGTTATTGCAGCTTTTATAATCACACATGGTTTTATCATTTGTATGTGCCAGCAAGAACGTTAAAGTGGCCTTAGCCCATGTCACTGGGCCGTAAGCACAGGAGCAGCTGGCCTTCAGTGGTGGGGGTTAATAAGGATCAAGCCCAGATACCTGTGATTAGGTCTTGCAGCTGTGCAGAAACTTAGTAATCACCACACAATTAACCAGAAAGCCTTAGGCAAGATGCCTCATATCACTGAGATTATTGGTTCCGGGAGCAGCATTTGATTATTGACTCTTCACTGGCTGTATACAGTTCTAGACAATAAAGGCAAATCTTGTGGCTTTGGATTTTCAGTAATCTGTGTTCATTTTAAGGCTTGATGGTAGGAAGTCGTTTCACTTTTCCGCTTGTTTACTTAAGCCGAATATTGTAAATTAATTAACTGTGTAGATGCTTTTACATCCTGTTAGTATGCAATGGTAAGTTTAGAAGATATAGATCTCATTACTAGGCATTGCCCTTTCTAGGATTTCTGTAGAAATTTAGTGAAATTATGGATTCAAATCTGAGTATAACCTATTTCTGTGTCTGGACAAAACTTAGAAGTAAACATCCAGTTCTTTGAGAGCTGTTAAATATTTAATATCACATATTGCAGAAACAGATGCAAAGATTTAAGTAGGTATTTAAATAAAATTATTTTGAAGCTCCATTAGTTCCTCCCACTACTTGCCAAAGTCTGACTTCGTGATTTTCCATCTGCACTGAGACAGTGGAAGGCATCGATACCTCGTACCAAGAGACACCCTTGTTCAGCATGAAGTGCCTACAAGGTTGTCAGCAGCTGCAAAACAGACACAAAACCTGGGCTGGAAGGGCTTGTCGGATTGTGTTTTCAGCGTTAATTGACACTAGCTGGCTTTCTGAGTTCTTTACTTTACTTGAAGGCTTAGTGCTTTACCAGCTGAGGAGAAATAGTGGGTGATAATGGCCCAGTTTAAACCTTCACCGCAAACTGTCATTGCGTTGTGTCATTGTATACTAAAGACATCTTTTATTTGTCCGACCAAGAAGATTTTGAAGTCAGTGGTTTTTAAGGGGGATCCTCCTTGCTCTGAAAGCGATAGTAGTAGCTTTTAAAAACGTTAGGGAGAAAGGTTTCCTTTCCTGAGGGAGGATACCCGTTTGTGGGTCCAGAAGTTCTGCGAAGCACAGCAAATTAGGTCCCTTTCTCTTTCCTATTTTTCTTATCGGTAGTTCACAAAGTTGATATTTCCAGTGTGGCTAAGCTACCTTTACCCCTACTACAAGGAAGACTGTACTCAGAAAACCTGAAAATAAGCAGTGATGTGACCCCAGTCGATGACAGCCGTCGCAGAGGCTGTAGGACATCGTTGTGTCATGCAGCTCTTCCCAGGCTGAGGCGAAACACTTCAAAAAGATGAGTCATGTGCCTACTGCAGCTCCCAGTGTCAGATACCCCGTTTACCTGGACTCAGACAAAGCCACAAAACTGAACTGTTCTTCAGGAACGAGCTAGTGAAAAGGGAAGGAGAATGACATTTTTTGTTGATGGATTCAAGTGCCATCTCAAGAACAAAGTTTGCAGTATTAGTAAGAGGTGCGAGATAGTTCCTGAAGATGCATGTTGCTCGGGAGCCCGTGTTTTGCTTAAGGAGTTGAACTGCTTGAGTGTCTTGCTGCCTGCTGTCTGTCTGAACAGAGTGCTTTAGAGCTGAAGTGGGGTTGAAGTGCACCATGTGTAAAAATACTGTCATATGGATTTATCTCGGGGATTTCCTAGTTTAGTTAGAAGAAAGCTGAGCCTGTTACATTTCAGGCAGATCAAGAGTATTATGAATTCTTTGGACTTTATAAAGAATGTTTTCTTTCTGAAGTCCTGAAAATGAGTTGACTGATGTTGAGTGTGCAGTCCCAGTTGAACTCTGGCAGTGTTTGCTGATTTTGAAGAGCTTTGGTTTTAGTCCATGTGCTCCATGCTTAGTTGCTGACACACACCTCTCTAGCTGAACCATCAGAAAAAAACACACTAGAAATTACGGATTATTACTTTGAAAACTATGACAACATGTGTAATAATTTTACTATTTTACAATTGTCCTGTAATTACAGATGTAATACTTGTTTAAAACGTTGGCTGCCAAGGAAATCCTTCTGTGTCAAGGTTTTAATAATCAACTGTTCCTCTGCTTCTCCACTTCCTGCCTTCTCCTCACACATGCACTTGTGTGCACACGCTTCCTTTCCTTCATCACTGCGCATACATACATGCACACACACACATACGTACACCCCCTCGCTTCCCGCTGGCTCATCTCCTTCCAGCCTGGCCTGCCGGTGATGACCGGCTAATTGCCCGGAGCCTGCAGCGCGTGGGGCAGTCGTCCGTAGTGTTTCCCTGTGGACTGTGCCTCCACCAGTGGCCAGCTTTCCACCTTCAGCCACATCTGCTCTTCCATGCTACGCAACCGTGTAATTCCACTTTTCCTTGGAGGGGAGGGCTGAAGCTGCATCATCCGTCTGTAAATGGCTGATTAAAGCTTACGTTTAGAAGAGATTCTTGATTCAAAGTTTTAGTCTTGAAACTATTGGGAGTGACACAGTGACAGAAGCAGGTTCCTCAGCTGGCTTTTTATAATTAACATTCAGGATTCGTGAGCTTGTACGCCTGCTCAGGTGCCCTCTTTGAGCATAAACGTGGAAATTTTTCTGTGACGTAAAAAGTTTTCCCTCTGTATAACTACACTTGGAAGTGTGAAAAATTTCCAGATGTGCAAAGAGACAGAAGTTGTATTGCAGGAGCTCTTGCATACCTGGAAGTTAATGAGTTTGTCTAACCCCATGTTTACCAAGACCTGTCTTACACATGCAGTTTTTGCTTGAGTGTGCTTGCCCTGCATTTATGCCTGTGTACGTAGTGGAACAAGTCCATCGCCTGTGAGAGTATTCTAGCCTGTTCTGACTTTTGTGATTGGTTTTGTCTGTGTTTGGGGCAGAAGAAGAGACAAAGTCATCTGGGCATGAGAGAAGGCTGAGTCTCTTTCCCCCCCCCCGTCTGTTACGTTGGTCACGACATGTCTCTAGATGTGTGGTCTAATATTTGTAATTTGATGTGCTGATACCAAGTGCTTGCACTTCACCACCTTGTAATTTGGTTCATACCACTTGCTTGGCTTTCCGGCTCTCCTCCCTGTTACCTGTCATCCTTCCCTTGGAGAACCGGATTCAGAAGGTTCAAAGCAGATCTTCATTTCTTGAGCCTTGCAGTTTTCCTGTACTCACAGAGAGAGAGTGAAAGTGTCTGGTTCGCCAACTTACGCTCCTTTTATTGAAGTGCTGTGTGCAAGCGCTAGGCTGGCCTCTTAGTAATTCTTCCTGAATCACTAAGAAGCAGGACTTGTACCAAGTATAAAGCCTGTGTCTGAACAGGTATTCCAAACCCAGGATCTTAATTAATGACTAGTTTCAGTAGTGGATTAAAAAAAAAAAAATAGAAAAAAACCTCTACATTTAGTTTGCCGCAGCTTACTGAGGCTTCTGGTTTGCACTTGCTGAATTCTGAGCTCAGCCACTGTTTCTCCAAATGTTCCTCTCCAGTTTTATGTAGCTTGGTATTAAATGGAGTAATCCAATTTCTGCTGCACGAGAAGGCTGTGCCGGGTTAAGCTCTGGTAAGGAGATGGTTTTGGCACTGGCACACAGGGTTTGAGCATGTGCTGGCTTTTCCTGCTTACCTCCACTGTGCCTCAGTTGTACCTGGTATTCCAGTGTCTTTGCGTGCAGCAGTCTCAAAAGCCAGGGCTTTAGAAATCCAAACCTTAAAGTTTTAGGAATGGCGACGCCCCAAGCTTGACAGGACAAAGTTGTATCATGTATATCCCATAAACTAGCCAACTGTGAATCTGGCTTTCCTTCAGACGTGCCCCCAGCGCAGTGGGCTCGCACCACTTGCAGCCCTGCTGTGGGCGCGGCGGCGTGCGGTGGTGCCGGCGTGCGGTGGTGCCGGCGTGCAGTGGTGCCGGCGTGCGGCGGTGCCGGTGTGTGGCGGTGCTGGTGTGTGGCGGTGCCGGCGTGCGG